>Ga0126307_10002895_pt1 | contig 11664 bp, 12 predicted proteins | sample Plot28_FD_89955 | JGI IMG/M metagenome (GOLD analysis project Ga0126307, IMG submission 89955) | Serpentine soil microbial communities from UC McLaughlin Reserve, CA, USA - Plot28 | ecosystem: Environmental > Terrestrial > Soil > Grasslands | place: USA: UC McLaughlin Reserve, Lake County...
CCCACTGTGGTCGGAGCTGGCCCGCCGGGGCCGGGTGCGGACGGTGCCGTCGGGCGACGTCGAGCTGTGGTGCGCGGCCGAGGGCCTCGACGAGGCGTGCCGGGCGTTGGACGGCGAGGACGCCGCCGTGGCCCGGGCCCTGCGGGGCCACCTGGAGCTGTCGGGGATCGTCACGGCCGACGAGCTGGCCGAGGCGACCACCCTGAAGCCCCGGCGGGTGGTGGGCGGGCTGGCCGTGCTGCAGGCGCAGGGCTTCGTGTTCCAGGGCCGCTACCGGCCCGGGGCGGAGGACACCGAGTGGGTGGCCCGCCGCCTGCTGGCCCGCATGCACTCGTACTCGAGGCGCAGCCGCCGGGAGTCGGTGGAGCCGGCCACGGCGCAGGACTTCATGCGCTTCCTGCTGCGCTGGCAGCACGTGGCCCCGGGGTGCCAGGTGGCGGGCGAGCCCGGGCTGGTCGCCGTGCTCGAGCAGCTCCAGGGCTACGAAGCGGCGGCGGTGTCGTGGGAGGCCGACCTGCTGGCCGCCCGCCTCCGCCACTACGACCCGGCGTGGCTCGATCGGCTGAGCCACGACGGCGACGTGGCCTGGCTGCGGCTGGTGGCGCCGCCCCGGGAGGAGCCCGACGGCCCGGCGCAGGGCCCGTCAAAGGCGACGCCCATCTCCGTGGTGCTGCGGGCCGACCTCGGGTGGCTGCTGGCGGCGGCCCGGTGTGGCGGGGCCTACCCCGAGCCGACCGTGGGCGCCACGGCCGAGGTGCTCGAGGTGCTGCGGGCGCGCGGCGCCTGCTTCGCAACCGAGCTGGGCACGGCCACCAAGCGCCTGCCCGAGGACGTGGAGCGGGCCCTGTGGGACGGGGTGGCCCGGGGCCTCGTGATGTCCGACGGGTTCGGCGCCATCCGGGCCCGCGTGGAACGGCCACGGCCGGCCCGCCCGGGCGGCCACCGGTTCTCCCGCCTGGCCCGGGTCAGCCGGCCGGCCGGGGGGTCCGCCGGCCGGTGGTCGCTGGTGGGCGTGCCGGATGCGGACCTCGACGACGACGAGCTGGCCGAGGCGGTGGCCGAGCAGCTGCTCACGCGGTGGGGCGTGGTGTTCCGGGACCTCGCCCGGTGCGAGTCGCTCGGGCTCCCCTGGCGCCACCTGCAGTGGGCCCTGCGGCGGCTGGAGGACCGGGGGCTGGTGCGGGGCGGGCGCTTCGTGGCCGGGTTCAGCGGCGAGCAGTACGCCCTGCCGGCGGCCATGGAGCAGCTGGCGGGGGTGCGGAAGGCGCCCCGCACGGGCGAGCGGGTCACGATCGGCGCCACCGACCCGCTCAACCTCGTCGGCCTGGTGGTCCCCGGCGAGACCGTGCCGGCCGTGCGCACCAACCAGGTCACCTACGTCGACGGGCTCCCCCAGTGAGCGAGGCGGCGCCGCCGACCGAGGTGCGGGCGCTGCTGGAGGACTCGTACGAGGCGTTCAACCGGCGGGACATCGACGCCGTGCTGGCGGCCATGACCGCCGACGTCGACTGGCCCAACGCCTGGGAGGGCGGGTACGTGTCGGGCCACGATGCGGTCCGGGACTACTGGACCCGTCAGTGGCAGGACCTCGACCCCGAGGTCCACCCGGTGGCCATGACGGTGGATGACGACGGCCGCATCCGGGTGCTCGTGGAGCAGACGGTCCGCCCCGTCGGCGCCGCCGAGGCGGAGGCCTCGACCGGCCAGGTCGTCCACGCCTACACCCTCCGCGACGGCCTCGTCACCCGCATGGACGTCCAGCCCGTCTGAGCCCACCCACAACGCGCTCGCCGTCTTTGTCGAGTTGAGGGGTTCCAGCACCATCAACTCGACAAAGAGCGCGGGCCGCACCCCGAGCAGGTCGGTCCTCACCCGCCCTGGCGTGAGGGCCCGTGGAACGATGGAAGGGCCGCCCTTCCGCCCCGGGGGTGAAGAAGGAGGAGACCCCATGACCGCTCCCGCCCCCGACGCCACCCGACCGCTCGACGAGCACCTCCTCGAGGCCACCACCGGCACGCTGGAGCTGTTCGGCATCTACCTGGGCGATCGCCTCGGCCTCTACCGGGCCCTGCGCACCGCCGGCGCCGTGACCCCCGACGAGCTGGGGGCCACCGCCGGCATCGCCCCCCGGTACGCCCGGGAGTGGCTCGAGCAGCAGGCCGTGGCCGGCGTCCTCGAGGTGGAGGGCACGGACGGGGACCGCCGCTTCCGCCTTCCCGAGGCCCACGCCGGCATCCTGGCCGACCCCACCTCGATCGACCACATGGCCCCGTTCTCGCGGATGCTCGTGGGCATCGCCCGCGTCCTCGACGAGGTGGCCGCCGCCTACCGCACCGGGAACGGCGTGCCCTACGTCCGCTACGGCGCCGACTTCCGCTCGGGCCAGGGCGACATCAACCGGCCCGTGTTCTCCACCGCCCTCGTCGACGAGTGGCTCCCCGCCCTTGCCGGCGGCGAGATCGCCCGTCGCCTGGCCGACGGCGGCCGGGTGGCCGACCTCGGGTGCGGTCAGGGGTGGTCGTCCATCGCCGTCGCCAGGGCCTTCCCGCAGGCCGAGGTCTGGGGCATCGACGGCGACGTCGCCTCCATCGAGGACGCCCGCGAGCGGGCCCGGACCGCCGGCGTGCCCGTGCGCTTCGAGGCCGTCGACGCCGCCGAGATCGCCGCCTCGGGCCCCTTCGACGCCGTGTTGTGCCTCGAGATGCTGCACGACCTGGCCCGTCCGGCCGAGGTCCTGGCCGGCGCCCGCCAGGCGCTGGCCGACGACGGCGTCGTGCTGGTGGCCGACGAGGCGGTGGCGCCGGAGTTCACCGCCCCCGGCGACCAGCTCGAGCGGATGATGTACGGCTGGAGCATCGTCCACTGCCTCCCGGCGGCGATGGCCGACCAGCCGTCGGCCGCCATCGGCACCGTGATCCGTGAGCGCACCGTGCGGGCGCTGGCCGCCGAGGCCGGCTTCAGCGCCGTCGAGGTCCTGCCGGTCGACGGCGGCTTCTTCCGCCTCTACGAGCTGCGCACCTCCCAGGGCGTGGGGGCCTCCGGCCGGTAGCTGCACCAGGTGCCGGTGCGCACCGCGTTCTCCAGGTGGCGCCCGAGCTCCGGGTGGAGCTCGGCCAGCTTCCCGATGGCGCTGCGCAGCCGGAAGGTCACCGCCGAGCGCGCCCGCTCGGCCGCGGCGCCGGTGCTGCGGGCCCGCCCCGAGAGGCCGAAGGCGGCGGTCAGCTGCTCGACCAGCGCGTCGAGCTCCTGCTCGGCCCGCTCCCCACGAGCCGGGTCGTTGGCCGCCGCGGCGTCGTCGACCTCCTCCTGCAGCTCGGTGATGCGGCGCTGGTACTGCCGGCGGGCCTCGTCGTCGAGGACCGGGCCGGCGCCGCCGCCCGCGTCCACGGCGCCCATCAGCTCGAGGCAGTGGACCTCCACCGAGCACGTGCTCGCAGTTGTCGAGGACGAGGAGGCTGGGGGCATCGCCCAGGCCCACGGCCAGCGCCTCCGGGCCGCCGAACCCGAGCTGGCTGGCCACCGCTACCCCGACCCCGGCCGACGGCTCGAGCGGCGACAGCTCGCAGCGGCGCACGCCTCCGGGGAACCGGCCGCCCACCACGCCGGCGGTCTCGTCGGCCAGGCGGGTCTTGCCGATGCCGCCCGGCCCGGTGACCGTGACGAGGCGGCAGGCCGACACCAGCTCGGCCAGCGCCGCCCGCTCCGCCTCCCGGCCGACGAAGGCGGACGCCACACCCACGTCAGCGCCCCCAGTCGGCCGCCGTGAACGGGGCCGTGCACGGCGGGCCGTCGGCGTAGCGGACGGTGGGCCGATCCTCACCGCCCGGCACCGTCACGATCCCGGACCAGCGGGTCCCGTAGGCCTCGCCGTGCACGCACGCGGCCCCGGCCATGCGGAAGCGCTCTTCGACCCCCTCCGGGATCTCGTGGTCGGCCAGCGTGGCGGCCAGGCGTGCCACCTGCGCCTCCTCGTCGAGGTCGTCGAGGTACCCCAGCAACGTGCGCACCCGCCGCACCTTCGGCGACTCGGTGCCCGGCGGCTTGTTCTCGAACACGTGGAGGCCCGGCGGGTGCTCGGTCACCACCGGCTCCTCCCCCTCGGTCAGATCGAGGGTGAACAGCGCCTCCCGGTCGGCCACCGCCAGCCACGCCGGGTTGTAGTCGTCGGGACGGGTGCGCTCCACCAGCGCGTCGATGGCGGCCCGGGCCGAGCCGTGCGAGGCGAGGGCCAGCGGCAGCTCGCCCCGGGACTTCTTCGTGGCATCTCGGCCCTGCTCGACGAGGGGGCGGTTGGTGATGCCCGCCACGACGCCGTGCTCGTTGACCGCCAGCCACGTGCCCCCCGCCAGCAGGTCCCGCCCCCCGAGCACGCGGGGCCCGGTGGCCTGCAGCACCTCCATCGGGACGGCGGGTCGCTCGAGCTGCTCGTCGCGGTTGGCCCCCACGGCGAGGGGCAGCTCGGGCCGGAGGCGGCAGGCGAAGACGAGGAGGCACATGGCGAGGGCGCGAGCCTCGCACGTCGCTGCCGCCCCGGCTCGGGTCAGCGCGCGTCCATGACCTCGATGGCCGAGATCTTCGGCTGCTGCACCCCCCGGGAGAAGGCGAGGTCCAGGAACCCGTCCTGCACGGTGGTGACGACCTCCCGGCGCACCGAGCGGAACGGCCCCTTCGGTGAGCCGTCCTCGTTGGCCCCGACGGCCCGGTTGATGTCGAAGTCGTCGAGCACGAGGGCGCCCTCGAGGCGCACGTCGAACACCCGGTCACCGACGTCCGGGCAGCACGGCGAGATCTCGGCGAAGTGCAGGCGCACGCGGTACCGCCCGTCGGGAACGGCGAGGCGGTAGCCGCTCATGCCCCAGCGCTCCGACCGGTAGACGCGGGGGTCACCGGCGGGGTCGAACACGTCAGCGTCGGTCACGAAGGCCGAGCCCCCGGAGAACCCCGTGTCCGCCTGCCACGCCCCGGTCGGCCCGCTGTAGGCGGCGCCCCCGGCGTTGACCCGGTGGCGCATCTGCAGGACCCGATCGACGGTGCGGACGCGCACGCGATCGGTGACCGACACCGCCAGTCGGCCGTCGCCGCTGACGTCCTTGGCGGGCGCCTCGACGTTGCCCGGCACCACCTCGCCCACCGTGCCGCCGCCGACCTCCTCGACGTAGCGGCCGTGGTCGAGCATGACGGTGGTGTGCCCGCCGGGGAAGTCGTAGGTGACCCGCTGGGACGAGACGAGGTGCCCGTCGGGGGTGATCAGCGGGCGGATGCGGTGGAGCTCCGACGGGGAACCGCCCTCGAAGAAGTCCTCGGTGAAGACCAGGGACCCGGCATCGTTCATCGACGGGGCGATGTCGTGGGCGAACAGCGAGCACTCCGAGATGAAGTCGGTGAAACACCCGCTCCCCTCGTGCACCCGGTCCGGCGCGGCCGTGCCCGAGGTGGGCACGGTGTAGAGGCTCGAGAACCTCACCTTCGCGCCGTCGAGGTTGCCGGCCGCCGACCAGAAGGCGAGCCCGCCGCCGTCGCCTCGCAGCTCGAGGGCGAACGTGAAGTCGTTCGCCGGCGCGCCGGTGGCGCTCCTGCTGGCTCGGACCAGAGCGCCGGTGGTGCGGTCCTTCACGTAGGCCTGGGGGAAGGCCGGGGCACCGGCCACGTTGGTGGCCGCGGACAGGAAGGCCACGTAGCGGCCGTCGTCGCTGATGGCGAGCGACCGGTTGTCGGTCGACGGGCCGTAGCGGCAGTCGACCCGGAGCCCATCCGGGTCCTGGGAGCACCCCACCGAGCCGCCGCTCGCCCGGTTGAGCTGCCCGCCGGACGAGGTGGTGCTCACACGGCTGAGGGACCCGGTCGAGCGGTCACGCACGAACACGTCGGCCACCCCGTTGGTGTCCGAGGCCACGAGGTTCGAGGCGGACGACACGAAGGCCACGAAGCGCCCGCTGTCGCTGATCACCGCCGCCTCCGCCGGGCCGTTCGGTGACGCGCCGTCGATGCCGGCGTCGACCGGGTCGCCCGGCTCGCACCCCGCCAGCCCCACGCCCAGCAGCGTGGCGGCCAGCACGCCCAGTGCCCGACGAGAGATCGTCGTTCCCATGTCGCCCCCCTCGGTGCCGATCGTGAGGTGTCTAGCACCCTCCGTGGTCAGGGGGTGACGCGTCGATCCGGTGCGCAACCATGGGGGCATGGCGGCGGGCGATGAGGGTGCGGGCGGGCGCATGGCGGTGGTGGTCGGGGTGGACGGGTCGGAGGCTCCCGCCGGGCCCTGCGGTGGGCGGCGGCCGAGGCCGTCGTGCGGAACGACCCGCTGGTGCTGGTCCACGTCTGGGACCGCCCGCAGGCGTACGCCCCCCTCGGCCTGGGGGCCTACCCGGTCGACCCGGAGCCCGTCCACGAGGCGGCCACCCACCTCCTGGAGCAGCTGGTGGCCGAGGCGCGCGAGCTGGCCCGGGGCGTCGACGTCCGGGGCGAGCTGGTGGAGGGTCCCCCGGCCTCGGGCCTCCTCGAGGCCTCCCGCACCGCCGAGCTGGTCGTCGTCGGCTCCCGCGGCCACGGCGGGTTCGCCTCGCTGCTGCTGGGCTCGGTGAGCCAGCAGGTGGCCCACCACGCCTCGTGCCCGGTGGTGATCGTCCCCGAGGAGGGAGCCCGCTGAAGGCCTACGCGGCCGCCGGACCGCCGGAGGCCGTCCTGCCCCACATCGACGACGGGGCCGACCTCATCGTCCCCATCGCCAACGGCGAGCCGGTGTCGCTGCTCGACGCCATCGAGGCCGGCGCCTCGAGGTTCACCGGCGTGCGTGTGCACCAGATGCACGCCCTGCACGACCGCCCGTACCTCCATGGGGTGGTGCGTGACCACCTGCTGCACGTCTCCTACTTCCTCTCCCCCGTCACCCGCCCCGCCTTCCACTCCCGGGGCTGCGAGCTGGTGCCGAACCACTTCAGCGAGGTGCCCCGTCTCCTGCGCGAGACGACCCGCTGCTCGATGGTCCTGGCCGCCACCTCGCCCATGGACCGGCACGGCTACTTCTCGCTGGGGACGAACTGCGACTACGTGGCGCCCTTCATCGGGCAGGCCCCGTTCTTCCTCGAGGTCAACGCCCGGATGCCACGGACGTTCGGGCGCAACCAGATCCACGTCAGCCAGGTGGAGGGGTGGACCGAGGTCGACCGCCCGCTCGTCGAGGTGCCGCCCCCCGGTCCGAGCGCGGTGGACGAGGCGATCGCCGCGCTGGTGGCCGCACGGGTGCCCGACGGGGCCACCGTCCAAGCAGGCATCGGGTCCATCCCGAGCGCCCTGCTGCGCGGGCTGCGCGGTCATCGCGACCTGGGGATCCACACCGAGCTGCTGTCCGACGGCCTCATCGAGCTCGTCGAGTCCGGCGTGGTGACGGGCACCCGCAAGCGGGTGGCGCCGGGGAAGGTGGTGGCCACCTTCGCCCTCGGCACCTCGACGCTCTACGACTTCCTGAGTGAGAACCCGGCCGTCGAGTTCCTGCCGGTCGACTACGTCAACGACCCCAGGGTCATCGCCCGCGAGGACTGCTTCGTCTCCATCAACGCCACCACCGAGGTGGACCTCGTGGGCCAGTGCGCGTCGGAGACCATCGGCGGGCGCTACTGGTCGTCGAGCGGCGGGCAGGCCGACTTCGCCCGGGGAGCCATGTACTCGCGCCTCGGCATGGCCTTCGTCGTGCTGCCCTCCACGGCCGCCGGAGGTCGGGTGTCGCGCATCCGGGCCACCCTCACCCCCGGCTCGATGGTCACGACGCTCAAGAACACCGTGGACCACGTGGTGACCGAGCACGGCGTGGCCGACATGCGGGGGCGGTCGATCTCGCAGCGGGCCGCCGCCCTCATCGCCATCGCCGGCCCCGAGTTCCGGGACGGCCTCGCCCGGGAGGCGCGCGAGCTCGGCTACCTCTGAGGAAGGCCGTGGTGCCCGATGCGGCGGCCCGACAGATCGGTGGTGGCGATGGCGGTGAAGCGACGCCGCTCGCCAGGGCCCCACGACCGCAGCGGCAGGCGCTCGGCCCGCGCCACCTCGGCCGGCTCATCCAGGTACCGGCCTCGGCCCGTGACGAGGACGCTCCACCCCCACTCGTAGGCCGGATCGACGTCGTCCACCTCGAAGGCCACCCGCTCGGTCCCGAGGGCGTGGTGGATCCCGGAGCCCTCGGCGGTGCCGATGACGATGTCCTCGCCGGCGAGCACGTAGTTCACCGGGAGCACCACCGGCCCCGCTCCGGAGCAGACGGCGAGGCGCCCGACCGTGCCGGTGCCGAGAAGGCGCAGGCACTCCGGGCGGTCGAGCACCTCGAGGCCGTTGCGGTCGACGGGCACGGTCAGAGCTCCGCCTCGACCGGCGTCCGCCGGTGGTGGAACAGGCCGAGCACGGCCAGCACGAGGAACACGGCGGCGCCGGCGAAGCAGGCCACCGCCACCTGCTGGGCCTTGTCGCCCAGGGTGCCGAAGGCGTAGGAGGTGAGGAGCAGCCCTCGCAGCGTCTCGCCCCGGAACAGCGTCTGGGCCTGCCCCGCCAGCTCCTCGTCGTCGGGGGCCTGCTGCGCCTCGGCGCTGACCTGGGCGTAGGTCTGGCCGCCGGCCACGCCCTCCAGGTGCAGGGCGATGTAGTCGTCGGCGTAGATCTGCGCCTCCTCGGCCGTGTCGACCTGCTCGCCGGCCTGCTCGACCACCCGTTCCTGCGCCCGCTCCTCCTCGCTCAACGCGTCCTCGGCCGGGAACACGACCTGTTGCTGGCGGAGCTGGTCCTCCACGTTGTCGTGGGCGAAGTCGGCGTTCTGCTGGAACAGCACGGCCAGGACCAGCAGGACCACGGCGAGGGCGAGGCCGCCGAGGCTGGCGATGAGGTCGAACGTCCGTCTGCGCATGCCTCCACGATGGCCGCCGGTCCGTACCGGTCACCGGGGCCGCCGGTCACTTCTCGTCGGGACCTTCGGCCCACCCGCCCGTGGGCAAGACTGGTCGGGTGCTCGACCGCAACGGCCTGGAGATGCTCGACCGCGAGGAGTGCCTCCGCCTCCTCACCGAGGTGAAGGTGGGACGGGTGGGCGTCACCACCGAGGCGCTGCCCGTGGTGCTCCCCGTCAACTTCGTGCTCGACGCGAGCGCATCGTGTTCTCGAGCACGCCCGGCACGAAGCTCTACGTCGCCGCCACCGGCGCCCAGGTGGCCTTCGAGGCCGACGACGTCGACGCCGGGTCCCGCTGGGGCTGGAGCGTGTGCGTCACCGGGCCGGCCTCGGTCGTGCAGGACGGCGGCGAGGCCGAGCGCCTGCGGGCGCTGCCGCTCGACTCCTGGGGCCCGTCCGGGGAGGAGTCGTTCATCGTGATCGAGCCGCAGGTGGTCACCGGACGGCGGGTGCAGGCCGGGTCGTGACGAGGGAGGCGACGGTGGACCCCTTCGCTCCGGCGGCGCTGGGGCCCGTCCCGCTGCCCAACCGGTTCATCAAGGCCGCCACCTTCGAGGGCATGGCCCGCAAGGGCCTGGTCACCGACCGGCTGATCGAGTTCCACCGGGCCATGGCGCGGGGCGGGGTGGGCATGAGCACCGTGGCCTACCTGGCGGTCTCGCCCGAGGGACGGGGGGCGCCGGCGGAGATCGTCGTGCGGGACGAGGCGGTGCCCGGCCTGGCCCGTCTGGCCGAGGCGGTGCACGCCGAGGGGGCGGCGGTCTCGGCTCAGCTCGGCCACGCCGGCCCGGTGGCGGCCGGCACCGGGCACACCGGCCTCGCCCCCTCCCGGGTGTTCAGCCCCGTGGCCATGAAGTTCACGCGGGCGGTCACCGAGGAGGACATCGACCGCATCACGGGGGACTTCGCCCGCGCCGCGGGCCTGCTGCGGGACGCCGGCTTCGACGCCGTGGAGGTCCACCTCGGGCACAACTACCTGCTGAGCGCCTTCCTGAGCCCCGCACTCAACAAGCGCACCGATCGCTGGGGCGGCAGCGTGGCCAACCGCAGCGAGTTCGCCCGCCGGGTGGTGCGGGCGGTGCGGGAGGCGGTGGGGCCCGGCACGGCGGTGGTGGCCAAGCTCAACATGGACGACGGCTACGAGGGCGGCCTCTGGCTGGACGAGAGCCTCGAGGTGGCCCGGCTCCTCGAGTCGGACGGCGTGCTCGACGCCTTCGAGCTCACCGGGGGCAGCTCGTTCCGCAACCCCATGTACCTGTTCCGGGGCGAGGTGCCGCTGGCCGAGATGGCGGCCTCGTACCCACAGCCCATCAAGACGGGCTTCAGGCTCATGGGGAAGCGGTTCCTCCGCGAGTACCCGTTCGAGGAGGCCTACTTCCTCCCCTACGCCCGCCAGTTCCGGGAGGCCCTCTCCACCCCGATCATCCTCCTCGGTGGCATCAACCGGCTGGAGACGGTGCAGGGCGCCCTCGACGAGGGGTTCGCCTTCGTGGCCATGGGCCGCGCCCTGCTGCGCGAGCCCGGCCTCCTGCGCCGCTGGCGGGCCGGCCAGACCTCCGAGGGCCTGTGCGTCCACTGCAACAAGTGCATACCCACCATCTACCGGGGCACGCACTGCGTGCTCGTGGCTCCGGAGTCCCGCCCGGGCCACTGAGGGGGCACGGCGCCGGTCAGCGCAGGATGCGCCGGCCGCCGATCGACTCCGGCACGATGCGGATGTAGCGGGCCTTGGCCCCCGGCGCCCACGGTTCGATGTGGAGGCGCTCGACGGCGGCCAGCTCGAGTGGATCGGTGATCTCCGCGGCCCGCCCCGTCACGGCCACGCTCCACCCGCTCCGGGAGCGGGGGTCGAGGTCGTCGATCTCGAAGGCCACGTCGCCGTTCCCGGTGATGGCGTCGAGCTTCGCACCCTCGTCGGAGCGGAACACGATGGTGCCGCCGTCGCGCCGGTAGCTGACCGGGAACACGGCGGGCCGGCCGTCCTGCACCACCGCCAGGCGGCCCACGGTGTGGCGGCCCAGGAGCAGCAGGCACTTGGTCTCCTCGAGCTGCTCCAACCCGGTGCGCTCATCGATCTGAACCATTGGTCCTCCCTCGCTCACCGACAGTGGACCACCGGATGGTGAGGCAGTCCACCGTCGCTCGACCCGACGAGGCAGGACGAAAGTCCCATCGGGCCGGCCCTACAGTGCCGCCCGTGGCGCAGGGCTACGCCGGGCCGTCCCAGCTGCGCCGCCTCCTCGACGCCGTCGTCGCCATCGGCTCCGAGCTCGACCTGCCGACGATGCTGCGGCGGATCACCGAGTCGGCCCGTGACCTGGCCGACGCCGAGTACGCCGCCCTCGGGGTGCTCGACGAGGAGAAGGCCTTCCTCGAGGAGTTCATCACCACCGGCATCGACGAAGCGACGCGGGCCGCCATCGGCGACCTGCCCAAGGGCCACGGGCTGCTCGGCGTCCTCATCGCCGATCCCCGCCCGATCCGGTTGCCGGACATCCGGGAGCACCCCGAGACCTTCGGCTTCCCGCCCCACCACCCGGAGATGACCACCTTCCTGGGCGTGCCCATCCGGGTGCGGGGTGAGGTGTTCGGCAACCTCTACCTCACCGAGAAGCGGGGCGGCGAGGTCTTCACCGACGTGGACGAGGAGCTGGTCGTGGGGCTCGCCGGTGCCGCCGGCATCGCCATCCAGAACGCCCGGCTGCACGCCCGCCTGCAGGAGGCCACCCTCCTGGAGGAGCG
>Ga0126307_10002896_pt1 | contig 11663 bp, 10 predicted proteins | sample Plot28_FD_89955 | JGI IMG/M metagenome (GOLD analysis project Ga0126307, IMG submission 89955) | Serpentine soil microbial communities from UC McLaughlin Reserve, CA, USA - Plot28 | ecosystem: Environmental > Terrestrial > Soil > Grasslands | place: USA: UC McLaughlin Reserve, Lake County...
GAGGTGAAGCCCCGGAAGCCGGGGTACAGCGGCCGCTTCGCGCAGAGGTCGGCGCTCCGCGCCCCGAGCGCATCGAGGTCGGCGCCGTCGTCGAGGGCTCCGAGGATGATCCGCCCCACCTCGCGGAAGTCGTCTTCGTCGAAGCCGCGCATCGTCGCCGCCGGCGTGCCGATGCGGACGCCGGACGCGACGGTCGGCTTCCGCTCGTCGAACGGCACGGTGTTCCGGTTCACCGTGACGTGCACCTCGTGAAGCCGTTCCTCGGCCGCCTTCCCCGTCCACTCGGTCGCGCGCAGGTCGAGCTGGAGCAGGTGCGTGTCCGTGCCGCCGGTCAGGACGTCGAGGCCGCCGTCGATCAGCGTCTCGCAGAGGACGTCCGCGTTCGCGCGCACCTGGCTCTGGTAGTCGCGGAACGCCTCCGTCATCGCGATCTTGAAGCACGTCGCCTTCGCCGCGATCGTGTGCACGAGCGGCCCGCCCTGCATCCCGGGGAACACCGCCCGGTCGACCGCCGTCGCGTGTTCCTCTCGGCAGAGGATGAAGCCGCTCCGCGGCCCGGCGAGCGTCTTGTGCGTCGTCGACGTGACGAAATCGCAGTCCTTGACGGGGTTCGGATGCAGCCCGGCCGCGACGAGACCGGCGAAGTGCGCCATGTCGCACAGGAGCAACGCACCGACCTCGTCCGCGATCTTCCGGAACTCCCACGTCTCCACGGTGCGCGGGTACGCGCTCCCGCCGCAGACGATCAGCCTCGGGCGGCACTCGCGCGCGAGCTCCAACACCTCGTCGTAGTCGACCATGTTCGTCTCGCGCGAGACGCCGTAGTGCGCGATCGAGTAGAGGCGGCCGCTGAAGTTGACCTTCAGGCCGTGCGTCAGGTGGCCGCCGTGCGAGAGCTCGAGCGAGAGGATCGTATCGCCCGGCTGCAGCGCCGCCATGTACACGGCCATGTTCGTCTGCGCACCCGCGTGCGGTTGGACGTTCGCGTGGTCGGCGCCGAAGAGCTCCTTCGCCCGCTCGATCGCCGCGCGCTCGATCTCGTCCGCGACCTCGCACCCGCCGTAGTACCGGCGCCCCGGATACCCCTCGGCGTACTTGTTCGTCGGCACGGAACCGACGGCCTCGAAGACTGCGGGCCACGTGAAGTTCTCGGACGCGATCAACTCGATCTGGCCGCGCTGGCGCTCGAGCTCCTTGCCGAGTAGCCCGCCGATCTCCGGATCGATGTCGGCGAGGCCCGCGGTCGTGAGGTGCTGGAACGTCTCCTGCGCGACAGCCATCGAGGCGGCTCCTTCCTTTCGGGGTGCTCCGAGGATGCTACTCGCAGGGTCGGCGGCGCCCCGTAGCCTGTCGGTGTGCTCAGGGTCGGGCTCAGGAACCTCGTTTCGCGCAAGCTCCGCACCGCGCTGACGGCGCTCTCGATCGTCCTCGGAGTGGCGATGATCAGCGGCACCTACGTCCTCACGGACTCGATCTCCGAGGCGTTCGACTCGATCTTCACCGGCGTCTACGTCGGCACCGACGCCACGATCTCGGGCAGGGCGGCGTTCGACCTCGGCGCGGATTCGGCGACGCAGGCGCCGGCTTTTCCCGAGGAGCTGCTCAAGAGCGTGCGCGCGCTGCCGGACGTCGACAGCGCGGTGGGCGGCGTCGCCGGAGAAGCGCAGCTGATCGGCTCCGACGGCAGGTGATCCAGTTCGGCGGCGCGCCGAATCTCGGCTTCAGCGTCGACCCGTCGCAGCCGGAGTTCCAGTCGCTGAAGCTCCAGCGCGGCGCGTGGCCGGGAGGCGGCGAGCTCGTGGTCGACGAGTCGACGGCGGACAAGAAGCACCTCGGGGTCGGGGACCCGATCGGCGTGCAGGCGGAGGGGGCGAAGCAGGAGATGCGGATCGCGGGGCTCGTGAAGTTCGGCGCGGTCTCGTCGATCGGCGGCGCGACGCTCGCCGGCTTCGACCTCGCGACGGCGCAGCAGCTCTTCCAGAAGCCGGGCAAGCTCGACCAGATCCGGATCGCGGCGAAACCGGGCGTCTCCCCCGCGCAGCTCGTCGCCGCGATCCGCCCGATCCTGCCGCCCGAGACGCAGGTGCGCACCGGAAGCGCGCAGGCGCAGGAGGACGCGGAGGGCACGAACGAGTTCCTTTCGTTCCTGCAGACGTTCCTGCTCGCATTCGGCGGAATCGCACTGTTCGTCGGCAGCTTCGTCATCGCCAACTCGCTCTCGATCACGATCGCGCAGAGGACGCGCGAGTACGCCACGCTGCGGACGATCGGAGCCTCACGGCGCCAGGTGCTGACGTCGATCGTGGTCGAGTCCCTCGTGCTCGGGCTCGCCGCGTCGGCGGTCGGCCTCTTCCTCGGGCTGCTGCTCGCGCGAGTCCTCTTCCGACTGTTCGACGCGGTCGGCTTCACACTGCCGAACAGCGGCCTCGTCTTCTACACGCGGACCGTGATCGTCGCGATGCTCGCGGGAGTCCTCGTGACGCTCGTCGCGAGCCTGCGGCCCGCGCTCCGTGCGACGCGCGTGCCGCCGATCGCCGCCGTCCGGGAAGGAGCCGAGCTCCCTCCGGGGCGATTCGCGCCGTTCCGGACGGCAGCGTCCGCGCTCCTGACGGCTGCGGGATTCGCCGCGCTCGTGTACGGCCTGTTCGGCCCCGGCCTCGGCACGACGGGAGTCCTGCTCTGGATGGGCGTCGGGACGCTCCTGATCTTCTTCGGCGTCGCGATGCTCTCGGCGCGATTCGTTCCCGGCCTCGCGGCAGGCGTCGGCTGGCCCGCCGCGCGGTTCGCCGGCGCCGCCGGCACGCTCGCGCGGGACAACGCCCAGCGGAATCCGCAGCGGACGGCCTCGACGGCGGCTGCGCTGATGATCGGCCTCGCACTCGTCACGCTCGTCGCGATGCTCGCGTCCGGGATCGTCAAATCGTTCGAGACCGCCGTCAACGAACTGTTCACGGGCGACTATGCGATCACCGCGGAGAACAACTTCGCGCCGATACCCGTGGCGGCCGCGAATACCGCCGCCGACGCGCCCGGCGTCGTCGCGGTCGGGAACGTGCGCGCCGGCGAGGCCCTCGCCTTCGGGAAGCGCGTCCAGGTCACCGCCGTCGACCCCGGCACCGCGCGGGTGCTCGAGCTCGACTGGAGTGCCGGCTCCCAGAACGTGCTGCGGACGCTCGGTGCGACGGGGGCGTTCGTCGACGACGGCTATGCGGAGGACCACGAGCTCGAGGTCGGCGATGCCATTCCGGTCGTGACACCGCGCGGCGAGCGGCTGACTCTTCGGCTGCGTGGGATCTTCGAGCCGCCGAACGGAGGCTCCCCGTTCGGCGCCGTGACGATGTCGGTGGCGACCTTCGACCGCAACTTCGAACAGCCGCAGAACCTCTTCTCGTTCGTGCGCACGCGCGGCGGCGAGACTGACGCGAACAAGCAGGGCCTCGAGCGGGCGCTCGGGTCGTTCCCGAATGCGAAGGTGCAGACGCGGCAGGAGTTCATCGACAACCAGATCTCGGGCTTGAGCAGCATCCTGAACGTCCTCTACGTCCTCCTGGCGCTGTCGATCGTCGTCAGCGTCTTCGGAATCGTGAATACGCTCGTGCTCTCGGTGTTCGAGCGCACGCGTGAGATCGGGATGCTGCGGGCGATCGGGATGACGCGCCGGCAGGTGCGCCGCATGATCCGGCAGGAGAGCGTGATCGTCGCGCTGATCGGAGCGGTGACGGGAATCGGGCTCGGACTCGTCCTCGGCACGCTGCTCGTGTCGCGCGTCGACTTCATCGTGTTCTCGCTGCCGTTCGTCTCGCTCGCGGTGTTCGCGGCGGGCGCAGTCTTCGTGGGGATCGTCGCCGCGATCCTCCCGGCCCGCCGAGCAGCAAAACTGAACCCGCTCGAAGCGCTGAGCTACGAGTAGGCGGCGACGCGACGGAGCACCTCGGCCGCCGGCACGGCGCCGTCGCGGAGCACTCTCGGCTCGGGGCCGGTGAGATCGACCACCGTCGACGCGCGGCCGGCGAGCTCGCCTCCGTCGATCGCGACGGCGACGGCGTCGAGGATCTCGGACGGGATCTGGTCGAGTCGCGCCGGGTCGGCGGCGCCGGTGAGGTTCGCGCTCGTCGCCGCGACCGCGCGTAGCTCGCTCACGACCTCGGCCGCGCCCACGGGCAGCACGGGCACGCGGACGCCGATCGTTTCGGCGCGATCACCCACGAGCGACGCGAAGCGCTGCTTCGGGTTCGGGAGCACGAGAGTCAACGGCCCGGGAAGGAGTGCCCGAGCGGCGGCTTCGGCGCGTCCGCGAAGCTCGGGAATCAGCTCGAGCAGCGTGTCGACACTGCGTGCGACGAGCGCGATCGGCTGCGCGGCCGACCGTCGCTTGAGCGCCGACAGCCGCGCGACGGCGTCCGCGTCGAACGGCGTCGCGGCAAGGCCGTAGACGGTGTCGGTCGGGAGGACTACGGGCTCGCCGCGCTGCAGCGCCGCGATCGCGCGCTCGATCACCGCCAGGTCGCGTCGACGACGCGATCGCGGCCCGCGAGGTCTCGCGCGACCGTGGCCGCGGAGTAGCCGAGCGCCTCGAGAAACCGCCGCACCTCCGCGGCGCGGCGCTCGTGCACCTCGAGTGCGATGTGCCCGCCGGGGACGAGCACGTCGCGTGCCGCCTCGGCGAGGGCCTCGGTCTGCCCCTCGTCGACCAGCGCGTCGCGCGGCTCCCACTCGCGCACCTCCGGCTCGAGCTCCTCCCACTCGTCGGCGAGGACGTACGGCGGGTTCGAGACGACGAGGTCGAACCCCTTCGGGAGCCCGTCGCGCACGTCGGCCCGGACGAAGGCGACGTCAAGCCTCAGCAGCGCCGCGTTCTCCGTCGCGAGCGCGAGCGCGCCGCGCGACGCGTCGGTGGCCACGACATCGGCGTCTGCTTCGTCCGCGAGCGCGAGTGCGATCGCTCCCGTCCCGGTGCCGACGTCGAGCACGCGCGGCCGTTCCCGTCCGCGTACGAGGGCCAGGCAGCGCTCGACGAGGCTCTCGGTCTCGGGCCGCGGCACGAGCGCGCGCGCGTCGCACTTGAGGGTCAGCCTGCGGAAATCCCACTCCCCGAGCACGTACGCGAGCGGCTCGCGGCGCGCGCGTCGCTCGACGAGCGGCCACACGGCCGCCTCGTCGACCTTGTGACAGCCTGTTACAAGGCTGGAGCGGCTGACGCTCAGCACGTGCGCGACGATCCACTCGGCATCGACGCGCGCTGACGGCACACCTCGCTCCGCGAGCGCGGCCGCTGCGCGCTCGACCGTCGCTCGGGCACGAACCGGCGGGTCGACGATCTCCGCGCGGTCCGGCGGCACAAGCGTCATCGTGAGTCGAGCGCCAAACGCCGCTCCTCTTCCTGCAGCGCGTCCGTGAACGCGTCGAGCTCGCCGCCGAGCACCTGCTCGAGGCGGTGCTCGGTGAGCTTGACGCGGTGGTCGGTGACGCGGCTCTCCGGGAAGTTGTAGGTGCGGATCTTCTCAGCCCGCTGGCCGCCGCCGATCTGCGAGCGCCGCTGCTCGGCGAGCTCCGCCTGCTGCTTCTCGCGCTCCAGCTCGTACAGGCGCGCGCGCAGGACGCGCATCGCCTTCAGCTTGTTCTGGAGCTGCGACTTCTCGTCCTGCATCGAGACGACAAGCCCGGTCGGCTGGTGGGTGATCCGCACGGCGGAGTCGGTCGTGTTGACGGACTGGCCGCCGGGCCCTGTCGACCGATAGACGTCGATCTTCAGGTCGTTCTCGTCGACGGCGACCTCGACGTCCTCGGCCTCGGGCATCACCGCAACCGTCGCCGTCGAGGTGTGGATCCGCCCCTGCGACTCCGTCACGGGGACGCGCTGCACGCGGTGCGTCCCGCCCTCGAACTTGAACACGGAGTACGCGCCGTCGCCCTTGATCGCGAACGTCGTCTCCTTGATGCCACCACCGTCGCTCTCGTTCGTCGACAGCGTCTCGGTGCGGAACCCGCGGCGCTCTGCGTAGCGCTGGAGCATTCGGGCGACCTCCGCCGCCCACAATGCGGCCTCGTCGCCGCCGGCCGCGCCGCGGATCTCGAGCAGGACGTCCTTCGCGTCGGCCGGATCACGCGGCGCCAGGGCGACGCGCAGCTCCTCCTCGAGCCCGTGCGCGCGCTCCTCCAGCTCCGGCACGAGCTCGCGCAGGTCACCGTCGTCGCGCGCCGCGCCGAGGTCCTCCACGGTCGAACGCCATTCGCGCGCGAGACGGACCGGCTCCTCCAGCTCCTTCAGCTTCCTTCCGATCTCCGCCGCCTGGCGGTGGTCGTTGTAGACGGCAGGGTCCGACATCCGCTCCTGCACCTCGGTGTAGGACCGTTCGAGGTCGTCGACGAGCCTGTCGATCCCCGCCATCGGACGATCAGCGTAGAGAGTCCGCTACACGGACTGCGGGGCGCCGACGAGCTCGGCGTCCACGGAGAGCTCGACGTTGCCGCTGAACGCCTTCGAGACGGGACAGCCGTCCTTCGCCTCCTCGGCGAGCTGGCGGAAACGGTCGGCGTCGATTCCCGGGACCGTGCCGCGGACGGACAGCACGCTGTTCGTGATGCCGGTGCCCGGAACGAAGCTGACGGTCGCCGAGGTCTCGAGCCGTTCGGCCTCGGTTCCGGCTTCCGCGAGTGCGTGCGAGAGCGCCATCGAGAAGCAGGCTGCGTGCGCCGCGGCGATCAGCTCCTCCGGAGACGTCTTGCCTTCCTGCTCGCCGGTGCGGTTCGCCCAGTCGACGTCGAGCGAGTCGATCAGCCCGCTCGTGACCGTCTCGACCGTTCCCTCGCCCTCCATCAGGCTGCCGCGCCACGTCACCGAGGCCTTCCGTTCACTTGCCATCTCAGTCCTCCAGTTCTGCGTCGATGGTCACCTTCACGTCGGCGTCCCCGAGTAGCTGCGAGAAGGAACATCCCTCGTGCGCCGTCCGCACCGTCTCGTCGAACGCCGTCTTCGCGACTCCCGGCACGCGCGCTCGAATGCGCACCTGCGACTCGCGAATCAGATGCCCTCTGCCCTCGACCTCGTCCATGACGACCATCGCGGTGACCGCGAGCCGCGTCCCCTCGTTGCGCAACTCGCCCGCCAGCGACATCGCGAAGCAGCCGGCGTGCGCGGCCGCAAGCAGCTCTTCGGGGGACGTTTTCCCCTCCTTGCCCTTTCCGACCCGCACGGGCTGCGAGTACTCCAGCCCGCGGAAGGCGCCCGTGCCCGCGTCGATCGACCCGGTGCCGCGGGCGCCTGTTCCGTCCCACGTCACCGTCGCTTGCCGCTCGATCCGAGGGATTAGGCCATCACCTCGACTCGGCGCTCCTCCTGCGTGATCCCGCCCTCGACCCGCAGGACCTCTTTGAGGGCGCGGATCGACACCTCGATCTGCTCCAGCGTCGGCTCGCGCGTCGTCAGCCGCTGCAGCCAGAGGCCGGGCGCGAGCAGCGTCATCAGGACGCGGCTGTCCGTGTGCTTGCCGGCGAACCTGATCAGCTCGTACGCGAGGCCCGCGATCAACGGCAGCAGCAGGATCCGCGAGACGATCAGCCAGTACCACGTGGGCTGGCCGAAGAACGCGAAGACGAAGATCGCGATGACCATCACCCAGAGCAGGAACGCCGTCCCGCAGCGGGGGTGGATGAGCGAGAACCGCTGCACGCGCTCGGGAACGAGCTCTTCGCCGGCCTCGAACGCGTTGATCGCCTTGTGCTCGGCCGCGTGGTACTGGAACACGCGCCGCAGGCTCGGCATCAGCGAGATCACGCAGATGTACACGATGAAGATCGTGACGCGGATCACTCCCTCGACGATCACGAACCAGCCGGTCGTGTCGATCGGGAGCGCCTTCGTGAGCAGCGCCGGCGTGACCTTGAACAGCGCGATCGCGAAGCCGATCGCAATCGCGAATGCGAAGAAGAGCTGTGCCCGCGAGAGCTCCGTCGGGACGTCGTCCTCGCCTTCGGTCTCCTCCTGCGCCGCGTAGTTGGCCGAGATCGCGAGCGCACGGAAGCCGATCGTCAACGACTCGCCGAGCGCGAAGATGCCGCGGATCACGGGCAGGCGCGCGAGGCGGTGCCGTTTCATCGGCGACTCGATGTGCTTGGTGACCTGCGCGATGTCGCCGTCGGGCTTGCGTACGGCGACGGCCCAGTTCGAAGGGCCGCGCATCATCACGCCCTCCAGGACCGCCTGTCCCCCGAAACTCGCTGCCATGTGCTGTGGCTAGCCCCGGCGGGGCTGGGCGCGCTCGAGCCGCCGTTGGAAGCGCTCGACGCGGCCGCCGGTGTCCATCAGCTTCTGCTTCCCGGTGTAGAACGGGTGGCAGTTCGAGCACACCTCGACGTGGAGCTCCGGCTTGATCGAGCGCGTCTGAAACGTGTTCCCGCAGGAGCACGTCACGGTCGCGAGCACGTATTCCGGGTGGATTCCGGCCTTCATCGCCCGGCCAGGATAGCAGCGGCGGTTTCGCCGGCCACGTTGCCGCCAGAGACGACAGCCGCCACCACGTCGTCGTCATTCAGTTCGACGCGCCCGGACAGCAGCGCAGCGGCGGTTGCAGCACCAGCGGTTTCGCACGCGAGCTTCATCCGGCCGTACATCCACCGGAATCCTTCTGCGATCTCGTCCTCGGTAACGAGCAGGTTCTCAACGCCGAGATCGAGGCACTGGCGGATGCAGTTCTCGCCCGCGTACGGGCCGTTGAGCCCGTCGGCCATCGAGGCCGGGTCGATCGTCACCATGTAGCCGGCAACCATGCTCGCTTGCAACGCGTTCGACAGCTCCGGCTCGATCGCGATCACGCGAGCGTCCGGGTTGCGACCCTTGACCGCGGTGGCGACTCCCGAGACGAGCCCGCCGCCACCGACCTGCACCAGCACGACCGTCGCCTCGGGGAGGTCTTCGAGGATCTCCAGCCCCACCGTGCCCTGGCCGGCCATGACGAGAGGATCGTCGTACGGGTGGACGAGCGTACGCCCGGTCTTCTCGACCAGGCGGTCGAGGTGCTCGAACGCGGCAGGGATGTCCGCGGGCGAGTCGTCGACCGTCGCGCCGTAGCCGCGCGCCGCAGCGATCTTGTACGGCGACGCGGTCTGCCACATCACGACGAGCGCGTCGATCCCTTCGACGGCGGCCGCGTAGGCGAGCGCCTGCGCGTGGTTGCCCGCCGAGATCGAGATCACGCCGCGCTGCTTCTCCTCGTCGGACAGCGTCGCGAGCTTGTTGAGCACGCCGCGCGGCTTGAACGAGCCCGTGCGCTGGAGCAGCTCGGCCTTGAAGTGGACGGGTACGCCGGCGCGCTTCGACGCCGTGGCGGACGACAGCAGCGGCGTCCGGTGGAGCCTGCCGGCGATCCGTTCGCGCGCGCGCTCGACGTCGTCGATCGTCAGGACGGCGGTCGTCGCCACCTCGCGATCGTACTGACTCGCTGCCGGGCCGCTTTCGCGCAAAGTCGGCACACGAGCGTCGCACGGCCGATGCGACGATTCGGTTGGGGCACTCGCTCCCCCGCCCGGGGGGAAGGGGGTCGGCTCCGCCGGCTCGGCCTGGTCCGAACGAGCCGAGTCCACGGGCGGCCGTGCGGCCGGCACGGCGCTCGCCGTTGGCGCGGCTCGAAGCTCCGCGCGCGGCGGCACCGCGTCTAGGCCCGCGGCGGCACGAGCGTCAGGCCCACCATCGCGAGGCGCGGGTGAACGCGAGCGAGCGGCGACCGGCGACGCGGCCGGGGGCGGCAAGCACGAACCCGGCGAGAGAGAGCCACGCGACGAGCCGCGCGTGACCGCTCAGGCCAGCGAGTACTCGGGCCCGGAGCCGCCCTCCGGGGGCGTCAGGCGGCCGCCCTTCGCCGTGATCGCGCCGCACTGGACGCAGTTCGACGGCGTCACCTGGACGGACACGAGGCCGGCGCCGGCGGTGATCTGCGCCTCGTAGACCTGCGCAGGACACATCCGCTCCCACGCACGCGCCAATTCGGAGGCGACGCGCATCTGGACGCGCACGTGATTCGGCTGGTCGTCGCGCGTCTTGTTCCCGGACGCAAAGACGGACGAGAGCTTGTCGAACGTGAGCTTGCCGTCAGGCACGGGGTATTCGCGCGACCGGGCCGTGATGACCAGCTCCTGGTCGGCGTCGCGCTCGGTGTGCGCTTCACCGGGCGGCAGATGGCCCTTCGTCGCGGTCATCACCCCCGCGAGCGCGCCGCCCATCCAGAAGCCGCGCCCGAACGCCTGCCGCATGTTCCGGACCTCCTCGAGGTCCTTCCAGATGAAGCTGTCCTGCACGGCCTCGTCGTAGGCGGCGAGCGCGCCAGGCGCCCACGGCGTCGTCCCGCGGCCGAGAGCGGAGAACGCAGCCTCGGCGGCGAGCCGTCCCGACTCGACCGCGTAGTGGATGCCCTTCAACGCGGGCACGTTGACGAACCCTGCGCCGTCGCCGCAGAGGAGCACGCCCGGTGCATGCAGCCGCTTCGGCAGCGCGACGAAGCCGCCCTCGGGAATCGTCTTCGCCCCCCACTCGATCCGCTCGCCGCCCTCCAGCAGCCCGGCGACGAGCGGATGCGTCTTCAGCTCCTGCAGCAGGTCGTGAACGGACAGCTCCGCGTCGCGGTAGTCGAGCCCGACGACCATGCCGAGTGCGACCATGTCCTCGCCGAGCGGATAGATGAACGACCCGCCGAACTCGCGGTACCGCGCCGCCGACCGAAGCGGCCAGCCCATCGTGTGGATGACGCGGTCGAGCGGGCGCGGCACCCGCCACACCTCCTTCACGCCCAGCGCCCACACCTGCGGGTTCTCGCCCGCGAGTGCGAACCGGTCGATCGCGACACCCGTGAGATGGCCTTGCGTCCCCTCGCAGAGGACGGTGACGCGCGCGACGATGTCGGAGCCCGGCTCGAAGTTGCCGAGCTCCTCGCCGCGCCGGCCGCGGCCGCGGTCGCCCGTTCGGATGCCTCGCACGCGGCCGTCCCCAACGAGGAGCTTCGTCGCCGACGTCTCGGGCAGGATCATCGCGCCTGCCGTCTCCGCCTCCTCCGCGAGCCAACGGCACAGCCGCGAGAGCGACGCAACGTAGTTGCCGTGGTTGTGCATCGTCGGCGGCGCAGGAATGCGGACCGCGTTGTGTCGCGTCAACATGTAGACCGACTCCGAACGCACCTCCCCGAAGAACGGCATGTCGGCGATGCGCTTGCGGTCGCCGAAGAGCTGCCGGAGCGAGCGAGGATTGACGACGGCGCCCGACAATGCGTGCGCACCGGGCTGCTTGCCCTTCTCGATCACGGCGACCGGGACGTCACCCAGACGCTTCGCCGTCTGCGGATCCTCCTCGAGCAGCTGGCCCAGCCGGATCGCACATGCGAGGCCCGCCGGCCCGGCGCCGACGATCGCAACCCCGACCTCGATCCGCTCGTCGGCGGGATCGGTCGGTTCCGCGACCGCCTCGCGCCACGAGAAGGGCGGCGGGAAGTCCGACGGCCGTACGGTCAGGCTTTCCGCTCCTTCACGAGCTGCGTCAGCTTCGGGACGATCTCGTGCAGGTCGCCGACGACCGCGAGGTCGGCGAACTCGAAGATCGGCGCGTTCGCATCCTTGTTGATCGCGACGATCGTCTGCGAGCTCTGCATGCCGACCTTGTGCTGGATCGCGCCCGAGATGCC
>Ga0126307_10002897_pt1 | contig 11663 bp, 9 predicted proteins | sample Plot28_FD_89955 | JGI IMG/M metagenome (GOLD analysis project Ga0126307, IMG submission 89955) | Serpentine soil microbial communities from UC McLaughlin Reserve, CA, USA - Plot28 | ecosystem: Environmental > Terrestrial > Soil > Grasslands | place: USA: UC McLaughlin Reserve, Lake County...
AGACTCAAGAAGAGGCCCAGGTACCCTTTACGGAGTTGTTGCGCACGCAGCCGAAGGAACTGCTTTTGGGCATGGGTACACGCTGGATCGAAGGCCTGGTGTTCAATGCCTACGGGGTCTTCACCCTAACGACGTCTTTGGCGGAAGAACCTGAGGCAGCTGTGGAGAAGAGCTGAGAAGAACCCCAGCGTCTCACGGGAGAGGAGGAATTAGTAATGGCAGAAAACGCAGCGGCGACCTCGGACCACGAGAGGGCCTTTAAGCTAGAAGCCACCCCGATAACATTCGGTCCCGGAGCCTCCGAAGAGGCCGGGTGGGAGATGAAGCGGCTCGGCGCCAAGCGCGTGATGATCGTCTCGGATGCTGGCGTAGTCCAGGCCGGAATAACGGGCAAGATCCAGAAAATTATAGAGGCAGAAGGTATCGAGTGCGAAGTTTTTGATCGTGTCCACGTCGAACCTACTTTAGAATCCCTCCAAGAAGCCGCAGATTTCGCCGCGGACGGCGGCTTCGACGGGTTCGTCGGTGTCGGCGGGGGATCCAGTCTGGACACCGCCAAGGTTGCGAATCTCGTCGCCACGCACCCTGCCCCCGTAACAGAGTATATCTACCCGCCCCTGGGAAGCGGACACAAGCCGCCGTGGCCGCTCAAGCCGCTCCTAGGGATACCGACCACAGCCGGGACCGGCTCCGAGGCGACCGAGATTGCTGCGCTGGACATCCCCGAGCAGAGGACCAAGGCGGCCATCTCCGATCCTTTCCTGCGGCCCGATCACGGGATAGTAGACCCCCTGCTCACGCGCTCTATGCCGTCTGATGTAACTGCAGCCTGCGGGCTGGACGTAATCTGCCACGCGGCTGAGTCCTTTACCGCCCGGCCTTATAATTCGCGTCCAGCCCCCGAAACCCCCGAAGATCGCCCACCCTTCCAGGGCTCCAATCCGGTCTCCGACCTCTGGGCAGCCAAAGCCCTGGAGTACGGGGGGCTGTACCTGAGGCGTGCCGTGGCCGACGGCGATGACATGGAGGCCCGCGGGAACATGATGCTTGCGGCCTCGCTTGCCGGGATCGGGTTCGGCTCTGCCGGTACGGCCTTACCACACGCCTGCTCCTACCCGATATCCAGCCTCAAGCATACCTTCCAGTCTCCGGGGTATGCCGGCCAGCCGTTCGTGCCCCACGGCTTTTCGGTTATCGTTACTGCCCCTGCGGCTTTCCGGTTTACCAACTCTGCGGATCCGGACAAACACCGGCGGGCCGCCGAGTTGCTCACCGGTGAGCCGATCCCCGACGCGGGCGAAAGCACCCTGCCAAACGTTCTGATCCAGCTGATGAAGGACATAGGAGCCCCGAGCGGTCTCCGAGAGCTCGGTTACGACGAGAACGATATCGACGACCTGGTCAACGGGGCGCTCTCACAGCAGCGGCAGCTAAGCATCGCCCCGAGAGAGGTGGGCCCGGACGAACTCGCCAACATCTTCCGCGAGTCGTTAGAGAACTGGTAGAAGGGCAACACGAAGGTCGTCCGGCGCGTACGTTACGAGAAAGTAGGATTGAAGTAAATGGCCAGCTCTTGACCGCTAGTGGGAGGCATTCTGAGGAGTATCCGTCTCGTCCGACTCGGAAGCTGGCACAACTGCCCGCGTAAACGAGGTGATGCGGGCGATGAGAAGCTAAGCCATCCAGTACCCTTAACGTGCACAAAAGGCCTACAAAAAGCCAAAGGTACCCATACCGATAAAATCAAAGGAGGGAGCGAACGATGACAAATCCCCCCAGCAAGCATCCGGAGATGATCACTCGTACGGAGTAACCACTCAACGCCGAATCTCCTCCGCAACTTCTTCGCCGGAGCTTCACCACTCCCACGGAGCTCTTCTTCGTCCGCAACCACGGCTCGATCCCCGAGATCGATGCCGGCCGGTACCGTCTCTCCGTCACCGGTATGGTCCAACAGCAGCTACACCTTTCGCTTTGGGAGATACGCGAAAACTTCTCCAAGAGCATCGTAACGGCGACCCTGCAATGCGCGGGCAACCGCCGCCAGGACCTCATGGAGGTGGCTCCGGTCCCGGGGGAAGTGCCCTGGAGCGCGGGGGCTATCGGCAACACCCAGTGGGGCGGGGTCCCATTAAGGGAGGTCTTGCTGGCAGCGGGGGTTGGGCCGGAGGCCAGGCACGCCGCCTTCACCGGCCTAGACGAGATCGAGATGAAAGACCAAAGGTTCGGATTTGGGGGCTCCGGTCCCATAGCCTTGGCGATGGGACCGGAGCTCGTGTTGGCCTACGAGATGAACGGAGAACCCCTCGCACCCGAGCACGGCGCGCCGTTGCGGGTGGTGGCGCCCGGGTACATTGGGGCGCGCAGCGTCAAGTGGCTGGCCAGCATCGAACTCCAAGAGGAGCCCTCTTCCAACTACTACCAGACCCACGCCTACAAGATCTTCCCGTCTCAGGTCAATGAAGAGACTGCCGACTGGAGAAAAGGCCTGATGCTGGGGGAACTGTCGGTGAATTCCGTCATCTGCCAGCCAACGGACGAAGAAACGGTGCCGGCGGGGCCGATCTCGGTACGAGGATACGCGATAACCGGCGGGGAGCGCTCCGTCGAACGGGTTAGACGTATCCGTGGACGGAGGGAAGACCTGGACGACAGCCGATCTGCAAGAAGGGAACGAGCCTTGGGCCTGGCTCATGACGGCGCTCATGATCCTGGTAGTCCTGCTCTTCCTGACGCCGCTCTTCTACTACCTGCCCAACGCAGCCCTGGCGGCAGTGATCCTCGTGGCGGTCTACGGGCTGCTCGACTTCGAGGAAGCCCGTCACATCTTCCGGATAAGGGCGTCCGACGGGCTGGTGCTCCTGATCACCATGTGCCTGACCATCCTCGTCGGGGTCGAGCAGGGCATCATTGCCGGGGCCCTCTTCGCCCTGCTCGTCTTCATCCGGCGCACCGCCTACCCGCGGATAGTCGAGCTCGGGTACGTGGAGCGCGAGGACGCCTTTTTGGGGCAGAACAGCTACCCGGAAGGGTGTACGTCCCCGAGGGTCCTCGTCGTCCGATTCGACGCCCGCCTCTACTTCGCCAACATCTCCTTCCTGGAGGACTGGTTGCTCTCGGCCACTGCCGAGAGGCCCGACCTGAAGGTGCTAGTCATAGACTGCCGAGGCGTCAACGGCATAGACGTGACGGCCATCGAGGGTCTGGAGAACATGATCTCGGAGTACCGCTCCCGCGGCGTCGAGGTCCTGCTCACCCACGTGAAGCCTCAGGTCCGCCACCGGCTGATGAGCGCCGGCTGAGGCAAGAACCACGCGGAAGTCATCGAGCACCAGACCACGAGGGACGCCCTGCGGGCGCTCGGCCTGCTAGAAGACCGCGAAACACGCGACCCGGCCCCCCGGCCGGAAGCCCCATTTCCGCGACGCAGGCCGTGGAGATACGACCCAAAAAAGTTCCCTCGCGCGACGCTGGGCTCAGCCGGAGCCGCCCCCTGTCGTACCGCCGAACTCCTGCTCCTCCTCTACCGCGCCCCCGGCGACCTCCTCCCCCGTCGGGGCAAGGACCCGTCCCGGCTTCACGCGAAGGTGCGAAGATGGACTACGCAGACCGCGGCGGGTGACGTCGCCCATGGGACCGAAGTCCACGACCCAATCCGCGTCGGAACCCCAGTCTACGTGACCATCGCCACGAACAACCCCGTAACGCTCAAGGGCCTCCCCGCTCGCGGGAGAGGTCGTCCGCTGGTAGATGATGCTCCCGGTCTCCGCACCTACCTGCAGAGCCCCGACCCCAGACGGATAGCTATCACGCCAATCCTGCTCGTACTCCCCGTTCGAGTCCCGCCGGAGAAGCGCTATGGTGTGGTGGGTGCCGGCGTTGATCGGAACCGACACCTTGGCCCTCGTACCCAACTTCTCCGGCGCGATACGTCCCGCGCCCGCGCGCGCCGCCTGGTAGTCCATCTCCCTCCCCCGCGCCGCCGTGCAGGATCTTAGACCGAGACTAGGAGTTTAGTATAACCGCTGCTACCAGGATCAAGGGCGTGTGACGGAGCGAACACCTGTAGGGTCGGGATGAGCGGGGTTGGGCTCCCCCAAGCCCGAGTACATTGTTGCTGAGGCGGGGGTGCGGGCTCGCTCTCTTGCACGCCAACGATAGAGCATCCGAGCGCGATGCGCTGAACCGCGGCGGACGATGCCTATACCCTACTCACAAGTCGCTCGACGCGTCCGTTGAGTTCCGAGCTCGCTTCGTCCAACGATTGGCGCGATCGGGACACGCGCCCGTCGTGGTCGTCCAGGATCGCACGGGCCTTTCGGATTGCTTCGCGCACCCTGTCGGGAGCCGGCCCGCCGGGCACGTCGTGAGCCTTCACGAACGCAGTCGGGTCGAGGGAGTTGCGCACAAGATCGTCGTCGATGTCGAGCTCGCGCCCGATTATCTCCCTCGCGGACTCGTTGACCAAGGCCGCATCGATATCGGTGGCGGCTTTGCCCTGCTTAAAGGCGCGCAGCACCAGGTTCCCCACGATCCGGTGCGCGGTGCGGTAGGAGAGATCGGTCTGCCGGTGGATCTTGGCGGCGAGCTCGGTGCAGGAGCCATACCCTTGTGCGGCTTTCTGGAGCATGTTCTCGCGCTTGAACTGCATGGAAGAGATGGTGCCTTCGAGCAGCCTCAGCGAACGGGACGTCTCGTCGAAGGATCGGAAGACCGGGTAGACGACCTCCTCTTCGACGTCCTTGATATCCTGGAAGTTGGTATTGTGTAGCGTCCCGTACGCGGAGGCCATCTCGCCAACGGCGTGCGCCGCGCGGGCCCGCACGTACTCGAAGGGGTAGGCGTTCTTCTTCTGGGGCATCATGCTGCTCGACCCGGCGTACTCGTCGCTTATCACGACCAGGTCGAATTCTTCCGTGTGCCAAGTATACAGATCCTCGCAGAGGCGGCTTAGAGTTATCATCATGTTAGCCAGCGCCGCCGAGGTCTCCAGCGTGAAGTCGCTGCTCGAGACGCACTCTATAGTGTTCTCCTGGTACCCGTCGAACCCGAGCAGGTCGGAGACCAGCTGGCGGTCGAGCGGGTAGGAAGAGCCGGCCAGCGCTCCGCAACCTAAAGTGCACCTGTTCACGGTGCCGTATGCAGCGAACAAGCGTTCTGCGTCGCGCCCCAAAGCGTCCAAGATGCCCAGCAGGTAGTGACCTACCGTCGAAAGCTGGGCGTGCTGGTAGTGGGTCCACTGGGGCATCACGGTCTCCGCCTCGCGCTCGGCGATGTCGAGGAGGGCGGTGCGGAAGCTCCGGAGGTGCTCGAGAACGTCGAGCAGCCGCTCGCGCACCACCATCCGCGCCAAGGGCTCCGGCCGGGTACGCCCGATGTTGATCTCGCCCGCCACCTCCTCGCCCGCGTGCTCGATCAGGTAGTGCTCCACGTGCGAGTAGAAGTATTCGTACCTCGGGTTGAACTCTCCCATCGCCTCGGGCCCTTCCGCTTCGAGACCCTTGATAGCCTCGAGCAGCGAAGCGCCAACGTCCCCACCGATGATCCCCGCCTCGACGAGCATAACGGTCCAGGCTTTATTCGTCTCCACGAGCGGGTAGAAGTAGTGCTCGAGCATGAACTCGTACCCAGGCGCCAGTATCGTCTCCGTGTACACCGCACCCGGAGGAGCCTCAAGACGTTCGCGCGAGATCTTGTCACTCACGTTCTACCCCTTTCGAAGCGACCACTTACCTTCCATAGACGAGCGCTAGCCTAGCCCCCTTCCACAGAACCGGTTTGCGACCCGACCCATAAGCAGAAATCTTTGCCTTTTTCTCCTTGGTAAGAGGTTGTACCAATTTCATGACATGATCAAGAGTCGCGGCGATCCGTGATCGCCGCGTCGAGTGTACCGGTGTTCGCTGATATCGGTTCGCGTCAAAGGCTTTCGGTTTCTTGACGAGCTTTTCCTAATAGTATAACTTCTTGCCAATGGGTGGGATGCATCACAAATCATGGATAGACACTATCTGTGAAGGAGAGGGATGGCCTCGATCTCGGACAACCCCGACGTAGGTCCATTTCGGGGGACCTCTAAGGAAGAACGCGAGGAATCGGGGCGGGCAAAGTCTCGTGGGCGACGCCTTCTCGCTGCGGAGCACCTTAAGATCGGCTACGAGGTAGATGGCGAGCTACAGATCGCCGTAGAGGACGTCAGCTTCGAGGTCTGGCCCAACGAGAAGGTCATGGTCATCGGGCCGTCGGGATGTGGCAAGTCGACTATTCTGAAGACGATAGCTGGGTTCCTGCAGCCGGTCGGGGGAAGCATCTCCATCGCCGGGCGCGACTCCCTTGATCCTGGTCCAGATCGCGCGGTCGTCTTTCAAGAGTTCGACCAGTTATTCCCGTGGCGGACCGTTATCGACAACGTGGTTTACCCGCTCAGGGTAGTCGGGCGGGGCAAGGACGAAGCAGCCGCCACCGCGAAGGACTACCTGGAGATGATGGGGCTATCGCACGCGGCGGAGCGTTTCCCCCACCAGTTGTCCGGGGGCATGAAACAACGGGTCGCGATATCGCGCGCTCTCGCGCTCGACCCGTTGATGCTGCTTATGGACGAGCCGTTCGGCGCTTTAGACGCCCTGACGCGCCAGCGGCTGCAGATGGAGTTAAACGACATAGCCGAGAAAACCCAGGTGACGATCCTCTTCGTCACCCACAGCATCCAGGAGGCACTCGTCCTAGGCGAGCGGATCGTGGTCCTCGGGCAGGCACCCTCCCGGGTCGAAGAAGTCGTCGACGTGAGCGCTACCAGCAAAGACCCGGAAGACGAGGAGTTCATCGAGGTGCAGCAGCACCTGCGTTCGTTGTTAGGGGTCGAGGACAAAGGAGAAGAAGCCAATCATGCCGGCACAGAGTAAAAGCAGCGCTGCGTCCGCATCGCCCACGCCTAAAGTCGGCGCCCTGCGGTCCCTGCGGTGGTACCGGCTTCCGGTGTGGGTCAGGCGGTCCATTCTGCTGGCAGTGATCATCCTGATCTGGCAGCTCTACGTTACCGTAATGGACGTCAATCCGCTGCTGTTCTCGAGCCCCGCAGACGTAGCCGTGGCATTCTTTGAGGGGTGGGTAAGAGGCGATTTGGCCAGCGCAACGTTGATCACTCTGCAAATCCTCGGGCTCGGCATGGTGGCCGGGATGGTCGTGGCCTCGGTGCTGACCATCCTCGCCACATGGAGCAAGGTCGGTGAGGATGTCCTCATTCTGCTCACGTCGATGATCAACCCGCTACCGGCCATCGCCATACTGCCGCTTGCGATCCTGTGGTTCGGGTTGAGCTCCACGGCTCTGATATTCGTCCTCGCCAACGCGGTCATCTGGCCCATAGCCATCAACGTGAGCATGGGATTTCGTACCGTCCCGCCCACCATCATGATGGTCGGGCGTAACCTGGGGCTAAAAGGCTGGAAGATGGTCAAGGACGTCTTGATGCCTGCGGCGTTGCCGCACACTATCTCGGGTTTAAAGACCGGTTGGGCATTTGGCTGGCGCACCATCATTGCGGCGGAGCTTGTCTTCGGTGTCGCCGGTGGAGGTGGGGGCTTGGGCTTCTTCATCAACGACAGCCGCTACTTCTTGCGCACCCCGGACGTCTTCGCCGGGCTGGTCACGATCGCGCTCATCGGTATTGCGTTCGACATGCTCTTCAACTGGATCGAGCGGCGGACCGTGATCCGCTGGGGTATGAAATCCGAGACTTAGCAGCGCTTACCGCCGCGATAGTTGCCGTCCGGGCTAGTTACTAGGAAGGAGAACCTTCCGATGTTAGGTATCGCGAGCATGAAGGCAAAGGCCGGTCTGGCGAGGGCGGTGGTGGCGTGCGTAGTGGTGCTGCTGGTCACTGGGTGCGGCGGTGGTGCTGGAGGCCAGGGAGACGGGGGAACGATGACCATCGCCTACCAACCGGGAATAGGCTACGCCCAGCTTCTCATCATGAAGCAAGAAGGATGGCTCGAGGAGGATCTGCCCGAGACGGAGATCGGCTGGGAGCAGCTCAGCTCAGGGGCGGCGATCCGCGACGGTATGCTCGCGGGGGATATACAGGTAGGGGCTGGAGGGGTCGGCCCATTCCTCGTCGGCTACAGCGGCGGCGTCGAATGGAAGCTGCTTAGCGGGCTCAACGAGATGGACCTCTGGCTTATGGTCGTGGACGAACAGTATCAGAATCTAAGCGACTTCGGGGACGGTAGTATCGCCATGCCCGCCCCGGACTCCATCCAAGCCGTGGTCCTGCGCCGCGGAGCCGAGGAACAGCTGGGCGATGCCCGGGCACTCGACTCTAACATCGTGGCGCTCGCGCACCCGGACGGGCTCCAGGCCCTCGTCAGTGGTCAGATAGCGGGGCACCTCACCTCTCCGCCGTTCCAGTTCCAGGAACAGGACGAGGGGGCCCGCCCGATACTTCGGAGCTTCGATCTCTTCGGCCCCCACACCTTCAATAGCGTCTTCGTCCTGCAGGACTATCACGACGACAACCCAGAGCAGATGGAAGCCCTGTACAGCAACATCCAACGCGCCGTCGAGCTGATCGAAGACGACCCGGGGCAGGCCGCCGAGATACTCTCGGCGGAGTCCGGGGGCGAGACGTCGGCGGAGGAATTCGAGGGGTTTATGACGAGGGAAGGGGTGACGTACACGACGAATCCGCGCGAGTTTCTGGCCTTCGCCCAGTTCATGCAGCAGATCGAGCTGATCGAGAGGGTTCCCGAGTCGTGCGAAGAGATCGTCTTCGACAACCTGAGCGCGGATCAGTGTTAGGGTTCCCGACGGATTTCCGCCGGCACCGATCGGAGCAACCGGTCGGGCAATAGTCGTAGAAGCTGCAGGAAAGGAAGACCGTGAGCGATGTCGAAGCCAGGAGTCGCCGTAGCGAGATGCGCGGTTCGGAGAAGAAGGTGCGGGTTACCATCCCCCGCAGTGACCTGGAGGCGCAGAACACCTTCGAGGTCGACCGCACCGACCCGATGTTGCTGCTCGACCTGCTGCTAGCCATCCAACGTCGGCATGACCCCTCCCTCGCATTCCGCTATTCCTGTCGGGTGGCGATGTGCAACATGTGCGGCGTCCACGTTGATGGGGGAAACGTGCTCGCCTGCCGGGTGCCACTAGAGGCCGGCCGCGATGAAATACGTGTCGAGCCCATGCAAGGAGCAACGGTCGTACGAGATCTCATCGTCGAGACCGACCAGTTCGTCGACGAGTGGGTCCAAGATGTGGACCGATGGTCTCAGTAGCATCCTTGGGCGGTAGAGTTACTCGGCGCCGAATGCCGCGAAAGAGCGGTCCTGCGCATCGGTACATCTAACGGAAGCGGGAGAGGTATGAGCATCGACGGCTTGAGAACTATAGACACCGACGTGGCGATCATCGGCAGCGGCGGCGCGGGGCTGATGTGTGTTCTGCACCTCGCTGACCACGCGCCCGAGCTAGACGCGACCGTCGTGAGCAAGGGCGCGATTGGGAGGTCGGGCTGCACGCGCATGGTACAGGGCGGCTACAACGCCGTCCTTGACCCGAACGACTCCCTGGAGCTCCACTTCCGGGACACGCTCGAGGGCGGAAAGTACCTCAACGACCAGGAGATGGCCTGGACGCTCGTCACCGAGGCACCACGGGCGATCGAGGAGCTCGAGTCGCGGGTGGGCTGCTCTTTCGACCGCACCGAGGACGGCCGGATCCACCAGAAGGCCTTCGGGGGGCAGAACTTCGACCGCACCGTGCACAAGGGCGACCTCACCGGCATGGAGATTATGGGCAAGCTGCTCGAGCAGATGCAAAGGATCCAACCCAACGAGCTCGGCGATGCACGGGCACTGGACCTGCTCCTGGACGAGGACGGGGAGATCGCGGGCGTCACGGTCCTGGACGTGATGACGGGGGAGGTCGCCGTCCTCCGCGCCCGGGTTGTGGTAGTGGCGACGGGTGGCGCGGCGACGATGTACAAGATCGCCGCGCCGGCCCGGGAGAAGACGGGCGACGGGGTGGCCATGTGCTACCACGCCGGCTTGGAGCTGAGGGATATGGAGATGCTCCAGTTTCACCCGACCGGCCTCTTGGCTGGCGAGTCCTCGCTCACAGGCGCCGTCCTGGAGGAAGGCTTGCGGGGTGCCGGCGCTCGCATGTACAACGCGATGGGCGAGCGCTTCATGAAACGCTACGACCCCGAGCGTATGGAACGCTCGACCCGGGACGTAGTCTCTCGCGCCAGCTACCAGGAGATAATGGCGGGACGCGGCACGCCCGCGGGTGGGGTGTGGATAGACATATCGCACCTCGGTGCGGAGGAGGTAGAACGCCGCTTCCCCGGCATGACGGCTCGCAGCCGCATCATGGGCCGCGATCTCGCCCGCGAGCCCATAGAGATCTCCCCCACCTCCCACTACCACATGGGCGGGGTGGTCATCGACAAGCACTGCCAGACGTCCGTGCCCGGCTTACTCGTCGCGGGAGAGGACTCGGGCGGGGTTCACGGCGCCAACCGCCTCGGCGGCAACGGGGTGGCCGAGTCGACCATTTTCGGCGGTCGTGCCGGCGACCGGGCCGCCGCACTGGCCTCGGAACGCAAGCTCCGCGACCCCGACCTCGAGCAGGTCGAGGTCTCGGTTGCCAGGGCGATCGCTCCGTTGCAGAGGGAGAACGGGCACAGCCCGTTCGGCATTACCCGCGAGCTCAAGGAAGTTATGTGGGAGGGCTGCGGCGTCGTGCGCGCCAAGAAGGGCCTGCTCCGCGCCCGCGATAAGATCGAGGAGCTCGAGAAAAAAGCCGCCGATGTGGCGGTCTCTGGACCGGCGCAAGCTAATTATGCGTGGCAGGAGGCGCTAGATGTTACGAATCAGCTTACTGTTGCCCGCGCCATGGTGGAGTCCGCCCTAGTACGCGAAGAGTCCCGCGGCTCGCACTTCCGTTCGGACTGCCCGGAGCAGGACGACAAACGCTGGCTACGCTTCATCGTTGCAAAGAAGCAAACGGACGGGAGAGTAAGGATCGACCTGCGCCCGGTGAAATTCTCCCGGAGACGCCCGGACCCCGCCGACCCTTCAGCGGAGGAGCAAGAGAGGAAGGAACCGAGCGAGGAGCTGCGGCGCGGGTAGCCGCCGTGCCTCGTCCACCCTACCTACTTCTCTGACCTCGATGACGTTAACCGCACTTATTTGACCACTTATCCGTCGAGGTCCGGGCGGTCCTAGACGGGTCAACCGAGCTACAGCAAGAGCGAGAATTGGCTTTCTGAGGGGCTCTGGGGGCATCTACGGGAACTGAATCTTCTGGTGCGGGTTGACTACTAATCAGAAGGTCGCAGGTTCGAGTCCTGCCGAGCGCGCCAAGAAAATGACTGCAAATGGCGAGCAAATGTGAAGGTCCTGGCAGTGAGCCGGGGCCTTCTGACACTAGTTTGACACTGACCGAAGCTACCCCTTTTAAAAGCAACGCGAAGCCTATGTCATCTCCAGGAAACAGACTCTGCACATTTTGACGGTGCTACTAAATCCATGTCACCCGTTGTTGGTACGACTGTATCCCCGATTGGCTTTAGTTTATTCACACCCGATTGTTGCACTGTTAGTATTACTGCTGACGTTAATTATTGGGAAAGTGGAAGGGTGCCTAGATGACCAACTACGGAT
>Ga0126307_10002898_pt1 | contig 11662 bp, 7 predicted proteins | sample Plot28_FD_89955 | JGI IMG/M metagenome (GOLD analysis project Ga0126307, IMG submission 89955) | Serpentine soil microbial communities from UC McLaughlin Reserve, CA, USA - Plot28 | ecosystem: Environmental > Terrestrial > Soil > Grasslands | place: USA: UC McLaughlin Reserve, Lake County...
GCCGAGGTCGTGCCGGCCAAGCTGCTGAACACCGCTGGCATCGTCGGTGCGGCGTGGCTGGCTGCCGACCGCCAGGTCCACCCCGACGCCCTCCGGTAAGCAGCCCCTCGGACGATTGCGGGAGCGAACGTGCACGTTCCCTCCTTGCACCCCACACACATTGCAACGTGTGTATCGCGCCAGGAACGCACGTGCACGTTCGTTTTATCCACCGACGGCTACATCCGTTCCAGGGGCTCGATTCCGAGCATGGTCAGCCCGACGGCGAGCACACGCTTGGTGGCGGAGCAGAGCGCCAGCCGCGAATCCCGAACAGCACCTGAGGACTGTAGTACCGGACACTGCTCGTAGAAGATGGCCAAGGCACCCGATAGCTCATAGAGGTAGTTGCACAGCCGGTGCGGCTGAAGTGTCCGTGCCACCTCGTCAACAACGTCACCGAAGCGGATAAGCAGCAGGGCCAGCGTCTGCTCAGCCGCCTCCTCCAGCACCAGCACTTTCGATTGCTCGCCATAACCTCGAGCCGCAGCCTTCCGCAGCACCTGGGTCACCCGGGCGTGCGCGTACTGCAGATACGGTCCGGTGTTGCCGGTGGTCTGCACCATCCGACTGACGTCGAAGACGTAGTCCTTGTTCAGCCCATTGGATAAGTCCGCGTACTTGATCGCGGCGAGCGCGACCGGCGGCGCAGCCTGCTCCTCTGCGGCGTCCAGCAACGTATTGAGGTTCACCGCCGTGCCCTCGCGGGTCTTGAACGGCTTGCCATCGGTACCCAGGACAGTGCCGAACGCAACATGTTCGGTAGTCACCTCGTCAGGCAGAAAGCCCGCCTTGCGCGCCACGGCGAACAAGAGATCAAAGTGATCAGACTGCCGCGCATCCACGACGTAGATGATCCGGTTCGCGTGCAGGTCACGTACCCGCCGGCGGATGGCTGCAAGATCGGTTGCTGCATAGCCGAAGCCCCCGTCGCGCTTGCGTACGATCATGGGGGCCGCGAAGCCGTCGACAAAGACGCACCACGCCCCGTCGTCGATGACTGCGGTACCGTTGCCCTCCAGCTCAGCGACCAGCGGTCCAAGCTCGTCGTTGTATGTCGATTCCCCAGCAAGATCATCATCGGTGAGCAGCACGCCCATTCGCCGATATGCCGCGTTGAATCCGACCAGGGAGATGTTGATCAACTGGTGCCAGATGTCGCGGGTTAGCTCGTCACCGGACTGCAGAGCGACAACACGACTCCTGGCACGATCGGCGAACTCCTCCTCTGCCCGAAAGTGTGTGCTGGCCCGGGCGTAAAGCTCTTCGGCTTCCGGCAGCGTCAGGCTGGAAGCGTCGATGCCATCGTCGACGATCTGCTCAACCAGCATTCCGAACTGGGTGCCCCAGTCCCCTATGTGATTCTGCGCGATCACCTGGTGACCAACGCCGCCGATCACGCGACGCAGGCAGTCACCGATCACCGTCGAGCGCAGGTGCCCGACATGCATCTGTTTTGCCACATTGGGCGCGGAGTAGTCGATCACGACAACCTCAGGTTTCGAGACCTGTGACACGCCTGCGTACGGGTCGGCGAGCTGGTCGGTTACCGCCTGAGCCAGCACGTCAGTTCGTAGTCGGAAGTTGATGAAGCCGGGACCGGCGATCTCGGGCGGCTCGCACAGGTCGGCAATGTCCAACCTGGCCACGATGTCTGCAGCAACCTCACGCGGTGACTTGCGTTCACTGTTGGCCAGGCGCAGCGCCACGTTCGACTGGTAATGGCCGAACTGTGGTTTTGTGGCAGGCCGGAGCTCCGGGTCAATGCCGGCGACGGCTTTGATCCGGGCACCCAACAGCGAGGAAGGTGAGGACACAAGGGGAGCCTATTTCACTGGGCTGCAACGGCTCTCCACTGACAACATGGAGGGTTCACATTCATTGTCCGGGCGCCTTCGGCGGCTCTTGCCAGCGATAGATCTGTCCATCGCGCAACTCGACTGCCTCGGGCCTCGCCGGCGGCGACGCGCGCTGCAGCCGCTCAAGGACCCTGGTACGGCCGCGTAGCCGGGTGCCGTCTGCCGCGCTCCAGTGAACGTACGGATGCAACATCACGCGCAACCGCTCCCAGTCGCGCTGCAGCATCGACTCATACGCAGCCTGCGCCACATCGTCCACCTCGCCAGGATGGCATCGCTCATGGGCCAGGCTGGCAGTGCGGGCACCAGAAGCTGCGCCGCTCCTCGCCTCGCGGTCCGAACTCCTCGGTGCGGATGGGTGTGCCGCAGCGCCGGCAGGGCTGCCCTGACCGTTCGTAGACGTAGCTGCGCCGGCCTGGTCGCAGATCTCCCGTGGTTGACTGCTCAGGACGCCAGCGGTTTGCCTGGAGCAACAGCTGGGCCCTCTCGACAATGCGCCGCAGGCTGCGGACGTGCTGGACCGGCGTACGCGGATGAACGCCATGAAGGAAGAGCAGCTCAGCGCGATAGAACGTGCCAAGACCAGCCAGGTTCCGTTGGTCCAGTAACGCCTCACCAAGCGAACGGTCGGGCTGAGCGGCGATCCGCCTGACAGCCTCGTCGAGGTTCCAGTCAGGTCCCAGCAGGTCAGGACCGAGGTGCCCGACGACTGTGTCCTCCGCCGCAGTCGGGAGCAGCTCGATGACAGGAAGCCGGTAGCCCACGGCATCATGATCACTCGTGGCTAGCACGGCGCGGACTTCGAACCCGGGTCCACCGCTCCAGCGCCGGCTACGACGGTAGATCTTCCAAGCGCCGTCCATTCTGAAGTGGGTGTGCAGCGTGAAGTCGTTGCTGAAGCGGAAGAGCTGGTGCTTGCCCCGCGAAATCACCTGGCGTACCCCAATGCCGGTCAGGTCAGTTGCTGCCAGGGAGGGGACCCGAAACTCGGATCTGGTCAGCACCCGGCCGGCGAGCACCTCGTTCAGCCGCTGGCAGGCTCGCCAGACGGTATCTCCCTCGGGCACGGGCCCATTGTGCCGTGCCCGGGGGGAGAGAGCCCGGATCATGCGCAAGCCCATCACCGAACTCTGATCCAGGTCTAGCCCAGATGCTCACTGGACCGCCACTGGTCAAATGCGCCGTCATTATCACACGACGAATCTCCGCCTCTATCCACATGACGTAGGTAGTTATCCAATAGGCGCAAATCCCTGTTTATCTTGCCATGCAAAGAGTTCGATCCTCGAGGCATTTACCCTTGTGGCGTGCTAGCACTCAGGCGACGCGCCTCCGGCATGCCCCTGCTCTTAAAATTCTCTTGGCTGCTGCTTGGTACGGGAATTATCGGGTTGACGAACGCGGCAGTCGCAGTCAGCTTTGTGCGGTCAGCAGCGTCAGGTCACATCTATACAGAGTCGGATGTGCCAGCGACACCAGTGGCCTTAGTGCTTGGAGCGCAAGTCAACCCAGACGGAACACCGTCCGCATTCTTGGCGGCTCGTCTTGATCTTGCGAAGCGGCTTTGTGATGCCGGTCTTGTCGAGATGATCATCGTATCGGGCGATCACCTCGCGCCTGAGTTTGATGAGCCTGCCGCCATGCGCAGTTACCTCATTAGAGCAGGCTTACCTAACGACAGAGTGATTGCTGATGCGGGAGGCTTCGACACCTATGAGTCCTGCCTTCGGGCGAAGCACATCTTCCATCTTTCGCAATTGACCGTCGTAACGCAGAGTTACCACCTCGTGCGCGCGGTTGCCACCTGTCGTGCCTTGGGAATCGAGGCAGCAGGCGTCGGCGACGATTCGGCGCGGCAACACGTGATTGCCTGGTGGCGAGGCGCGATTCGCGAACAGCTCGCGTGTGTCAAAACCGTTGTTGATCTTGCAACTCGGTCAGAACCAATGCCGGACAAACCGCAGACTGGGATGGCCGCCTCCAAGTAATCAGCAGCGGCGTTGGCTATGCTTAGCTCGCCAATGAACTTAACACTTCCGGGATAACCCCAGTTGGGCGCAAGTTTGCACGCCAAAAGTAGGCGAGTGTGCTTATAACCACACTGCCACTAGATTTTCAAGACAGGTTGAAATCGTAATCAATTCGTTTGGTTAACCGCCAGCAAAATGTGAAACGCTTATCAGAATCTCAAAATGATTCGCCGAGCGGCCTGGCGGGGGCTCTAGCCGCGCTGTAAATCTCTGACCAGGTTGAGGTGGGGCATGGCGCGTTTTCTTTCTGGTGTTATGAAGTTCCGTTTGCTGATCTTGGCGGCGGCCATAGGCATCCTGGCCATAGGCGTTGTGCAGCTTCGTGGCACATCCCTGGAAGTGTTGCCGGAATTCAGCCCAACGTACGCGGAGATCCAGACCGAGGCGCTCGGCCTCTCAGCTGAGGAAGTCGAGCAGTTGATCACTGTGCCTTTGGAACAGGACCTGCTCAACGGCGTCGAGGGCGTGGACGTGATCCGGTCAGAATCGCTGCCCGGGCTGTCCTCGATCGTGATGGTGTTCGAGCCCGGCACCGACATCTACCGGGGCCGTCAACTGATTGAAGAGCGCCTCACACAGGCTCACGCACTTCCCAACGTGTCCAAGCCGCCGACGCTGCTACAGCCGCTGTCCTCGGCCAACCGGGTGGTCATGATCGGCATGAACACCACGGAGTTGACCCCGATCGAGCAGTCGGTCATTGCGCGCTGGACGGTACGCCCGCGGTTGATGGGAGTGCCGGGCGTTGCCAACGTCTCCATCTGGGGTCTGCGTGATCAGCAACTCCAGGTGCAGGTCGATCCTCAGGTCCTGCGCGACCGCAACGTGACCCTGAACCAGGTGATCGGCACAGCGGGGAACGCGCAGGTCGTCTCACAGCTCAGCTTCCTGGAAGCCTCGACCCCTGGCACCGGCGGATTCATCGAGACGCCGCAGCAGCGCCTCCAGGTAAGGCACTTGTTGGAGAAGCTGACCGATCCTGCCGAGGTCGCCAAGGTTCCGATCGAGGGGGCCGACAATCTCACCCTCGGTGACGTCGCACAGGTCAAAGTCGATCACCAGCCGCTGATCGGGGATGCCGTTGTCAACGGCGGGCCCGGATTGATCATGGTCGTGGAGAAGTTCCCTGGAGCGAACACCGCCGAGGTCACCGAAGGCGTCCAGGATGCACTCGCGGCACTTCGACCTGGGCTAACCGGGATCAACACCGACACGTCGTGGTTCGCACCATCCGATTACCTGGAGGCGGCATCAGACAATCTAGGCCTCGCGATCGCCCTCAGTGCTGGGCTCTTGCTCCTCACGCTGCTGGCACTGCGCTTCCACTGGCGCGCGGTGATCGTCGCTGTGATCACGGTGCCGGTATCGGTGATCAGCGCCGCCCTGCTACTCCATCTCCTCGGTTATGGGCTCAACGCCCTGGTTATCGCCGGACTGGCAGCCGCCGTTGCAATCGTGGTAGATGAGGCGGTTGCGCCGCAAGCTGCGGTGCTGGCACGGATGCGAGCGCGGGGCACCAGCCCGGATGCGGAGCCGACCTGGGTGGCCATTCAACAGGCTCTGGCGACCGTGCGCCGGCCGCTGGTCTATGCCGGCGTCATCGCTTTGCTGGCAATTCTCCCGATGGCTGTGCTCGAAGGCAGGCCCGGGGCATTCTTCAGCCCCATGGTGGTGGCGTACGCCACGGCCGTCGTGGCCGCCTTGATCATTGGCATGACGGTGGGTCCGGCGTTGAACAGCCTGCTATTCGCTCGCTGGCAACCAAAAGCCGGCTCGGCATCCGGACCGGTGGCCTGGCTCGGGGCGCGCTACCGCAGCGGTCTGCAGAAGTTCTCCCGTACCCTGCGTCCGGCCTTGCTAGTGGCAGCCGCATGCGGCCTGGTAGCCGCCGTGATCTTGCCGTTCCTCAACACCGCCCTGACGCCGACCTTCCAAGACCGGAACGTAGTGGTCAAGCTCCAGGGCGCGCCGGACGCTTCGGCTCCGGCGATGACCCAGCGGGCTACCGAGATCGGCAACTCGCTGCAGTCCCTGCCGGGAGTCTCCGGGGTGGGAGCGACGGTCGGCCGGGCAGTAACCGGCGATCGAGTGGTCAACGTCAACTCCGGTGACATTTGGGTCGCCATCGCAGGCGATGCCGACTACGACGCCACGGTGGCCTCGATCAAGGACACGGTCCGCGACGTGCCGGGTATGACCGCCGAGGTCGTACCCTTCTCCACCCAGGAAATGCGGGAGGTCGGGAGTCTGGAGACAGGCACCAACACCGTGACCGGCAGCGGCCTGGACGTCCTGACGGGCCTCAACACGCCGGTTGCCGTCCGCGTCTACGGCGAGGAGCCGCAGGTCCTTGCGGCCGAGGCCGCGAAGGTGCAGCAACTGATGAGCACCGTCGACGGGGTTGTCAACCCACGCATCGAAGGCGCCCTCACCCAGCCGACCATCGAGATCGAGGTCGACTTGGACAAGGCCCAGCAGGTGGGCATTACGCCTGGTGCCGTACGCCGCGCCGAGGCCACATTGCTCCAGGGCATTCAGGTGGGCAGTGTCTTCGAGGATCAGAAGGTCTTCGATGTCATCGTCTTGGGAACGCCTGCCACGCGAAGCAGCGTAGCGGCCGTGCAGTCCCTGCTCATCGATAGGCCAGGCGGCGGCCACGTGCGGCTGGGCGACGTCGCCGAGGTAAGGATTGCGCAGACGCCGACGGCCATTCACCGCGAGGCCGTTTCGCGGCACCTGGATGTCGTAGCTGATCCTGACGGTCGAAGCGTCAAAGCGGTCGTGGCGGACCTCGAGCAGCAGCTCGCCGACACGAACTTCCCCCTGCAGTACCACGCGGAGGTGATCGCCAACTCCACCGCCGACGAAATCCAGATCGGGCGTGCCATCGGGTTCGGCATCGCGGCCATCATTGCCGCATTCCTGCTGTTCCAGGCAGCATTCAACAGCTGGCGGCTGGCGCTGGTGGCGACGGTGGCACTGCCGCTGTCGCTCACCGGCGGCCTGCTTACCGGCCTCATCGGCGGACTCACGTTCGGCTTGGGCGCGCTGCTCGGGATGCTTGCACTTCTCGGCCTGGCAGCTCGCTACATCGCCACGATGCTGACCAGGATCCAGGGGCCCTACGGCAGGCGCGGGCGCGATGATGATGAGCTGCTCGCGCATCGCGCCGACCGCCCGCCTACTTCGTCGTCGCTGGCGGAGGAAAAGACGCCTTCGCTCGCTCCTCCTCAGCACGGTGGGGCCCGATTGTCGATGCTCGCAGCTCGTGACGACGCCGCGACGGTGCACGGCCGGGCGGCGGACTCCTTCGGCCCCATGATCATCAGCGCCGCCGCGCTGGCGGCTGTGGCGCTGCCGTTCGTGGTGCTCGGTCCGCGTCCAGGACTGGAGATCCTGCATCCGATGGCTCTGGTGTTGCTCGGCGGTTTGGTCAGCTCGCTGGTCGTCGCCTTGTTCCTGCTGCCGTCGGCGTATCTGCACCTGGTTCCACAGCAGGCCGACGACGAGCCGCCACCGCATGAGGAAGAACCCGAGACAGTGACAGTAGGGGCGGGAGTCTGATGAACAGCAAGATCTCACTCCGGAGAGCGTTCCAAGGCTTCGTGGTCGCCGTCGCCGCCACCGCCTCATTGGCCGGCTGCGCCGAGATCGAGGTGCCCATGGCCGAGCCGTACGAGCCGGCTCACGTGGAGTCGACCGCACCAAACCAGCCGGCCAGGGTCGTTCTCACTGAAGAGGCCCAGCACCGCGTCCAACTCCAGACCACTCTCGTCAAACCCCACGGCGCCGAGGTCAGCGTGGACCACGCCGCGCTCGTCTATGACAAGAAAGGCAAGCCCTGGGTCTTCACGGTCATCGGGCCTCTGACCTACGTGCGTGCCGCCGTGGGGATCAAAGAGGTTCAGGGTGACAACCTGGTGATTCTGAGCTCCGGCCCCCCGGCAGGTACCCAGGTGGTAACCGTTGGCGCGATCGAGCTGTGGGGCGCCGAACTCAAAATCGCGGGTTCGCACTGAGAGGCGGCTGCACATGCGTTCCATAGTCAAGCTCAGTCTCCGCTTCCGCTGGATTGTGCTATTCCTGGCCGCAGCAACGCTGGCTTTGGGCTTCGTTCAGTTGCCTCAGACGAAAGTTGACGTCTTCCCAGAGTTCGCTCCGCCGCAAGTCGAGATCCAAACGATTGCACTCGGCAATTCCTCAAATGAAGTCGAGGAGCTGATCACGGTCCCCATGGAGGACCAATTGAACGGCATTGAAGGCCTCGCCGAGCTCCGGTCTAAGTCAGTTGCCCAGCTGTCGTCGATCCGTTTGATCTTCGAGCAAGGAGCCGACGAGCTGAAAGCCCGTCAACTGGTGCAGGAGCGCTTGTCGCAGATCACTCCCACACTGCCGACCTGGGCGAGCCCTCCGTTTATGATGCCGGCGCTCTCGGCGACCAGCCGCATCATGAAGATCGGCCTCACCTCGGATACGGTGAGCCCTACTGATCTATCAGAGATTGCGTACTGGAAGGTCCGGGCACGCCTCCTTCGAGTGCCCGGGGTGGCTCAAGTCGCTATCTGGGGTGAACGTATCCCGCAACGCCACATCCAGGTGGATCCCCAAAAGCTCGCTGAGCACGACGTCACCCTGCGACAGGTCATGGATGCCGGAGCAGACGCCGTCGAATCTGGTCTCATGCAATACACCGACGGCGCGGTGGTTGGCACAGGCGGCTTCATCGAAGAAGGCGGTCAACGGCTCAACATCCGCCACGTGCAACCAATTGTCGACCCGGAGCAGATCGGCAAGATCCCCGTCGTCGAACGCGACGGCAAAGTCATCCGAATGGCTGACCTGGGCCAAGTAGTGATCGATCCGGGACCGCTGATTGGCGACGGTGTTGTCGACGACGGACCTGGTCTGCTGCTGGTTGTACAGAAGTATCGCGGCGCCAATACCGTTGAGGTGACCCGCGGCGTGGAAAAGGCGATGCTCCAGATGCAGCCCGGATTGCCGGGGATCACGGTGGACACGACGATCTTCCGACCAGCAACGTTCATTGAGCAATCGCTTGACAACCTGCGTGTCGCGATGCTGCTCGGCATTGCCCTGGTCGCATTGATCATCATCGCTTTCCTCTTCGAGTGGCGTACCGCATTCATCAGCTTGATCGCGATCCCGCTGTCGCTGGTCGCTGCCGTTTTGATCTTGGACGCCGCGGGAGCCACCGTCAATGTGATGGTGCTCGCGGGGTTGGTCGTCGCCATCGGGGTGGTGGTGGACGACGCCATCATCGACGTGGAGAACGTCGTACGGAGACTCCGGCAAGCCCGGGCCGAGGGCAGCACGGCGTCGACCTTCACTATTGTGCTGAATGCCTCGGTCGAGGTCCGGTCGGCGATCACCTACGCAACCGTGATCAATGTGATTGCCGTGGTGCCGGTGCTATTCCTGGCAGGGTTGTCCGGGTCATTCTTCCGTCCGCTCGTGCTCTCCTACGCGCTGGCGGTGTTGGTCTCCATGGTGGTAGCGCTGACCGTGACGCCGGCCTTGTGCCTACTGCTGCTTTCCCGTGGCAAGTTGGCCAGTAAAGAATCCCCGCTCATGCGAGTCCTGAAGCGGGCGTATGGCGCGATTCTGACACCACTGATTCGCAGGCCCCTCCCGGCGATGGCGCTGACACTGGCGTTGCTCGTCGGCGGGGTGCTGGCGGTGCCAACACTGGGCAGCCAGTTGCTTCCCAACTTCAAGGAACGGGACTTCCTGATGCACTGGCTGACCGAGCCCAGCACCTCGGTCACCGAGGAGACGCGGGTCTCAGTCTTGGCCTGCAAAGACCTCAAAGAGATCGAGGGCGTGCGCAATTGCGGCTCCCATATTGGGCAGGCGATGCTGGCCGACGAGGTCTACGGCGTGTACTTCGGTGAGAACTGGATCAGTGTCAGCCCAGAAGTCGACTACGACACGACCCTGGACGAGGTGCACCGCACCGTCGAGTCCTACCCAGGGCTCTATCGCGACGTGCAGACATATCTCCGGGAGCGCATCAAGGAAGTGCTGACCGGTGCTAGTGAGTCCATCGTGGTGCGCATTTACGGGCCTGACCTCGCTGAGCTGCAGAAGCAAGCCAAGATCATCGAGCAGGGAATCGGAGACATCCGGGGGGTTGAGGACGCGCACGCCTCGTTCCAGACGGACCTGCCGCACATCACGGTTGAAACCGATCTGGCCAAAGCTCGAGCGGTCGGGCTGACACCTGGAGAGATCCGTCGACAGACGTCGGCCCTGATCGCCAGCGAGGAGGTCAGTGACATCTTCTCGAAGGGCCGGGCTTACGACGTCCATGTCACGGTGATCCCATCGGCACGCGACAGCGTCACCGACGTGGAGAACATGCAGTTGGACACCCCGTCGGGGCGTAAGGTTCGGCTCAAGGATGTGGCCACCGTCCAGATGGGACCAACACCGAACGCCGTCGAGCGCACCAAGCAGTCGCGCCGCATCGACGTCGGCGCCAACGTAGCGGGTCGCCCGTTGAATGAGGTGGTCGACGACGTCGAGCAGCGGATGGAAGGGCTCACATTCCCGCTGGGCTACCACGCCGAGGTGATCGGAGAGTCCACAGAGCTCGACGCCGCAGAAGACACACTGCTCGCTTTCGGCATCGCGGCCGCCGTCGCGACCTTGCTGCTGCTGCATGTCGCATTCGGCAGCTTCCGGCCAGCACTGCTGACCTTTGTGCTCTTGCCCATGGCGCTGGTAGGCGGTGCGATCGCTGTCTGGATGAGCGGAGGGGTGCTCTCGCTTGGATCGCTGGTCGGGTTTCTCGCGGTCTTTGGGATCGCTGCCCGCAACGGGATCTTGATGATCAGTCACTTTGAGCGGCTGGAGCGTCAAGAGGGCGTCAGGTTCGGGCCGGGGCTGGTGATTCAGGGTGCGAAGGAGCGGCTGGCGCCGATCATGATGACCGCCTTGGCGACCGGCCTGGCACTGGTTCCACTCGTTGTTGCCGGCAGTATTCCGGGGCATGAGATCGAACACCCCATGGCGATAGTGATCCTCGGCGGCTTGGTGACTGCGACCTTGGTCAACCTGTTCGTGCTGCCATCGCTGTATTTGGCGTTCGGCAAGAGTCGGCGCGAGAAAGCCGAGCTTGCGGCTGCCGAAGTCCCAGCTCCAGCCACAACCGGCTGACTGCGTGCGCACGGCGGGGACTGCTGCGGCGGGCTAGGCAAACCTACAGTTGCTTGTACAGATCGGTGCAGTTGTCGGTGGTGACGTTTCAAGCATCTTAAGTTTGCTACGCCCGCCGCAGCAGTCCGCGCCGTGCGCTGGGCCAGCATGCGGGCTGAGCTGTCGATGCCCGCCACGACCACACCGATTCAACGTTTCTCGACACACGGTCGCAAACGTAGCCCGACTCGACCCCAATGGCCTTCATACCTGGCTCGTGCGGAGAAACGAATCCGGCTGACCCAGGGTGCAGCCGCCGAGGACAGAGCGGGCTTAGTTGCGCTGGGCGCGGTAGTAGCTGATCAGGGACTGGGTCGAGGAGTCTTGTTTGGCCAGGGCTTCGTCGTCGCCGGAGACGGCTGGGGCAATCTGTAGCGCCAGCTGCTTGCCCAACTCGACACCCCACTGATCGAAGCTGTCGATGCCCCACACCACTCCCTCGGTGAAGGTGATGTGCTCGTACAGCGCGATCAACTCGCCGACCACGCGCGGACTCAGCTCTGGCGCCATGATCGA
>Ga0126307_10002902_pt1 | contig 11656 bp, 9 predicted proteins | sample Plot28_FD_89955 | JGI IMG/M metagenome (GOLD analysis project Ga0126307, IMG submission 89955) | Serpentine soil microbial communities from UC McLaughlin Reserve, CA, USA - Plot28 | ecosystem: Environmental > Terrestrial > Soil > Grasslands | place: USA: UC McLaughlin Reserve, Lake County...
AGTCGTACTGCCCCGCGTTCGCATTCGCATTCTCGACGGCATCGCGAAGCGTGCAGGTCGCGTCACAGGTGCCATCACCCGCGTCCCCGAGCTGATTGACGGTGAAGTCCTGAGATGCACCGAAGGCGGGCGCCGCAACACCGAGCGCCGCTCCTGTTGCCAGCCCCGCGCCGGTGATGACGCTGCGGCGAATCTGCCATCCCTGTCGCCCTGCCATCGGCCGACCCTACGTCCTCCGGGCGACCGAAGTCAAGACCTGCCGGACTGGCTCATTTCTTCTTCTTGCACTTCTTCTTTGCGGCCTGAGCGGCGCTCCTGTGCTTCTTCTTCTTTTTGCACTTCTTCTTGGTTGGCGCAGGCGCCGGCGTGGTGCCGTTCGGCGGCGGCGGAGTCGGCGAGGGCTGGCAATCCACTCCGGGGCCGCCACCCGTGACCTGAAGCTCGAACGCCCCGATGTCGGCGCAATTTGCTCCGGCGGCGGTCGACCTTGCAGTGCCCTGGGCCACGGGGCGCAGCAACCCGCGCTGATCCAGTACAGAGGCGCTGGACCCGGCATCTACCGCAGGGCTACTCGCGGGCAGTGCATTGGTGAAGGTTGGCCCGCCATTGTCTTGCAGCTCCTCCAGGAGGGGGTCGACGCCCGTGAGGTTGGATCCGGCAACGGTCGCGTTGATGGTCGCGTCGCTCGGGTCTCCAATCAGGCTGAACGCGGCCTGGAAAGTCTCGTTCGGGCTGTAGAGATCCGGCCCCAGCCCGTTCAGCCGGTTGCCGGAAACGATCGTGTTGTTGAGCGTCATCTCTGGGTCGTCGTCATTGGCGTAGATGCCGCCGCCGTTGACGTAGCTGTAGTTGTTGAAGATCGTCGAATCGGTGATCGTGGGGCCGGCACTCGCGTTCGAGGCGAGCCCGCCTCCGCTTGCATCGGTGCCATCGGTGGAGTTGGCATAGATCGTCGTGTTGTCCATCGTGAGGCTGTTCAGGGCTCCGACGGAAACCCCGCCACCGCTCGCGTATTGCCCGTCTGTGTAGTTCTCGGTGATCGTCGAGTTCTCGATGGTCGCGGGGCCGTCCAGCTCGACGCCGCCGCCGGTGGCGTGCTCTCCGGTGGTGTGGTTGCCCGAGATCGTCGAGTTCTGGATCGTGGTGGGAGCCGTGGAATGGACCCCGCCTCCCCTGCCGTTGTCCCCATTCGCGGTGTTGTCCGAGATGGTCGAGTGGTCGATCGTGAGCGTGCCACCGAGGCCCGGGAATAGATAGACGCCCGCGCCTCCGGCGCCGGAGCTGAGGCCGTGGGCCGTGTTCTCGGAGATGACCGAGTTCTCGATGTCGATGGTGGCTCGGGTGCCGTGAATCCCCGCTCCGTCGTTGCCCGTATTGCCGCTGACCTCCGAGTCCTGGACCGTGAGGGTGGGCTGCGGGTAATCGGTGTGGGGGTAGGCGAAGTAGATCGAGATTCCTGCCCCTCCACCATTGGCGGCGCCGTTGGTCAGGGTCAGGCCCGACACCTTCAGGTCCATTGCGTAGTTCCCGCCGGGAACGGCGAAGATGTCACGGTAGGAGGCGTCGCCGTCGATGGTGATGGCGCTGTCGCCTGGGTCGGTCCCGGGGCCCTGAATCCAGAGCGACTGCTTGATCGTCGGGGGGTTGGCGGTCAGCGTGATGGTGTTTGCCGAACCGGTGATCGCCGAGGCGAAGACGATCACGTCCTGATCGGAGGGGTTGGCGTCGGCGTTGGACGCAATGATCGCGTCCCGCAGCGTGCAGTCGGTGTTCGTCGGCGTGGCGCAGTCGCTTGCAGTGGCGGTGTCCGCCGTGCTGCCGACCGTGAAGGTCTGGACCGCGGCCTGCGCGCTGGAGCTGAGCCCGAGCCCGACGCCAAGGGTCAGGCCGGCGCCCGCGAGGATCCGCTTGCGCCTTCCGCTCGTCTGCCCGGCTGCATCCTTCCGCCGCCTCAATCGCCTGCGCCGCTGCCGAGCGCTCATCTACGCCTCCTGAATTGGATTGCCATCCCCCAGTCGAGCTCCACCGTACGGATCGGCTCAGATGAGACCAACATCGGCGCCGAGCGACCCGATCGAAGTCCACCCGGCAGACTTGGCCGAATGAACTTCATTGAGGACGTCATGGAGCGCTCCAAGGCCTCGCGGCTGGGAATCGTGGCGATCGACTCCGAAGGCTTTCGCCGCGAGTGGCACTTCGGCGAGCTGATCGCCCGGAGCGCCGGTCTCTCCGGGGCGATGGCGGCCCGCGGCGTGAGCCGCGGTGACGTCGTGATGACCCTGGTCGGCAGCCGGATCGAGTGGGTGCTGGCGATGCTCGCCTGCTTCCGGATGGGCGCCGTGGTCATGCCGTGCAACCCCCAGCTCCGCCGCAAGGACCTCGAGATCAGGGTGAGCGCGGCGGACCCGAAGCTCTGCATCGGGCAGGAGGAGCTCCTCGGGGAGTTGCCGGATGGGGTGCCGGCGATGACCCTGGCCGAGGTGGCCGAGGCGCTCGACGAGGACGAGCCCCAGGAGACCCCGGTTGAGATCGCGGATCTCGATCCGGAGGACCCCGCCATCATCATCTTCACCTCGGGGACGACCGGCGATCCGAAGGGGGTCATATACCCGCAGCGCTACCTGACCGGCCAGCGCCTCCAGGCCGAGCACTGGGTCGGGGCGCGAAAGGGCGAGCTCGCGTGGTGCACCGCCGCCCCGGGCTGGTCGAAGTCGACCCGCAACGCCTTCATCGCCCCGTGGCTCGGCGGGGCGGCTGCCCTGATCAATGACGCGCGCTTCGACCCGGCCGAGCGGCTCGACGTGATCGAACGCGAGGGGGTCAACGTGCTCTGCCAGGCGCCGACGGAGTACCGGATCCTCGCCAAGCGGGCCGAGCTGCGGCCGATTCCCTCCCTGCGCCGAATGATCTCAGCGGGCGAGCCGCTGAACCCGGAGGTGACGAGGCTCTTCCGCGAGCGCCTGGGGACCGGCATCGGTGATGGCTACGGACAGACTGAGACGGGACCGGTGACCGGGATTCGGCCCGACGAGGACGATCCAGCGCACGACGGCTCGATGGGCCGGCCGCTGCCCGGGGTCGAGGCCCGAGTGATCAACGGCGAGCTGCAGGTGAAGCCGGAGACAGTTCCGACCTTCTTCAGCCACTACATCGGCGAAAAGTCTTTTGACGGCGAGTGGTGGTCGACCGGAGACCAGGTCCGGAAGGACGAGGACGGCTACCTCTGGTTCGAGGGCCGCGACGACGACATCATCATCACGGCCGGCTACCGGGTCGGGCCATTCGAGGTCGAGTCCGCTCTGGTCTCACACCCGGCTGTGGCCGAAGCCGCCGCAGTGCCCGCGCCGGACGAGGAGCGCGGTTCGGTGGTTCGCGCGGTAGTCGTTCTCGCTGACGGCCATCCGTCGGACGAGCTCGCCCGGGAGCTGCAGGATCACGTCAAGCGCGTCACGGCCCCCTACAAGTATCCGCGCATCGTCGAATTCGCCAACGAGCTGCCGAAGACCTCCAGCGGGAAGATCCGCAGAGCCGAGCTCCGGTCCCCGCGCTAGGCGCTACTGGACCTGCTTGTCCTTCCCGGCGCCGCCCTTCAGCTTGTCCTTGCCCTTGCCGCCGGCCAGGTTGTCCTCACTGGAGGAGACCCGGGCCCACGAGTACCCGCTCGAGGACCGCTATCGGATCGTCGCCCTGGACGAGCCCGGGGAAATCAGCACGGAGGACGTGATTCGGTTCTGGGAGCGCGAAGGGGCGATGCCCGAGCCCGACGAGGCGCAGCGGCGCGTGGAGGAGGTGGGGCTGGTGGCCGTCGAGCGCGACGGCAACGTGGCCGGTGTCTCGACTCTCTACCTGGCCCGCAACGCCCAGCTGCGCATGGATCTCTGGCATTACTGGACCTTCATCGGCGAGGCCCACCGCAGGAGCAATCTCGCGGCCCAGCTGATTTTCACGAATCGCGACCTGCTGGAGGAGAGGTTCGTCACCGGAGTGGACACGCGGGCCGGAGGGGTCCTCTTCGAGCTGGAGCATGAGGGGATGAGGGCCTACTTCAACAAGGCGCTCTGGCTGCCCGCCGACTTCACCTTCATCACAGAGAACGAGTTCGGGGACCACGTTCGCGTCCACTACTTCCCCGGGGCGACCGTCCCGGAGTAGCGCCCACTAGGCTCGCTTCATGGCCTCCCGCTCGGCCTGGTCTTCCTTCGCCGGCCTCTTCATCGTCACCAACCTGGGACTCCTCGCCGTCGGCGCGACGCTTGCCGTTCTCCCCCACTACGTCAAGGACAATCTGAACGGTTCCGATCTCGAGGTCGGGATCGTGAGCGGCGCATTTGCCTTCACCGGGATCGTCTGCCGGCCGATCGCGGGAAACCTCGCGGATCGGCGCGGGCGCAAGCCCACGGTAGTCATCGGCTGCCTGCTCGCGGCGACGGCCGGCGCTCTCTACTTCGTACCTGCGGGGATCGTGGGCCTGATAGTTGCGCGTCTCTTCCTTGGCGCCGGTGAGGGGACCGTGTTCACGGCGGGGTCCGCCTGGAACGTCGACATGGCGCCGGAGGAAACCCGCGGACGGATGATTGGCCTCTATGGCCTCGCGATCTGGACCGGACTGACCCTGGGCCCGCCCATCGGCGTGCTGCTGCAGCACGCCGGCGGCTTCCATCTCGTCTGGGCGTTCGCTGCTGGGGCACCTCTGCTCGGAGCCGCGATCGCCTCCCGGCTGCCCGAGGGGTATCGGACCAGGGAAGACATCGACCACGGGCCGTTCATCTCGCGGGAAGCACTCGGTCCCGGCGCGACCTTCTCTCTGTGCGTATTCGGCTTCGCCGCTGTTTCGGCTTTCATCATCCTCAGCCTGGACGAGCGTGGGATCGGGCACGGCCCGGCCGTCTTCAGCGTCTTCGCCGCATCGGTCGTCGCGACCCGGCTCGTCGCCGGCGGGCTCCCGGATCGGATCGGCGCAGCTCGCTGTGCGGTCGGCGCCGCGCTCGTCGAGATGGTCGGACTGGTGCTCCTCGGCGCTGCCCAGGATCTCGCGGTCGTCATCCTCGGAGCGATCAGCATGGGCGCCGCGTTCTCGCTGCTGTTCCCGTCCCTCTCGCTCGTCGCGATCAACCGGGTCGGGCCTGAGCGACGAGGTGTCGCGATGGGGACCTTCACAGCCAGCTTCGACTTGGGCATGCTGGTCGGTTCGCCGATCGTCGGCGCGGCCGCCGCGATCGGGGGCTACTCGGCGGCGTTCTACGTGGCCGCGTTGGCCGCTTTGGCGTGTGCGACGTTCGCACTTTCGATGTCCCGTCGCCCTGAATTCCAACCCCTCCCCGATACGCTCCGAGCCTGATGGCCCAGCACGGAACCGCAGCCGAGTCGTCGATCGACCGCAAGCTGATCAACAAGCTCACGGAGGAACAGATGGCTCGCTTCCGCGAGCACACGCCGACCTCCGCCGAGTACTTCGACCGTGCCCGCAAGGTGATGCCCGGCGGCGTCCCCTCGTCCTTCCAGCTCAACGATCCATGGCCCGTCTACATCGACCGCGGCAAGGGCGCCCTGGTCTGGGACGTCGACGGCTCCGAGTACGTCGACTTCCACAACGGCTTCGGTGTGATGTGCGTGGGCCACGCCAACCCGGTGATCGGCGAGGCCGTCAAGGCTCGCCACGACGAGGGCACCCACTTCGCCGCACCGACCAACGGCTCGATCGTCTCGGCCGAGAACCTGGTCGAGCGCTTCGGGCTGCCGATGTGGCGGTTCTCGAACTCGGGGACCGAGTCGACGATGTCGGCGATCCACCTCGCCCGCGGAGCCACCGAGCGCGACCTGATCATCAAGGTCGAGGGCTCCTACGACGGCCACCACGACGCGGTGATGGTCTCCTGCTATCCGGAGCTCGAGGAGCTCGGCCCACGCGAGAGCCCGAATCCGATCCCGTTCGGCAGCGGCTACCCGCAGGCCGTGGTCGAGCTCACCCGGCCCGTGCCCTTCAACGATCCCGAGATCCTGGAGGGGATCTTCAACGAGTACGAAGGGAAGATCGCCGGGATGATCATCGAGCCGGCGATGATGAACATCAACATCATCCCGCCGAAGGAGGGCTATCTCGAGCGGGTGCGAGAGCTCTGCGATGAGCACGGCGCGATGCTGATCTTCGACGAGGTGAAGACCGGCGCCACCATCTCCTACGGCGGCGCGACGCAGCGCTTCGGCGTAAAGCCGGACATGATCTGCCTGGCGAAGGCGATCTGCGGCGGCTACCCGGGCGGCGCGATCGGGATGACCGAGGAGCTCGGCGAGGTGGTCGCGACGGACAAGGTCCACCAGATCGGGACCTTCAACGGCAACCCCCTTGTGATGGCGGCCGCCGAGGCCACCCTCACCAAGGTCCTCACCCAGGACGCCTACGAAAAGCTGGAGGCGACGAACGAGTCCCTGAAGTCCCGTTGTCAGGAGGTCATCGACAAGTACGGGCTGCCCGCCTACACCGAGGGCCTTGGCGCCAAGGGCTGCGTGATCTTCGCCCCGGAGCCGATCTACGAGTACCGCGACTACCTGACCAAGGTCGACGGCGAGCTCTCCACGCTCGCCTGGCTCTACCACATGAACCACGGCATCTTCATGACTCCGGGCGTCGAGGAGGAATGGACCCTCTCGATCGCCCACGAGGACGAGCACATCGACCGCTACGTCGCGGCCTTCGAGGCGTTCGCCTCGGACCTCTCCGGCTCCTAGCGCGTAACCCCGCAATTTCCGCGGACGCTGTTAGGGGTAGGCAATAAAGCCGAACCAGTGGAGGGAACAGATGCGCATCGATCACGCGAAAACGCGTTGGGGTGCGCCTCGACTCATCGGATTCGCCGCGATCATGGCTGGGGTCCTGGTGGCGGCCATGCTGGCGTACTCGGGGGGCGCTACGGCGGCGCCCGGGGATGCCGACCTGTCCATCACGAAGACCGACAGCCCGGATCCTGTCGTGCAGGGCAACAACCTGACCTACACGATCAAGGTCACCAATGGCGGGCCGCTCGACGCCACGGCCGTAGTCGTCACCGACAACCTGCCGTCGGGCTCGGACGTCGACTTCGTCTCGGCGACCAGCACCGCAGGCACCTGTGACCGGACGGCCAACACGGTGACCTGCGACTTGGGCACGGTCGCCAACGGCGCGACGGCGACGGTGACGATCGTCCTCAAGACGAAGAAGAGCGGGACGCTCTCGAACACCGCCACCGTTGCGTCGCCGGAGGACAACACTCCGGCCAACAACTCGGCAACCGCGGCGACGACGGTGACGAAGCCCGGCAAGGCCAACAAGAAGGGCAAGGCCAGCTGCGCCACGCCGACCATCGCCGGGACGGCCGGTGACGACACGATCAGCGGCACCTCGCGTGCCGATGTGATCGTCACCTATACGGGTAACGACCAGGTCTTCGCCGGTGGCGGCAAGGACCTGGTGTGCACAGGTGGTGGAGCCGACTTCGTATTCGGCGACACCGGCGGTGACACGGTAATCGGCGGCGGCGGGCCCGACCGGCTCGTCGGCGGCGGTGGCGGCGACCTGCTCAAGGGCAAGAACGGTCGCGACCGCCTCAAAGGCGGCGCCGGCAACGACACGCTCAACGGTGGCAAGAAGCGCGACCGTTGTAAGGGCGGGCCGGGTGCGGACACCCTGATCAGCTGCCCATAGGCAGCGCACATCGCTCTGTAGAGAGGACGGCCCTTCGGGGCCGTCCTCTTTTCGTGCAGGTAGGGGCTCGGCTAGGCCGCCGCGCCGTTCAGCTCGAGGGCGCCGCGCGCGGCCTCGACGTCCTCGGTGACGATCACCAGCCGGACGCCGCTGAAGATCGTGTAGGCGACGTCGACGCCGACGCCCGCCTCCGCGAGATCCCTGGCGATCTCCCCCATCGCGCCGGGCTTGTCGTGCAGGTCGACGATCACGGCCTCCCGCTCGTCGGCAACCTCGATGCCGGCCTCCTCGAGCGCCCCCTTCGCGGCCTCCTCGTCCTGCACCAGGAGGTGAATGAAGCCCTTGCCGTCCCCCACCATCGCGCAGAGGCCGTCGATGTTCACACCTGCCCTGCCGGTGGCCTCCCCGAGCTCAGCCAGCTTCCCTGGCCGGTCCTCCATGATCACCGTCAGGTCCTTCATCGGGAGCCTCCGTCAATCGGGTGCCCGCATCATTTCCATAGCGGGAAGGGATGTCAAACCGCAGACCCTGGGTAGCCTGAAAGAGATGGCCAACCGGCTCGCCCAGGAAACCAGTCCGTACCTCCTGCAGCACAAGGACAACCCGGTCGACTGGAGGCCGTGGGGGCCCGACGCGCTCGAGGAGGCGGCCGCCGAGGACAAGCCGATCATGCTCTCGATCGGGTACTCCGCGTGCCACTGGTGCCACGTCATGGAGCGCGAGTCCTTCGAGGACGCGGACACCGCCGCGTTGATCAACGAGTCGTTCGTCCCGATCAAGGTCGATCGCGAGGAGCGACCGGACGTGGACGACCTCTATATGGAGGCCGTCCAGGGGATGACCGGCCAGGGTGGGTGGCCGCTGACGGTGTTCCTCGACTCCGAGGCCGTTCCGTACTACGGCGGCACCTACTTCCCACCGGAGCCGCGGCAGGGCCTGCCGAGCTTCCAGCAGGTACTCGAGGCGACGGCCGGCGCCTATCGCAACCAGCGGGAGGAGCTCCGCGAAGCCTCGAGCCGGATCAGGGAATCGCTCAGCATGTCCGGGGAGCTCAGTCAATCGGAGCAGGCGATCGACGACTCGTTCATGGGGAACGTGATCTCCCGCCTGCAGGGCAAGTTCGATCGCACGAACGGGGGCTTTGGCGGCGCTCCCAAGTTCCCGCCCGCGAGCGATCTCGAGTTCCTGCTCGACCGGGGAGAGACCCAGCCGGTCAGCCTGACCCTCGACAAGATGATGCATGGAGGGATCTACGACCAGCTCGGCGGCGGCTTCGCGCGGTATTCGGTCGACGCGACTTGGCTCATCCCCCACTTCGAGAAGATGCTCTACGACAACGCCCTGCTCGCTCGTCTCTATCTCCACGGCTGGCAGGTGATGGGCGAGGAGCGCTGGATGCGGGTCTGCACCGAGACGCTCGACTGGGTCCTGCGGGAGATGTGCGGTCCGGAGGGCGGCTTCTATTCCGCGCTTGACGCCGATTCCGAGGGCGAGGAGGGCCGGTTCTACGTCTGGGACGAGGCCGAGATGCGCGAGGCGCTGGGCGACGCCGGGATCGCCGCGGATGCAATCGAGCGGGTCCTCGGCTATTGGGGAGTGAGCGCCGCCGGCAACTTCGAGGGCAAGAACATCCTGCACGTTCCGCTCGGAGCCAGCGCCAAGCAGCCGGCCGAGCTCGCCGATGCGCGCACCGCCCTCTATGCCTGGCGGGACAGGCGGGTCCGCCCCGGACTCGACGACAAACGGATCCTTTCCTGGAACGCGCTGATGATTGCGGCGCTCGCCGACGCCGGCGCGGCTCTCGGCCGCCCTGACTACATCGACGCGGGGGCTGGCTGCGCGCGCTTCGTCTTGGAGTGCATGCGCGACTCGGACGGTCGATTGCTCCGGACCTGGAAGGGCGGCGAGGGCCGGCTCAACGCCTACCTGGAGGACCACGCCTACCTGGTCGAGGCGCTGCTTCGGCTCTACGAGGCGACCCTCGAGGTGCGCTGGTTCGACGCGGCCCGTGAGACCGCCGACGCGATGATCGCCCGCTTCGCCGATGACGACCGCGGTGGCTTCTTCACCACCTCCAACGACCACGAGGCGCTGATCGCCCGCCGCAAGGACGTCGGCGACCATCCGATCCCCTCCGGGAACTCCTCGGCGACCTACGGGCTGCTGCGCCTGGCCGCCCTCACAGGTGAGCGTGACTACGAGGATCGGGCCGTGGCGACCATGAGCGTGTACGCCCCGGCCGTCCTCTCGCACCCCGACGCGTTCGGGCACATGCTGCAGGCGATCGACTTCCACCTCTCCACCATTCGCGAGGTCGCCCTGATCGCTCCGGAGAACGGCGCCGCCGGGTCGACCGCCCTCCGTGAGCTCGCAACCGTGGTCCGCTCGGCCCACCGTCCGCACGTCGTGCTGGCCGGAGGGCCGGAGGGCAGCGAGCGGCCCGAGCTGCTCCGCGAGCGCCACGCGGTGGAGGGACAACCGGCGGCATACGTCTGCGAGCACTTCACCTGCAGGGCCCCGGTCACCGAGCCTAAGCAGCTAGCCGACGCCCTCAACGCCTAGCTAACGCGACGCCGGTACGTTCCGGCGCCCAATGTCCGCCACCGAACAGATCGCAGTGGAGCGATTCGGGTCCGGCCCGGCCGTCCTGCTCCTCCACGGAGGAGCGGGTCCCGAGCTGACCTGGGAGCGCCAGATGCAGCTCGCCGAGCGCTGGTCGCTGATCATCCCCACCAGGCGGGGCTTCCCGCGGAGCGCCCCGGCCTCCCGTCAGGACTTCGAGGCGGACGCGGAGGACGCCGAACGGCTGCTGACGAAGCGGACCCACCTGGTGGGCTTCTCTTACGGCGGACTGGGTGTGACGCTTGCCGCCGAGCGCAACCCGAAGATGGTCCGGTCGCTGACGCTGATCGAGGTGCCCCTCTACCTGGCGGCGCCCGACGACCCCGCGGTCAAGGAGATCGCGCGGGCCGGCGACGCGTTTCTCTCCGGAGAGGCCGACGAGCTCACCGAGCGGGAGTTCCTGACCAATGCCGGGATCGACCCGGATGCCTCCACCGGCCAGACGGGCCAGCTGATCCGTGAGGCGATCGAGGCGGCCCGCGGCGGGCGCTCACCAAGCGAGGCGAGGCCGGACCTCGGCGCCCTGGCTGAGGCCGGCATCCCCGTCATGGTCGTCTCGGGCGACCACCACCGCGGGCTCGAAGCCCTCTGCGATGCCCTGGCGGAACGCCTGCGCGCTCGGCGCGAGGTCGTCCCCGGAGCGGGCCACGCGGTCCCGCGGGCCCCCGGCTTCAACGACGTCCTCGAGGACTTCCTCAGAGGATCGGCAGGAACTGCTCGATTTCGTACGGCGTGACCTGCACCCGGTAGTCCTCCCACTCCTGCCGCTTGATCTCGACGAAGCGGTTGAAGGCATGCTCGCCGAGGACGCGCAGCACGAGCTCGGACTCAGCGGCGATCTCGATCGCCTCCCCGAGCGTCTCCGGGAGCTGCTCGATGCCGCGGCGGTGCCGCTCCTCGGGAGTGAGGTGGTAGAGGTTCTGCTCCATCGGCTCGGGAAGCTCGTAGCCGTGCTCGATCCCCTCGAGACCGGCGTGCAGCATCCCGGCGAAGCAGAGGTAGGGGTTGCAGGCCGGGTCGGGGCAGCGCAGCTCGGCGCGCGTCGCGTTCTCCTTGCCCGGGTGGTAGAGCGGCACGCGGATCAGGGCCGAGCGATTCCGGCGTGACCACGAGAGATAGACCGGGGCTTCGTAGCCGGGGACGAGCCGCTTGTAGGAGTTGACCCACTGGGCGAAGAGCGGCGCGATCTCGCGCGCGTGCTTCAGCTGCCCGGCGATGAATGCCTTGGCGACGTCGGAGAGGAAGTACTGGTCGTCGGCGTCGAAGAAGGCGTTCTTGCCGTCCTTCGACAGCGACTGGTGGACGTGCATCCCGGAGCCGTTCTCACCCTGCAGCGGTTTCGGCATGAAGGTC
>Ga0126307_10002903_pt1 | contig 11654 bp, 10 predicted proteins | sample Plot28_FD_89955 | JGI IMG/M metagenome (GOLD analysis project Ga0126307, IMG submission 89955) | Serpentine soil microbial communities from UC McLaughlin Reserve, CA, USA - Plot28 | ecosystem: Environmental > Terrestrial > Soil > Grasslands | place: USA: UC McLaughlin Reserve, Lake County...
CTGCACTTCGGCGTACGCGAAACCGGCACGCGACACGCGTACGTCGACCCGCTATCGATGCTGCCGCCCGCATCGACACCCCCCTGGAGCGAACCACCACGCCCGGCGCCGGTGCCGGCACCATTGGCACCTCGACCCGCGCCGGCGCCGTCTCCGGAACCGGCGCCCACGCCCCACGGCGCGCCACGGCCAGAGCCGGTCCCGCGGAGGGCTCCACGCCCTGCGCGTCGGAGCTCCCCTCGTTCCGCACCGGCCCCGCGGTTCGTGCCGGCCCCGGGGTTCGCGCCCGCGCCGGGATCCGCGCCCGCGTCCCGACTAGCACCGAGGACGGGAGCAGCGCCAGCACCCGCCCCGCCCGGCGCCGCACGGCCCGCTCGGGCCGCGCGCGGCGCCGCACGGCCTGCGCCAGCGCCCTCACCGCTTCGCGCGTCGGCACCCTCATCGCTCGACGCCACGCGCGCAGCGTCGGCTTCGGGCCGGCCTCCCTCGTCCGCCCGGGCGCCGAGCACAGCTGTCGATCGAGTCCGTGCACGGCCCTCATCTGGCCCGGAAATTGGCTGGGCACTCGCGTGCGCGGGCCTTCTGTTGGCCGCGGCCATACTGGGGCTGACCGGGGACGGCCGCGACGGAGCCGCACGCAGCCGGTCGCGGCTCGCACGTAACGGCTCACGCCTCGCAGGTGCGCTGCGCCCATTGCTCGGCCGTCGCTGAGGGGCCTATCTGACTTCCGTCATAGACATCGGAACGTCCGATAGCCCCGTTGTCCGGCCGGCTCGCGCCTACCCGCCGGAACGCGGCTTCGAGCTACCCGGCGCACGCGGGTAGCATCGATGGGGGATGCCGTACTACGTGACCACGCCGATCTACTACGTGAACGGCGAGCCCCATCTTGGGCACGCCTACACGACCATCGCCGCCGACGTGCTCGCGCGGCACATGCGGCAGCGCGGCGCGGACGTGTTCTTCCTCACCGGCACGGACGAGCATGGCGAGCCCGTCGCGCAGGAGGCCGAGCGGCTCGAGATCACGCCGCGCGAGATTGGCGACCGGAACGCGGTCCGCTTCAAGGAACTTGCCGCCAGGCTCAACGCCACAAACGATTTCTTCATCCGCACGACGGATCCTGAGCACATGGCCAAGGTCGCCGAGGTGGTCCAGCGGATCTACGACAACGGTCACGTCTACGCCGGCACCTACGAGGGCTGGTACTGCCCGCGCTGTGCCGACTTCAAGACCGACGCCGAGATCGAGGACGGCAACCGCTGCCCGATCCACAAGATCGTGCTCGAGCGGGAGAAGGAGGACAACTGGTTCTTCCGCATGTCCGCCTTCCAGGAGCCGCTCGAAAAGCTCTATGCCGAGCGCCCCAGCTTCGTCACTCCCCAGAACCGCTACAACGAGGCCCTCTCATTCATCAAGGGCGGGCTGCGCGACGTCTCGCTCTCCCGCGCTCGCCTGAAATGGGGCGTGCCGGTGCCGTGGGACGAGTCGCAGGTGGTCTACGTCTGGATCGACGCGCTACTCAACTACTACACGGCGCTGTCCTACGCCCGCCCTGACGAGGACCTCACCGAGAAGTTCTGGCCGGCGACGGTCCACCTGATCGGCAAGGACATCCTCAAGTTCCACGCCGTGATCTGGCCGGCGCTGTTGATGGCGGCCGACATCGAGGTGCCGCAGAAGGTGACCATCCACGGCTACCTGCTGCTCGGCGAGCACAAGATGTCGAAGTCGCTCGGCAACGTGATTGAGCCCTTCCACGTGACCGACGTCTACGGGCCCGATGCGCTCCGGTTCTACGTGCTGCGCGAGGTGAGCTTCGGCTCCGACGGCGAGGTCTCGCCCGAGGGTTTTGAGACGAGGTACAACACCGAGCTCGCGAACGAGTACGGCAACCTTGCGAGCCGCACGCTCGCCATGATCGACCGCTACCGCGACGGCGTGGTGCCGACCGGCGAGGCACCCGCCAAGCTGGCGTCGGAATTCGACGGCCTGGTGGACGCCGTGCGCGAGCGGATCGACGAGGTGGAGCTGACCGCCGCCCTCGACGAGATCTGGCGTCGGATCAAGCTGCTCAACCGGTACGTGCAGGATGAGGAGCCGTGGAAGTTGTCGAAGGATGTGGCCGAGGCCGAGCACCTCGACGAGGTCCTGTACGCGCTCGCGGAGGGCCTGCGCGTGGTCTCGGTCTTGTTGTACGCCTTCATGCCCGGCGCCGCCGAGCGCCTGCTCGCGGCGCTTGGCCGCCCCGGGCTCTCGCTCGACGAGGCGCAGTTCGGCGCGGAGAAGGGTGGAGCTACCGTGAGCGACCTCGGGCAGCTCTTCCCGAGGGTCGAAGCCGAGACGCCGGTCGCCTGAGGCGCCAGCGGTGATCGACACCCACTGCCATCTCGACGCGTGCGAGCCGCCTGTGGCCGAGCTTGTGGGGCGCGCACGGGCGGCGGGCGTCACGCGACTGGCGACCGTGGGGATGAACGGCCCCTCGATGAAGCACGCGCTCACCGCCACGGAGGACCACGACGAGGTGATCGCGATCGTCGGGCGCCATCCTCACGACACGGCCGGCTTCGACGAGCTCGCGCTCGAGGAGATCGAGCTCGCCGCGGCGCACCCAGGCGCCCGCGCGATCGGGGAGACAGGCCTCGACTACTACCGCGACCACGCCCCGCGCGACGACCAGCGCCGCGCCTTCGAGGCGCAGCTCGAGCTGGCAGCGCGCATGCAGCTCCCGGTGGTGATCCACACCCGCGCGGCGGAGGACGACACCTTCGCGCTGCTGCGCGACCACGCCGGCTCGCTGCGCGCCGTGATCCTCCACTGCTTCTCCGCCCCCGATCGGCTCGCCGAGTGCGTGGAGCAGGGCTTCCTGTGTTCGTTCGCCGGCACCGTGACCTATCCCAAGGCGACCGACCTGCAGGACGCCGCGCGCGAGCTACCGGCCGAGCTGCTGCTCGTGGAGACGGACTCGCCATACCTGGCGCCGCGGCCCGTTCGCGGGAAGCCGAACGAGCCGGCGAACGTAACCCACACCGCGCGCTTCGTGGCGGAGCTCCGCGGGATCGAGTACGAGGAGCTCGAGCGGACCGTGGACGGGAATGCCGCGCGCGTGCTCGGGCCGTGAGCGGCGAGCCGCGAGAGCTCGCCGGCGAGCCACGCCAGGCCAGCCTGCGGCGGCTGCGGGCGTTCGGCATCCGCCCCAACCGCGAGCTCGGCCAGAACTTCCTGATCGATGACAACATCCTGCGCCTCATCGGCTCGGCGGCTGAGCTCAACCCGGAGGACGTGGTGCTCGAGGTGGGCGGCGGGCTGGGCGTGCTCTCGGAGTTCCTCGCTCCGCAGGTGGCGCATCTGCACGTGGTGGAGGTGGACGGGTCACTCGAGCAGCCGCTGCGTGAGGCACTCAAGCCATTCGAGAACGCGTCGCTGCACCTCGCCGATGCGGTGAAGCTTGACTTCGGCGCCCTCGACCCGCTCCCGGACAAGGTGGTGGCAAACCTCCCGTATGGCGTGGCGGCGACTGTGCTGCTGAAGTCGATCGCCGAGTTGCCCGACGCCCGGCTCTGGGTGGCGATGGTGCAGCGTGAGGTGGCCGAGCGGCTCGCCGCGGCACCCGGGGGGAAGAGCTACGGCGCGACGTCGGTGCTTGCCCAGCTCGGCTGCGACGTGTGCGTTCTCCGCAAGGTGCCGCGCACCGTCTTCCACCCCGAACCGAACGTCGACTCCGCGCTGATCGTGCTGCGCCGCCGCCGGCCCGCGCCTCCCGACGAGCTCGTGGCCCTGGTCCACGCGGGCTTCGCCCACCGCCGCAAGGCGCTCGCTGGCTCATTCGCGCTCACGCCCGGTGCATCCGACGACATCCGCGAAGCCACGCGCGCCGCCCTCGAGCAGCTCGGCCACCCGGCGGACGCGCGCGCCGAGCGGTTGCCGCCGGCCGACTGGCCGCGGCTGGCCGAGGCGATCGGCCGCGAGCGGCTCGCGGCACTGCGACCGCGCGCGTAGCCTCCCGCCCGTGCCGCGAGAGCTCGCCTACGCCAAGCTCAACCTCGTCCTGCACGTGGGGCGCCCGCGCGAGGACGGCATGCATCCGATCTGCTCACTGATGGCGTCGATCGATCTCGCCGACGAGCTCACGGCCACCCCGCGCGACTCAGGGTCCGACAGCGTGAGCTGCCCGGGCGTGCCCGGACACAACCTCTCGACACGGGCGCTGGCGGACTTCCGCTCACGCGCCGGCCGCGAGCTCCCTGCGCTGGAGCTGAGGATCGACAAGCGCATCCCGGTTGCCGCCGGCCTCGGCGGTGGAAGTGCGGACGCCGCGGCAACGCTGCGCATCGCCAACGAGCTGGCTGGTGGCCCGCTGACACCGCAGGAGCTGCTCTGGCTTGCCGCCGACCTCGGCTCCGACGTGCCCAGCCAGCTCGACCCGCGCCATGCCCTCGTGCAGGGCGTGGGCGAGCAGGTGGAGCCCGTCGAGCTGCCGGCGCTGACGGCGGTCCTTGTGCCGCACGAGGATGGGCTCTCGACCGCCGACGTCTATGCAGAGCTCGACCGGCTCGGTGACGCTCGTGAGCGGCTCGATCCCGAGCCACTCCGCGCGCTCGCGGCCGCGGCTCCCGCCGACCTCGCCGCCGGACTCTCGAACGACCTCCAGTCCGCCGCGCTCTCCCTGCGACCCGGCCTGGCCGCGACGCTCGAGCGCCTCCGCTCCGAGGGCGCGCTCGGCGAAGCGGTGAGCGGCTCGGGGCCAACCTGCTTCGGGCTGTTCGACGACCCTTCCGCCGCCGACGCTGCCGCCGCGTCGATCCAGGCCGCCCTCGTGAGCCGGCTTCGCTGACGTACCCTCAGGCTCATGTCGGCCCGAGAGATGATCGCCGCAGTGGCCGCCGTGCTCGTGGCGGCGTACGTCGTCTGGCGCTGGCGGAGGCTGAGCTTCGAGCGCCGAGCACTGGGCGTGGTCCTGGTGCTTGCGCTGGGCGTCTACGCGAGCGGCGTGCTCTCGACGCTGCCCGATCCGAAGGCCGTGATCGAGGACATCGCCAAGGCGCTCGGGGCGTGGACGTATGCCGTGGTCGGCCTGGCGGCCTTCCTCGAGACGGGCGCGTTCGTCGGCCTCGTGGCACCCGGCGAGACGATCGTCATGGCGGGCGGCGTGGTGGCCGGTCAGGGGACGATCCAGCTGCTGCCGTTGATAGGCGTGGTCTGGGCGTGCGCCGTACTCGGCGACACCACCAGCTTCTACATCGGCCGGCGGCTTGGCCGCCGCTTCCTCGAGCGGCACGGTCCGCGCTTCAAGATCACCGAGGAGCGGCTCCAGCAGGTCGAGTCGTACTTCGAGCGCCACGGGGGCAAGACCATCCTGATCGGGCGCTTCATAGGCCTAGTTAGGGCGCTCGCACCGTTCATCGCCGGCTCGTCGGGGCTCCCGTACCGGCGCTTCATCCCGTACAGCGTGGTCGGCACGGGCCTCTGGTCCACGCTGTTCTGCACGATCGGCTACCTGTTCTGGCGCTCGTTCGACCAGGTCGCGCACCTCGTGGGACAGGCGATCTTCGGCTTCGGGGTGACGGTGGCGGTGATCGTCGGCTTGGTGGTGGCCTACCGGCGCCGTCGGGAGATCAGCGACTGGTTCGGCGAGCACGAGCGCCACCCGCTCGTGCGCCCGCTGCTGGCGGTCGCCCGGCCGCTTCACCGCCGCGTCGTGCGACCGGTAACGCACGTTGCCATGCCCTACCTGCGCTTCCTCTTCGACCGGATCTCGCCCGGCACGCTCGGGCTCGAGCTCACGACCCTCATGGCGATCGCCGGTGTGGGGATCTTCGTCTTCGTCGCGTACCTGGCCGAGTTCGACCGCAACCCAGGGCCCACGCCGCTCGACACCGAACTCCTCCACCTGAGCGACCGCATCCGCAACGACATGCTTGTGGACATTGCGAAGGTCGTTACCTCGCTGGGCGCGTTCGCCACGGTTGCGGCTCTGGTGCTGGCCACTGCGGTGCTGCTCGTGGTGCGCAAGCGCTACGCCGAGGCGCTCCTGCTCATGTTCGGCTTGGCGCTCGTGTACGTGGCGGTGAACGTGACGGAGGAAGCGCTCGGACGCGAGCGGCCCGGCGGCGCGTTCGTCGGCACCTCCGGTCACGCTTATCCGAGCGCGCACGCGGCGTACGCGACGGCGTGGCTGGCGGTGGCCGTGGCGCTCACGCGCCGTCTGCGACTGGTGGCGAGCAGCGTGCTCGTGTTCATCGCGCTGGCGATCGTCGCCGCCGTTGGGGCCTCCCGCGTATACCTGCGCGCACAATGGGCGTCGGACGTGGCGGGGGGCTGGGGCCTCGGCTTCGGCATCTTCGCAACGCTTGCGGCGATGGCGCTGGTCGTCGAGTACATCCGCCACAATGGGACCGAGCACGCGGTGGAATCTCCCGAATCCGCGGCTGCGCACGGGACGCGATGAGCACCCTGGACCTCTCCAGCACAGAGATCGTCATCGCCCTGGCGAGCGCGTTGGTGCTCGTCTGTTACGCCGTGCTCATAGTGCTCCCCGCGGCGCGCTGCTACGGCCGCGTCTGGGAGAAGATGGCTGCGGGCGTGCTGACGCTCTACGTGCTGGCGACCCTGCTCGGCATCGGGGCGGGGATCGGCTTCGCGATCGTCTGGACCTACGACACCTACGCAGGCTGATGCCCGCACAGACGCGCTCCTTCCTGGAGGCCCTCGACGAGGTCTCAGATGCCGTCGAGTCCGGTGCCGGCCTGCCCGCGGTGGCGCGCGCGGCCGGTCGTGCCCTCGAGGCGAGCGTGATCGTGCTCGACTCGGGGAGCAGCGTGCTGGCCGTCGCGTGCGCGTCGCCGGAGGACGAGCGCGCGATGATGGCCGGGGAGGCCGGGACCGAGACGGTGCCGCTTCGGGTGGCGGAGTCCGAGGTTGGGCGGCTGCGCTACCGGCCGCGTGGCGAGCAGCCGCCGGGCGCGCTGTTGCGACTCGTGGCGAACCTGATCGGGCTGGAGCTCGAGCGCTCCCGGGCACCCGAGCGAGCGAGCGAGGCCGCGGTCGGCGACTTCCTCCAGGACCTGCTCGCCCGCCGCGTGACCGACCGCCAGAACATCGTGGCGCGCGCGGCCGAGCTGGGCTGCGACCTCGCGGGCGGAGCCACCGCCATCGTGGTCCGCGCACGCCCGCAGGGCCCCGAGGAGGGCGACTGGCGAGCACGCGTTCTCACCCTCGCCGAGCGAGGGGCGCGGGCGATCGACCGTGGCTCACTAGCCGCGCTCGCGGAGGCGGGATGGTCGCGCCACGGCGCCAGCGGCCCGAACGAGGACGCGGGCCTGCTCGCCGAGCGCGAGCTGGTGATCCTGGCCCCCGGCTCCGACCCGGCCATCGGCCGGCGAGCCGCCACCGCGGTCCTGCACGAGCTCGAGGCGAGCCTGCCCGGCTTCATGGTCACGGTGGCGCGCAGCCGCTACACGGCCGAGCCGGCCGACATGCACCGGGCGGGCGCCGAGGCGCTGCTCGCGGCGAACGTCGCTGAGGCGCGCGGCCTGGTCGAGCTGTCATTCGAGGAGACCGGCGCCTACCGCCTGCTGCTGCCGGCGATGGCCGAGGATCCCCGGGAGCTACAGGGCTTCTTCGACGAGACGGTCGCCCCGCTCGTGACCTACGACGAGCAGTACGAGACCGAGCTGGTCCGGACGCTCGAGACCTTCCTCGACGCCGACGGCAACGTCGCCCGAACCTCTGAGAAGCTCTTCACCCACCGCCACACGATCCGCTACCGCCTCGAGCGGGTGAAGGAGCTCACGGAGCTCGACGTCTCCTCCACCGACGGCCGCGAACGCCTTTCACTGGGACTGAAGGCGATGCGAGTTCTCGGCATCGTCCCTCCTGGAGGCCCAGCCCATGAAAAGGGAAGCGAAGCAGGCCGCGTGCCGAACCAGCGCAAGGACCGCTAGCGCGAACGCTGGTGGTACCGTCGCCGTGCCGGCTGTGGGGAGTGGTCTAACGGCAAGACGCAGGCCTTTGGAGCCTCGCAATCCCGGTTCAAATCCGGGCTCCCCAGCTGCAAGGCCGTCCGCCACGGATGGGAACATACGTTCGTATCCAACGCCGCGGACCCACACATTCACGGGAGCAAGCGCAGGAGGCGATCGCGGCGTCCACGTCGTACGCCCAAGCGCTGGTTTCATGGGGATGCATCGTTTGCCCGAACTGCGCCGCCACACTTGAGACGCACTGCGGACGTAACTTGCGGATGATCGAGGATCGGGCGTGCGCGGCGTGCGGACTCGGTTACCGGCCGCGTCAGGTCGATCAGCGCTACTGCTCCCAGCACTGCGGACTCCATCACGAGCGTCCACATCTTCGAGTCCCACGGCCAGAGACGCGCAAGGTGCCACGACCGACCTATGAGCAGCTCAAGGAGGAGCTTGCTCACATGTGCTGGGTCGCGGTCGGAGGGAAGTACGGCATGAGTGACGACGCGGTCCGGAAGTGGATGCGCTGGTACGAGCGCGACGCGGAGGCCGCCTGAGCGGCGGAGCGCCCGGTACCCTCATGACCCCATGGCCGCGCCTTTCACGGTCCTCATCATGGCCGCCGGTCAGGGCACTCGGATGCTTTCGGATACTCCGAAGGTTCTTCACCGGGTTGCCGGTAAGTCGCTTGTGGAGTGGGTCGCCGACGCTGCGCGGGCGGCGGGCGCAGAGCGCGTGGTTGCGGTGGTCCGGCCCGGTGACGGCGTGGCGGAGGGCCTCCCGGACGACATCGAGGTGGCCGAGCAGCGTGAGGGCGAGGGCACCGGCGCCGCGGTTCTTGCCGCGCGCGACGCGATCGAGTCGGGCCCGGTCGTAGTGCTCTCGGGCGACCACCCCCTCATCACCCTCGAGCAGCTCGAGGGGCTCCTCGCCGAGCACGAGCAGCAGGCAGCCGGCGCGACGCTGCTCACCACGGACCGGCTCGACCCCGCCGGCTACGGGCGGATCGTGCGCGACTCCTCGGGGCACGTCGACCGCATCGTGGAGACCAAATACACCGACGGCCTCTCACCGGACGAGCTGGCCGTGGAGGAGATCAACCTCGGCACCTACGTCTTCGACGCGGAGACGCTCTTCAATGCGCTCGACAACGTCGAGATCGTGAAGGGCGAGCGCTACCTGACGGGCGTGTTCCCCATCCTGCGCCAGCGGGGCGCGACCATAGCCGCACACATGACCGACGACGCCGAAGCCGCGCTCGGAGTGAACGACCGCGCCGGCCTGATGGTGGCCGAGGAGGCCGCCCAGCGCCGGATCATCGAGGCTCACGCCAAGCGGGGTGTCACGTTCCTGCACCCGGGCACCATCAGAGTGGAGGCAGGGGTGACAATCGGTCACGACACCACCATCGCCCCGGGCACGGTCCTGGAGGGCAGCACGATCATCGGCGAGCGCTGCGAGATCGGCCCGCACACCACCGCCCGCGGCGCAACGATCGGCGACGGCGCCACGGTGTTTCACTCCTTCATCCTCGAGGCCGAGGTCGGCGCCGACGCGAAGGTCGGCCCCTTCGCCTACCTGCGCCCCGGCACTGTCATCGACGAGCGCGTGAAGGTGGGCACGTTCGTCGAGGTCAAGAACTCCCACATCGGCGCCGGCGCGAAGGTGCCCCACCTCTCGTACATCGGCGACGCCGACGTCGGAGAGGACAGCAACCTCGGCGCCAGCACGATCACCGCGAACTACGACGGCCGCAAAAAGCACCGCACGAAGCTCGGAAAGAGCGTGAAGACCGGGATCCACACGTCGCTCGTCGCCCCTCTCGTCGTCGGCGACCGGGCGTACACTGGCGCTGGCTCGACGATCAACGAGGACATCCCGGATGGCGCCCTGGGAATCGAGCGTGGAAAGCAGAAGAACATCGAGGGTTACGCGGATCGCATGGAGGAGGACTCGCAAAGATGAGCACGCCCCTCGAGACGGCTGAGGCACCATCGCCGGTGCGGGACATCAAGGCCAGCTACGAGAAGCGTCTGATGGTCACCGCCGGCCGCGCAAGCCGCGAGTTGGGCGGCAAGATCGCCGAGAAACTCGAGGTGGAGCTCACCGACGCGGGCCTCAAGACCTTCGCGGACGGTGAGGTCTACTGCCGCTACGAGGAGTCGATACGCGGCGCTGACCTCTTCATCGTCCAGTCGATGTGCGGCTCCGAACGTGAGCGGATGACCCCGAACGACTCGCTGTGGGAGCTCCTGCTGATGGTCCACGCGGCCAAGCACGCCTCGGCGCACCGCATCATCGCGGTGAGCCCCTGGTACGGGTACTCGCGCCAGGACAAGAAGTCGGCGCCGCGCGAGCCGATCTCGGCTCGCCTCGTGGCGGACACGCTCGAGGTGGCCGGCATCGACAGGCTCGTGACGATGGACCTCCACGCCGGCCAGCTCCAGGGGTTCTTTTCGAAGCCGGTTGACCACATGACCGCCATGCCGATCCTCACGCAGTTCGTGATCGACAGGCTCGGCAGCGAGAACCTTGTGATCATCGCCCCCGACGCCGGCCGCGTGAAGCTCGTGCGCAAGTTCGCGCAGAAGGTGGGAGCGCCGTACGCCCTGATGGAGAAGGAGCGTCCCGCCCAGCAGGTGGCAGAGATCGGCTACGTGATCGGTGACGTGAAGGGCAAAACCGCCGTGATCGTCGACGACATCATCGGCACCGGCAGCACCCTCAGCGCCGCCGCGCAGACCGTGCTCGACGAGGGCGCCGAGCGCGTGTTCGCCGTCGCCACGCACGGGCTCTTCTCTGGCGACGCCTTCCAGATCCTGCAGAGCGGCCCGCTCGACGGCATCGTCGTCACCGACACGGTCCCGCTGCGCGAGGGCGCCCCGGACCTGATCACCCAGCTCACCTGCGCTGACATCCTCGAGGACTCGATCCGCCGCATCTTCACCGACGACTCTGTCTCAGAAATATTCGCGGGAGAGAATCAGCTGTTCTAGTCGGAGTGATGCGTAGATTTCACGACCCAGCTGGTGCGGAGCCGGAAGCCCTAGCCGCGAGCGCCGGACTCGCTGGCCCAAGCGCGCTCCTGCTCGCCGAGCTCGGTGGCGGGCGGCTCACCGAACCACCACTCGCGACCGATCCGGTACCAGTTACGGGTGGCGTTCAGCTGACCGAGCACGGCCAGCACGCCTGACTCCATGCGCCGTCCCATCAGCTCGTTCGCCGGCAGGTTCTCGCGCCGCATGACGCGGTAGAAGTCCGAGCGGGGGTCGGATACCGCCGCGATCGCCTCCATCACGCGCGAGGAATCGATCGTGACCACACGATCCTCCATGTACCAGCCGCCGACGGCTCGCACGTGATCCATCAGGAGCTCGGCGTCCACCTTGCGCGGATCGTTCAGGAAGCCGAGGTCGTGGAGCGCCACCCTGAGGCCCTCGGGGTCGTCGTCGAAGATCGCCTCGAGCGCCGCGATCTCCAGCTCGATCTGGTCCTGGTCGAGGTGCTTCGTCATCCCGAAGTCGAGGAACCCTACGCGCCCGTCCGGCAGCAGGAGGTAGTTCCCGGGATGGGCGTCCGCGTTGAAGTGCTGGAGGTGGTAGATCGAGCCGAAGCAGAAGCGGAAGACGATCTCGCCGAAGCGGTCGCGCTCGGCCTGCGGCAGCTCGCGCACCTCGTCGAACCCTGCGC
>Ga0126307_10002904_pt1 | contig 11653 bp, 12 predicted proteins | sample Plot28_FD_89955 | JGI IMG/M metagenome (GOLD analysis project Ga0126307, IMG submission 89955) | Serpentine soil microbial communities from UC McLaughlin Reserve, CA, USA - Plot28 | ecosystem: Environmental > Terrestrial > Soil > Grasslands | place: USA: UC McLaughlin Reserve, Lake County...
CACGCAGCGGTGGCCGCACCACCTTGGGCGCCTTGGCCTTTCGCGCCTTGGCACGTGCCTTGGCCTGGCTGGCGTTCTTCGGCCGGGCGGGCGCGTCAGTGGGCCGCGGGATCGGATTGGTCGCAGGCGCCGAGCGCTGCGGGCGCTGTTCGCGCGTCGACTTGCGCCGTCGCGGCGGCGCGTCGGCCTGGCGGCGGGTGGTGTTGCGGGTCGTGCGGCGTGGTTCGTCGCCACCGCGCACCGGTGCTTGACGCTTGGCCTTCATGGCTATCCCCCAACCTTTTCCAGTGCCCGCAGCCGCACGGACGCGCTACGCGGATTGAGTTCGATCTCCTCGGGGCCTGCGCGCTCGGCCCCCCGGGTCAACGCGACGAATTCCGGCTCGTGGCCGGGCAATTCGACCGGCAGGCCGGGCGGGGTGCGCGATGCGGTGGCGGCGGCGAACTGGTTCTTGACGATGCGGTCTTCCAGGGATTGATAAGCCATCACGACGATTCGGCCGCCGGGAGCCAATGCGCCGAGCGCCGCGGGGAGCGCGTCACGTAGCGAGTCCAACTCGCCGTTGACGACGATGCGCAGCGCTTGGAAGGTGCGCTTGGCCGGATGCCCGCCGGTACGCCTGGCGGGCGCGGGGATTGCCTGATACAGCAGCTCCACGAGCTCACCCGTGGTGGAGAACGGCCGGTGCCGGCGGCGGCGGACGATCTGGGCGGCGATGCGACTCGCGAAGCGCTCCTCGCCGAACTCCCTCAGCACCCGCGTCAGTGTCTTCTGGTCGTAGGTGTTGACGACATCGGCCGCGGTGAGCTCCGCATCGGGATCCATCCGCATGTCCAGCGGCGCGTCGGCACCGTATGAGAAGCCGCGCGCCGTGCGGTCCAGCTGCATCGACGACACGCCCAGATCGAACAGGATGCCGTCCACTTGGCTTGTCCAATAACCGGTTTCAGCGAGGACGCCCTCGATCCCGTCGTAGCGGGTGCGCACCAGCATGACCCGGTCGCCGAATTGCGCCAGTCGCTCGCCTGCGATCCACAGGGCGTCCGGGTCACGGTCGAGCCCGATCAGCCGCAGGCCCGGCAGCTCGGTGAGAAAGCGCTCGGCGTGCCCGCCCGCCCCCAACGTGGCGTCGAGGAGAACGGCGCCATCGCCGTCGGCGTTCTGCCGGGTGAGTGCCGGTGTCAGCAACTCGACACAGCGATCCAAGAGGACCGGGATGTGACCGTGATCACCTGGATTCGACGCCATGGCAACCTCTTTGATGAGCGCCCCTGCATCGAGGTCCCTGTCCGAGAACCCGGACCTGGCGTTGGGGAAGTACGCCAGGGCCGGTTCGGGCAGAGGCCACGATGCACGGGCAACGTGCCGGTCGGCCGCCGAATCAAATGATGTCGTGTAGAGCTTCATCGGTGGCCGCGGAGAAGTTCTCTTCGTGGGTCTGCTGATAGGACTGCCATGCGGCCGAGTCCCAGATCTCCAGGTAGTCGACCGATCCGATCACCACGCAGTCCTTGGACAGATTCGCGTAGCGGCGGTGGTCGGCCGACAACGTGATGCGGCCTTGCGCGTCGGGATGCTGCTCGTCGGTCGCGGCGGCCAGGTTGCGCAGGAACGCGCGGGCCTCCGGATTGCTCCGTGACGCCTGCGACGCCCGTCGAGCCAGCTTTTCGAACTCGGCGCGCGGGTAGACGGCCAGGCTGTGGTCTTGGCTCTTGGTGACCATCAATCCTCCTGCCAGCGCGTCGCGGAACTTGGCGGGCAGCGTCAGCCGCCCCTTGTCATCGAGCTTCGGCGTGTAGGTGCCGAGAAACATCTCGCCACCTCCAGCCACTCCGGAGCTCCGGTCGCTCCGTTGTCCGCCACTTTACCCCACAATTCCCCACATTGTGCCATTGGGCAGCAAAAGTTGGCTGCGCGGCCCCACCATGGCCCCTCATCCACGTGGTTTCCGGCGCCCACCAGCGGCTATTCAGGTCAACGGCCCGGCAATTTCCCAGGTAAAAGCCTCAACGGCATCAGTGGGGCGGTGTGGGGCGGATGGGTGACCCGCTCGCAGACCAAAAAGGGGCAGCCCGCGGCGGGCTACCCCTCTGCTCGGTACCGACTTACTTACTCGTCGAAGCGGCGGCGGAACCGATCTTCCATCCGGCTGGTGAACGATCCACCAGAGCCCTTACCGCGCTTCTGGCGGGGCGAGCCCGACTCAGAACCCGCACGGTCGCGGCCGCGGGCGACCCGCGGGCCGGTGATCGCGAAGACGACGCCGCCGAACATCACCATGAAGCCGATCACGGACAGGATCGGAAAGCTGCCAATCATGGTGGCCTTGAACGCGACACCGGACACCAGCATGGCCAGACCGATCACGAAAAGTGCGACGCCCTGCAGACGGCGCCGCGCCGAGGGAGCGCGCAGAGTCCCACCGCGAACGCTCGACGCGAACTTGGGGTCCTCGGCATAGAGCGCGCTCTCGATCTGGTCGAGCATGCGCTGCTCATGATCGGAGAGTGGCATTCGTCCCTCCCTTGCCGGCCCGGCCGTCTATATGTTTCAAACTCGCGTATGCCCGTATTTACGGGCGACTAACAGTAATGATACGAGGTCGATCTGAGCGGTACCACCTAGTTCGCCGCTCGATTCTATGACGAGTGCAGTGACTGTCAGTCGGTGCCTCTCGGATACCTCGCGCAACCAATAATGGTGTGGACGACACCGCTTCGGCCCGGAGGGCGGGGAAGGACCTTTGGCCCGGACGGCGGGGAAGGACCTTTGGCCCGGACGGCGGGGAAGGACAAGGACAAGTTGGCGACATTTCTCATCGATCTGTCGCCGAGCGATATGCAACGCCGGCTCGGTGACGCGCTCGCGGTGTATGTCGACGCCATGCGATACCCGCGCGGCACCGAAGATCAGCGTGCGCAGATGTGGCTCGAGCACACCCGCAGGCAGGGCTGGAAGGCCGTCGCGGCGGTCGAGGTTCCCGACCAGCAAGATAGAACAGATCTGTCGGCCCCGGCCTTGGCCGCCGCGCCGATGCTCGGGGTCGCCTACGGCTACTGCGGCGCGCCAGACCAGTGGTGGCAGCAACAGGTGGTGGCGGGCCTGCATCGGGTCGGCGCCGACAGAATGCGGATCGATGCGCTGATGACGAGCTACTTCGAACTGACCGAACTACACATCGCGCCGCGGGCGCAGGGCCGCGGACTCGGCGAGGCCCTGGCCCGACGGCTGCTGGCCGACCGGGGTGAGGCGCACGTGCTGCTGTCGACGCCGGAGATCAACGGCGAGGCCAACCGGGCGTGGCGGCTGTACCGGCGGCTCGGGTTCAGCGACATCATCCGCGGCTACCACTTCGCCGGTGACCCGCGCGCTTTCGCCATCCTTGGCCGGGCTTTGCCACTATGAGACCGTCGGTCTGGCACGATAACCAGGTGCCCGCCCGTCGCAGCCGGATTCGCATGGTGGCCGTAGCGTTGCTGCTGCTGCTCGTTGTGCCGATGGCGGTGGGCTGCGTACGGGTCAGGGCTTCGATCACGGTGTCGCCGGACGACCGCGTGTCCGGTCAAATCGTCGCGGCGGCCAAACCGCGCAACGCCGACGACAAGGGCCCGCAGCTGCTCAACAGCCTGCCGTTCGCACAGAAGGTGGCGGTTTCGGACTACGACCGCGACGACTACGTCGGCTCGCAGGCCGTTTTCTCCGACCTGACCTTCGCCGAACTGCCCCAGTTGGCCAACATGAACAGGGACGCCGCTGGCGTCGATATCTCGCTGCGCCGCGCGGGCGACCTGGTCATCCTCGAGGGACGCGCGGACCTCACGTCGCTCAGCGACCCCGAGGCCGACGTATCCCTTTCGGTTTCATTCCCCGGCGAGGTGACAACGACCAACGGCGACCAGGTGTCATCCGAAGTCGTCGAATGGAAGCTGCGGCCCGGCGTGGTCAGCACGATGAGCGCCCAGGCCCGCTACACCGACCCCAGTGCCCGCTCGTTCACCGGCGCCGCGATCTGGCTCGGCGTGGCGTCGTTTCTGGTCGCCGCGATCATCGGCGGGCTGGCGTACACGAACCGGGACCGCTCGCCGCGCGTGACCTGAAACCGTCGCACACTCTACGCTGAGTGCACTCGGGGGCGAGTACACCAGAGGAACCGCAGACTTTCGAAAGGGGCGCCCGCTGAGCATGAATGCAGCGGCACCGTCAGCCGCCGAGTTGGCCAGCGCCGTCACCGACCAATTGCGCGAGTATCTCCGCAGTCGTCGCAGCGACGCCGCATACATCGGCACCGACTATTCGGAGTTCATCGCCGCCCTCCAAGAATTCGTGCTGCGCGGCGGTAAACGGCTGCGCCCTGCGTTTGCCTACTGGGGCTGGCGTGCGGTAGCCGATCCCGTCTCCGATCCCGTCGATTCGTCGATACTGCGGCTGTTCTCCGCGCTGGAATTGCTGCACGCGTGCGCGCTGGTGCACGACGATGTGATCGACGCCTCGGCCACCCGCCGCGGACTACCGACCGTGCACCGCCAGTTCTCCGACAAGCACCGCCGCAGCAACTGGCACGGGTCATCCGAGCAGTTCGGCATGTCCGCCGCGATTCTGCTGGGCGATCTCGCGCTGGTATGGGCCGACGACATCGTCGCGACCACCGACCTGCCGGTCGATGCGCACCAGCGGGTGCGCCGAGTCTGGGCGGCCATCCGCACCGAAGTGCTCGGCGGCCAGTATCTCGACATCGTCGCCGAATCCAGCGGTGCCGAGTCGGTGGCGTCGGCGATGACGGTCAACATCTACAAGACCGCGTCGTACACGGTCTCGCGGCCATTGCAGTTCGGCGCGGCCGCCGCCGCTGACCGCCCCGACGTGCTCGCCGCCTTCCACGAGCTGGGGACGAGCCTGGGGGTCGCGTTCCAGCTGCGCGACGACGTGCTCGGCGTGTTCGGGGACCCCGCGATCACCGGCAAGCCGTCCGGCGACGACCTGCGGTCCGGCAAGCGCACGGTGCTGCTGGCCGAGGCCGTCGAGCGGGCCGAGAAGGTGGACCCCGTCGCCGCCAAGCTGTTACGCACCTCGATCGGCACCGAGCTGTCCGATACCCAGGCCAAGGAACTGTGCCTGGTGATCGAATCGGTCGGCGCGCTGGCCGCGGTCGAGGAGCGCATCGACACGCTGACCCGCCGCTCCCTGGAGATCCTGGTCGCCGCGCCGATCGACGTCCAGGCCAAGGTCGGCCTCTCCGAGCTCGCCAGATTGGCCGCGAACCGGTCCGCGTAGGAGCATGACAACCCCGACGCCGTCGCACGCCCCAAAACACGGGCAGGCCCATCACTTTTGGAGGCTGACGTCCTTCGCGACGTCGCCGCAGGCACGGCAGGCGCTGCTGGGCGCGCTGGGTGCTGTGCTGATTACCGCCGGCGGGCTTGGCGCCGGCAGCACCAGGCTGCACGACCCGCTTCTGGAGACGCTGCACCTGTCCTGGCTTCGGTTCGGTCACGGCCTGGTACTCTCGTCGGTGCTGCTGTGGGCGGGCGTTGCGGTGATGCTGATCGCCTGGCTCTGGCTGGGCCGGCGGGTGATCGACCGCACCGCAACCGAATACACGATGGTGGCGACGACCGGATTCTGGCTGGCTCCGCTGTTGCTGTCCGTTCCGGTGTTCAGTCGCGACACCTACTCGTACCTGGCGCAGGGCGCACTGCTGCGCGACGGCCTCGACCCATACGCCGCCGGTCCGATCGACAACCCGAACTCGTTGCTGGACAACGTGAGTCCGATCTGGACCACGACGACCGCGCCATACGGGCCCGCATTCATTCTGGTCGCGAAGTTCGTCACGATGCTCGTCGGCGACGACGTCGTGGCCGGAACCATGCTGTTGCGGCTGTGCATGCTGCCCGGCCTCGCCCTTCTGATCTGGGCGGCACCGCGGGTGGCCCGCCATGTCGGCGCCGACGGAGCGGCCGCGCTGTGGATCTGCGTTCTGAACCCGTTGGTGATCATCCACCTGATGGGTGGCGTGCACAACGAGATGCTCATGGTCGGCCTGATGATGGCCGCCCTCGCGTTGGCGTTCAGCGGCCACCACATCGCAGGCGTCAGCCTGATCGCTGTCGCGGTGGCGGTGAAAGCAACCGCGGGACTTGCACTTCCGTTCATGGTGTGGGTATGGACGCGTGACCTTCGACGCAGGCGCGGCTACGCGCCGGGCAAGGCCTTCGCAGCGGCGACGGTCGCGTCGGCGCTGATATTCGTTGCGGTGTTCGCCGTGTTGTCCTGGCTTGCAGGCGTCGGCCTTGGCTGGCTGACCGCGCTAGCCGGGTCGGTCAAGATCATCAACTGGCTGACGGTGCCTACCGCCACGGCGAATCTGGTCAACGTTTTCGGCAGCCTGCTGTTCCCGGTGAACTTCTACGCGGTCCTCGACGTCACCCGCATCATCGGGATCGCGATCATCGCGATCTCACTTCCCTTGCTGTGGTGGCGGTTTCGCCATACCGACCGCGAGGCGCTGATCGGCGTTGCACTGGCCATGGGCGTGGTGGTGCTGTTCGTCCCGGCCGCGCTGCCGTGGTACTACACCTGGCCGCTGGCGGTGGTCGCCGCGCTGGCGCAGTCGCGGAAGGCGATCGCGGCGATCGCCGGCCTGTCGACATGGATCACCGTGATCTGGAAGCCAGACGGCGCACATGGCATGTACTCATGGGCGCACGTGCTGCTCGCAGCGGGATGCGCTGCGGTGGCGTGGTATTCGCTTTACAAGGTGTCTGAGCCTGGTAGACCACGACCGCGAGCGGTCAATATGCCATCGCCTGGGCTCGACGCACCACTTCCCGGGCCTGATGCGAGTGCAGCGCATCGACCGGCCGGGCATTAGCCCGCTGTTCGGTCGAGCCGTCGCTCCTGATGGTCAGCGATGGGTCGGGCGTGAACAACCACCGCACGATCTCCGTGTCGCGGTAGCCGCCGTCGTGCATGACCACGAGCAGCCCGGACAGGCTCTTCACCACGTGCCCGCTCTCGTCGAAGAAGGCCTTGGGCACCACGACGGTACCCCCGCGTCGCACGGCGACCAGGTGCCCTTCCCGTAGCTGCTGATGTACCTTCGTCACCGGAATCCCGAGGAGATCGGCGACGGCGGGTAGGTCGTAGACGTCCTCGCCGGGGTCAAGAACATCGTCGGCGGCCGGAATGCTGCTCACCGCACTGAGTCTAAGACGAATCGGTCGGCTCGTAACATGACTTCGGTGGAGGCCTTCCAGCAATCTGACCCGCTCGTCGGGGCCGTGCTGGACGGGCGGTACCGCGTCGAGGTGATGATCGCCACCGGAGGCATGTCCGCGGTGTACCGCGGGCTCGATCTGCGGTTGGACCGCCCGGTGGCCCTGAAGGTCATGGATTCCCGGTACGCCGGCGACAGCCAGTTCCTGACCCGGTTCCAGCGTGAGGCGCGGGCGGTCGCGCGGCTGAAGGATCCCGGCCTGGTCGCCGTCTACGACCAGGGCGTCGACGGACAGCACCCGTTTCTGGTGATGGAACTCATCGAGGGCGGCACGCTACGCGAACTGCTGCGTGAGCGCGGTCCGATGCCGCCGCACGCCGTCGCCGCGGTGCTGCGCCCGGTGCTCGGCGGCCTTGCGGTGGCGCATCGCGCCGGCTTGGTGCACCGCGACATCAAGCCGGAGAATGTGCTGATCTCCGACGACGGCGACGTGAAGATCGCCGACTTCGGTCTGGTGCGCGCGGTCGCCGAGGCCAAGATCACCTCCACCAGTGTCATTTTGGGCACCGCCGCCTACCTCTCTCCGGAGCAGGTGAGCACCGGCGACGCGGGACCGCACAGCGATGTCTACTCCGTCGGCATCCTGGCGTACGAGTTGCTGACCGGTGTCACGCCGTTCACCGGCGACTCAGCGCTCGCCATCGCATACCAGCGGATGGACAAAGACGTCTGTGCTCCCAGCTTGGTAATCGCCGGTGTGCCAGCGCAATTCGACGAGTTGGTGCGCCGCGCCACCGCGCGCGAGCCTTCCCATCGCTACGCCGACGCCCAAGCCATGGCCGCCGAACTCGAGGCGATGGTCGACGAACTGGGCCTGCCCCCGTTCCGGGTGCCCGCGCCGCGCAACTCAGCGCAGCATGTCTCGGCAGCGCTGTACCACAGCCGCGTCGAAGATCAGCAGGCGACAACCGATAGCACTGTGCGGCCGCCCGTCCAGGCGCCCCGTCAGCACACCCGCGAACTCACCCGCGACGACTGGCAGCCGTATGCGCCGAGCGACGAGCCTGAATATCATGGCGTATCAGGACAATTCGCCGGCATCGACATCGATGAGTTCTACTGGGCCCGTCAGCGCGCCAAGCGTGCGCTGCTGTTCTGGGTGCTAGCAGTCCTCACGCTCACTGGGCTGATCGCCGCCGGCGCGTGGACCGTCGGAAGCAACATCGGCGCACTGATCTAGGACGGCACATTATCAGCGCGAGCAGACGCGAAACCCCCCATTTCATGGCGAAATAGGGGGTTTTCGCGTCTGTTCGCGAGTATCAGTCGCGCAGCATCTCTGCGACGAGGAACGCCAACTCGAGACTTTGCTGAGTGTTCAGCCGCGGATCGCAGGCCGTCTCGTAGCGGCCGGCCAGGTCGGAGTCCGAGATGTCCTGAGCGCCGCCGAGACACTCGGTGACGTTTTCGCCGGTGATCTCGACGTGGATGCCGCCGGGATGGGTGCCCAGCGCCCGGTGCACCTCGAAGAAGCCCTGCACCTCGTCGACGATGCGATCGAAGTGGCGGGTCTTGTAGCCGGTCGAGCTCTCGTGGGTGTTGCCGTGCATCGGGTCGCACTGCCAGATCACTTGATGACCGGTGGCCTGGACCTTCTCGATGATCGGCGGCAGTAGGTCACGCACCTTGTTGTTACCCAGCCTGCTGACCAGCGTCAACCGTCCCGGCTGGTTGTGCGGATCGAGGCGCTCGACGTACTCGACCGCGAGCTCGGGTGTCATCGTCGGGCCGATCTTCACCCCGATCGGGTTGGCGATCACCTCCGCAAACGCGACGTGCGCGCCGTCGAGCTGGCGGGTCCGTTCCCCGATCCACACGTAGTGCGCGGACAGGTCGTACAAACGTGGCTCGGGCTCGTCGACGGGGAAGTCGGTCGACAGCCGCAGCATGGCCCGCTCGTAGTCGAGCACCAAAGCCTCATGACTGGCGTAGATTTCGGCGGTCTGCAGATTGCGGTCGTCGACCCCGCAGGCGCTCATGAATGTCAGGCCGCGGTCGATCTCGGCGGCCAGCGCCTCGTAGCGGGCGCCCGCAGGCGAGGTCCGGACGAACTCGCGGTTCCAGTCGTGCACCAAATGCAGCGAGGCCAGCCCCGACGCGGTCAGCGCCCGCACCAGGTTCATGGCGGCGCTGGCGTTGGCGTAGGCGCGCACCAGCCGAGACGGGTCATGGTCACGGGCGGCGGCGTCGGGCGCGAAGCCGTTGATCATGTCGCCGCGGTAGGACCGCAGGCCCAGCGCGTCGATGTCCGACGACCGCGGTTTGGCGTACTGACCCGCGATGCGCGCTACCTTGACCACCGGCATGCTGGCGCCGTAGGTCAGCACGACGGCCATCTGCAGCAGGGTTCGGATGTTGGCCCGAATGTGCGGTTCGGTGTTGTCGACGAATGTCTCCGCGCAGTCGCCGCCCTGCAGCAGGAACGCCTCGCCGCGGGCGACGTCGGCGAGCAGGCCCCGGAGGCGCTCGATCTCCGCCGCCACCGTTACCGGGGGAACACTCTCGAGGACCGTCCGCATCACCCTGGCCGATTCGGCGTCCCAGCTTGGCTGCTGTGCCGCCGGCTTGGCCAGGGCGGCGTCCAGCCGATGCCGCAGGTCATCAGGCAGCGGCGGCAGCGGCGGCAGCTGGTCGATGGGTACGTCGACGGTCCAGTTCACCCATTCATGGTAACGGGCACCGACACCTGCTTTTTAACCGTGCGCAGGCACTACTCCCTTCTCGACCCCGATGTCATCAGCCGAAACCGCAGCAAGTTGTGCCTGGCGTCGACCAGCGCGTCATGGGCGTCGCGTGGCCGCGGCGGCATCCGCGGCGATCCGCGCTCCTCCCAGAACTGCCGCAGCTCGCGGGTGAAGCGAGGGATCGCCGGCGGCAGGTCGGTCATCGGCCCCCACAACTGGCACAGCACCACATGGTCGTAGGCGCCGACCCAGGCCCACAACTCGATCGGCTCGTCACCGTCGACGCCGAAGAAGTCCTCCAGCTCCGTCCGGATCTGGCGGCGCGAGCGCCACAACTGCGACGAAGGCGACGGCAACTTGGGCAGCACGTGCTTGCGTACCCAGGTGCCGGCCCGCTCCGGGTTGAATTCCGTTGAGATTGCGTAATATTCGCGGCCGTCCTCGGCGGCCACGCCGATCGAGATCAACTCGATGGTGTGGCCGTCATCGATGAACTCGGTGTCGTAGAAGTAGCGCACGTCTAGACCGTCGCACGTTCCGGCGGCGCCGGAGCGGGGTGGATTTCGCGGTCCAGCTGCTGATCGACTTCGCTGTCATCCGGGAAATGTGGCTCACCGGCGATCACGTGTTGCAGCCAGAGCTTCGCCTGGACCACGGGGCGGCGCTGCTTGCGCTCCCGTTCGAGCGCTTTGTGCATCTTCTTGGGCCGATCGCTATAGCGCCAGCGGGCCCACGGTGCATGCGGGCGCGACAGCCGGATGGCCCCGATGAACAGCAGCGGGGTGATGAACATCCCAACCAGGCCGGTCCACACCTTCCCCTTGAGAAGCACGATCACGGCGAGCAGCAACGTACCGACGGCGACCGCAACCACGACAGCGCGCGCGCCGACGGAGTGGTCACTGCGCCAGATGCTGACGTCGAAGAACGCCAGCGGGTTGAGGCCGAGGATCAACAATCCCGCCACGGCCACCGCGGCGAAGACCGCATCCACCGAGGTACGGCCGTCTTCTGCCCAGTACACGTCCTGCAAGTGCAGGATCAATGCGAACTCGTCGAGAACCAGCGCTGCCCCGATGCCGAAAAAGATTGCTGCGGCCGTAAATTCGGGTACTCCCCCGTCGACCGCCAATGTCACCATCGTCACGCCGGAGACCATGACCAGAATTACGCCGATCACCACGTGGTGGATGTGCACCGAACCGTGGCCGATATTGCGGGGCTGCCACCACTTGCGCGCCGCGTCGCTGTCCGCGTGTGCACGGATGTACCGGACGATTGTGCGCGTGACGAAGAACGTCAGGAGGAAGGCGATAAGGCACCACATCAGCGGCAAACGCCCCGGCGGGATGGCCAGGTCGAATTTCAAGTCGAACTTGAGTGCGTCGAACACGGGCGAAAACTTACGCCGACCTGCGCGCGTGTTGGCACGGATACCCGCCGACTCGCCGGAGGGCACCGATAGTCTGGTCGGCGACATGAGTACTTGGCGGTCGCCCGGCGGGGCTGGTTGGGGGCCAACGCTCGCCTGGCGGCTGTTTCAGCTGTTCACCCTGGCGGCGTTGGCCTGGGCAGGCTGGCGGCTGCTTGGCCATACGCCGTATCGCATCGACATCGACGTCTACCGCATGGGCGGACAGGCTTGGCTCGACGGCCGAGCGCTGTATGCCGACGGGGCGATGTTCCACACCCG
>Ga0126307_10002905_pt1 | contig 11650 bp, 11 predicted proteins | sample Plot28_FD_89955 | JGI IMG/M metagenome (GOLD analysis project Ga0126307, IMG submission 89955) | Serpentine soil microbial communities from UC McLaughlin Reserve, CA, USA - Plot28 | ecosystem: Environmental > Terrestrial > Soil > Grasslands | place: USA: UC McLaughlin Reserve, Lake County...
CGACAATCCCCCGGCATCACTGCTCAACAATGCTGACTGGCTGCTCGAACTCCGCTACATCCCGTTCTTGCGCGATATCGGCCGCCATTTCTCCGTCAACGAGATGTTGGCCGCGGAGACGTACCGCGCGCGGTTGGAGACGACCGGGCTCAACTTCGTGGAGTTCAACTACCGGCTGGTGCAGGCCTACGACTTCCTTCACCTCTTCCGCACCGAGGGCTGCACTTTGCAGATGGGCGGCTCCGACCAATGGGGAAATATCGTCGCCGGCGTTGAGCTCATTCGCAAGGCCGACGGCGGGCACGCCTTTGCCCTGGTCTGCCCCCTGCTGACAACGGCCTCCGGCGAGAAGATGGGCAAGAGCGAAGGCAATTCGGTCTGGCTTGATCCGGAGTTGACACCGCCCTACGACTTCTACCAGTACTGGATCAACGTCGACGACGCCGACGTTGAGCGCTTGCTCCGGCTCTACACATTCTTGCCAGAGTCGCGCATCGAGGAGCTGACCCGCGCCGAGGGAGTCGGACTGCGCGAGGCGAAGCAGACCCTGGCCCGTGAGGTCACCACGCTGACGCACGGCGAAGCGGCGGCAATAGCCGCCGAGGCGGCAGCACGCGCCTTGTTCGATGGCGCTCCGGACGTCGATGACCCGAATATTCCGACCACCGAGATCGCGGCAAGTGACGTCGCCGCCATGTCACTTGCGGACCTGTTCATTCGGGCAGGACTGGTCCCGTCCCGCGGCGAAGCGCGGCGCAAGGCGGCAGAAGGTGCACTCTGGATCGATGGTGAGCGGCTCGAGGACGTCGACGCGCCGTTCCAACCAACAGGCAACGATACGCTGCTCCGCTTCGGCAAGAAACGCTACCGCCGCATTCGTATTGTGCCTTGACCGAGATCGACCCAGAAGCAGTTAGTCGCCCAGACCGGGGATGGCGCTCCGGATGACATCGATATCGGGGAGGGCATCGAGCAACCCAGCCAGCAGAAGCAGGTCTCCGGCGACGACGAGCACGAGGAGCGCCAGTGGACCAGCCGGCCCGCCCTGCCGCAGCAAGCGTCCCATGCCGAGGAAGTTGACGCTGGCGCCGACGAAGATCACCCAGATCAGTCCCACCAGAAACCCACCCAGGAGCTGTGCCTGCGTGTGCGGCAAGTTCCTCCAGAGCAGCACGGCGACATTGAGGATACCGAGCACGATGCCGGGCAGGAGCAGGAGCGCCACAGCACCCCACGCGCCCTGGGCGGAGCGTGCCTGGCGCGCCATACGGGCCGGGCGCCGTTGGTGTGGCCACGCGCCCTCGGTCGCCGTCTCGACAGACTGGATGGTGAATACCAGGGCGACACAGAGGCCAATCAGAAGCCAGACCCGACTATCGTCGAGCCGGAGCACCTCGCGGATTTCTTCGAACGACACCCTCTACTCCCTGGTCGCCGGGCGACGACGCGGCGCGAGGGTAGCACACGATTGGCCGTTACACGATTCGAGGCGTGACCCAGTCCATGAATGAGATGTTCTACACGGACCCTGAGCACGAGCCGTTCCTCTTCGAGGCAGGTTCCGCCCGCGCGCTCCTCATCCATGGATTTCTCGGATCGCCCCGCGAATTGCGCCCGTTGGCGCGGGAGCTCGCTGCCGCCGGTGTGACTGCACGCGGCGTGCTCCTGCCTGGCTTTGGCGCGGATATCGCCCGGCTAAAGACGGTGCGAGCCGAGGAATGGTTGGCCGCGGCGCGCACAGCCTGGAAAGAGACTCGTGAAGGCGCCAGGCACACGGCCTTGGTCGGGTTCTCGATGGGCGGCGCGGTCGCGCTACGGTTGGCCACAGAGGCCGGGCTGGCGCCGGATCAGCTGATCCTGCTGGCACCGCACTGGAAATTCGCCGACCGGCGCGCGGCCGTCCTGCCAGTCGCCAAGTATCTGATCCGCGAGTTCAAACCATTTGGCCGAATCGACTTCGACAGTCCCGACATGCGCCGCATGCTCGCGGAGCTGGCTCCAGGCGCGGACCTCGACGATCCCGAGGTGCGCCATGCGCTTCGCAACTCGGCCACCATTCCGACGCGCGCCCTCGATGAACTACGCCGGATCGGAGTCAGCGCGGCCGCCAGCGCATCGCGGGGTTCCGCTCAGGCGACCATCGTGCAGGGCTTGCAAGACACGACGACACTGCCTGCGTATTCGCGTGAGCTCGCCGCGCGGATGGGCGCCGACTTGCGCGAGGTGCCTGGCGACCACCTCATAGTCGATCCGGAGAGACCCTCCTGGGACGTGGTGAGGAACACCGTCACTTCGCTTGCCACGGGAACCGGCCTAGCCCCCGACGCTTCAGCTACGCGCTCCTGACCGCGGCCGCGTATCCCGCATCCCGGAGCGCAGCCAACTCCTGCTCCCCGCGCTCCCGGAGAGCGCCCATCCAGTCATCCCGATGGGGCCGCAGCGCCTCCGCGAGCGCTCGCGCGACCGCCAGATTGCGGTACCACTTGCGGTCCGAGGGAACCACGTACCAGGGTGCCCATGCCGTGGCAGTCGCGTTGATGGCCGCCTGGTAGGCGGCCATGTAGTCATCCCAGTGCTGCCGCTCCTGCCAGTCGCCGAGCGAAAGCTTCCACCACTTCTCGACCTCTTCCTGCCGCGCCAGTAGACGTTCCTCCTGAGTTTCTTTGCTGATGTGGAGGAAGAATTTGACGACGAGGGTCTGTGACTGGTCGAGCAGGTGCTCAAAGTCGTTGATGTGCGGGTAGCGACTCACGGCTACCTCGAGCGTGACGATCCCTTTCACCAACTCGACGAGAACCGCCTCGTAGTACGAACGGTTGAACACTGTCACCGACGACAAGGCTGGAGTGTGCAGGTGATGGCGCCACAGGAAGTCGTGTGCTCGCTCATCCGCGGTCGGAACCTTGAACGACCAGACGTGGACACCAGATGGATTCATGTCGTTCAGGACGGCCCGAACCGTACCATCCTTGCCGGAGGTGTCCATGCCCTGCAAGACAATCAGCAGCGCGTCGGTCCCGGCAGCGAAGAGCAACTCCTGAAGCTCACCGAGCTCTTTCGCCAGGGCGTCGAGCTCAAGCTTACCGGCGTCTTTGTCGACGGAGTCATCGCCCCGCGTATTGACTGCGGCGAGATCCACCGGTTGACTTCCGTCGCAGCGGAGCGCGTATCCCATGCTTCCCATCCCGAGTTCCGTCACGATCTGCCAGTTCGCGGATTGGACCGCGCTACGGCAAGTAAACAGCGGTGACGAGTTCTCAGGTAAGGGTGACGCCCTCGATGGCGAGCAGGCGGTGCTTGATTCCCAGACCACCCGTGTAGCCACCGATCGTGGCGTCGGAGCGAATAACGCGGTGGCAGGGCACGATCACCGGGATAGGGTTTCGTCCGAGGGCATTGCCAACCGCGCGCGTCGCCCCCGGCTTACCGATCTTGCGCGCGATACCCGCGTAGGTCTCAAGGTGGCCGAAAGGCACCGTTGCCGTCGCTTCGAGCACGGCGCGTTGAAAGGGGGCCATTTTGCCCCAGTCGAGTGGAACGTCGAACCGTGCGCGCTGACCGCCGAAATACTCGTTGAGCTCCGACGCGGCACGCCGCAGGATCGACTGAACCTCGGGAGTAGCACTCTCGATCCGCTCCAGCCGCACTGGCTCAACGCCACGCTCTCGCTGCCGCACCACGAAATCAGATTCCGACACGTGAGATCCGAATTCGATCTCCCGCAGTCCATCCGGGGTCGCCGCCAGGATCAGCTCCCCGATTGGGCTGTCGATCCGCGTGTACCAGACCCGGTCCCGGCGCGGCAGCATCACGGGCGGCGGCTCGCATGCCTCGGCATCGATCGCCCCAACGGCACTCAACGCGTCGCCCAGCCGATCGTACCGTTTGAGCTCGTTCGCGCAATAGTTGCAATCGTCGGTGTGTTCCAGCAGCCAGCTCACATCATGATCCGAAAGATCGCCGACAATGCGAGCCGGCATCGCCTCGCACGCCACGTCGCAGGGGTCGACGTCCGGCTTGCTGGCCGCCGCTTCCAGTCCATTAATCATCAGTTGTGAACCCTGTCCTGTCGGAGGCTCCATAGCATTCATCCTTCTCAAGCCATCAAATCCGGTCGCCGAACCGCTCGCGCAGCTTTCGCAGTGCCTCATGCACGCTACGGCGCGCCGCCTCTTCGGAGCAGTCGAGCGTAGCCGCGATTTCCGGGTAACCAATTTCCAGATACTTGCGCTGCACGAGCGCGATCCGTTGTTTCGGGGGAAGAGCTTCGATGAAGCCCTCGACATCTCGTAAGAGATCTCCGGCGTCGAGTCGTCCGTCGTCGTCTCGGCTTGCGGCCGGAATGCTCTCGACGGTCTCCTCAGCGTCCAGCGAGCGGAGGCGCGATGTCTTCCGCTTGTCACTCAAGAACGTGTTCGAGGCGATGCGATAGAGCCAAGCGCGATGGTTGGCATCACAGGGCAGCCGGTCCCAGGCCCGATAGGCCTTGAGCGCGGTTTCCTGATAGAGATCGTCCGCGTCGGACCGATTGCGCGTCAGATGCAGGGCAAAGCGATAGATCTCGGCGCCATACCGCGCCAATGTCTCATCGAATGTCGCATGTACCGCCGGTTCCGACACAGCCGCGCGCGCTGGTCTCGCGACGGCCATTGGCGTTGCCGCCATTGCCGCCTCCGCCACTCTCGTCCCTCCCGATCATACCTGTTTGGCCACGATCGTGAACAATTCTTAGCTCTATAATGTCAAACGCGCCGACCAGGAATCTGTGAGATCACGCAAAGCAACAACCCATCACCCGAGCACCCCATCACCCCGTGACCCTCGTGGTAGTATCCGCCGGCGCGGCTCGTGCGTTATGGTCGAAGGGACCGCGCGCGCGACTTCTCCACGTGCTCCGCCGCGATGAGGTGAAACAGCCGGTCTATGGCGTATCGATATATCCCCAGCACAAACGGCAATCATCGCACCGTCAGCCGCGCGAGCGTGCTGCGAGGGCGTAGATCCGCCGCCGGGCGCCGCAAGACGCTGCCGCCGCACTTGTTGCCAGGCGTGACCCGCCGCAGGTCTACCGCCGGCAAAGCGATCGGCGCGCTGGTCGGTCTTGCCGTCGCGTTCTTCTTGGTCTTCGCCGCCACGGTCGTTGCCGGCGCGCTCTCGACGGCGGCCGCGGTCGCCGCGACAGTCCAGCAGTACCAGGAGATCAACGGGAGCCTGCCCAACGCCGCGGTGGTTTCAGCGGACGTCTTCCAGACGACCCGCATTCTCGATCGTAACGGCGTCCTCTTGCAGGAGATTGCCGATCAAGATTACGGCTGGCGGACGTTCGTTCCCTTCGAGAAGATCTCGCCCGACCTGATCGACGCGACCATCGCTTCCGAGGATGCGACCTTCTGGAGCCACGAAGGTGTCGAACCGTATGCCATCGCCCGGGGCGCGCTCATCATCGCCGGTGGCGAGGGATCATCCGGCGGATCGACCATCACCCAGCAACTCGTCCGCTCGGTCCATCCCGAGGCAATCGGCGCCGAGGTATCGATCCAACGCAAATGGCGCGAGGGATTGGCGGCGATCGCGCTCGAACGGCAGTTCTCGAAGCACGATATCCTCACCATGTACCTCAACCAGATTTTTTACGGCAACCGCTCGTATGGCATCGAGGCGGCGGCGCAGACGTACTTCCACAAATCGGCGGCGGAGTTAAATCTGTCCGAGGCATCGCTGCTCGCCGGCATTCCGCAGCAGCCAACCAACTTCAACCCGGCTCTCTATCCCGACAACGCGCATCGTCGGCAAAAATATGTCCTCGATCAGATGGTCAAGCTCGGCTACGTCACGCGCGCGGAAGCCAACGAAGCCTACGCGAACTGGCCGACTGTCTACCCCGCGCGCGACGGCGACGGGGCGGTCCTCGACCACCCCCAGTTTGTCGAGTACGTCAAGCTGTATCTGGCTGAGAAGTACCCCGACAAAGACTTCACGAAGGGCGGGTTCAACATCTACACGACGATCGACACGGCACTGCAGAACCGCGCCGAGGAGATCGTTGCTCAAAACGTACAGAACCAGTTGCAGTACTACGGGGCTCAAAACGCCGCGCTGACCGTTGTTGTCCCCTGGAGTGGCGAAATCCTGGCCATGGTCGGATCGGCTGATTTCAACAACGCCGCGATCGAGGGCCAAGTCAACATCACGACGTCCGCTCAGCAACCGGGGTCGGCGATCAAGCCGGTCGTCTACGCGGCCGCCTTCGAGCAAGGCTGGACCCCTGGTACCGTAGTCCTCGACGCGCCGATCAGGATCGAGACGCCGGGCGCGACCGATCCGGTGACCGGTGAGGACGTGCCCTACTACGAACCTCAGAACTACCTGCGAACGTTCAATGGCGCGGTCACGGTGCGAACGGCGCTGGCAAACTCACTCAATATCCCGGCGGTGAAGGCCGTCGAGTTCGCAGGTGGAGCCGAGGCGATCGTCGCCATGGCCCGGCGCATGGGGATCAAGCACGAGCTTTCTCAGCCGCCCGCCGACTACGGTCTCTCGATTGCTCTCGGTTCAGGTGACGTTTGGCCGCTGGAGTTGACCAACGCCTACGCCACCATCGCCAACATGGGCAAGTACGTCCCAGTGACGCCCATCTTGAAGATCACCGACAGCGAGGACAACGTCCTCTATGAGCTCGATCGGAAGAACACGCTAAACCAGGCCGAGCAGGCGATCCGTCCCGGAATTGCCTACCAGCTGATTTCCATTCTGACCGACAACGAGAGCCGGGCCATGATCTTCACCCGGCAGAACCTATTCGGTCAGACGCAGCAGACACTAGGACGTCCCACGGCCGCCAAATCGGGGACCACGAACGACTTCCGCGACATCTGGACGATGGGCTTCACCACCGACGTAGCTATCGGCGTTTGGGTCGGTAACACACGCAACGACCCACTGGCCGAGATCGACGGCATCCAGGGTGCGGGACCGATCTGGTCACAATTGATGATCGACATGCACACGCGCCCTGAGTTCACGCAGCTTCTGCTCGGTCCGGACGGTCAGCCAGTGCCGACCCAGTTCCCGCGACCCCCGAGCATTGTCGATGGCGTCGTCTGTGAAGCGACCGGCGGGCTGCCGACTGACGATTGGTCGAACCGCGGTGAGTTGCTCGACTCCGGCGGCGCCCCGGCGCTACGGTGCGACCAGCTCACACCCTGGGGATACAAAGATCTGGCGCGGACGCTCGACCAATTGAAAAAACGGGGCGGAAATATCAGCGGTGCCGGCACCGACAGCATCTACCGTTACGCCAGAGCGGTGCGGTTCAACGAGCCGGGTAACTTCTTGCCCACCTTCCCGCATCCGGCCCCGCCGGAAGCCCCTGACCGCGCCGCTGGATAATCGCGGGATTCGGTAGATAGGGCGGGCGCGCATGGTCACCGCACCTGGACCGACGCCTATTCAGTTGTCCGCACTGGACTCCTACGCCGCGGCGGGACGCCGCCCGCGGGGCCGGCCCGGACGCTTGGGTGCCTCCCCGTTCGATCCGTCCTCGGTGGCCGTCCTGCGCCGGCGGCGAGTCAGCCGCGAACGCTGGACCGTCAACCCTTCCGGTGGCGTGATCGGCCGGTAGGGAACGGGCGACGACAGGACGATCGTCGTCTGGCAGCGCGCCCCGGTCTCGCTCAGGTCGTCGACGATCTTTTCCAGGGTTGCCATATCCGGCACATTGACTTTCACCAGATGGGTCGCATCGCCCGTCGTGCGATGCACCTCGGCGACCGCCGCCTGCTCTTGCACCTGGCCATTGAATGCTTCCTGGTCGCGCCGGTCGACCGTTGCCGCGATCAATGCGCTGATCGGTCGTCCCAGGGCAGCCGGCGCCACAATGGCCCGATATCCAGAGATCACGCCGCGCTCCTCGAGCCGGCGCACGCGCTCGATCATGGCGGGGCTCGACAGCCCGACCTGCTCAGCCAGCGACTTCATCGTCAGCCGGCCGTTCTCCTGTAACGCCGCGAGGATTTGCTCGTCGAGCGAATCGACCTGGTTCGCCACCATTCCCGTCCCCCAAACCTACGGAAATTTGGCGTGTACGGACACGCCCCTTCCCGCGTGTACCCGTAATGCCGTCACCGGCTCGCAGCCGTAGGTATTCTCGCAGTCTATGCTCCTGCCACACCTGACGCAAGAGTCCGCTCATTTGGAGGTGTTCGACTGAGTCACCGCCTACGGCTTTTTCGGTTGTCCGTATGTGGCAGGAACCGTTCGGTCATCTCCGGAATCGCATCCTCTGGGACTAGGTCGGGTTCGTGGCCACCACTGGCTGCGAGCGCATGGACGTAGACCTTGGCCGACTCCTCGACGATCTCCGCGATGCCAAGTGCGGCAGCGAACGATGCCGCGACGCAGATCAATCCGTGATTCTTGAGCATCACCGCCTTCGAGTCCGGAGTAAGAACCTCCAACACGCTTTCACCGAAATCTGGGGCCCCGGTCAACCCATAGCGCGTCACCGGCACCCGGGGGCCAGCCACCAGGCAGGTCTCGGTCCGGATCGGCGGTAGGTAGGGCCGGATGCAGGAGACGACCGTTGCATAGTGCGAATGGGTATGAAGGATGGCTCCGATCTCGGGCCGAGCGTGCATCGCCATGGTATGCAGCGGCGTTTCGGAGCTGGGCTTCCGACTCCCGTCCACGATCTCGCCTCGGTCATTGACGACGACGATGTCGGCGGGCGTTACAGCGAGTACGGCATTCCACTCGGCGAAATGGTGATGAGCCCCGTCTTCGGATCACGGATGCTCATGTTGCCCGCGGTCCCATGGACGATGCCGCGCGCCAGAGCTTCCAACCCGACCTGAACCACCTGCTCTCGCAGACTCTCGAGCAACATTCCGCGCTCTACTCCGTGTCTATCTCGCGCTACTCACTCATACAAACTCGCTGCGAACCACTCCGTCGGGATCGATGGCTCGCAAGACTGTGAGCTCTTCAGCCGTTGGCAGGGGTGTTACCGGCGTCTCGGGTCCGACGGCAACGGCGAACCCGGTGGCCTCTCGGAACACATCCGGCATCACGCCAGGATGCAGGCTCTCGACCTCGAGCCTGCGGTCTCGGCGAGCGAAGATGCCGAGCGGCGTAACCACTCGGTCGACATTCCCGGCCGCCGTCACGAAATCGAGACGCTCGACGAAGGTTCGGGGATCGTGCTTGGTCCGCCAGAGGATGACGCGACGCGCCGTCGGCATCAGCATTGCGCTTCCGGCGCCGCCAGGAAGTCGGACCGTTGGATGCTGGTATGCCCCGATGGCGCTTAGGTTGATCCTGCCCTCGGCGTCAATTTGGACACCGCTCAGAAAGGCGACGTCGAGCCGGCCGCGTGCGGAGAGGTCGAAGAGATCGGCCAGCGTCACCAGCGCGCGGGTCCCGTGCAACAGCGCCGGATCGACTGTCGATTCCGGCAGTCTCTCCGGTTCGGCGTCGACCGAGCCCGTGATGTTCACGTAGGTGAGATGCGGCGCGTGCAGCTGTTTCGCCAGGAGCGTGGCGACCATCGGCAGCGGCGACGCGACGCCGTGGAAGACCGTCTCGCCCGAATGGAGAAGTCGCGCCATGGCGACCGCCATCATGTCCCACGGCGCGACGCCGGCCGCAGAGTCGATCACGCCGGAACCGCGACCGGCGCCGGGAGGAGGATTTGATTTGCGATGAAATCGCGCGCGGTATCCGGATCGCGCGCCGCGGCGACCCAGGCCGCCAGATACGCGGTGTCGTATCCGTAGTACGGCGTGCAGGAGAAGGGCCAGGCCCCGGCCGGCGCCGCGACGACAGCATCGACAAGAAAGCTTGGGATGGCGACGCTCTCCGGCGCCTCCGCAAACGCGGCGCCATCGATCAGTCGCTCCGCGGTGAGAACAACGCGCCGTGCCGCCTGGGCCATCAGCACGTCTTCGAAGCGAGTGCCAATGATGCGGCCGTTCCCAGCCGCGTCGGCCTCCTGGACATGGAGAATCGCGACATCCGGAATCAAGGCCGGCACAACGTACACCGTTGCCTCGGAATAGGGATCGGCGACAGCCTGAAAGCCGCGCGCTGCTGGCAAATCCGAGCCGAGTAAACCGGCTACCGGCATGAACGGAACACCCTGGATCGCGGCGCGCAGGCCAGCAATTACCGTCGCGCAGGCGTGCTCGCGCGCCTCCACCACCCCGGATTCAACCGCCTTCCGGTAGGCCGGGGCCATGCCAAATGGCGTCTCATAGCCGACGAAGCCCGCCGAGACGGCCGACACACACCCCGCGGCGCACAGGAGATCGACGTCGTACGCACCGGCTGTCTTGACGATCTCCAGCTGGCGCTTGCCTTGCCGAACGATCTCGTGGACGGCCGCACCCGGTCCCCGATGTAGCGTGTTCCCCCCGAGCGCGATCCGCGCACCATCAAACACGGTGGCCATGGCTTCTGCCAATGTTGCTCGCTTGTCAGTCATCGCCCTGCTCCGTCCGCTTGCTCGTACCCGGAATCATACGGTCCCGCCGACTATCATGATCGTCTCAGGAGGTTTACGCGGGCGGTAGCAGCCGGGTCGAGCGTGCCCGCGGCCGTTGGAGGATGCCGCCGCGATGCCGATGTTCCCGCCCCAGGTCCACCGCTCGCATCTAACGCCCTTGCGCTTTTTGCAGCGCAGCGCCAGCGTCTTTCGGGAGAAGCCGGCCATCGTCTATGGCGACAGGACGTGGACCTATCCCGAGATGGCGGAGCGGGTCAACCGCCTGGCCTCCGCATTGCTCGCAGCCGGCATCGCGCGCGGTGATCGGGTCGCCTTCTTGGTCCCGAACATCCCGGCGTTGCTGGAGGGCCATTTCGGGGTCCCGCTGGCCGGGGCGATTCTGGTGGCGATCAACACGCGTCTGTCGGCGCCTGAGGTGGCGTATATCCTCGAGCACTCCGGGGCCAAGGCCCTCGTCGTCGATACCGAGCTCGCGCACTTGGTGGAGCCATCGCTTGCGAACCTGCCCGATCTCGAGCTCGTCGTCAGCGTCGAGGACGTCCCCGCGGACGTCCGACTTCCTGGTCCTGACTATGAGTCGTTTCTGGCCTCCGGCAGGCCCGATCCGCTCGACTGGCCACTCGAGGACGAGGACGAGACGATTGCCATCGACTACACCTCGGGCACCACGGGTCGCCCTAAAGGAGTGATGTACACCCACCGTGGTGCGTACCTCAACAGCCTGGGCGAGCTCCTGGAAACCCGCATGACGTCAGAAAGCGTCTATCTGTGGACGCTGCCGATGTTCCATTGCAATGGCTGGTGCTACCCCTGGGCCGTCACCGGCATCGGCGGCACCCACGTTTGCATGCGCAAGCTCGAACCGGAAACCGTCTGGCGACTGGTGAAGAGCGCGGGCGTGACCCACTTTTGTGCCGCTCCAACGGTGCTGATTGCCCTGGTTAATCACCCCGACGCACCGCGGGAGCCGCTCGACCGCCCGCTGATCATCTCCACCGCGGCGGCGCCGCCCTCGCCGACGATCATCGCGCAGGTCGAAGCGCTTGGCGCCGAGATCATTCACGTCTACGGGCTGACCGAGGTCTACGGCCCCTACACCGTCTGCGAGTGGCAGCCGCAGTGGAACCTCCTGCCCGCGGACGAGCGGGC
>Ga0126307_10002906_pt1 | contig 11645 bp, 9 predicted proteins | sample Plot28_FD_89955 | JGI IMG/M metagenome (GOLD analysis project Ga0126307, IMG submission 89955) | Serpentine soil microbial communities from UC McLaughlin Reserve, CA, USA - Plot28 | ecosystem: Environmental > Terrestrial > Soil > Grasslands | place: USA: UC McLaughlin Reserve, Lake County...
CGAGCCACTGCTGGAGATGGTCACGGCCGACGAGGAACGCGGGCTTGGCGATCTGCCGTATCCGCCCAACTATCCGAAGATGCCGGGCGAACCGAAACGGGTGCAGCCGTCGAGGGACACCGACCGGAAGCGACCAGACAAGTCGAGTTGACGTGCGCGGCGGCATACCAACCCCGAGCGGTGTGCTCGACACTTCAACGCCCATCCTTGGTCTCCCGACGCCGCGCTGCGCTTAACATCTGTGACGATGTGGCCGACAGGGGAGTAGATGCAGAACATTCGCAGATTGCTGGCGGCGCTCGCGATCGTTGTGATGCTCATCGGCGGCGTCAGCATTGCGGCGGCCATGATCTTCAGCGACCGCTCGAACCCTCCGGCGCCGACTGCCACGCCGCGAACGACGCTTGCTGCGCCGTCGCCCTCGGTGCCCACACCGAAGGAGTTCACGATCAACGTGGTCGTCACCGAGCAGAACTGTCCGCCCGATGGCGGGTGCGCCTACAAGTACACGATCGAGCCGAAATACATTGGTCTTCATCCCTTGCCGACGACGCCATTTACGGTGAAGTACGAGGTGCAAGGCGGCAACCAGCCGCAGCCCGGTGAGTTCACCGTCGAGGGCAGTCAGGCGAAGATCCTCAAGGACGTGGTCCTCGAGGGCCCGCCGGCCGCCCGGCTGCAGGCGGTGGTGCTTGCGGTGATCGGCTGAATATTGCGATTCCGGTTGCACGGCGGCGTGCTCGGGCATTGTTAGCGGTATGACAAAGGCGTCGCTGCTCCGTGCTGAGGAAGGCCTGCCCCGCGGCGTGCAGGGCGCCGCCGATTCCCGGTTTTCCAATGTCGCCCGTGTGTTCGCCGGTCTGTTCCCGGGCCGGCGGTTCGGCGGCGGCGCGCTCGCGGTGTACATCGACGGTCGACCGGTCGTCGACATCTGGACGGGCTGGTCCGACCGTGCGGGTGATGCGCCCTGGACCGTCGACACCGGCGCGATGGTGTTTTCAGCCACGAAAGGAATCGCGACCACCGTTATTCACCGACTCGTGGACCGCGGCCTGCTGTCGTACGACGAGCCCGTCGCGACGTATTGGCCCGAGTTCGGCGCCAACGGCAAGGACACGATCACCGTCCGCGATGTGCTGCGGCACCGGGCCGGGCTGTCACACCTGAAGGGTGTCCGCAAGGACGACTTGTTGGATCACCAGCTGATGGAGCAGCGGTTGGCCGGCGCATCGGTCGATCACCTGCGTGGTTGGCCCGCCTACCATGCGCTGACGTACGGATGGCTGCTGTCCGGGCTGGCCCGTGGGGTGACTGGTCAGGGCATGCGCGAGCTGATTCGCGACGAGGTGGCCCGTCCACTCGACACCGACGGTCTGCACCTGGGCCGCCCGCCCGCGGGCTCACCGACCAAAGTCGCACAGATCCTTGCGCCGCAGAGCACGCGCACCAACCCGGTGTTCAACTTCGTCGCGCCGAAGGTGGCGGGTCTGCCGCTCTCTGGCGTGTTCGGCGCGATGTTCTTCCCGGGCATCAAAGCGTTTGTGCAGGGCAATATTTCATTCCTGGACGGTGAGATTCCGGCCGCCAACGGTGTCGTCACGGCCCGGGGCCTGGCCAAGATGTATGCCGCCATCGCCAATGGCGGCAGGATCGATGACAAGCCGTTCCTCTCAGAAGAGCTGACGCAGGGCCTGATCGGCAATCCGCGGCCGTGGCCGGACCTGAACATCGTCGTGCCGATGCCATTCCATCTCGGCTACCACGAGTCACCGATCCCTGGTCTGCTCAAGGGTTTTGGGCACATCGGGCTCGGCGGCACCCTGGGCTGGGCCGATCCGCAGTTCGGCAGCGCGTTTGCGTTCGTGCACAACCGGTTGCTGACGCCGATGGTGCTCGACATGGCCGCATTCGCCGGACTGGCCCGGCCGATGCGCAATGCGATCACCGCTGCGCGCCATGCCGGCGCCCTCGCTGTGCCGAGATACGGTGCGCGTTATCGCGACGCCGGTCAGCAAGCACCCAGGAAGAAGGTCGCCGGGCGTCGCTAAGCCTGAGTGAGGACTCCGCGCGGCAAGATCAACGGCAGATCGTTGTAGGTGACGATGCCCGGCGGGGCTGCGACGACGGCGGGTATCGCGTTCAGCGGCGGTGTCGCGGTCATGATGTGGCCGAGCACCATGAACTCTTCGAGCGTGGTGGCCTCGAAGTCCGGCGGCGGCAGGAAGCCGACCTTCATCGTCACGGTCGGCCGGCCCGCGACCTCGATGACCCAGCCGTCCTGTTCAATCTTCCAATCCGGCTCCAGCGTCTGGCCTTTGCGCCACCGGACGTTGATCTCCGCCCTTGTCTGTCCGCCGACAATGCCCTTCCAGCTGGCGTAGACACCTGCCACGCACCCAGCCGGAATTGTCCACGAGCCGAGGTCGAGATCGTCGGTGGTCTGCGCGTATTCGGCCTCGCAGCGGACTTCGTCGAATTCGATACCCAGGGCGTCGCCGACCATCCGCACCGCCTCGCCGAACACACCCGTGCCGTGCGCGGTCATGGCCTGCAGATCGGGATGGTCGATGGGCTGGCCGAAGCCGACCGGCTTCTCGGTCGCAGGCGAATCGTAGAACGTGGTGTCGGCGGCCTCGTTCACCGTGATTTTGTCGACCCGGTCGCAGATGCCCGCCGCCACGATAGACAACTGGTTGACGTAGCCCGGGCTGATCCCCGACCCGAACATCGTCGACCCGCCGCGCTTACACGCGTCGGCGATCTTTTCGCGGCCCCCGCCCTGGTTGTGTCCGGTGATGAACGACGCAGTCGCGACGACGTCCACCCCCGCTTCGAGAATGCGGACCAGCTCGTCGACGTCGATCCACATCGGGTTGTAGACGACCACATCCGGTTTGAGCGCCAGCAGCTCGTCGACGTCATGGGTGGCCTTGACCCCGAGCGGCTCGATCCCGCACAGCTCGCCGACATCGCGGCCGGCTTTGTCCTTCGACCAGGCATAACATCCGACCAGTTCAAGCGTCGGGTTGGCCGCGATCGCGGCTACCGAGCTCTTTCCGACATTTCCCGTCGTCCACTGGACGACCCGATAAGGCACATTGTTTGGCACTCGCTCAGCATAGGGCAGCGCGGGTGGCTCGAGGCCTTTGGCTCAACTCAGGGGCCGGGTACCAGGGCCGCCTTGCCGGTGCGCTGCGCTCCGCTGCGGTCGATCCACGCCAGGTCCACGACATCGCCCGGGTAGTGCCGGTCCAGCACCTCGGTCAGCGTGGTGGCCGACTCCAACGGCGTTCCATCGAGCCCAGTGATCACGTCGCCGATGGCCACGCCTGCCTGTTCGGCCGGTCCGCCGGGCACCACGTCGCGCACGATGATGCCCGGCGCCTGACCCCGCCCGGTGCTGACACCGACGCCGAGCAGCACCGGCGGCCCGATGTGCACACTGCCCGATGGCACGCCGGACCGGATCTGACCGGCAATGGCCATCGCGTCATTGATCGGTATCGCGAAACCCTCTCCGCCAGGCTGCATTTGGAAGTTCACCGTCGCCGCGGTGATCACGCCGATGACCTGTCCGGCGCCGTTCACCAACGGCCCGCCGGAGTCTCCCGGCCGCACGTCGGCCGCCACCTCGATCAGCCCGTTGACTTCCTCTGAGCTACCGGTCAGCGTGTCTTCGGCGCTGACGGTCCGGTTGAGGCCGGTCACGGGACCCGTTTCCTGGGTGAGGGGAGCGCCGACGCCCCGAGCGTTGCCCAAACCGACTGTCGGCTCGCCCACCGCAACCTGTCCGGAGTCTCCGATGGGTGCCGTCGGCAGCCCGCCGGCTCCGCGCAGCTGAATCAGCGCGATGTCGTGCTTGCGGTCGTAGCCGAGGAGATCGGCCGGGTAGTCGCGACCGCCGACGGTGCCGGTGATGGTGTTGGCGCCGGCGACGACGTGGTAGTTCGTCAGCACCACGCCGCCGGGATCGATCACCGTCCCGGTTCCGGTTCCGATCGCCTGCTGATAATCGATCTTTGTGGTGACCTGGACGACTGCCGGCGTGACCGCCGCTGCGGCCGCCTCCGTATCTGCGGGAGCGGCTACCGTAGTCGCCGGTGCAACCAGGGCCAGGACCGCGGCGAATGCGATCAACAGTGATGCCAACGGTCGGCGCACAGGAGATATGCTCATCTGCCTATATTGCCCGATGCCTGGTTTCCTAACCCGACGACGCCGCCGCCGCGCCACTAACGTTTGCGCACCACCACCGTGGCGGGGTAATCCTCGAACGGGCCGGCAACCACTGCCAGGTCGGCAACATCGGCACGGCCATACGGGTGATACAGGGTTGGCTGGAACTCTCAACGATCAGTCGCATGGCCGAAAAAGCCGACGCCACTGAGGAATTCGCGCGTCAGTCCTAGTCTTCGACCGCGACGCCGCCGCGTGAACGCCTGCGGCGCCGATTGCGCAGCTTGCCGTTGGTCGACCCGGTGTCGGTGCTGGCGGACGCCTCGTCCTGGGCCGTCGGCTCTGGCTCCTCCGCTGTTGACGCCGGCTCGGTGGCGTCAACGGTCACCTCGGCAGGTTTCTCGTCGGGCTCGGACTCGGCGCTTTCCTCGGCCGCGTCCTCCGTCGTCGCCACGTCTTCGGACACCTCGTCGTCGGACACCTCGTCGGTGACCTCTTCTTCGGTGTCCTCTTCTTCGGCCTTGCGGCGCCCGCGACGGCCCTGCTTGGCCTTCTTGGGCTTGAGCGGTTTGGGCGGAGGCGGCGGCAGTTCGGCCACAAACGCGAGGTAGAAGGCGAAGATGCCGAGCAGGGCGATCGCAGCGGCGGCGCCGTAGATGCCGAACAGCCACTGGCCCGCGCTGTCGAGGCTGAACCAGATCTCGCTGATCGCGGTGCCGATGATCAGCACACCCGCCAATACAGGCAGCGCGATCGACGACGTGCGCAGTGTCAAGGCCAACTGCGGTGTGCCGAACTCGGGCCGTCGGGTGCGCAGCAGCGTGAACACCACCGGCAGCGCGGCAAGGCCGATCAGGGCGCCCGTGACGATGCGCAGCACCGTGCCAAGCGCGTGGGAGGTGTCGCCTATCAGCTCGGGCCAGCGCGGCAAGACGAAGAAGAAGTATCCGACACCGGCGGCGATAGAGAACGACGCCTGCCAAACCACCGCAACGGTGCGGCCCATGCCCCTCCTCATACGCTCATCGGCTCTTCGCGCGAGCGCTCATCGCTTCAATTGGCCGGAGTGCGACCAGGCTGTTGGCCAGCTGGAGCACCCCGGACCGAGTGCGGAGGATAGGGGATTTGAACCCCTGAGGGCTGTTAACCCAACCCGCGTTCCAGGCGAGCGCCATAGGCCACTAGGCGAATCCTCCGCGGGCCATGGTAGCCGACCTGACTGATGCGCCCGTCGAGTCGCTCGCGGCGGCTTCCCGGGTCCTCCCCCCGCCCTTCGGGCTGGGCGGTGCCCCAGCGCTCCATGGCCGTTCGGCGGTCGGGTATTAGACTCGCCGTGGACCCCGCGCGGCGTCTATCCTGTGAACTCCCCCAGGGCCGGAAGGCAGCAAGGGTCAATGGGCTCTGGCGGGTGCGCGGGGTCCCCTCTTTCCCGGATTCTGATGTTGGTGGAAGGCGCGCGGTGTCGTTTCAATCCCTCGGCCGTGACGAACTGCAGGCCCAGCACGAGCAGCAGAAGCGCAACTACGCCGACCTGCAGGCCAAGGGTCTGAAGCTAGACCTCACCCGCGGCAAGCCGTCTCCCGCGCAGCTTGATCTCTCTAACAAGCTGCTGAGCCTTCCCGGGGAGAACTACCGCGACGGTGACGGCACCGACACCCGCAACTACGGCGGGCTGCATGGCCTGCCCGAGTTGCGGGCCATCTTCGGCGAGCTGCTCGGCATCCCGGTGCATAACCTGATCGCCGGAAACAACGCCAGCCTCGAGCTGATGCACGACATGGTGGTGTACTCGATGCTGCACGGCGGCGTGGATTCCGCTCGGCCGTGGATCGCCGAGCCCGCCGTCAAGTTCCTCTGCCCGTCGCCCGGCTACGACCGCCACTTCGCGATCACCGAGAGCCTCGACATCGAGATGATCACCGTGCCGATGCAGGAGGATGGCCCGGACGTCGACCTGATCGAGGAACTCGTCGCCGCCGACCCCGCCATCAAGGGCATGTGGTGTGTGCCGGTCTATTCGAACCCCACCGGCGCCACGTACTCGTGGGAGACCGTCCGACGGCTGGTCCAGATGCAAACGGCCGCTAACGATTTCCGGTTGATATGGGATAACGCGTATCCCCTCCACACCCTGACCCATGACTTCGTGAAGCAGGTCGACGTGCTCGGGCTGGCCGACGCGGCGGGCAACCCGAACCGGCCGCTGGTGTTCTCGTCGACGTCCAAGATCACGTTCGCCGGCGCCGGCGTCAGCTTCTTCGCCGGCTCGCTTGGCAACATCGCGTGGTACCTGCAGTACGCGGGAAAGAAGTCCATCGGCCCCGATAAGGTGAACCAGCTGCGACATCTGCGGTTCTTCGGCGACGCCGACGGGGTACGGCTGCAGATGCGTCGTCACCAGGCGCTGCTGGCACCGAAGTTTGCGCTGGTGCAGGAGATCCTTTCCGATCGCCTCGGCGAGTCGAAGGTCGCGTCATGGACCGACCCCAAGGGTGGCTACTTCGTCAGCCTCGACGTCTTGCCTGGCACCGCCAAGCGCACCGTCGCGCTGGCGAAGGACGCAGGCATCGGCGTGACCGAGGCGGGGTCGGCGTTTCCGTACCGAAAAGACCCGGAAGACAAGAACATCCGCATCGCGCCGTCGTTCCCCGGGCTGCCCGAGCTGCGCGACGCAATCGACGGCCTTGCCACCTGTGCCCTGCTGTCGGCGACCGAGTCACTACTGAAGGGCTGACGTGTCCGGTCGTCGTACAGTCTCGGTAGCCTGCTGAGCGTGGCGCTCTACCGCAAGTACCGACCGGCAACATTCGCCGACGTGGTCGGCCAGGAGCACGTCACCGAACCACTGTCCACGGCGCTGACGGCCGGGCGCATCAACCACGCCTACCTGTTCTCCGGGCCGAGGGGCTGCGGGAAGACGTCGTCGGCGCGCATCCTGGCCCGCTCGCTGAACTGTGAACAGGGCCCGACGGCCACTCCGTGCGGCGTGTGCGACTCCTGCGTCGCGCTTGCCCCCAACGGTCCGGGCAGCGTCGACGTCGTCGAACTCGACGCGGCCAGCCACGGCGGCGTGGACGACACCCGCGAGCTGCGCGACCGCGCCTTCTATGCGCCGGCGCAGTCGCGCTATCGAATCTTCATCGTCGACGAAGCGCACATGGTCACCACGGCCGGTTTCAACGCGCTGCTCAAGATAGTCGAGGAGCCGCCAGAACACCTGATCTTCGTGTTTGCGACGACCGAGCCGGAGAAGGTGCTGCCCACCATTCGGTCGCGCACCCATCACTACCCGTTCCGGCTGCTGGCGCCGCGGACCATGCGATCGCTGCTGGAACGCATCTGCGCGTCTGAGGACGTGACGGTCGACGACGCGGTGTACCCGCTGGTGATCCGGGCCGGCGGCGGCTCGCCCCGCGACACGCTGTCGGTGCTGGATCAGCTGCTGGCCGGTGCCGACTCAGACCGGGTGGAGTACCAGCGGGCGTTGGCGCTGCTGGGCGCGACGGACGTGGCGCTGATCGATGACTCGGTGGACGCGCTGGCCGCGGGGGACGCGGCGGCGCTGTTCGGCGCCGTCGAGGCGGTGATGGACGCGGGGCACGATCCGCGGCGGTTTGCCACCGACCTGCTGGAACGCTTCCGCGATCTGATCGTGCTGCAGTCGGTGCCCGACGCGATCGCCCGCGGGGTGGTCGACGGACCGCAGGACGTGCTGGAGCGCATGCGTGACCAGGCCACGCGGATCGGCACCGCGACCCTGACCCGATACGCCGAGGTGGTGCACGCCGGGCTGGGCGAGATGCGGGGCGCCACCGCGCCGCGGCTGCTGCTGGAGGTGGTGTGCGCGCGGCTGCTGCTGCCGTCGGCCAGCGACACTGAGTCCGCGCTGCTGCAGCGTGTCGAGCGCATCGAGACCCGGCTCGACATGTCCATTCCGGCGGGTGAGGCCGCTGCGTCGTCCCAGCCGGCCGCGCCGCCGAAGCAATTCGCGCGCAGGAGCAAGGCGCCCGAGCCGCCGCCAGCGCCCAAGGCCGAACCCGAGCCTGCGCCCAAGGCGGCGCCTAAGCCTGAACCGGAACCCGCGCCCGAGCCGCCGCCGTCGCCACAGCCGGTGCGGCCGCCGTCTGATCCCGTGGTCGATCTTCCCGCGCCGACGGGTGGGGAACCCAATGCGGCCGCGGTGCGCAGCATGTGGACCACTGTGCGCGAGAAGGTCCGTCAGCGCAGCCGCACCACCGAGGTGATGCTGACCGGTGCGATCGTTCGCGCCGTCGAAGGTAACACGCTGGTGCTCAGCCACGAGTCAGCTCCGCTGGCCAAACGGCTTGTGGAGCAACGCAATTCAGAGGTCATCCGCGAGGCGCTCAAGGACGCGCTCGGCGTGGACTGGAAGATCCGGTGCGAGGCGGGTGCCGCGGCCCCACCGGCTGCTCCCGAACCGGAGAGCGTCGTCCCGTCGCCGCCGCGGCGCGACGACGATGAGGAGGACATGCTCGCCGAGGCTGGCAGCGACACCTCCGAGGCCCCACGGCGCGATCCGGAGGAAGCCGCGCTGGAACTACTGCAGAATGAGCTCGGCGCCCGTCGTATCGAGGGCAGCTAGGGGCTCCTGCTCGAACGTGAGCTTATGTGCGAGATTTCCAGCATGATTTCCAGCAGATCTCGCACATAGCTTCACGTTCGAACCGAGCCTAGGGGCGTTTCACCCGCTGACCCGGCGTGGCCATGACCCGTCCGAACGACCCAGGCCAGCGGCCACAGCGCGATCAACGCCGCCGCACTCTGTACGTAGAACTGGACGGCTGCAAACGGTACAAGCCTGGATGCGGCCATGACGATGAGCGCCGCCGCCACTATCCAGGAGAGTGGCGGGTTCAGAGCCTTGGTGCGCAGAATCGCCACCGCAATGCATACGATGCCGACCCCGAATGTCAAGGCCCCGACCACTAGCACCGGCACGAACCACTGGTCGAGAGCCGCCTGGGCCGTTAGGGGATCAGCACCGGTCTTGACCGCTGCCAGTGGTGCGAACTCCATCCCGGGTAGTACGGCATTCGACAGGCTCCCAATTACGATGAACCCGAGGCCGACTGCGCTCCACGCCTCGTCGCCCGCTTCACGCAGGTAGCCGCGGACGGCGATGAACGCGAGTATGAGTGCACCGGAGGCAACGGCGGCCGCAAGATGTGCGAGGCCCCACCGAGTGGTGTCGTTTGTTACGGCCTGCGCCACCGCGTCATGATCCGGCAATCGGTCAGGAAGATAGGGGTGCCAGACCATGGCGACGAGCAGTACCACGGGCGCGACGGCCACGATTACTGCGCGCGTAGCCGATCTTGTCTTGTAGACGTTACCCACGATCGTCCGCCCCCGTGCGTACTAACTCAAGTTAGGACTAGGGCGCCCACCATGGGCGCAGCGGCAGGCTGCCGTCGCCGCCGTGCGAGCCCAGCTTGACCGCCAGAACCTGATGCAGCTGAACGACATTCGTCTCGAAGCCCAATCGCGACCCCGCCATATAGAGGCCCCACACCTTGGCGGTGGGCAGCCCGACCTCCTCGACCGCCTCGTCCCAGTGCTCGACGAGATTGCGGCACCAGTCGCGCAGCGTCAACGCGTAGTGGTGGCGCAGGTTCTCCTCGTGCACGACCTCGAGGCCGACGTCCTGCGCCTCGGAGATGATGCGCCCCGAGCCGGTGAGCTCCCCGTCGGGGAAGACGTAGCGGTCGATAAAGCCGCCCGCGCTCGGCCCAGCCCGGTTATCGGGGCGTGTGATGCAGTGGTTGAGCAGTAGCGCGCCGGTACGCATCTTCGACTTCAGGAAACGGAAGTACGACGGATAGTTGTGCACGCCAATGTGTTCCGTCAGCCCGATCGACGACACCGCATCGAAACCCGACTCGCGGACGTCGCGGTAATCGCCGTGGCGGACCTCGGCCAGGTCGGTCAACCCCTGCTCGGCGATCGCCTTCTGCCCCCAGGTCGCCTGCTCCTTCGACAGCGTGACGCCGATGGTCTTCACGCCGTGGCAGGCCGCGTAACGGACCATGCCACCCCAGCCGCAGCCGACGTCGAGGAGTCGATCGCCCGGCCGCAGGCGCAGCTTTTCGAACACCAGCCGGTACTTGTTCTCCTGCGCCACTTCCAGCGTGGCGTCGGGATGCGGGTAGCAGGCGCACGTGTAGGTCATGGATGGGCCAAGCACCCACTCGTAGAACGTGTTTGACACATCGTAGTGGTGGTGGATCGCCTCGGCGTCACGGGTTCGGCTGTGCCGCAGCCCTTCTGCCATGCGTCGCCAGCGCGGCAGCGCCTCCTGCGGCGGCGGTGCGATCGGCTTGAGGTGTTCGAATCCGATGGAGCGGACGATGTTGGCCAGCACCCGCGCGGGCGGTCGCTTGAAGTCCATCTTCTCGGCCAGCGCCTTGAGCAACTCGTACGGGTCGCCAGGGTGTACGCCGTGCGGTTCGACGTCGCCCGAGACGTAGGCGCGTGCCAACCCCAGTTCGCCGGGCGCGGTTGCCAGGTACGTGGTGCCACGCGGGGTACGCAGATCCAGGCCGATCTCGGCATCGTCGGGCCCGGCCGTGCTGCCGTCGTATGCGGTGAACTTCAGGGGTAGTTGCCCGGCCGCGAATATCTCCAGGATTTCGGCCAGCGTGAGTTTTCTGGCTGGCGCATGGGTTGGATCTTTGATTGTCGTCATCGCAGTCCTCCGCTCTTCGCGCAAGCGCTCATCGCAGTCCTCCGCTCTTCGCGCAAGCGCTCATCGCCGATGCACCGCCTTCGCGTATAGGTCTAGCAGCCGTGAATCGGGGTCGTAGGTCTTCTTAACCGTCTTGTAGGTTTCCCCGCCATAGAGCTCGTTGAACGCTTCTTCTGAGTAATAGGCGTCGGAATACAGCGATTTGTGCCCGTCTAGCTTGCTGACCTTGCGCTCGATCAATTTGTTGGTGTGCCCTTCTTCTGGTCCCACGGGCACCGACGACCAGAAGCCGACGTTGACGTAGGTGTGGTGCGGGCGGATGGGGTAGAGCGGCCAGCCGTCGGCTGATTCAGGGGTGCCGCGCAGCCGCAGCGGGCACAGCCAGATCGGTTCGATGGGGACGTTGTCCAGGAACCAGGTGAGGAACTCGGCTGTCCGCTCGATCGGCACCTCGACGTCCTGCACGACGCGCTCGCGTGGCGGGCGGCGGTGGCGCTTCTCAATGCGGTCGGCGATGTTGAACCGCTGGTCGTAGCCGAGGAGCTTCCAGTAGAAGCTGCTGCGCCGGTAACGCCGCGGCCAGAACCGGCGGATGCGCGGGTCCTGCGCGCCGAACGCCCGCGAACACCAAAACCAGTCGGTGTCCCACCGCCAGAGGTAGTCGTGAACGGTGAGCCGGTCATGCTTCTCGCCGCCATTGTGCTGGATGGAGCGGTAGTAGATCTGCTGGCCGGTGTAATCGCTGACCGGCCCGGGGGTCGAC
>Ga0126307_10002907_pt1 | contig 11644 bp, 7 predicted proteins | sample Plot28_FD_89955 | JGI IMG/M metagenome (GOLD analysis project Ga0126307, IMG submission 89955) | Serpentine soil microbial communities from UC McLaughlin Reserve, CA, USA - Plot28 | ecosystem: Environmental > Terrestrial > Soil > Grasslands | place: USA: UC McLaughlin Reserve, Lake County...
ATGAGCACAACGATGTTCGTCACGACCGCGGCCTGGAGCCAGCGCGGGGCCGAAGCCGGCTTCTCGTCGCCGCCGACCTCGCCGTGCGCCGAGCTGAGGGTGGCGGCCAGGGTCTTCGTGATGAACTGGTTCAGGCTCATTCCGTCTCGTCGAGCGGCGCTGGCGAGCTCCGTGTGGAGCTCCGGAGGCATGCGAAGCAGAAGTCGCCCGCTGTGCGTCTCCTTGGTGCGCCTGTGCGGGCGCTCGAATCCGGGTTCGTCCGCCTCGCCGTTCACCCGCCGCGGCGCGGCCGGCGGCTGACCGGACGCGAGGGCTTCCAGCTCGTCGCGGAGCTTGACCATCGCGGCGTGCGCAAGATCGGCGACCTGATCCTCTGAGAGCTCGAGGCGACTCGCGATCTCGACGCTGGAGAGCTCATCGACAAAGCGCAGCTGGAAGACCTCGTACTCCCGGGGGTCGAGCGCTCGGAAGGCGGCCGCGAGCTGCAGGCGCTCGTCGCGGAGGTCGAAGCCCGGCGCGCCGTTCGACGCCGCCGCGCCCGAGCTGCCGTAACCGAGCTGTGCCTTGATCTCGTCCGTGATCATCGGCACGGCAAAGCCGACGAACTCCTCCCCGCGACCAGGGAAATGGCCCTGTATCGCGCACAGGAGGCCGATGGAGCCGGCCCGCCTGAGCTCCTCGTAGCGTGCGCCCGCACCCTCGTAGCGACGCGCGAACGTGTCGACGAGCGGAAGGTAGATCTGCACGATCCGGTCGCGAGCCCTCACGTCGCCGCCCTGCCGGTATGCGCGCAGCAGCCGCTCCGTGGCGGTCTCCCGCTGGGTGCGGCTCCGGGACGTCGTCGATTCCACGGCCATCGAGGTACGCGGGAGCCTACACCCGCGGGCCAGCACGAAGGCGCCCAAATGCGGGGAAATCTTGACTCGACCGCACGGGGCATCTACCGTCCAACGGCTCGAATGAGGGATGGATCCTTCATTGGCGGCAGGCCGCGGAACCGTGCTGCAAGATTGCTGGCGCGCGATCGCGCTGGTCGTGATCGGCGCGGCGGCTATCGAACCGCAGCGGCGGATGCCACGAGCGAGCCGCCCCGCATGCGCGGGCAGCCGACGGAGCCCGAGGCGAATCGAGCGACCGACCGTTCGCGCCCGATTCGTTCGACGTGGCGCGCACGGCTAGGGGTGGCCGGGTGCCCCGCACGTTCCCGTGCTCGTGGACCCGTGGTGGACCCAACGTATGCGGCGGTGGGCCGGCGCGAGCGCCCGTTGGGCTGCACGAACCGCGGCACGCTTTGACTTGCTTCATCCGCGGCTCTACCGTCCGCTACTGAGCATCGGGAGCACCACGGAGGGTGAGCGACACTTGGCGCCGAAAGCGCAGCTGTCCCGTACGCGGGCGCGGCGAGCCTCGCCGGCGCTGGGGCGAGGGCAAATGGTCATTCTCCTCGGCGTACTGGCGGTACTTTCCGCTGTCGTTTTCAGCTCCGCGGCCCGGGCCCAGTCCGGTGGAGTTCCTCGTCCGGACGAGTACCCAGTGGCACCGGAGCCGGAGCCGGACCCGACGCCTCGGCCGGACTCAGACAGAGTTGAAGCGAGCCCGCCGGCGCCCGCGCCTCGAGCGCCGGCACCGACGGCACCCGCTCCGACGGAAGCCGCGCCCGCTCCTGCCGCACCGATCGTCCCGAGATCGCCTGCATCGCCCTCGGCGGCCGAACCCCAGAGCAGTCCGCCGGTGCGGGGCGCTGCCTCGCGTAGACGGAAGCGAGCAAAGCAGAGGAAAGCTGCCCGGAGAGCGCGGATCGCTCGTCACGCCCGGAGAGCGCGGATCGCCCGTCAGGCCGAAGCGCGTGCAAGTGTCGAGCCGCCGCCAGCACGCTCCGTCTTCGACGACGATCTGGCCCTATCGCGCGTCAGCGGCAGAGATACGGACCACGAATCACCGCCGCTTCAGCTGATCGCCTTCGCCCTGCTGGCGCTCGTCCTCGCGAGCGCCTCCTTCCTTGCGCTGACGCTACGGTTATCCCGGGAGTGGAGGGTTTAGAGCAGATGCGCCTCCGTCCCGCGCTGGTGGGCGCTCTAGCGATCGCAGCGGCGGGCGTCTTAGGCTTTTCTGGCTCGGTTGCCGAGGCCCAGCAGGTCACCGCGAACTGCGATACGCCGCCGTCGACGCGCGACGGCTGCAACCGTTGGTACACGACGGCGTCAGTCATATTGGACTGGGAGTGGCAGCCAGCCGCTACCAAGACAACGGGCTGCGGCGGACAGACCTTTACCGACGAGGGGCGGGTCGAGCGTTCGTGCACGGTCGAGTGGCCGGATACAACGATCACGAAGAAGGTCTGGATCGGCATCGATCGCACGCCCCCACAGGTACTCGCTCCGCACCCGAGCCGCACTCCCGACTACAACGGCTGGTTCAACCATCCCGTCGACTTGGCGTTCGCGGGTAGCGACGCGACCTCGGGCGTCGCGTCGTGCAGCAGCTTGATCTATGCGGGTCCCGAGGGCGCCGGCGTCCCGGTTAGGGGGACCTGTCGGGACGTCGCGGGCAACGTCGGAGCTCGCTCATTCCCGATCAACTACGACGCGACGCCACCATCAGCCCCGTTCGTCGACGCGAAGCCCGGTAACCGGCGGGTCGCGCTCGGATGGTTTCCACCGCCTGACGCGGAGGCAAGCGAGGTCGTTCGCTTCGCGCCCGGCTCGCCGCCGGTGAGCGTCTTCTTTGGCCAGGCCGGCGGATACACCGATCGCGGGCTGAGAAACGAGACCCGCTACCGCTATTCGGTTTCTGTCATCGACCGTGCCGGGAACCGGGCGCAGAGCCAGGTGAGTGCGGTGCCCACCGCGTCGAAGCTGTTGAGCCCTTCGCCTGGCGCTCGCTTGCGCACGCCGCCGTTGCTCACGTGGAAGCCCGTCCGGCGCGCCACCTACTACAACGTGCAACTACACCGAGAGCGCAAGGTGCTGAGCGCGTGGCCACGGAAGAGCCAGCTTCAGCTTCGTCGGAAGTGGCGCTTTCGAGGGAAGCGCTTCCGCTTGGCCCCGGGCCGCTATCGCTGGTACGTCTGGCCCGGCTTCGGTCGGCGGGCCGCGCACCGCTACGGGCGCTCGCTCGGCTCGAGCACCTTCAGAGTGATCCGCTAGGCCGGAGCGCTTCTACCAGCCGTGCTGCCAGGCAACGATGAGCAGCACGATGGCCGCTATCGCGGCGATCGCCACCGCCACGATGTTCGTCATGATCGCTACTGACAGGACTCGGGGGCGGGAGCCGTCCACCGTCTCATCCGCGCCAGAGCCGCCTTCGTGGGGGTGGCCGTTGTGGTGCCAGCCGACCGCTCCGGCGAGCACACTGGTGATATAGCCGTTGAGGCTGGTCTCCTCGCTGTCCGCCTTATGCGCCAGCTCCGCGTGAAGCGTCTGGGGTATCCGGAGCAGGAGGCGACCGCTGTGGCTCGCCTGGCGTCTTGGCTCCGGGATCTGGCCGCCCTTCTCAAGGGTGGTGGCGATCCAATTCTCCATCGCCTTCTCGATGGCTCGGGCCGCCTCCTCATAGGTCTCCTCGCGGGCCTCGCACCCCGGAAGCTCCTCCACGCGGGCCTTCCACGGGGCCTCTTCGCCGCCCTCCTCGTCTCGCATGAGCACGATGTGGTAGGGCAAGTCGAGGAATCGCTCGACCTCAGAAGCCGTCCTTCCGGCCATCGACGGCATAGTAGGCGGCGATGCAAACTGGGACAAATCTGTGAGAGAGAGGATTCATGCGCGTCCGCGCAGATCCTCGTGGCTGAGTTCGTGCAATAGCTGCCTCAACTCGGGTGGGCCGTCGTCCCGAACGAAGGCACAGCTTCCGGGCCGGTAGGGGCTGGCCGCCGGCGTCGCGCCGAGATAGGCGGGCTCGTACACCCAGCTGCCGGTGTTCATGAGCTGAGTTCCGCGTTCGGTCGTCCACTCGCGACCGTCCTCATCGAGCGGCCCCGGGCGGTGGAGGTGGCCGAACAGCAGGTACTTCGCATCGATCCTCAGGCAGTCGGCGACCTGCGCCATCGCGGCAAGCCCCGGTCGCCGGAGGTCGGTCCGGGAGGGGTCGTTGCGAAAGGCCCCTAGTCCAACGAGGTCCAGCGCCTTCAGCGCGGCCGGAACGACGAGGCGGCGGAGTGCACGCCTTGCCTGGCCCTGAGAGCCGCGATAGCCGCCCAGCCTCTCCCACTCCCTCACCAATGCCTTGCCCGCGTTCGCCACGCGCGGCCACTGGGCGATCCGGAACAGCAGGCGATACAGCGGCGCGAGTACCGCCTCGTAATCGTCGGGTACGCGAAATCCGTCCTTCGGCGCCCTCGTCAACCGTTCGCTGATCGCTCTCGCAATGCACTCGAACGTCGGCACCTGGTTGTGGCAGTCGAGGTAATGTCCGTGCGTGGCGTACACGTCCTTGCGGACCCACACGCCCGGATAGGCGAGCACGAGCTCGGTTTCCCGCATCCGGAGCGCGAGTCGGGCGAGCGGATCGCCGTGCGCCGGCGCAGAAACGTGCTCCAGCCCGAGCGGCGGAGCGCTTCTGGCGCCCCGCCTACGCTCGAGCCATGGGGAGGCGAGCTGGTAGTCGTGGTTCCCGGCGACGATCGTGAGCCGCCGGCCGGCCATGAGCTCGCCCAGGTCCTCGAAGAACGGCGCCGCGGCGCTGAGGGCGTCCTCGATCGGCCCGTCGCGGAGCTCGATCGAGTCGCCCAGGAGCACGAGCTGGTCGACGCCCTCGAGCTCGGCAAGCAGTTTCCGGCGAATCTCGGGGCGGGCCAGAAGGTCGGCCTTCGTACGCGTCCCGAGGTGGAGATCCGAAATCAGCGCGGTGACCACGGTGCCATCTTTCCAGCACACGGATAGAGCGCCGCGTTCACAGCTGAGTAGCACCTGCACGCCGAGCCCTCATCTACAGTGCAGGCGGACTCAAGTCAGCCGCTGATCACATGTCCCAGCTCTCGATCAAGATCGAACCGGCGGCCGGCCCGCCTCCGGTGCCCACCTCGGTGCGCTCCGAACGAGGGCAACGCGTCGGTCTCGTCGTCGAGTCGGACCTGGTCGAGGTCGAGGCGCCCGATCTGATCGAGCCGATCGTCGGCTTCCGCAACTGGCGGATTTTCCGCTCCGGACACTTGCGCGGCAGGCTCAGCTCGCCTTACTTTCCGGTCGCCTGGTCCGAGCCGACGCTGCGCGCCAAATGCCATCGGCTCCGAAGCGCGGAAGATCTCCTGCGGGAGTCGCACGCTGCCCCCGAGCCAGACTGCGGTTGTGGCATCTGCGCGTACCACGAGCCGACGGGCGCGTTCTCCGAGGTCGATTTCCGCGGCGTCTCTGGGATCGTGAGCGTCTGGGGCCGGATCGAGCTCGACTCCGAGGGAATGCGGGCCGAGTACGCGCGCGTTGAGGCCCTTGCCATCTATTCACGCTGGAGTCGCGCTCAGCGCGAGGCGGTCGCAGGCGTCGCCGACGAGCTCGGCGTGGATGTCGTCGACGTGCACGACCTGGGCGCGGCCGCGGGCGACTATGGCCAGCCGTTGTCCGCCGCGCTGGTTGGGGACGAGCGCCCAAGCGGCATGCGCGAGCGCTTTGCGGCGCTCCTCCAGTCGCGCGTCGACGGGTGAGCCGCGCGCCTCGCTACCGGTGCACGACCCTGAAGCTCACCCGCTTCGGCCGCGAGCGGTTGCCGACGAAGTCCACGGCCACGAGGCCGGCGCGGTAGGCGCCTGGCCGCAGTCGCTTGCCGCGGAGCCTGCCGCGGAATCGCCGTTTGTTCCTGCCGGCTACCGCCTGGTCCGTGAAGGTGCCTACCGAGCGGTAGCGGGAGCCGCCCGCCACCCTGCGCTTGATCCTGAACTTGACCGCGCTGATCTCGGAGACTGTGTAGCGGAACGTCGTGCCGCCCCGCCTGCGGACGCGGAAGCGTTTCCGCGAGAGCGACAGGTTCGAGATGACCGGGGCCGTCCGATCCACCGCGGAAGCCGGCGGTGGCGACGGGGGAGGCGTCACCGGCACCGCTGGACTGGGGCCATGGCACGAGCCGCTGCCGCTGTCGCTGAACGTCTTCCCCGCTATGGGGACGAAGCGCCAGTCGTAGCTCGCCTGGTGGAGGGTCAGCCTCAGGATCCCGAAGTCGTCGTTCTGCGAGACCTCGCTGTTGGGGATCAGCGTGCCGAGGCCGCCCGTGAAGTAGGCGCCGCCGGTGCCGACTACGAACTGCCTAATTCCTCGCTCTCGATCGACGTCCCCGTCCGCGCTGAGCGGTGCGAAGCGCTCGTAGTCGTGGCTGTGACCCGACAGCACGACCTCGGCCTGCGCGTCGTAGAGGGCCTGCCAGAACGGCTGCACATAGCCCAGCAGGGTCGCGTTGTCGCCGTCGTGACCCGAGCTGTACCGCGGATAGTGCCAGTAGGCCAGCGTGCAGCCGGTCGGATGCGCGGCAAGATCGGCGCGCAGCCAGCGCTCCTCGTCCGCGCAGTCCAGCTTGTCGCAGTTCGAGTTGAGCGCGATCAGGTGCCAGCTGCCCAAGTCGAAGCTGTAGTAGCCCTTCCCCCGCGGCCCGGCGGGGCCGTTTGCAGCGCCCATGCCGTTGAAGTAGTCGAAGTAGCCGGTCCAGGTGCCCTCGTGGTTGCCGATCACCGGACGGCTGATCGACTTCACCCGCCCCCAGGTTGGGTCGTAATACGCCATGATCTTCTCGAAAAGGGAGCAGCAGGCACCGCTGCTCCGGTATTGGAGGTCGCCGAGCGGCAGCACCGCGGAAAGCCCCGCCCCCACGAGCAGGTCCGAGGTCTCCTTCTGGCGGCAGAACTCCCCGGTCCCCTCCTCGGGATTCTCTTCGTCGCAGGAGATATCGCCTGCGGCAGCGATGACCGGGTCCGCGGCGGCCTCGCCACCAGCGCTCGCCATCACAGCGACGCTGGCCGCCAGCACGAGGAGGAGGTGGCGAAGAGGCGGCATCCTAGGGTGCCCCCTTGAGCGCCAGGATCGCTGCGCCACTGGTCGAGGCGCCCGAGAGCGTCCAGGCCGCGGAGTAGCCGCCGGCCGCCGAAACGACCCTGTAGGCGGCACGCCCCTTGACCGTCGAGACCGTGAAGTCGTCGAGCGAGTTGAAGCCCGCGCTCGCAAGCGTCGAGCTGACATTGAGCGGGAAGTTGATCGCGCCGACGACCAGGTCACTGGCGTTCATGGTCGCAATCGCGGGGGTCGACGCCGTGGTCGAGGAGGCATTCCCTTGCCCGGCCGCGGCGTCGAACGCGCCGGCCGCGGCGACGCCGCTCCACTCCGACACATTGGCGCTTGCGAGGTCGGGGGCCGACAGGTTGACGTTGACGCCCATGACCGGCGCGGCGCCCGTGCTGTACCAGATCTCCACGCGCGTGTTGGAGCCTGACAGGAAGCCGACAGGCCCCTTGGTCCAGGTGTTGCCGGCCGAGTCCGTTACCGACGAAACGGAGGTGGTGGTGCCGGCCTGGACCGCGATCGATGCCACCAGGGTGTTGCCGCTCGTGGAGACGATCGGGACATTGAAGCCAGTGGTGGAGACGGAAGTGGCGCCGGTGCGCTGCCTGACCAAGGCGACTCCGGTCGGCTCGCCGCTCGGTGGCGTGGTGTCAGGAGGCGGGTCGGCCGGGAACTCGTAGGTCTTCACGTCGAAGGCGCGCCCCTGCGAGTCGATCGGCGTGACGGTCACCTGGGTTCCCGCGACGCTGACCTTCAGGAAGTGGAAGACCTGAGACGTCGAGGTCGGTGGCGGGGCGCCGCCGCAGGCGCTGCCACCGGAGGAATACGACCAGCCGATCGCGTAAGCCACCGGCGCGGCGCACCTGTTTGCCGGCTGCAGCCGAGCCCCGCCACCACCGGTGACGTAGGTCACGACGCTGTTTGCGTGCGGTTTGAGGTTGCGCGTGTAGCTGTGCGAGTGCCCGCTGAAGCCGATGTCCACGCCGAAGCGCGCGAGCAGCCCCTCGAGGCTGTCCACCCCTTGCAGATACGGATCGGACGCCTCGTCGGAGTTCGAGGAGTAGATGGGGAAATGGAAAAACGCGAACTTGAGCTGCGATGGGTGCGTCCGGAGGTCTTCTTCGAGCCAGCGATACTGGGCGCTAGTCGGCGTCCAGTGGGTGTCGTAGTTGTTCTTGTACTTGTCCGCGGTGCCGGTGTTCGAGCTGCTCCAGGCGGCCTCGAGCACGTAGAAGCGGGCGTTGCCGGCGTCGAAGGCGTACCAGGCGCTGGGGTAATTGGCCGAGCTGGTTCCGTTCACGCAGCAATAGGTCTCCGTGAGGTAGCGCCCGCCCGAGCTCGAAGCTGCCACGCTCTGAGGCCAGATCGAGAGGAACGTGCTGTTGAACCCATGGTTGCCGACAGGGTTGAAGAGTGGGACCGAGGCGCCCACCTTCTTCCAGAACGTGGGCCCGAAGACGCCGCTGACATTCGTGCCCGTCTGCACGAGGTCGCCATAGTTCGTCTGGCTGCCCGACGGGTAGGCGGTGTCGCCGGTGCCGACCGCGAAGCGCACGCCGCTCTCTGCGATCCGGCTCATCACGTCCGCCTGCCGGTTCGCGCTTCCCGCCTCCTTGTCACCGACCGCTCCCCAGTCGCCGAGGACCGCGAACGAGAATGGCTCTGACGAGCCGGCGGGCAGCTGCGCAAGGAACGACGGCGTGGCGTCCGTCCCGAGCAGATCGACGACCGGCGCGGTCGTGCCGAACTCGACCCGGTAGCAGTATCGGGCGCGGGGGATCAGGGCGCTCAGGGTCGCCCGCCACTGGTACTGCGAGACCCCGTTCACGGTGATGCTCGAGCGTGAGGCCGTCTGCGTGTGAGCCGTGCAGGATTCGAGGCCGAGCCTGCCGTATCTGACCCGTCCGCTGGAGCGCGAGCGGTCTGTGGCCCAGTTGACGGTGGCACTCGAGGCGACCACGTCGGTGAGGTACGGGTACCGCTTGAGCTCGGGTGCGGAGGCGGTCGCCAAGCTAGGCAGACTCAGGGCGATCAGACAAACCCCACAAATGAGGATCGCCGCCACGAGTCCCCGAGATACGCGCGTGTACTGGAGGCTAGCGTCCACTCAGCCGCTCCCGTCTGGCATCACCCGGGGAGGACCGCGGCGCCGGCCGCGCCCGATCACGACCAGCAGGCTCGCCGCGAAGAACAGCACGGCGCCGCCGAGCAGCGGCAGCCCGTAGTTGACGCCGGTCACGGCCGGCTCGCTCGAGTCGAAGTCGCGCAGCTCTGGCAACCTCGCACCGCGGACGTCCGCCAGCACCTCGAGATAGCGCGAGCCGTGGGCGCGGCTCGGCTCGACGTGCGTGTTTTCGCTGAACTCGTTCCAGCTGATGAGACCGACTGCGTCCGGCGCCGAGGCGGTTGCCGCGTCGAGCTCCGCGCGCAAGGTCGCTCCATCCCTGCGCGCTACGACCTCCCGGCCGCCGACCAACCTGGCGTCGAAACCGGGGGCGGCAGGGGCGATCCAAAGCCCCTTCCGAGCATGAATCTCCTCGCCCATCTCGGCGAGCTTCTCGGGATAGCCCGGATACGTCGACGGGTTCACCGATCCCCAGTAGTAGGCGTTGCCGTCGACGAGGTCGGCGACACGCCGGTAGCCGTCGACGTTTCGCTCCGAAGCGAGGATGAGGAGCTGCCGCCGCCGGCGCGTGGTCACGCTGGCCAGCTCGGCCCGTGAGAAGTTGGGCGTGCCCGACCAGATCACCAGCGGCCTGCCGAAGACGTCGAAGACGTCCTTGCTCGCGTAGCGACCGACGAAGGTGTCGAGGTCACTCGCAACTCGCGCCGCCGGCAGCGGCCTGCGCTCGAAGTCGAGGCCCTGGTAGATGATGAGCAGCTTGAAGCGCTGTGCGGCGGCGACCTCGGCGAGCCGCTCCAGTCGCCGGTTCAGCACGGGCGTGCTCTTCCAACTCACGATGAAGCCGTCGATGCCGGCTCTCTTCGCCCACTGCACGTGCGTGCGCATCACGTCGCGCTCGTCGCTCGAGTAGCGGCCGAGTAGCGGGTAATCGGTCTTGGCGCGATCCCAAGAGCTCGCGTTGAACCAGATGTAGTAGTAGGCGAACAGCGGGTCGGGGCGGCTCGCCGCCCGTGCGGGAGGCACGGCCGCCGTTGACCCGAGGCCAATGAGAAGCACCAGCGTCGCCGCGACCCGACCCCCGCGTGCGAAGATCCGCGCCGGCCGACGGATGAACAGCAGGACCAGCGCGATCGAGGCGAGTCCCATGAGGACGATCACCACATCGAGCCAGCTGATCACCTGCAGAGTTACGTCCTGGTCGCTCGACAGCGCGAGGGGCCTCGAGGACGAGATCCCGGCGGCCTCGACGCGGACCCGGTAGTCACCTCGAGGGAGCGAGGTCACGGTCAGCTCGCCCCCTGGCCCGAGCGCCTGGCGCTGCTCTTGGCCGTTCGGATACTCGAGGCGAACCTCGGAGCCGATCGGGAAGCCAAGCAGCGCGTCCCGAACCTCGAAGCGGGCGGAGAAGAGGAGCAGCCGGAACTCTGGCCTGCGGTTTTCGGCGGGGAAGAAACGCTGCTGCGCTCGATGCACGACCGTCGAGCCCGCGACGACGATCTTCTCCACGGAGTAGGACACCGCCGTCGACTGCTCGCCGCCGCTCTCGGGGACCACGCGGGTCCCCTGCAGCCACTGCGCGCCTCCGCCGCTGAAGACGTAGCGACGACCGTTGCTGCCCTGAAGCGTCACGGAGGTGACGACACCTGGATCGACGCGGTCTCCGTTGAGGTCGACGAAGGTGGGGTCGACCCGGTAGTAGAGACTGATCGCCGCGATCCTGCGCCCGCGATACCAGCGGTCGAACCGCGCGCGGATGCCGGGGGCCAGCACGGTCTCGTGGGCTCTGAGGGAGGCGCCGGCGCGGAGCGGCGGATGCGCTTGTCCGTCGGCATCGGCGGCAAACCCGGCGCCGTCCAGGGAAAACCGCATGCCGGGCGCTTCGGGAACAGTCTGGATGGCCGGCGGGAGCGGGCCGTCCGCGGCCTCCTGCGCGCTCGCTGGAGCGGACCACACAACGAGGGCGACGGCGAGGACGCTGAGGCCGGCGACCCGGCTGCGGCGCGGAGCCGCTCGGAAGGCCAGCGCGACGAGGGTCCCGGTGAGCAGGAGCGCACAACCGTAGGTGAGGTAGATCACCCATCGGCGCGGACTACGCGGACCGGCCTCAGGACGGGTCGTCGGAATGATGCTCGGTGCGCGCGCCGGCCGTGAGAAGTCGAAAGCTCCGGCGAAGCTGCCGGCCTGTGCGTCCCGCCCTGCCAGGGGGTCGAGCCCCCAGTTGTCCTCGATGAACCTGAGGATCGAGGTGGTGTCGAGCCGGGTGCTGTCGACGTGACCGCGGCGTGCGTACGGGCTAACGAGCAGCGCGGGCACACGAAATCCGTACCCCGCTCCGTCAACTTGCGGCGGTCGGACGTGGTCGAACCAGCCGCCCCAGTCGTCGTAGGTCCACATGAACGCGGAGCGCTCCCAGGCCGAGCTCCGGGCCAGAGCGGTGACGAGACTTCTGACGAGCTTCGGCCCGGCGTTCAAAGGACCCGGCGGGTGCTCGCTCGCGCCAGCGGGCGCGATGTATGCCACCTGCGGCAGGTCGCCGCGCTCGAGG
>Ga0126307_10002908_pt1 | contig 11643 bp, 13 predicted proteins | sample Plot28_FD_89955 | JGI IMG/M metagenome (GOLD analysis project Ga0126307, IMG submission 89955) | Serpentine soil microbial communities from UC McLaughlin Reserve, CA, USA - Plot28 | ecosystem: Environmental > Terrestrial > Soil > Grasslands | place: USA: UC McLaughlin Reserve, Lake County...
AAGCAGCCGAGATCGTGGGTGCCGCCCTGTATCTCGCCAGCGATGCCTCGACGTATACGACTGGCACGATATTGACCGTCGACGGCGGTGCCCGGTGGAGCATGGCCGGCACAGGTGACGGCGGCCCAACGCCACGATACGGTCGTAGCCCGCGATGAGCCCGAACCAACCGCTGTGGCTCCGAGCCGTCCACCGCCTCGAGCGCGCGGTCGGCACGCCGATCGAGTCGGCGGTGCGCAGCGACACGTACTTCGACATCGTCGCGACCGTCGCGCGGGCCAGCTCGAAGACGCGGCGGACGGCGGAGGGCGCTTCACGGCGGGCGCTGCACCTCGTCAACCTCCCGGCGGGCTCCGACGTCAGGCGGCTGCGCGAACAGCTCTCGCGCGTGGAGCGGCGGCTCAACCAGCTGACCGAGGAGGTCGCCGAGAGGGACGGCGGCGGCCGCGGTACCGGTGATTGAGTCCGATGCTGCCGGCGCTCAATCCCTCCGATCTCATCGCTCGCGTGAACCGCGACGTCGAGCGGTCCGTGCTGCGGGCCCGCAACGGCGTTCGCTACGTGCGCGGGTCGCATCGACCGAAGGTCGGCGCGACGCCCAAGGAGGTCGTGTGGAAGCGCGGCAAGGCGGAGCTCTGGCGATACAAGGGCGACACGATCCGCTACGCGCCCCCGGTGGTCATCGTCCACAGCCTCGTGAGCCGCAGCTACATCCTCGACCTCCGCCCCGGAAACAGCCTCGTCGAGTACTGGCTGGCCGCGGGCCTGGACGTGTTCATGCTCGACTGGGGGGTTCCGGACGAGCTCGACGCCGACAACGACTTCGAGCGGTACGTCGACTGGTACCTGCCCCGCGCCCTCGCCGCGGTCCGGCGAGAGACGGGCTGCGACGAGGTCACCTTGTGCGGCTACTGCCTGGGCGGCGTGATCGCGGCGCTCTACGCGGCAGGCCACGACGACGCCCAGGTTCGCAATCTCGTCTTGATGGCCACGCCCGTCGACTTCACCGAGATGGGCGCGATGGTCGCTGCTCTGCGCGAGGGTCGCCTGGACCCGGACGACCTCATCGACGACACCGGCAACGTGCCGGCGGACGTGCTTTACAGCGGCTTCTACATGCTCGCGCCGACGACCGAGATCGCCCAGAAGGCGACTCTCCTGGAGAACCTCTGGAACGACGAGTTCGTCGAGGGCTTCCAGGCCATGGCGCAGTGGTCGCGCGACCACGTGCCCTTCCCCGGGGCTGCATTCCGCCAGCTGGTGCAGCAACTTGTGCGCGAGAACGTGCTGATGACGGGTTCCATGAGGCTCGGCGACCGGCGCGTCGATCTGGTCGACGCGCGCGGAAACGTCCTCAACGCGATGGCCGAGCGCGACAACGTCGTCCCACCGCCCGCCGTCGAGCCCGTGATGCGGCACTTCGGCGACCCGGCGCGCAGGGAGGAGCTCCGGCTGCCCGGCGGTCACGTGACGTTCGGTACGGGCAGGTCAGCGGTCAAGCACACGATGCCTCGGCTGGCGACCTGGATCATCGAGCACAGCGACGAGCGGAGCGAACCGGAGGAGCGGTGATGGAGATCCGACCGATCGAACCCGGCGACGACGACTCGCTCATGCGCTTTTTCGAGCGGATCCCTGACGCCGACCGGACGTTCCTCAAGGAGGATGTAGCCGACGCGGACGTGCTGGCGGACTGGTCCCGGCCGGGCGCCGCCCGGATGATCGCGGTCGAGGCGGATGAGGTTCTCGGCTCGGTGGCGGTGGTGCCGCTCCACGGTTGGTCCAGCCACGTGGGCGAGGTCCGGCTCGTGGTGGACCCCGAGCACCGCGGACGGGGCATCGGCACGGCGCTGGCCCGGCGCGCCGTACTCGACGCGCTCGACATGCGCCTCGCGAAGCTCGTGGTCGAGGTGATCGCGGATCAGGACGCGTTGATCGGCATGTTCCGGAGCCTCGGCTTCGAGCCGGAGGCGTTGCTGCTCGATCATGTGCGCGACCGCTCCGGTGAGCTGCGCGACTTGATGGTGCTCGCCAACTCCGTCGACGAGCAGTTCGCCGTGATGGCCGCCGCGGGGATCTCCGATGGGCTCTAAAGGCGGCCCACAGAGCGGTTTGCGCGCGGCGTCGCGTCAGACGTCGCACTTACCATCGGTGTCCGGCCGAGCCTCGGGTGTGGGATGCCGGGGTACCTTGGGTGACACGGGCAACGTCGACCCGATGGAAGGCTTGGGACGGAACATCGCTTTCGAGAAGAACGAGCTCGAGCTCGGCACGGGTGATGCCGGCATGCTGATGCGACGCGCCGAGACCCCATGGGGCGGCTTGGCAGCTTGCATCGATGCCTACGAAGCCGGCATTCGGGCCGCCACCGATCTCCAGCTCACGATCGCCAGTACGTTGGAGGTCGAACCGGCGCGCTCTATGGCCGCGATGTGCGCCGATCTGATGCGCGACGTCGGCGCGACGCAGGTCGCGAGCGCGCGCTGGATCCTCGACGCGTGAGTGACGCGGCGGGACTGGCTCGCGCCCCCGACGGGCGGACCCGGCTCTACTGGGAGAGCACGGGCGACGGTCCGCCGGTGCTGCTCGTGATGGGGCTCGGCCTGAGTGGCGGCGCCTGGTGGCGCACGGTGCCCGTCCTCTCGCGGCGCTTGCGCGTGATCACCTTCGATGCGCGCGGCGTCGGGCGGTCGGAGTCGCCGCGCCAGAACTACACGACCGAGGCGATGGCCGACGACGCGGTCGCCGTGCTCGACGCCCTCGACCTCGAGGAGGCGCACGTGTACGGGATCTCCCTGGGCGGCATGGTCGCGCAGCAGCTCGTCCTGCGCCACCCGCGCCGCGTACGGTCGGTGGTCCTCGGGGCGACGAGTCCCGGCGGCCCGCGGGCGGCTCGGCCGGACCGGGATGTGCTTGCGTTCTTCAGCCGGCGGGCGGGCATGGAGATGGAGGAGGGAGCCTGGGCCTCCGTCCCCTACAACTACAGCGAGCGATGTCGCACGGAGCACGTCGATCGCATCGCCGAGGACATCGAGTACCGCCTTACCAACCCCTTCAACGAGCAGGCGTACCGCGCGCAGCTCTACGCCGCGGTGATGCACAACTGCTACGGGCGCCTGGGGCGGATCGAGGTGCCCACGTTCGTCGTGCACGGACAGAACGACCGCATGATCCCGGTCGAGAACGCGTACATGCTGGCCGAGCGCATCCCGAACTGCCGGCTTGAAGTCCTCGAGGAATCGGGCCACCTCTATCCCACCGAGGAGCCTGCGGCCGACAAGGCGATCGGCGAGTTCTTCCGCAGCTGCTCCTGACTGCGGGGCCCTGGGCGACGGAGCGATCGCCGCGGCCGGGGTCGTGGCTTCGCAGCATTTGATTGAATTGACCTCAGTGCAGTTAGCTGAGGAGCTACGTGTCGCGGACGTCGTCCGCCGCCAGGCCATCGACCGCGCCGACGTCGTCGCGATCAAGCACGGCGACCGTGCGCTCAGCTATGCCGAGCTCGACGAGCGCTCGAGTCGCCTCGCGCAGGCGCTCCTGAGCACGGGCGTCGGGCCTGGAGCGCGCGTGGCCTACCTCGACCGGACGGCACCGGAGGCGATCGAGCTGCTCTTCGCCGCCGCCAAGATCGGCGCCGTCAGCGTGCCGCTCAACTGGCGGCTCGCTCCACCGGAGCTCGCCGCGATCGTCGAGGACGCCGGAGCGCCGCTCCTGATCGCCGGCTCCGGGTTCGCCGATACGGCGCGCGAGCTCGCCGAGGCGGTGGCGCAGACGGTCGACGTCGTCGTCGTCGGCGGTGCCGGCAACGCAGGCTATGAGCGCTGGATCGAGGCGCACGAGGCGACGGATCCCGGGCGGCGCGGAGAGTCCGGCGACACCGTCGTCCAGATGTACACATCGGGCACCACGGGCGTGCCGAAGGGCGTGCTGACGACCCACCGAAACCTCGCGGCGGCGGCGGAGACCTCGCCGCTGTGGGCGTTCGACCGCGACTCGATCAGCCTCACGCCGTTGCCGATGTTCCACATCGGCGGAATCGGGTGGGCGTTCCTCGGCCTCTGGAACGGGGCGACGACGATCCTCGTGAGCGACTTCGATGCGCACGCAGTCCTCGACCTGCTCGAGCGTGAGCACGTCACGAACGCCGTATTCGTACCGACCATCCTGCAGCTCCTGACGTCGGTGCCGCGCGCCGCCCAGCGTGACTACTCGGCGCTGCGGTCCATCGCGTACGGCGCGTCGCCGATCACCACTCCGGTCCTGAAGGCTGCCCTACGGACGTTCCGGTGCCCCCTGTTCGGCATCTACGGGCTGACGGAGACGACCGGCGGCGTCGTGCAGCTCGACCCGCAGGATCATGATCCGGACGGTCCGCGCGAGCATCTGCTGCGCTCGGCCGGGCGGCCGTTGCCGTGGGTGGAGCTGCGGATCGTCGATCCCGCGACCGGCGGGGACTGCGCCATCCGCGAGGTGGGGGAGGTGTGGATGCGCGCTCCCAACGTCATGGCCGGCTACTACAACCGTTCCGCGGAGACCGCCGCAGCGCTGACTGCGGACGGCTGGCTGCGGACCGGTGACGGCGGCTACCTCGACGAGCACGGCTACCTGTTTCTCACCGACCGCATCAAGGACATGATCGTCAGCGGCGGCGAGAACGTGTATCCGGTCGAGGTGGAGGAGGTGATCTCGCAGCATTCCGCGGTTGCCGAGATCGCGGTGATAGGGGTGCCGGACGAGCGTTGGGGAGAGACGGTCAAGGCGCTCGTCGTCCGGACGCCGGGCACGAACGCCACCGGCGAGGAACTGATCGCCTTCGCTCGCGAGCGGCTTGCCGGCTACAAGCTGCCGCGGAGCGTGGACTTCGTCGACGAGCTACCGCGCACGCCCTCGGGCAAGGTCCTCAAGCGCGAGCTGCGCGACCGCTACCGGTCCGTCGCGACCGCCGACCGTCAGCGGAGTGCTCTCGCAGGAACCGGACGACGTGACGGTCGGACTCCGAGGCGTCCGTCGGGTAGACGTGCGCGGCATCGTTGACCCAGAGCTGCCGCGCGCCCGTGATCGCGTCCGCCAACAGCTGACCGTTGGCCGGAGGCGACACGCGGTCTTCGGCGCCGTGCAACACGAGCGTCGGCACGACGATCCCAGAGACCCTGTCCGCTGCGTCGTGGTCCAGTGCGGCGCTGTGCTGGACTCGGTGCTCGTCCGGGTCGATCGGGTTGCGCAGGCGGTGGGCGATGTCCTCGGCGATCCGTCCGGGGTGCCGACGCCGCGTGCTCTGCGCGTAGCTGTAGGGCACGGCGGCCCAGAGACCCTCCTCGAGGGGCATCGCGGCGCGGCGCCTGAGGAAGTCGCGCGTGGCCTCGTCGGGAGCCACGCGGAGGGCGCCGCCGGCCGACGTGGCGGCGAGGACGAGCGTCCGCACGCGCGTCGGGTGCCGCAGCGCCAGCTCCTGCGCGACCATGCCGCCGAACGAGATGCCGTAGACGTGCGCCTCGGCTTGGCCGGCCGCCTCCATGATCCCCGCCACCTCGTCGGCGAGCTCTGCCGTGGTGACGCGCGGCCGTGGGCGTCCGCTGCCCGCAGGCGGACGGCCGGCGTAATGGGCGAGCACGCTGAAGTGCCGCTGAAGTACCGGAACGGTGCGCAGGGCCGCAGTCGCAGCCATGCCGACGCCCGTGATCAGCAGGACCGGCGCGCCGCCCGAACGCCCGCGTTCGGGCTTGCCCCGCTTGGCGACCACGGCGTGCCTACTTCAGCATCCGGCGGCCGGCTTCAGCCGCGTACTTCGTCACCTCGCGCGTGAAGTCCGCCTGCGCCCGCGCGATCTGCGAGAGCCACTCGACGTCGGTCCCTTCTGCGGCGCGCACCTGGAAGTCGGCGAACGTGCGGATGCTCTGCTCGTACGCGTCCAGGAAGCCCTTCCCCCACTCGCGGCCTGACTCCAGGATCTGCTCGTTGAGCGCCCGGATGCGCTCGATCGCATCCTCCGCCTGCTTGTTCGCGCTGCTGCTACCGGACGTCATGACCGACCCTCCCCGCCGCCAGTGCGGCGCTCGCTCTCGGTTCCGGGGGACAGTATCGCAAAATGAATTGACATAGGTTCATTTGCTGTGCTAGCCTGCGTGCAGCTAACAAGCTAAGCCATTCCAAACCGATCCAAGGAGAACCAAATGGCTGCCCAGACGAAGTCCACGCCCGTCGCCGAGTCCGTCGAGAACGCCGCCGAGCGGGTCGCCGAGTTCAACGAGAAGGCCGTCGCCAACGGCAAGAAGGCGGGCGCCGCCTACCTCGACTCCTACGAGAAGACGGTGTTCACGCTGGCCGACTCCTACGAGAAGGCCGCCGGAGCCACGAACGTCGACTGGCTCGCAAGCGTCGCGACCGCTCAGGCCGACCTCACGCGGGAGCTCACGAAGGCGTACACGAGCGCCGCTCGCGAGCTCGTCTCCTAGCCATCCGCAGCCGGCCGCGGCGCTCCGGCGCCGCGGCCATCGGCTGCTCGGCCACCGCGCCGGTGGCTCGCCGAGCCCGTGAATGCCGCATACACCTCGAGCAGCGCGCGACGCTGACGAGCGGTGAGCCGCTTGTCGGCCTCGATCGCGGCGACCACCGCCGACTCCTCTTCGGTCACCTGCTCCGACGCACGGCGACCACCGCGCTCTTGCAACGCCTCCGCCGAGAGCTCCAGGTTGCGGGCGATCGCGTCCAGCACCTTCTCCGACGGCGCGCGTAGCCCGCGCTCGATCTGGGACAGGTACGGGTTCGAGATCCCTGATAGCTCGGCCAGCTGCCGCATCGAGAGCTCTTGCAGCTCGCGCTGCCTGCGGATGAACTGCCCCAGCGGCGATTCGTCGTCGTCGGCGTTCGAAGCCATCGTTCGGCACATGGTATTTCCCAGGCGGCGGGCTGTCTCAGGGGGCGAGATCCACCTCATCGAGGAGATCGGCCCCGTGACCGTGTGCTGCGGCGGAGGCCTCGGCAGGCGGCCGCCGCGCGCCGATGCGGTCGAGCGCGCGCTGACGGGCCCGCGCGCCGCGGCCGTGACGCCGATGACCCTGAGTCACCGGCGATGCGCCGCGAGCGCCCGGTCGATCAGCTGCGCGGAGGCGCCGAGGTCGGGCGCTTCGCCCGCGCCCGCCCGCATGGCGCCCGTGTCGACCACGAGGTGCTCGAGCAGGTCGCGCGCCCACGCCGTCGCGGAGCCCGTCAACCGCAGCAGGTCGGTCAGCGTCCCCCACTCGGCCTGCCACGCCCCGGCCGCCCGCTCGTGCTCCTGCTCCATCGCCGCGAACATCGTCGCCACCAGCCCCGGCACGCGGCGCGTGCAGGCGAGCACCGACACGGCCGCGACGGGATTGCGCTTGTGCTCCATCGCCGACGACCTGCCGCGTGCTTCGACGCCCTCGCGCACCTCGGCCATGAGCGTCACGTCACGCGCGACCTTGCCCAGCACGCCCGCGAGCGCCCCGAGCGCCGCGGCGAGCGCGGCGGGCCGCAGGCGGTTGGTGTGCCAGGGCAGCAGCGGCTCCGCGAGCCCCAGCTCCCGCGCCACCGCAGCCGCGGCGGCGGGGTCGCGGTGCCCGACCGGCCCGCCCATCTGGACCGCCGGGGAGAAGGAAGCGAGCGTCGCCGCGGCCTCGTCGATCGCGGCCATCCAGCCGGCGGCCTTGAGCCCGAACGACGTCGGCAGCGCGTCCACGAGCAGTGTCCGCCCCATGATCGGCGTCTCGCGGTGGGCTTCCGCGAGCGCCGCCGCGGCGTCGGCCGCCGCCCGCGCGTCCTTCAGCAGCGGCCCGAGCGCGCGCCTGGCCACGAGCATCATCGCGGTGTCGAGGATGTCCTGCGAGGTCGCCCCGGCGTGCGTGTCGCGGAAGCGCTCCGCCAGCGCGACAACCGGCGACGCGTGCTCTGCCGCCGCGCGCCCGAGCTCGGACATGTCGACGTCAGACGCCGGCAAGGCGTCCCCGCCGAGCGCCGCCTCGACGTCGAGCATCGCCTGAAGCCACGCTTCGTCACTCACCGCATACGCGACCGCACCGCGTGCGTAGATCCCGCCGAAGAGCTCAGACGTCGAGGGGGCCGGTCTCGCGCTCGCCCTTGATCCGGATGTGGAATCGGTAGCCATCGTCGGTGCGCTCGGCCAGCAGCGTCGCACGGCGGTCGGCCGGGACGCTGTCAGGTACGGCGTAGTCGACCGGCGGCTCCCGGGTGCAGCACCATTCTGGCTGCGATGAGAACCCAGGTCGCAATCGTCGGCGCCGGGCCGGCCGGGCTGACGCTCGCGCTCGGCTTGCAGCAGGCGGGGATCGGGTGCGTCGTGCTCGAAGCGCGCAGCCGCGAGCACGTCGAGAGGCGCGTGCGGGCGGGCTTGCTCGAGCAGAACACGGTCGACGTGTTGCACGCGCTCGGCGTCGGCGCGCGGCTCGCCCGCGAGGGGCTCGATCACACTGGCGTTCACCTGCGCTTCCAGGAGCGCCTCTTCCACGTCGACATGCTCCGGCTCACCGGCCGCAAGATCACGATCTACGGCCAGCAGGAGGTCGTCAAGGACGAGATCGCCGCCCTGCTCGAGCGCGGCGTGCCGCTGCACTTCGACGTCGCCGACGTCGCCGTGCACGACCTCGACGGCGAGCGCACGCTCATCACCTACGGCCCCGATCAGGAGCTGGAGTGCGACTTCATCGCCGGCTGCGACGGCTTCCACGGCGTGTGCCGGCCGTCGATCCCGGACGGAGTGCTGACCGAGCACGAGCTCGTCTATCCGTTCAGCTGGCTCGGGATCCTCGCCGAGGCGCCGCCGAGCACGGACGAGCTGGTCTACGCATGGCACGAGCGGGGCTTCGCGCTGCACTCGATGCGCTCGCCCAGCGTCAGTCGCCTGTACCTCCAGGTTCCGAACGACGAGCGCCTCGACGACTGGCCCGACGAGCGCATCTGGGACGAGCTGCGGGTCCGCATCGGGAAGGTCAACGAGGGCCCGATCTTCGACAAGGGGATCACGCCGATGCGCAGCTTCGTCTGCGAGCCGATGCAGTACGGCCGCCTCTTCCTCGCCGGCGACGCCGCACACATCGTGCCGCCTACCGGAGCCAAGGGCCTCAACCTCGCCGTCAATGACGTCCGCCTTCTCGGCGCCGCGCTGCACGACCACTACGAGAGCGGCTCGAACGCCGCGCTCGACGGCTACACGAGCGCCGCGCTGCGCCGCGTCTGGCGCGCCCAGGACTTCTCCAACTACATGACGCAGCTGCTCCACGACCTCGGCGGCGGTGACTTCGGGCGCCGCCTCCAGCTCGCCCGCCTCGACTACCTCACGCGTTCGGAGGCGGCCGCCACGAGCCTCGCGGAGAACTACGTGGGGCTTCCTGCGGAGCCCGACTTCTAGCCCCAGACCTCCTGCGCGACGTCCACCACCAGGCGCAGCTTGGCCGCCTGCTGCTCGCGCGTGAGCGCATTGCCCTCGACGGTCGAGGAGAACCCGCACTGCGGTGACAGGCACAGCTGGTCGAGGTCGACGTGCCGCGACGCCTCGTCGATCCGGCGCAGGAGCATCTCCCGGTCCTCGAGCTCGCCGCGCTTCGTGGTCACGAGGCCGAGCACGACGACCTTGCCGGGTGGGACGAAGCGCAGCGGCTCGAACCCGCCCGAGCGGGCGTCGTCCCACTCCATGAAGAAGCCGTCGACCTCGAGGTCGCCGAACAGCGCCTCGGCGACGAAGTCGTAGCCGCCCTCCGCCACCCACGAGGAGCGGAAGTTGCCGCGGCACATGTGGGTCGTGACCGCAAGGCCTTGCGGCCGGTCGGCCAGGGCCTCGTTGATGTGGCGGATGTAGGCCTCGTGCTGGTGCTCGGCATCGCCGCCGATCTCGCGCACGTGCTCGCGCTGGGCGGGGTCGTTGAGGTAGGCGAGGCTCGTGTCGTCGAACTGCAGGTAGGTGCAGCCGAGCTCCGCGAGCCGGCGCACCTCCTCGCGGTAGGTCGCCACCAGGTCGGCCCAGAACCCGTCGAGCTCCGGGTACAGCGACTCGTCGATCGCGGCACGACCGCCGCGGTAGTGGACCATGCTCGGGGAGGGGATCGTCAGCTTCGGCAGCTGGCCGTCCGACGCGCACGACCGCAGGAACTCGAACGCGTCCCCGAAGATCGTCTGCGACAGCCCGATCCTGCCGTCGACGTGCAGCGACGGCGGCGCGAACTCGATCGTCCCCTGCTCGTTGCGGAACTGCACGTGCAGCGTCTCGTCGATCACCTTCGAGACGCCGTCGAGCGAGTAGATGAAGTCCATGTGCCACGAGGCGCGCCGAAACTCTCCGTCGGTCACCGTTCGCAGCCCGACGTCCCGCTGCAGCTTCACCACATCGCGGATCGCCGCGTCCTCGACCGCGCGGAGCTCGTCGTCGTCGACCCGCCCTGCGGCATGGTCCTCCCGCGCCTGCAGCAACTCGGGCGGGCGCAGGAGGCTGCCGACGTGGTCGGCGCGGAAGGGCGGGTCGTCGCGGGGCGCCATCCGTCAGATCGGGTAGTGCCGCGACGTCTGCTGGACGGTCATCCAGCGCAGCTCGGTGAACTCCTCCAGCGCGGCCCTGCCGCCGAAGCGCCCCCAGCCGCTTGACTTCACCCCGCCGAACGGCATCTGCGGCTCGTCGTGCACGGTCGACGCGTTGACGTGGCAGATGCCGCTCTCGATCCGGCGGGCGATGTTGAGCGCATGGTCGACGTCCTCGCCGAAGACCGCGGCGGCGAGCCCGTACTCGGTGTCGTTGGCGACCCGCACCGCCTCGTCGTCGCCGTCCACCGGGACGATCGCGACCACCGGGCCGAAGGACTCCTCCGCGTAGACGCGCATGTCCGGCGTGACATTCGCGAGCACGGTGGGCGAGATCAGGTTTCCGTCGGCGTCGCCGCCGGCCAACACGTCGGCGCCCTTGGAGCGCGCGTCGTCGATCAGCTCGAGGATCCGCTCACGGGCGGCGTCGTTGACCACCGGCCCGATCATCGTGCCCTGGTCGCGCGGGTTGCCGACGACGAGCTTCCCGGCTCGCTCGGCGAGCTTGGATCCGAGCTTCCCGGCCACGGATCGGTCCGCCACGACGCGCTCCGTCGACATGCAGATCTGACCGGAGTTCATGAAGGCGCCGAAGCTCGCGGCGTCGGCGGCGGCGTCGAGGTCGGCGTCGGGAAGCACGACCTGCGGAGCCTTGCCGCCGAGCTCGAGCAGGGAGCGCTTGAGATGCTCCGCGCACTTGGTCGCGATGATCCGCCCGACCCGGCTCGAGCCGGTGAAGTTGACGCGCCGGACCGCCGGCTGGGCGATCAGCTCGTCGACGACGTCGGGTGCGTCGCCGGCCGCGTGGATGATCAGGTTGATCGCTCCGGCCGGCAGGCCGGCGTCGGCGATCGCGCGCACGACGGCCGCGTGCGTGCGCGGGCACTGCTCGGAGGCCTTCAGCACGACCGTGTTGCCGTAGGCGAGCGGCGTCGCGACCGCCCGCGTCGAGAGGATCACGGGAGCGTTCCACGGCGCCATGCCGACGACGACGCCGACCGGTTGACGCACTCCCATCGACAGCGCGCCGGGCACGTCCGACGGGATGACCTCGCCGGTGACGGAGTACGTCTGCGCCGCGGCCTCGCGCAGCATCCG
>Ga0126307_10002909_pt1 | contig 11643 bp, 11 predicted proteins | sample Plot28_FD_89955 | JGI IMG/M metagenome (GOLD analysis project Ga0126307, IMG submission 89955) | Serpentine soil microbial communities from UC McLaughlin Reserve, CA, USA - Plot28 | ecosystem: Environmental > Terrestrial > Soil > Grasslands | place: USA: UC McLaughlin Reserve, Lake County...
ACTGCGCGCGGGCCTACGGCCACTGCCCTGAGGACCACGCCACGTCGAGCGTCACCCTCCCAGGGCAGCCTTGAACGGTCGCGCTGTCCAGGCACTTCCACGCAGAGTTCTGTTTTTGCGCGAAAGCATCGCCGAGCCTGGCGATGAGTCCCCACTGCTGCTTGGGACGATAAGCGCTAGCGGCGAGAGACACCCGTATCGCCGCGTCGAACTCGGCGTAGATCGGCGCGGCGGTCACACGATACCGCCGCGGCGGGATACTGGGCGCCATGTCACAGGAGAACGTGGAGATCGTGCGGTTGGCTTATGCGGCCGTCAACGAAGCCGATCTGGAAGCGCTGGCCGAAGTCACGGCGCCCGACGCCGTCCTGGACTTTTCGCGGTCGATCGGACTCCAGAAGGGGACCTATCGCGGTCGGAAAGCATTGGTCGATACGTAGCCGCCATCGCGGAGGTGTTCGAGAGATTCCAGCTCTCCCCGGTCGACTTTGTCGTCGCGCCGGGCGGCGAGATCGTCGTACGGCACCACGTCAGTGCTAGAGGCCGAGGGAGCGCCTCGAAATTGACAGAGCGCCGGACGTAGCGCTCGTCTCGGAGTTGCGCGACGGCAAGGTAATCAAGACAACGATGTACTCCCGCAGCCCCCCGACGGGCTTCGACCGGCACGACCTGATGCCTTCCTCGCGATCTGCGACCCCGACATCGAGGTGGTCTCGCCCACATGGAATTGCAGGGCGCGTGGGTCTTTTCGGGCCTGGGCGCTTTCGAGCTCTCACTCGTTGTCGCGGTGCACCGTGTCGGGCGAGAACGCCGGCAGGCAGACCGCCACGTATTCGGCGCCCTCGGGGGTCGAATAGCGCACCCACTCGCCGCCGCGCACCAGTACTCCCTGCCCGGCCCCCACCTCGAACGTGCCGGTGTCCTCGGTCTCAACCTGGACGCTCCCGGCTAGCACCACGGTGTACTCGTCGAACTCCGGACGCTGTCCGGGCTCGCTCCAGCCCGCCGGAGAGCGCATTCTCGCCACGCTGACCCGCTCCTCGCCGGTGCCCGCTCGGCCGACAAACTCATCAATTAGCTTCGGCGGCGCGCCCGCCGCCTCCACGCGCACCGGGCGGTCAATCAGCTCTGCCACGTCGCGACAGCGTAGCCCAGGGGTTGCTGTGGTGACCGGACCTCAGTGCAGCACGCTGGGGCACAGAGAAGCGGTGCTGGGCGTTCACCGAACTCGCCGCCGTCGAAGCTCTGGATCGCCGAACGTACCGATCTCCACGTTCTCGTGTGCATGAAGCCAGCCCTCCTGACCTCCTTCACTCGCCTGCCGACACGCTCCGCCTCCGCCTGCACGAGGACAACGTGCTCGGCCCGGAACCAGCATCCGAAGCCGTCTGGCCGGGAGGGCGACGGTGGCCAGTGACAGCCAGCCAAACCCCGCCGGTGGCTCTGCCCGAAGAAAAACTTCGAAACCGCCGCGGCAAGCAGAGGGTATTCGCGGAGAGCGACGCCGAGCGCAGCTGCCGCGAGTTCGGTCTGAAGCCCAGGATGGTGCCGCGCGGCGGGCTCAACAGTTCGTCTGGAAGCGCGCGTACATCAGCGCACGCTCGGGCCACCACGCACCCACCGGGAGCGGGCCGCCGTTGCAGGCCCCGGCCGAGTACCGCGGACAATCCCGACACGTCGAGAGACGCCGTTATGCTCGCGCAAGGGAGTGACGGGAGAACCCACCCATTCCGTGAAGGGTCGCGTGCGCGTGCTGGCGGTTGCGGTCGCCGCTTGCGCTGCGCTGACAGCGCTAGCCATGCCCGCGCCCGGAGCGAGCGACGTTCGTGGTACGAGCGCTGCGCTCACGATCGTCACACGCGGCGGCATGCCGATGGCGAGCGGCACCGGCTGTTCAGCCGTCCGCCGCGGTGGCTTCGTCGGCGTCGGAGGCGGAGACAGCTTCGGCGACCGGGCCAACTCCGAGTGCATCCTGGGGCTCCAGGCAGCGAGCGGAGTCGGCTTCCTACGTCACAACTTCGATTGGACGTATATCGAGTACGCGCCCGGTAAGTACGACTTCTCGCTGGAGGACTGGTGGGTCGCAGCGACCGCCCGCAAGCGCATTCGCATTCTCCCGATCCTGTTCGGGGCGCCTACGTTTTACACCCGCCGCTTCACGGGTGGGACGGCCCCACCGTCGGACAACGCGGCGTTCGGGAACTTCAGCGCGGCTCTCGTGAGGCGTTACGGGCCGGACGGAAGTTTCTGGGCTGAGCACCCCGAGGTGCCGAAGCTGCCGATCCGGTCGTGGCAGATATGGAACGAGCCGAACCTCCGCCAGTATTGGTACCCCCGGCCGAACCCAGCGGCATACGTCCGGCTCCTCAAGGCCGCCTATGCGGGGATCAAGAGCGTGGATCGCCGCGCCGAGGTCGTCACTGCGGGTCTGCCCGACTCCAAACTGGGCGATGCGATGCCCTTCCGAAAGTTCGTGACCGGGATGTACAGGGCGGGAGCAAAGTCTGCCTTCGATTCACTCGCGCCCAATGCGTATGCCACTACCGCGCGCGGCGTGGTCAAGCTCATAGGGAAGACGCGGGCACTGATGCGTCACTTCGGGGATCGCCGCGCCGGTATGTGGGTGACCGAGGTCGGCTGGGGCACGGGCGGACCGAAGCACCGGTTCAACATCGGGGCGAAGCGGCAGGCGAGAGAAATCGCGACGCTGCTCCGTAGTCTCTACCGCGTGCGTCGCAAGTACCGGCTGCGCGGCGTCGTCTACTACGGCTGGCGCGACAAGCCGCCGTATCCCCCCAAGTTCAAGGACATGTGGGGGCTGCATACCGGCCTGTTCACGCTCAAGGGCGAGCCAAAGCCGGGCTACCGCGCCTTCGCGCGCGTAGCGACAAGGCTGCGATGAATCTGCCCCTCGCCACGCGGCGCTGAGCTTGCGCAATTCACGAGGTCTCCGCCGGGTTGCCGCCGAGTACCGTGGCCTGCTGGTCGTGCTGGGCCTCGCGGCCGTCGTTCGGATCGCCGTGGCAGTCGCATACCGTCCGGCGCTCTTCTACGGCGGCGACTCCAGCCAGTATCTCAAGCTCGCGCTCACCGGCCATCCGGTCACGATCGGCTTTGAGCGTCCGAGCGGTTACCCGCTCCTGATCGACGTCATCTCCGCTTTCGGTCGAGACCTCGCTGTTCTCACCACGGTGCAGCATCTCGCCGGACTGCTGACGGGCATCCTCGTCTACCTGCTGCTGGTTCGCATGGACGTGCCGAAATGGCTCTCGACCGTGGCCGCGGCGATCGTGCTCCTCGATTCCTATGCGATTGCGCTCGAGCAGCACGTCCTCGCCGAAGCCTTCTTCACCCTCGCCCTCGTGGCCGGCATGTTGCTCGTTCTCGCGCAGCGAGAGCCGTCGACCATCGCGATCGGCGCAGGCGGGCTGCTGCTGGGCGCGAGCGCCACGATGCGCGTGGCGGCGCTGTTCGCGGGTCCGGTGTGGCTGCTGTACGTGTTCTGGACGCGCCTCGGCTGGCGCACCGTCGCCGCGGCAGGACTCGGCCTGGCGCTACCGCTGATCGCTTATGCCACCTGGAACGCCGAAAAGACGGGGCGCTTCGGTCTCGCCGGAGCAGACGGCTGGTTCCTCTACGCGCGGGTTGCCGAGATCGGGGGCTGCACCGGCGCCGACGTCCCGGCAGCGGGCCGCATCCTCTGCGAGCGAACCGCACGCGACTCGAGAGAGGGAGCAGCCTTTCATCTCTGGAGCCCCGAGGGCAGCGCTCATCGTGCCTTCGGTCGCTTGACCGGGGACCCCGAGCGCAAGCGGCGACTCAACGCGATCATGCGCGAGCACGCGCTTGCGATCATCCGCGATCGGCCGTTGAGCTATGCACGGATGGTGGCATCCGACTTCCTCCGCTATTTCGAACCCGGCGTGGAGTCCCGCTACATTTCCGACTCGGCTCTCAGCCTGCCGGCCTCAGGCGCTCTCATGCAGCTCGACCCGCGTGTGAAGCGCTCTTTCTTCCCCGATCTCGAGCCGCGCGTTCACGAGCACGCCGGACTGGTGCGCACCTACCACCGCGTCCTGCACACACCCCGTTGGCTGCTGGGATGTCTTATGGTCCTCGTGACGTTCGGCCTCCTCCTGCCCGTGTTCACCCGCGGGCGGCTGCGAATGCCTCACCGGCGGGAGATCTTGCTGTTGACCGGAACCTCGATCGCGATTCTGATTGGCGCGACGGCCACCTCCGAATTCGTCCTGCGCTACCTCGTACCAGTCGCGCCACTCGTACTGGCGGGCGGGGTGGCCGCGATTGTGGACCTAGCCTGGCTGTTGCGACGCCGAGCCGGCGGCCTGCGAAACGCTGAGACCCCGCGGGCCATGCGGCCGTCCGCTAGAAGGCCGTTACGGCTCCCGTGACATTCGTGAACGCCTGAAGCGCCGGCTTTGGGGAGCCGTCCTTGCGCAGTAGGCCAGTATGAAGACCCCAACGGCCGCGTTGGCCCGCGATGACCCCCGAGGTCTCGCCAGTTGTAGTAGTGGATGCCGTCGAGGCGCTGGCGGCCGCGCATGCGAGCGAGTTCGGTGAGCGTGCGCGGCACGAGGCACGCCTGGCCCTGCTCGGCGACCACGAGGTCGGAGGCGGGGGCGTAGGGATGGATCGCAACCACGTCGAAGCTGCCGTTGGCACCGCCGGGTACATCCGCTTGAGGAAGGGGACAAGCCTCGTACGCCCGGCGGACGATCTTCCACGTTCTCCTGCGACAGCGCCTACTCCCGCATCCCCCGGCTTCGAGCGCTTCGGCCGGACTCAACCAGTTTGTGCTCGTCCAGCGGCTCGACGCCCACCCGTTCCCCGTCTGAACCTAGATGCCCCCCGCCGCCGCGAGCCGGAGCAGGTCGAGCGTCGCCGGGGTCGCCGCGAGCTCCTTGGGCCAGTAGATGCCGTCGAACTCGTGCAGGGTGAAGTGGAAGTAGGGTTTGCCGGGCGTGCGCTCCAGGACGTAGCGGGTGTTCGCGGCCTGGTTGCCCGAGCCGTCCTCACGCCAACTGATCTCCGTGATCCAGATCGGCTTGTCCGTACGAGCATCCGCCGCGTTGATGCGTGCGACCGCCGTGCTTGGACCAGCGTAGGTGTGGACTGAGATCGCCTGGCTCGTGTTGGACTCGTCCACGAACGCCTCCCAGCCGCGCACGTCGAGCGCGAAGGCTCCGGCCACCACGGTGTCTTCGCGCCCCGCCTTTGTGTTCTTGATGGCGCGGGTAGTCGCCCGGACAAACTTGCCCCATGCGGCGGGCTCGCCGTAGAAGTCATAGTCGCCGCTCCAGTCGGCGTTCGGTTCGTTCCAGATCTCCCAGTAGCGCTGCGCCGGGTAGCGCTGGACCACGGAGCGCACATAGGCGAGCCACTCGTCCATCTGCGTCTGGGTCCGCGGCCGGTAGGTCTGGACGAGAATCGGCAGGATGAGCACGCCGTACTGGTTCGCGAGCGCGTACTGGCGGTCGCGCTCGACGTCTGGCTCCTCTCGGAACCAGGCGGCCCTGTATGCGAGCCCACGAGGCCCGTATACGTCCCGGAAATCCGCTTCCGGGGGATGTTCCCACCCTACCCCTGAAATGCCTGCGATCCGGGCGGTAGCCGCCGCAGGCGCTGCGGCGAGAGCGAGAGCTACGGCGATCGCGAGAACTAGCGGCTTCTTGAGGCCGCGCGGGCGGGAACGAGTCATACATTCACCGTAGCCCGGAACCCGGTCGTTATCAAACGTTCCGTGAGAGGTGAGCGACGGGGCTCGATCGGCGACCGCCTGGAGCATCCAGCCGTCCAGCCACAGCAACCATCGCCGCGCGCGCCCGCTTCGCTACTGCCGCAGTCCCACGGCTTCGAGGGCGGACTTCGGTCGTCAAAGCCGTTTATGACCTCGACGAGCTGTCCATCGCGGATTCGCCCCGCGTTCACGCTGCGCCCCACCAGTTTCAGCACGGTGTCAAGGTCGCCCGGCATCAACGCCGCCTTCGCACGCGTCGCGATTTCCACGTTCTCCTGCGACATCGCCCGTCCAGTATCTCCGGTTCGATCTAGGCTCTGCCAATGGCGAGCCCGGAGCTGAGCCATCGCGTCGAGAAGGTCGGTGGCTACCCGCCCGGAGAAGGCGGCTGCATAAGGTACTTCAAGGTCCGTGCGTCCGAGTGAGCGGGGCGTTCGGCGCCGGGCGGCTTACCACTGCGATTGGTGCGCTGGTCGCGGTTCTTTCCGCCGTCGCCGCGGTGGGCGCGCCGGCGACCGCGGCGCCGCTGGCCGGCACTCCCTTGGTTGCTTTGTCCGGCCGCTCGCCGTTCGCGGATCGCTGTGGGACTGGTGAGGCGACTCAGGCGGGCGCGGAGGTGGAGGCTCATCTGGCGGTCGATCCAAGCGATCCGGCGAAGCTGGTGGCGGCGTGGCAGCAGGATCGCTCCGGCCTCAGCGGGGGCGCGCTGTCCACCGGGGTCTCGGTGAGCGCCGATGGAGGCCGTCACTGGCGGCGGGTCGATGTTCCCGGGACGACGAGCTGCCCGTCTGACGCCTTCGTTCGTCGGAGCGATCCGTGGGTCTCGATCGGCGCCGATGGAATCGCGTATCTGGCCACCCTCGAGTTGAGGGTCGATGCCGCCTCGACGCGCTCGAAGGTGCTCGTGAATCGCTCGGTCGACGGGGGAGCGACTTGGTCGCCGCCCGTGACGCTCGTCGACAGGGGCGCGACCGAGGACAAGGAGGCGGTCACCGCCGACCCGGCCCGGCCCGCCACCGCGTACGTGATCTGGGCCATGGGCGAGGGCGGCATGGGACCCCGCACCGCCTACTTCGCGCGTACGGTGGATGGCGGGGCGACATGGTCGGCGCCGCAGGCCGTCTACACGCCGCCGGTAGGGCACTACGCGAACGGGCACCAGATCGCCGTCGCACCGGACGGGGCGCTGATCGACATCTTCTTCGAGGGCGGCTTCAACCTGGTCGGTCGGGCAATCATGGCGATGCGCTCTGAGGACCAGGGCGTGAGCTGGTCCTCGCCTGTGCTGGTCGGTCCGTCGTCTGCGCTCCCGACCGTCGACCCGGAACGCAACACCCCGATCAGCTCAGCCGAAGGGCTTCCGACGGTGGCGATCGTCCCCGCTGGCGACGTCTTCGTCGCCTGGCAGAGTGGCGGCGTCGCGGGCAGCGGACGAATCTCGTTCGCCCGGTCCACCGACGGCGGCCGCAGCTTCCGGCTCCAGCGTGCGGTCCCCGCCGCCCGCGCGAGCCCGTTCACCCCGGCGCTCGCGGCCGGCCCCGCGGGCCTGGCGCTCTCGTACTACGACTTTCGATTCGACCGGCGCGGCGACCGCGAGCTCACCACCAGCATGTGGATCGCCCACTCACACGACGCGGGGAGATCGTGGGCCGAGAGCCGCATCGGCGGCCCGTTCGACATCCGCCGGGCGCCGCGCCGAGGGCGCACCCAGCTCTTCCTCGGCGACTACACCGGCCTCGTGCCGCTGCCCAACGGCTTCGGCGCCGCCGTCGTCGAGTCGAGACCGGCCGCTGCTAATGGCCCGTCCGATGTGTTCTTCACGCGCGCCGCGCTCGGCCGGCGCCCGAGCGTACTGCGCATGCTCGTCTCCGTGCGGCCGCGGCGGATCAGCTCTGGACGTCGCACGCGACTCCGCGTGCGGGTGCGCGGAGTCGTTGACGGCGACCGCCGGCCGCTGGCCGACGCGCTCCTTCGGATCGGGCGCCGACGCTTCCGCACCGACAGCAGCGGCCGCGCGGCCGTGTCGCTCAGGCTGCGCGCCGGGCACTACCGGCTCCGCGCAACGAAGCCGGGCTTCAGGCGCTCGGCCAAAGCGTTCACCGTGACCGCGCGCTGAACGCCGAGGTCGCACGCCCCGGATAACGGTGCTGCCCTCCATCGTGGAGCGAGGTGCGGAATCGCGAGCACCACCCGCCGGGTGGCGGAATCGGCGACATCGGGGTTGGCGGCCGAGCGGCGGAATTCCTCAACACGCAGGTAGTACTCCTCGCCCGTGACTGCCGAGCCGCGCGTGTAGAGGGAATGGTCAGAAAGGGCGTCGACTGAGTGGCGCCATCCTTGACCAGTGGAATCGTTCCAGCCGCCTCGACCACGAGCACCCGACTGGGGCGCCCTGTCGTTTCGGGACCGCCGCGGTGGTTTTGGCGCGCGCTTCAGATGCGCTCATGAGGGTTTACAGGTGAGCAAACGGCGACGTGCGACCCGGGCGCGGAGCTGAGCGGCCGCGTCGGGAAAGCCATCGGCTACCCACCGCTCTCAGAGATGAGCGGTCCATCGCGCCGGAAGTTCCACGAGGCGTTACTCGACGCCGACAGCTTCGAGGACCTGCCGGGAAAGTCACAGGCGGCGATCCTGAAAGGCGGAACAGAACCGGCCGAACCTCCGCTTGGTAAGCGACGGCTAAAGCTGCCGCGACGACCAGAGCAGTGCGGCCAGGATCACCGAGGTCAGGCCGACCACCAGCCCGACGATCCAGCCGGCAACGTCCTGGCCCACGAGAATCGCGCCCAGCGCCACCGCGATCCCGATGATTCCGCCTGTGGCGATCAGGCGCATGGCGCCGCGCTCGACTTTGGTGCGGCGGCGCTCTCGGGCGGGCACCATGCCTTGGGGCTGGCGCCGAGACTTACGCTCGCGCCGACGATCCTCACGCTCGACGGATGCGGGACCTTCGCCGGACTCTGCCATGAATCTCCAATCGTCGCTCCCGGGCGCCGTTACCCGGAGAGCACGCTCCGAACGCCCGAGGCTGAGCGAGGAAGGTTGGAGTGTGCTGTTGCCGGTGGAGGGCGACCCGTTCGAGGACGTGGCCGCGCTCATGCGGCCTGAGGCGGCCGTTTGTACGTCTACGGCGCCTAGGCTGCCGGGACGTGGCGCCGCGGGCACGTCCAGATTCGATGGATTCTCGGACTTACCGGTCGCCTTGGTTGGCGTGGCCGCCATCGTCTCGGCTGGTTCTTCATCGTCGCGCTCGACGTGGCCCCAGAGTCCTACTCCACGACCTCGCAGATCATCCCGCGCTGCTCCTCGAAGCAGGGCGGCGCTACGCTCAACGCGATGCATCCGCCGGTCCAGCAGGGCATGGGCAAGCGTAGCTCGGTTGAGTTCTACGAGGTGGGCGTCAAGATCGACAACTGAGGCCCGGCCGCCCGATGGCGGTCCGACCGAGCCCGGCTTCAGCATCCGCCCCGACCGTCCGATGCAAGCGACGTGGGGCGCGCGGCGGTTCAAAACCACTGATGAAGGGAACTCAGAAGCCGATGCCGGCCGTGCGGCGTCTCGCACCCCATTTCGCGGCTCTACTCGTATTGCTCGCGATTCTCCCCGCGTCCGCCGGGGCGGCGAGCGCGAGCCGCGAGCAGCGCCAGGAGATGTTCGGCCTCGGCGGATGGGCATGGCCCAGCTCAGGCGAGATAGCCGCGCTCTCCGGAAAGGGGCTGCGCTCGTGGCGGGTCACCATGTCGTGGGCGGACATCGAGCCACACCGCGGCCAGCGGCTCTGGGCGGGCTGGGACCGGCTCGTCCAAGAGCTCGCCTCGCGCCACGTGCAGGTGATCTTCACGCTCACCGCCTGCCCGCGCTGGGCGTGTGACCACGGCGGCCCGCCGCGCAGCGAGCTCGGGCGCTCGGCTTGGGTCGACTTCGTTCGAGCAGCGGTGCGCCGCTACGGCGTCGGCGGCGCCCTCTGGCGGGAGCACCCCGGGCTGCCGGCCAAGCCGGTGGTCCACTGGCAGGTCCTGAATGAGGTGAACGGGCCCGACCAGTGGGGAGGCCCGCCGAGCGCCGCTGGCTACGCCGGCTTCCTCAAGCTCACCGCCTCGGCCATCCGCGGCACGGACCCGAATGCGAAGGTCGTGCTCGCTGGGCTCGGCGAGAAGATGCCGGTTTGGCTGCGGGACTATCTGCCTGCGCTCTACCGGCAGCCCGGATTCGCCGCCGACTTCGATGTCATGGCCGTAGAGGGGTACGCCCCGCGGCCGCGTGACCTGCGCCGCATCTTCCGCACCACCAGGCGCTCGATGAGGCGCTATGGGGATCTGGCCAAGCCTGTCTGGATCACAGAGATGAGCTGGTCCACCGGCGGCGGGACCCACCCGTTCGTGACGAGCGAGCGCGGCCAAGCCCGCCGGCTACGGGATGCGTACGACCTGCTGCTGGCCTGCCATCGACGCTGGAATCTCGGGCGGGTGTACTGGTTCTCCCACCGCGACCAGCGCGTGCCCGCCGGCAGCGGCGATTACTGGGGCAACCACAACGGCCTGATCGCCGCCGACGGCCGCTGGAAGCCCGCGATGCGCGCCTTCCTTCACTATCTGCGCGTCCGCGCCCCCCGGGTGCGGGCCGCCTCCTGCCGGCGCTGACTCGCCCGCGGTCAGCGCCCCCGCTCGCGCTCGACAGTTTCGCCACGCGATCGTCGTCGCCCTGGTAGCCGTCTTCAAGTTCGACGGCCTCGAAGTCGTCCTCGTACTCGTGGTACTCGGTCACGCGTCGGCTTTGGCTCCGGCCAGCTCGTTGCTTTTTCGCTATCACAGACCACAAGCACCCAATAGCCCCGACCCTGCGAGGAATCAATGCTCTTTAACGTCCAAATCGCCATGGTGGTTGACGCGATAGATGATTTCCAGACCGAGATAATCGCTCTAGGCGCACTGCAGGCGGCGAAGGCCGAGGTGCACAACCAAGCCGCGCGGGTCGTCGATGCTGCCGTGAATGTCACCGGCCGCGAGAACAACTAGTCGCGGGGAATGACCGAGCGCGGGCCGCGGCGGCCCAGCCGGGCGGTTGCCACTCCCGGCTGGGGGCCTCAGTGTGCCGCTGGACCTACCTGCAGGGCGAGAAGTCGTCCGTCTGCCCTGGCGGGTGACAGAGCGCGCCCGGGTCGTGCGTACCCTTGTCGCTCTTGCCCGGACCGAAGTTGCCGGCGACAGCTGGGGCTGCCGAGATTGACGGCGCTGCGGCTGCGAGGATGCCGGCAAGCATCTTGCGCCTCGTATGAGCTCCTTTGCTGGCGCGTTCGCGTGGCCTCAGGGCCATGAGGTCGTGCTTGCGGTCAGAACGCGTGTAAGCGATCAAGCGCAACTTGCGCGTTCTGTGGGCGAATAACGTCGCAAGGGCGACTTTTCGTGCTGCGGGCGGAGTGGTCCAGCACTCGTTCAGGGCCTCTCGCGGACGGTGGCGTGGCCCGCCGCGTGCAAAACGCTCCGACGGGGTAGAAACAGGAACGTGTCCACCATCGCTGTGATCGCCATCGTGGTCGGCGTCTTGGTCGTGCTGGGGCTCGTGCTGTTCGCGGCCCGACGCGCGGCCGAGAACCGTCGCCGCGAGCGCGAGCGCCTTCGCAGCGAGGCGGCGGGACATCGCCAGGAAGCCGAGGCCCATGCCGTCAGGGCTCGCGAAGAGCACGACGCCGCGACGCGTGAGCGCGAACGCGCCGCTCAACTTGCGGCGGCGGCAGAGGAGCAGGGGCGCGCGGGTGAGGACCACGCCGCGCAGGAGCGCAAGCGGGCGGCCGAACATAGGGCGATCGCGGAGGAGCATGAGCGGGCTGCGGCGGACCAAGAGGCAGCACATGCAGCGGCCGCGGAGGAGCACGAGCGGGCTGCGAA
>Ga0126307_10002910_pt1 | contig 11639 bp, 8 predicted proteins | sample Plot28_FD_89955 | JGI IMG/M metagenome (GOLD analysis project Ga0126307, IMG submission 89955) | Serpentine soil microbial communities from UC McLaughlin Reserve, CA, USA - Plot28 | ecosystem: Environmental > Terrestrial > Soil > Grasslands | place: USA: UC McLaughlin Reserve, Lake County...
GGGCCTGGCGGCCCTTGCTTGTCAGCACGGCGCCTTGTCAGCACGTTCCGGCCTTCGGCCTCCACTTTCAGCACGCCGCCTCGCTCCGCTCGGCGGCTTGTCAGCCTGTCCGTGGCGCCGCTCGCTGGCACCAGCCGACCGACTATCGACTATCAGAGCCCAAAAAGCTGACAAGCGAGGGCCGCCAGGCCCGAGCGCGCTGACAAGCGAGGAGGCCGGCCTTGCCGGCCCCGCTAGTCGGACGCTGCTATGGGCGGGCCGTAGTAGTCTCCGTTGATCTCGGCCACGGGCACATCGCGCGGGGGGATCGGCCTTCCGCCTTCGTAGAGGGCCTCGTAGCTCGTCCGCCATCGATCTTTGTAGACGACCTTGCCGTCTTCTCGTTTGGTGTAGTTGGTGACCCACTCGGAGGCGCCATCGGTCATGTAGACCGGAGACGAGGACATCTTCACGTTTACGTCGCTGGGGACGCCGTAGACCTCGGCGTAGATGTAGTCGTCGTTGGAGACGTACTCTTGCAGGAGTATGTAGCCGTCGGTGGTGTTCTTGAACTTCATGTCAAGGGCGCCGAACCACACCGTTGCGTCCATCCCCGGCCTGATGTAGGGGAGTTGCGTGTCGTGCGGGTGGCGTTCGACCACCTCGAGGCCGGCGTAGAGTGCCGCGTTGTAGAGCGTCGAGGTAACCTGGCAGAGGCCGCCGCCCAGGCCCGTGCTCGTCGCGCCGTTGATGATGACGTGTCCCTCGTTGTAATCGAGACCCGAGACGGTGTCGTTCATGGAGAAGACCTCGCCGGGGGCCAAAAACGTGCCGCTTATGGCGCGCGACGCTATGCCCAGGTTGTCCACGCGCTCCTGGGTGTGGTCCGAGGTGGCCCTGTAGTTGGTGTGGTAGGAGCCCAGGAGCTTCGTCGGCTTTTTGGCCTCGAGCCCCGCGGTGGTGTACTCGGGCTTCTCGACGGTCGTCGATACCTCGTACTCGCGCTTGCCGTCGAAGATGCCGCCCTGTATGCCGTCGAGAAGCTCCTCGGCCTCGACGCTCCTTCCCTCGTGGCTGGGCTTGACGACGACGTCGCCTTGGCGGTCGAAGGCAAAGCTGGCATCGACGGGCCTGACCGTGAGGTCGTTGTAGACGGGGGTGAGGATGCCGTCCAGGCGGTCGCGGTCGATGCTGACGGCCATCTTGCCGCCCTGCTTTGTAATTTCTATGGTGCGGCCCACGTTGGCGGGAGGCACCGTCCAGCTTTCGCCGTCTTCGGCTTTGATCTCGAGCTCCTCCGAGAGGGCCCCGCTGGCCTTCTTCGCCGCCACCTCCGCCTCGGCCGTCGTAACGTTGGGGTCGAGCACCTCGCCCTTGAGGGCGACCTTCCCGCTCATGTCCTCTATGGCCCCGTCCACGCTCGCCATGGTGGCGGCGGGGTCGAGACGGTACCCGTCGCGGCTCTCGGTGACCTCGACCTCGTCGCCGTAGACCTTTACGTTGGCCTCCTTGGGCTGGCGGTTTACCTGGGCCCTGAGCTCACGCACCTGCGCCCTGGCCATGCCGGGACGGTAGTCGATGTCGGGCGGGATCGTCGCGCCGCCGAAGGAGGCGCGCAGGCGCTCGGAGAGCCGGTCCAGGACGTTGCCCTCGCGCCCGACGGCGTAGGCCTGGTTTACGGTCCTGGCGATGTTGAAGTCGACGCCCATCTCTTTGGCCGTTCGGGAGAACTGCCCTGGGTCGCTGAACTCGATCTCCTCCAGCGGACCAACCACCTGGTCCCTGACGGCCTCGCGGGCCTCGGCCGGGGTCTTGCCGCCTAAAGAGACGTTGCCGACCTCGACGCCGCGATGTATCTTGCCCGAGTTCAACCAGAAGTCCGCCGCCACGAGCACGGCGATGATGGCGCAGACGATGATTATGGGACCGGCCACGCCCCGGCGCCTGCCGGCCTGCTTGCCCGACTCGAAGGAACCGTAAGAAGACAAACCCTCACGCTCGTATCCGCCGCTCTTGTCCCTTCTCGTTCTCCGGTTTTTGAGACTCAAGTATCTACCCTCCGCGGGTGGCCTTACACGCGCCCGAACGACAGATTCTCCTGGAGAGGTCCCCCCTCTCTCGTTTTGGCTTGCGGCTCTACGTCCCGGCCAGAACGAGCGCCGCCCGGAAAGCCTAACACGGCGAGGGGGTGTACGCCACCTCATCCAAGGATGTTGCGCCAGGGCGGGGAGGCACAAGCGGGTGTACTCCCCGGACGCGGGAGCACAACATCTGGTCTCAGTCCTGGACAGCCTCTTCCCCTGGTTCCTCCTCCAGCGTCACCGCCGGGGTCCCCAGGATGGCGCCCTGGCTCACCAGCAGGCGTCGCTCCGAATCGTACGCCTGGACCATCAACGCGAGCTCGAGCCGGTCGCGCTCGGCGGGAAGGGTGCCCGCCTCCTCCTGCCTGGCGACCTCCGTGCCCTCGACGCCGAGGGCCTTCTCAAGCTCGCCGATCCTGCGCCGCATCTTGAGCCGTCCGCCCGGCGTCAGGCGCAGGTAGGTCCGCTCGTCAGGCCCCTCGAAGGGGTAGACCCACGCACTCCGCAACCAGTGCTGCAGGATCTCGCTCCTCAACTCCTCTTTGTTCCTGAGCTCCATCACGCTCACTTTCTCTTACTCTGATCTGCCAGCCCGGAAACTACACCCTCCTCCGGGCGTACGGAAGGTTACCATGAGCGCCATGCACAAAGACGCCATCCCCGCGCCCTGGAGGAGGCTCGGGGAGACCCTCGAAGGCCACTTCACAGCCCGAGCGCACGGTCTCCTCGCCTCCGACTTCGCCCTGCTCGACCGGGAAGGCAACGAGATCGGCCGCCTGAGCATCGACGGACCCGAGGCCGCCGAACTCCGAACGGCAGACGTGAAGGCACACATCGAACGCCTTGCTCGAAACCGTTACAGAATGCCGTCGGGCGGCCTGGAGATCCTCACCTCCACGGAGGTTCCGGGTTCGCCGAGGATCACCTGCCTGGGCCGCCCCTACAACGTCAAACTGTCCCTCCTGCGCAACACGGCCGCGGCCGGTCCCGCGGGGGACGAAACGACCGCGCGCGTCGCTGGAGGCCTGACCAACAGAAGATACGAGATCACCTTCGACGCAAGAGACGAAGGCTCGTTGCCCGTGGCGCTGTTCCTGCTCTACCGCCTCGTGGATCTCAGGCGCGCAGCCTACCGCGCCGGCTGAAGTGCTGAGGCGGCGCCAAGCGAAGCGAGGCGCCATGCTGACAAGCGAAGGGCGCCAGCCCGAGCGTGCAGACAAGGCGCTGGCGAAGCCAAGCGCCGTGCTGACAAGCTGCCGCAGGCAGCGTGCTGACAAGCTGCCGGTCACCGCAGCCGCGGCGGCAGCGGCAGGTCCTTGGGTGTCGCGTAGATGGTCACCGTGGAGCCTCTGGGGGCGCGGGTTCCCACGGCGGGATCCGTGGCCCAGGTTACGCCGCGGGGGGCGAAACCCTCCTGGTAATCGTAGACGTAACGCACCTCGAAGCCCCTGTCTTTCAGCGCTTCCTCCGCGTAGTAGTCGTAGTAGGCCGTCACGTCGGGGACGGGCACCATCTCCGGTCGGTCCGGCGCGTTGGTCCTGGAGAGCTTGGCGTCCGTCACCGTGGCGACGGTCCGGTTGCCGGGCTCGCCGGAAAGCCCCCGCGGTGGTGGCGGGGGGTTTGTCTCGACCGGGTTCATCCGGCTCAGTACCCTGGCCACGTCGTCCTGCGGGGGGCCGATCAGGCCAGATGCCACCGCCCCTCCGCCGCCCAGGAGGAGGAGCAGCACGATCACCGAGGCAAGGACGAGGCCGGCGCCGCGGACCTTGCGGCGCGCGGACCTGGGGGCCTCTCTCGTTCCCGACGATTTGGGCTGGGCCTCTACCTCTATGTCGTCGAGCATCGCGCTCGCCGAGAAGTACCTGTCCCGTGGGGCCTTGGAGAGCGCCTTCATGATCACCGCCTCCATGCCTGGCGAGATCCTCCTGTTGAGCCTACGCGGCGGCGGGGGGTCTTTGTGGATGTGCTGCCTGGCGAGGCTCCTGACGTCGCCGGAGAAAGGCGGCCTTCCCGTCAGGCAGTGGTAGAGGAGCACGCCCACGGAGTAGATGTCGCTCCTCGGGGTGGCGTCCTCGCCCCTTAGCTGCTCCGGCGACATGTAGCGGGCGCTGCCCACGATCTCGCCCGGCTCGCCGGCCGGCGCCTGGTCGTCCTCCTCGACGATGCGGGCGATGCCGAAGTCGGCGACCTTGACGGTTCCCTCCCGCGTGAGGAGGATGTTGGAGGGCTTGATGTCCCTGTGGATGATGCCCTGCCTGTGGGCGTAAGAGAGCGCGAGAAGGAGCTGCGTCGCCATCCTCCTCACGAACTGCTCGTTGAGGCGGCCCCCGCGCCGGCCGGCGAGCAGATCCCCGACGTCCCTGCCGGCGACGCACTCGACCACGATGAAGGGCACCTCGCCGTCCTGGGAGATGTCGTAGACCTTCACGATGTTCTGGTGGTCCAGCGACGCCATCGCGCGCGCCTCCTGCCTGAAGCGCCGCCGGAAAGAAGGCATCTCGGCGTAGTGGCGGTGGAGGGTCTTCAGCGCGACCGTGCGGCCGAGGACGTCGTCTTCCGCCCTGTAGACGACCGCCATCCCACCCGAACCGAGGGTGCTCTCGACCCTGTAACGTCCTGCGAGGACCGTTCCAACCGACGTTTCCAGCCTCTTACCACCTTCGACCAAAAGTACCCTGGAATGCAACAATTATATATGCCCGAACACACTCCAGGTACACTACCAGAGGGCGACCATGACGTTACCCAACATGCTGGAGCCTGTCAAACGCGCGGGCCACATCTAGTGGCCCGTCTTCGTCACATCGCCGGAGAGGAGACCATGAAGACGACCTTCGACCGTTACCTGCGCTACGAGGAGCTAACGCGAACCTTGCGCTCGCTCGCAGAAGAAAACCCGGGGCTCTGCAGGGTCTGGTCCATAGGCAAGAGCTACGAGGGACGCGAGATCTGGCTCTCCGAGCTCACCAACTCCGAGACGGGCCAGGCCGAGACCAAGCCGGCCTTCTGGGTGGACGGCAACACGCACGCCGGCGAGGTCACGGGCTCGATGGCGGCGCTGTACCTGATCGAACACCTTCTGGCGAACTACGGCTCCGACGACCTGGTGACCCGCCTCCTCGACGAGCAGGCCTTCTACGTGCTCCCCCGTCTCTCCCCCGACGGCGCCGAACGTTACCTGACGACGCCCCATACTCTACGGGCGACCCCGCGACCCTGGCCCGAGCCTGAGGAGGAGCCGGGCCTCCACCCCGAGGACGTGGACGGCGACGGCAACATCCTCACCATGCGCGTCGAGGACGAGAACGGCGAATGGCGCGTCTCCGACGGGGACGCGCGGCTCATGGTCCCCCGGGCCCCGGATGAAGCAGCCCCGGGGACCACATACTACCGGCTCTACAGGGAAGGGCTCTTCAAGGACTACGACGGTTTCGAGCGTAAGATTGCACGCCCCCTCTACGGCCTGGACATGAACCGCCAGTACCCCTACCACTGGAGGGACGAGGAGAGGGACGCGGGGCCCTACCCGCTCTCAGAGCCCGAGTCGAGGGCGCAGGTCGATTTCTTCCTGGATCACAAAAACATCTTCGGCGTGCACACCTACCACACGTTCTGCGGCGCCATCCTGAGGCCCTACTCCAACATGCCCGACGACGAGATGAGGGAGCAAGACCTCGCCGTCTACAAAGCTTTGGGCGACCGGGGAACGGAGATCACCGGCTACCCCAACATCTCTGTCTACCACGACTTCGCCTACGATCCCAAAAGGTTCATAACCGGCGCCTTCGACGACTGGGCCTACGACTACTACGGCGTCTTCGCCTTCACCATCGAGTTCTGGTCCATGGCACGGGCGGCCGGCGTGGAGGTCGATGACTTTATCGAGTTCTTCCGCAACCCGCCGGAAGAGGCCTCCTTGAAGATGCTCGTCTGGAACGATAGGGAGCTGGGCGGCGAGGGCTTCGTCCCCTGGAGACCCTTCGACCACCCCCAGCTCGGGCGCGTGGAGCTCGGGGGCTGGAAGACCAAGTTCACGGCCCAGAACCCGCCGCCGCAGTTCCTCACGGCCGAGTGCGAGAAGCTGGCCCGCTTCGCCCTCGCGCACGCCTCCACGGCCCCGCGCCTGCAGGCCCGCCTCGACACCGAGGAGCTCTCGCCGGGCCTCCGCCGCCTCGAGCTGGTCGTCGAGAACACCGGGTACCTGCCGACCAACGTAACCGCGGTCGCCGCCGACAAGAAGCTAGCCAGACCCGTCGAGGTCAGGCTGGACCTACCACCGGACGCGAGCCTGGTATCAGGGGAGCGGGAGGTCGAGCTCGGGCACCTCGCGGGACGCTCCGCGCTCGCCGGTAACAAGTGGAGGAGCCCCGCCTTCTTCCAGGGCCTGCCCTCCGACTACGCCCGCCGCGCCATCTGGGTTGTTCGCGGCGGCGGGCCCGTCGAGATAGAAGTGCGCGGCGGGAGGGCGGGCACGGCGCTGCTGACCGGCTGAAGCGTTCTAACTCACCTCGACAACCCAGGCGGCGACCCAACCGTCTTCCGATCTCACGTAGTCGCCCCTCCACGAGATGCCTTTCAGGCGGTCGAAGATCCTTGCCGCCTCCAGCGGGTCTTCCAGCCCGATCTCCTGGCCGAGAGCTTCGATCTCGCTTCTGGGAACCTGGACGGGGATACTCTCGAACCTGTCTTTCAGGACCTCGCGCATCCTGATCTGCTGCTGCCTGTCGGGGGTCCGGTATCTGCCCTCTCTGATGGCCGACCTCCTCTTCGTACCTGCGGACAGTCTGCCCCTCCCCCCGAAACGAAACTGTCGTACAAAACACTACGCAGGCACTACGTACGCTTCTTTCCACGTCTCCGGAGCAGCGAGTAGCCCACGGGCACGACGAGCAGCGTCAGGAAGGTGGAGGTCGCGAGCCCCCCAACCACCGTTATGGCGAGGCTGGAGGAGATCAAGCCGTTCCCCCCGCCGGAGAGCCCCAAAGCCAGCGGCAGCAGGGCGAACATGGTGGCGAAGGCCGTCATCAGGATGGGCCTCAGCCGCGCCCGTCCGGCCTCCAGGATGGCCTCGTCGGCCGTCTCGTAATGTCCTTGCGCTCTGATGGCGAAGTCCACGAGCAGGATGGCGTTGGAGACCACGATCCCTATGAGCAGCAGGATGCCGAGCAGGGAGGGCACGGAGATGGCCGTGTTCGTCAGGAAGAGCGCGCCGAAGGCGCCGACCGACGTAAGGGGCACGGCGAGCAGTATCACAAGCGGTATGCGGAGCGAACCGAAGAAGACGACCAGGATCAGGAACACCAACACCAGCGCCACGATTATGGAGAGGAAGAGGTTCCTGAAGCTCTCGTCTATATCCTCGTTCTCGCCGCCCACCTGCGCCGTGACGTTGCTTGGCAGCGCGACGTCGGCGAGGGCTTCCTGCGCCTCCGTGGAGACGGTCTGGGTGTCGGCCGAGGTGATCTGGGCCGTCACCGTTACGGCCCTCTCCCCGTCGACGCGGCTGACGGCCGCCGGGGATGCCACTTCGCTGACCTCGGCGATATCGCCCACGGTGGTGCCGCTGCCTACGGGTAGTCCTCGCACCTCGTCCAGCGAATCGACATCGTCTTCGGGAACGCCAACCACGACGGGCGTGTCGCCGAGCGTGGTCACGGTGCTGCCGCCAAGGAGCGAGGCCAGCGACATCGAGACCAGCCCGGGCGAGAGCCCCGCCCCGGCGGCCTTCTCCGGGTCTACCTTGACCTGGACCTCGGGGGCGCCGTCCGAGATGTCGCTCTCCACGTTGTTCACGTCCTCGAGGTTGCTGAGCTTCTTCTCGACTATGCCGGCAGCGTCGGCGAGTTCCTCTTTGGAACCGCCGGTGAGAGTGGCTTCCAGGCCGCCCTGCGGCGGGCCGTTGGAGAGGATCTCGACCTGGAAGTTCTCCCCGTAGAGGTCGTCGCCCTCGGCGTCGATGCGGTCCAGGGTCCGCCCGACGTCGGCGCTCTCTCTGACGTTTATGAAGGCCTGGGCTTTGTTGCCGGGCCTGACGGGGGACTCGGGGTCGGTGGTGTCCTCGCCGCCGATGGAGACGAGATAGCTCTTCACGCCATCGTCTCTTTGCAGTGAGTCCTCGAAGGGTCCTAGCCTGTCGCTCGCCTTCTCGAGCGCGGTTCCCGTGGGCAGTTCCACGTCGGCGATGAGCAGACGCTCCTCGCTCGGCGGGAAGAAAGCGACGGGCAGAAAGCGCACGAGCCCGAGCCCCCCGGCGAAGACCACGAGCGCGAGCAGCAACACCACCAGCCTGTGTCGCAGGCTCCAGCGCAGCATCGGGGTGTAGATCCGCAGGAGGAGCCCTTCTGACTCCTCACCGGAACGCCGCGCCGCCCTGGCGACGAGCAGCACGATCCCCACGAGGACCAGCGCTACGACCACGCCCACGACCGCGAAAAGTGCTGTCGAGTCGGGCCCGATCCCCGCGACGAACCCTTCGACGCCTTCTACGAAACCGGAAGGAAGTCCGGGCAGGCCGTCGAGCACGCTAGCTTTGGCGGTGACGGCGAGCGCGAGCGCCGACGCGATCAACAAAACGACCAAGCCCACGAGGAAGCGGGCGGGACCAGAGATCCTGCCCCCACGCCCGTGGGTCTCTGGAACGTCTTCGTCCAGCGTCTGCGGATCTCTCTCTCCGGCGCGATACCTGAGGAAGATGCTGACGAGCACGGGGATTATGGTCACGGCCACGACCAGGGAGGCCGCGAGCGCCAGGGCCACGGTCAGGGAGAGAGGGACGAAGAACCTGGAGACGATGCCGCCGACGAGGGCGAGCGGGAGGAAGACGGCCGTCGTCGTGAGCGTCGATGAGGTGATGGCGCTCGCGACCTCCGTGGTGCCCTTGAGGGCCGCCTCCTCCGGCTCGTAGCCGTTCTGCACGTAGCGGTAGGAGTTCTCCAGGACCACGATGGCGTCGTCTACCACGCGGCCGATGGCGATGGTCAGGCCGGCCAGGGTGATGATGTTCAGCGTCAGGTTGTCCGCCCAGGAGAAGAGCAGGGCGGCGAGCACGGAGGTGGGAAGCGAGACGGCCGTCACGAGCGTGGCGCGCAAGGAGCGCAGGAAGGCGAAGATCACCAGTATCGCCAGGAAAGCCCCGACGATAGCCTCCTCCACGAGCCCGTTTACCGACTCCTCCACGTCGGTCGCTGAGTTCAGGACGACCACTACCTGATCCCGCCCTATCTCGTCGCGCACGTCGTCGAGCACCTTCTCTACGCCGGCGGCGACCTCGACGGTGTTGGCGTCGGTCTCCTTGATCACGTCCAGACCAAGGCTCGGCTCCCCGTTGGTGCGCGAGATGCCGGCCAGATCGGACCCGACCGCTCGCACCTCGGCCACGTCCCCGAGCAACACGGGCTTCGGCGCCTCCGCCGGAACGCTCGCCGCGGCGGAAGCGCCCGCCGGGGTCCCGACCGGGGCTCCGGTCGGGGCTACGCCGGGGGGAGCGCTGGACCCGGCGGCCCCGGGTACGGCACCGCCCTGGATGCCCCCCGGTGCGGCCGCGGTCGGGGCCGTCGTACCGCCTTCCACGCCGACGGGAAGCTCTTCGAGGGCCTCCGTCCCGCCCAGTCCGCTGGTGGCGTTGATGGGGGTCTCGCGCCCGTTGACGAAGACGTTGCCCACGGGCGCGTCCACCTTGGCACCGCTGATGGCGCCGACCACGGCGTCGGTGGTGAGACCTTTGTCCTCGAGTCTCTCGGGGTCGAGGTTGACCTCGATGCGTTTCTCGGCGCCGCCGATCACATCGACGCTCGACACGCCGTCGACCTCCTCGATAGCGGAGACGACGTCGTCCTCGGCGTACTTCGTGAGGTCGGCGAGGTCCCCGTCCTCGGCCGCCAGCGAGAGCGACAGGATGGGGAACTGCGAGGCCGACTGGCTCTCGACCTCGGGGTCACCGGCCTGCGAGGGGAGCTCTATGCCGTCGAGCGCGGCCTGCAGGTCGCTCTCGGCCTCCTCGGTGTCGGCGTCGAGGTCGAACTCCACGAGCACGACGGAGAACCCCTGCGAAGAGGTGGACCGGACCGACTCGATGCCCTCCACGCCGTTTATGGCGTCCTCGACGGGCTGCGTGACCTGCTTGTCCACGAGATCCGGCCCCGCTCCGGCAACGGGGGTCGAGACGGTTATGACGGGGAAGGAGATGTCGGGCAAGAGCTCCTGGTTGAGCTGCGTCGTGGCGTAAGCCCCGCTCCCTACGAGCAACAGGGTCGCCAGTATGACGACGGACTTGTTCCCCAGACACCAGCCTACGATCCTCCGCATCAGTTCTCCTCAGCCCCGAAGCTCTCGGCCAACAGCCTCAGTCCCTTGACGAAGGCGAGGGCCTCCTCGTCGGTCATCTTGCTCATGGCCTGCTGCAACGGACGCCGGCGGTCCTCGACGATGCACCTGGCTACCTCGTGCATCCCCTCCACGTAATCCACGAGGACGACCCGCCGGTCCGCAGGGTCGCTGCGCCTGCCCACCATCCCATGCTCGGCCAGCTTGTCCACGAGCTGCGTCGCCGCTGGCGGCGAGACCTCCAGCTCCTCAGCCAGCTTCCCGACGGAGCGGGGCCCACGCGTAAGCGCGATCAAAACCTGTATGTGCCCAGGCGAAACCTGCACGTCCGTCGGTAACCCGCGGCGCGCGATCTCCCCCATCTCCACCGGACTGGGCCGCTCCACCAACCGCATCAACGTCGGTAGTAACATCAACGTCTCGTCAACGAGCTTCTCCCTGTCCACGTGATTTCTCCTACAAAATTTAAGGTGCTTATATAAACCACTTAAATGTTATCCTTGCTGGGTGGAATGTCAACGGTGAATCTGGTGGACGCTTTTGGGTACGATCTCTGCGTCTGGAGGTTTCCGAGGAGGCGGGATGAGGCTGAGGACTGCGGCGATGGGCGGGGCTGGCATCGGGGGCCTCGCGCTCTACAATCGGCGGTTGGAGCGGGGCGGCGGGGAGATCCCCGACCGGCTCGGTGGGGAGAAGCGCCGTTACCCGTGGAGGGGATACGACCTCGCGTACTCCGTGGCCGGTGAGGGCGAGCCGCTGCTGATGGTGCACGGCGTCTATGCGGGGGCATCATCCCTGGAGTTCCGCAACAACTTTCAGGAATTGTCCAGGAGCTTCAGGGTGTACGCCCTGGACCTTTTGGGGTGTGGTTTGTCGGAGAGGCCGGGGCGGCGGTACGGGCCTGAGGACGTGACGATGCAGGTCGAGGACTTTGCGCGGGAGGAGATCCGGGGTCCCGTCCACCTCGTGGCCAGCTCGCTCTCCGCGGCGCTCGCCGTGCCCGCGGCCGTGCGGAGCCCGCATCTCTTTAAGAAGCTCGTCCTCATCTGTCCCACGGGTTACGGGACCCTCGACCGTTCCTCCGGGCGGCTCGGAGACGCGGTGCTCGGCCTCTTTCTCACGCCGGTCCTCGGCAATACGCTCTACCACGCCATCGTCTCCCGGTGGGGGCTTCGCTACTACCTGAGGAGCATGGCGTACCACGATGCAGATCCCGTGACCGCGGAGCTGGTCGATGACTACTACCGCACGAGCCAC
>Ga0126307_10002911_pt1 | contig 11637 bp, 13 predicted proteins | sample Plot28_FD_89955 | JGI IMG/M metagenome (GOLD analysis project Ga0126307, IMG submission 89955) | Serpentine soil microbial communities from UC McLaughlin Reserve, CA, USA - Plot28 | ecosystem: Environmental > Terrestrial > Soil > Grasslands | place: USA: UC McLaughlin Reserve, Lake County...
CGACCGGTTGCCCGGGCGCTCGAGCGGTGTACCCGGTTCCTCGGCGGGCCGCGTCGTCGGAACCTGCTTCACCTTGCACCGGACGGGGTTTGGCTAGCCGTCGCGTCACCGCGACGCTGGTGGGCTCTTACCCCACCGTTTCACCCTTACCGCCGGCGTCTCCGGAGAGTCGTTCGCCGGAGGCGGTCTCCTTTCTGTGCCACTTTCCGTCGGCTTTCGCCGCCTGGGGTTTCCCCAGCGTCCTGCCCTGTGGTGTCCGGACTTTCCTCGGAGCCTCTCGACCCCGCGATCACCCGGCCTGCGACTCGAATTGTAGCCCGGATCCGGCTGCAGGCTCCTTCGGCGACAGCGTCGCCCCGCACTCCGGGCACGAGATCTGCCCGTGACCGTGCAGCAGGAACTCGCCGCACACCAGGCACTCGAGGCTGACGCCGCGGAGCACGGCGAAGAGCTCCTGCTCGAGGTTCCGGTACAGGGGCGCCACCTCGCTCACAGCGCGCGGAACACCCCCACGACCCGGCCGAGGATCTGCACGTGTTGCGCGTAGATCGGCTCGAGCGTCGAGTTCTCCGGCTGCAGGCGAACGCGGTCGCGCTCCCGGAAGAACCGCTTCACGGTCGCCTCTGCGTCCTCCGCGGCCTCGTCGTCGCCGGCGAGGGCGACGACGATGTCTCCGTCCTCCGCGGTCTGCTGCCGCCGGACGACGACGATGTCGCCGTCGAGGATCCCGGCCTCGATCATGGATTCGCCCTTCACGCGCAGGAGGAAGTCGGCGCCACGGCGCGTCAGCTCTTCGGGCATCGCCAGATACTCCTCGACCTGCTCCTCCGCGAGCAGCGGGCCGCCCGCCGCGATCTGCCCGAGCAGCGGCAGCTGTTGGAGCTCCTCGCGTGGCGCCGGCGCCGCGTCGCGGCGGCGATGCGCGAGCAGCTCGAGCGCGCGCGGCTTTGTCGGGTCGCGCTTCAGATATCCCGCCCGCTCGAGGTTCGCGAGGTGCGCGTGCACCGTCGACGGCGACGCCAGCCCGACGTGCTCGCCGATCTCCCGTACGGTCGGCGGGTAGCCCTGCCGGTCGACGTAGTCGACGAGGAAGTCCCAGATCTCCTGCTGTCTTCCGGTCAGCACAAGTCGCCTCCAGGCGGTCGTTTGCGAACGTGTGTTCGACGGAAGGGTAGAGAGTCCTTCGGACGGAGTCAACTTCCGCCCGACTGGGGCGAGGCCGCGCGCGCCGAGCCGAGCGGAGGGCCGCGCTAAGATGGAGCCCGCCCTCGCGCTGGTGGCGGAATTGGTAGACGCGCTAGGTTGAGGGCCTAGTGGCCGCTTAAGGCCGTGGAGGTTCAAGTCCTCTCCAGCGCACTTCGCTTGGCGGGGCCTGACGGCCCCGCTTCGCCTTGCCGAAGTCCCCGCGCTTCGGTCGCCGATCGGTAGCTTCTCGCTCTTGCGCGAGCTCTGCGGAGAAGCGGTCGAAGCCGCGCGCGCGGCGGGGGCGTCGTACGCCGATGCGCGTGCGGTGCTGCGCCGCCAGCAGACGGTCGCGACGAAGAACGGGCGCGTCGACGCGCTCAGCGACGTCGAGAGCGAGGGGATCGGCGTTCGAGTCCTCGTCGACGGAGCATGGGGCTTCGCGTGCGACCGCCGCCTGACCGCCGACGGAGCGCACGACGCTGCTGCGCGCGCCGCGGCGTTCGCGCGCGCATCGGGCGGCGGCGGCACGCGCGAGCTCGCCCCGGTGGAGCCGCGGCGCGCGACGTACGAGACGTCTGTGGAGATCGACCCGTTCTCGGTCCCGATCGCGGAGAAGATCGACTTCTGCCTCCGTGCGGAGGAGGGTCTTCGACGCGCCGAGGTGAAGGTCGCCGAAGCGTTCGTGCGCGCGCTTCGCGAGCAGAAGGTGCTCGTCACGTCGGACGGCGCAGAGCTGGAGCAGGAGCTCGTCGAGTGCGGCGGCGGGATCGACGCCACGGCCGTCGGCGACGGGCTCGCCCAGATCCGCAGCTACCCGAGCGCGCACGGCGGCTCGAGCGCGCAGGCCGGCTGGGAATACGTGCTCTCGCTCGGTCTCGAGCGGGAGGCACCGAGGGTCGCGGAACAGGCGGCCGCACTGCTCCAGGCGCCGGAGTGCGCGCCCGGAGTGATGGACGTCGTGATCGACGCGGAGCAGATGCAGCTCCAGGTGCACGAGTCGGTCGGCCACCCCACCGAGCTCGACCGGGTCCTCGGGTCGGAGGCGGCCTACGCCGGTACGAGCTTCCTGAAGCCCGTCGACGTCGGCTCGCTGCGCTACGGCTCGCCGTTGATGAACATCACCGCCGACCCCACCACGCCGCGCGGCCTCGGGACGTTCGGCTTCGACGACGAGGGCATCCCCGCGGAGCCGCAGCCGATCGTCCGGGAGGGCGTGCTCGTCGGGTGGATCGGGTCACGCGAGGCCGGCTTCCCCGGATCGATGCGCGCGGACGGCTGGAGCCGCATGCCGCTCGTCCGGATGACGAACCTGCATCTCGATCCGGGCGAGGGCACGCTCGAAGAGCTGATCGAGGGCGTCGACGACGGCCTCTACCTCGAGACGAACAAGAGCTGGTCGATCGACGACAAGCGGCTCAACTTCCAGTTCGGAACCCAGGTTGCGTGGGAGATTCGCGACGGGAAGCTCGGGAAGCTCGTCCGCGACGCAACGTACACCGGGATCACGCCGCAGTTCTGGGGCTCCCTCGACGCCGTCGCGGGGCTTGACGCTTGGCGGCTTCAGGGCCTGACGAACTGCGGCAAGGGGCAGCCCGGCCAGTCGGCGCACGTCTCGCACGGCGCCGCCCCCGCGCGCTTCAGAGGCGTGCAGGTGGGCGTCCACGCGTGAATGCAGCACTCGAGATCGCGGAGGCGGCGCTCGCGCATGTCGGCGACGAGGCGGAGGCGCACGTCCAGTCGGAACGCTCCGGGCTCGCGCGCTTCGCCGGCTCCCGACAGCACCAGCCGACGCTGATCGAGGACGCCGTCGTCACGCTCCGCGTCGTTCGCGACGGCCGCGTCGGCGTCGCGGTGTCCAATCGCACCGGCGACGCGGGCCTGCGCGAGCTCGCGGCGCGTGCGACGGACGCGGCAGAGAACACTCCGGCGGATCCCGACTTTCCCGGCCTGCCCGAGCCTGCGGCGCTACCGATCGTGGCGGGACCCGACTCGGGCACGCTCGCCCTCGGGCCCGGCGAGCAGGCCGAGCTCGCCGCCGACGCGATCGCGGCGACCGGCCACTACCCCGCGTACGGGTTCTTCACGAGCGGGTCGACCGAAATCGCGGTCGCGTCGACGACCGGTGTCCGCGCCGAGCAGACGACGACGGACGCGACGGTGCTCGTCCTCGCCTCCGGCGACGGCTTTTCCGGCTACGCGACGCAAACGTCGGCGCGGATCGCGGACCTCGACGTTCGCGCGTGCGGCGTCGAGGCAGCCGCGAAGGCCGCCCGCACCCGCGACGCCGCAACGGTCGAGCCCGGCGTCTACCGCGCAGTCCTCGAGCCGTACGCGCTCGCCGAACTTCTCCAGTACTTCGCGTGGGACTCGTTCGGCGCTGTCGGGCTGCTCGAGGAGCGCAGCTACCTCGCGGGCCGGATCGGCGAGCCGATCTGCGACGCCAGGATCTCGATCGCCGACGATGCGCTCGATGCGGACGGGCTGCCGCGCGCGTTCGACTTCGAGGGCGCGCCGAAGGAGCGGGTCGCGCTCGTCGAGGACGGGATTGCGCGCGGTGTCGTCTGGGATCGCCGCTCTGCAACGCGCGCCGGCGGGGACTCACGCGGTACCGGCCACGCGCCGCCAGTGGTCCTCCAGTCGTACGGCCCGCTGCCGTTCGCGCTTTCGATGCGCGGTGGCGACGCCGGCTCGCTCGACGAGCTGGCCGAGGCTGTCGGCGACGGAATCTACGTCACGCGGCTCCATTACCTCGGCGTCGTCCACCCGCGCGAGGGCGTCGTCACGGGAACGACCCGCGACGGCACCTTCCGGATCCGCGACGGCCGCGTCGCGGAGCCCCTCGCCAACCTCCGCTTCACGGTGTCGGTACCGCGGTTGCTGAAGGACGTGCCCGCGCTGACGCGCGACGTGAAGCTCGTGAACGGCAGCGACTTCTACGGCGATCGGTTCGCGTTCGGCGTCCTCGCACCCGCGATCGCGACGGCCTACTTCAACGTCACCGGCGTCGGGTCGAGCCCCGGGATCTGAGGTCCGGCGCTCGGCTACGCGAGCATGCGGTACAGCGCGACGTTGTTGAGCGCGAAGACCACGGCGACGCCGATCGTGAGGCGTGTCAGGTTGCGCTCGACGATGTGCGTCCCGCCCTGTGACGCAGGGGTGAAGCCCATCCCGCCCAGCCCCGCGTCGCGCCCCGAGTGCATCAGGATGAGGCCGACCAGAACCATCGAGATGAGCGTGTGCCAGACGGCGAGAGCCTGCAGCATCGAGTGGAGAAGGGTAGCGCAGCTACCTCGCGACGAGGTTGCGGATCGCGGCGACGAGGTCCAGACCGATCCGGTCCTTCGTGACGTAGCCGGCCGCGCCGGCCTGTCGTGCACGGTCGATGTCGAGTGGCGAGTTCGACCCGGTCAGCATCAGCACCAACGCATCCGGATCGAGCTCACGCAGCTTTCGCGTCGCTTCGAAGCCGTCCATCACGGGCATCGCGATATCCATGAGCGTCACGTTGGGCTTCAGCGTCTGCGCGAGCTCGACGGCTTCGTGGCCGTCGCGTGCGACTCCGACCACCTTCAGGCGCGGGTCCGTCGCGAGCGTGACCCGAAGCGCTTCCGCGAACAGCGGGTGGTCGTCGGCGATCAGAATACGGACCATGCGCTGCTCCACATCAAGATTTATCGGATTTTCGACAATAATTCCGCAGGTTTCTAACCTAATCTGGGCTACATCATGATGCCACCTGGGGAGGCACGAGTCCAGATCCAGAAGTTGCTCGTCACGGGGGACAACCGTCTCAAACAGGGCGTCGATCCGGAGAAGGTCCGCGCGAGCTTCGAGCAAGCACTGGAGGTCGCGCGCGCGGCGGGCCTCGAGGAGCAGGTCCGCCCGCTCGTGGAGCTGAGGCTGGCCGACCTCGACCGGCTGCGCCGCGGCTCACGCGAGTAGGCGCTCGATCTCGGCGTAGAGGCCGGCGCGGCGAGCCTCGAGCGGGAACCGCTCGAGCACGCGGTGTCGCGCCCGCGCACGCTCGTCGGGCCGTGCTTCGTGCCCGCGGCGAACGGCATCGGCGATTCGATCCGGCCTCGGCGCGTCGACGTGCTCGCCGACGTCGCCCGCGACCTCCGGCAGCGCGCCGGCCGCGGTCACGACGGGAATGCAGCCGCCGAGCATCGCCTCCGCGACCGTCATCCCGAAGCCTTCGTGCCGAGACGCCTGCACGTAGACAGACGCGCGCCGGTACCAACTGGCCAGGTCCTCGTCAGATACCCGTCCTGTGAACTCGACGTTCGCGCCGCCCACCTCACGGAGGAAGTCGATAGCGCCGTCGGCCCACTCGCCGACCAGGACGAACCGCAGCTCGGGGGCGAACGGCGCCGCTTCGACGAACGGCAGCAGCCCCTTCCGCTCGAGCGTCAGCCACGCGACGTTCGACACCGTCAGCGCGACCGGCTCCCGCGGCGCCGTCGGCAGCTCGCCGAACGTGTCCTCGAAGCCGTGGTACACGACGGCGATCCGCTCCGCCGGGACCCCGAGCGCCTCGACCTCGCCGCGCGTGAACCGCGAGTTCGTGACCAGCCGCGTGGCGCGGTGAATGATCCACCGCGCGAGCTGCCGCCGCGCACCGCCCTGCTGGTAGCCATAGGCGATCTCCGGCACGTTCGCCGTGTCGAAGCCGCCGACCACGAGCAGCGACGGCTTGCGGAGCAGCCACGCGATCGTCACCGGCCAGAACGTGTGCCACGACGCAAACCACCCAAAGACGAGATCCGCCCGACGCACTGCGCGCAGAACTGCGAGCGGGTTCGCGTAGCGGCCGGGCTGTGCCCACTCGTCGACCTCCCACCGCTCCCGGAGAAGCTCGAGATCGACGCGCACGAACTTCGCTGGGCGGCTGTAGACGAACAGGATCCGCATCGATCAGCGCGGGCCGACCGCGACCATCAGGAGCGGCGCCTCGTCCGTCTCGAGCAAGCGTGAGACCTCGGCGTCGTAGAAGGTCGAAGCGGCGGCGCCCCAGCCGCGCGTGAACGCGCCGATCTGGAGCCGTCCGGCCCGAATGCCGGCCTCGAGCTGCGCCCACCGGTACCCGCGGTCGCCCAGGTCGTCGACGACCGCCTCCACATCTCCCAGCTGGAAGACGTTCAGCGCCGCCAGCCGCGGGTGGTCCTGCTCCATCGCCGCGAACCCGACGCGCCGGCGCAGATCGTCGCCGTCGTGCGCGCGCAGTAGCTCCAGCTGCGCGTCGTACGTGCCGGCGGGAAGGCCGTCGACTGCGGTGACCGTCACGAGCTGCCGCACCACGCGCGGAGCGTCGGCCGGGATCGGCGCCTCCGACCACGCGAGCAGGGCGGCGACCTCGTCGTGCGGCAACGGCGCCTCGGCGTAGTGCCGAATGGAACCGCGGCGGCGAATCGCGTCGACGAGCGGCTGGCGGTCGAGCTTCGGCTCCTCGCCCGGCGGCGGCGTCCGCCAGGTCCGCACCTGCTCCGTGTGCGTGAGGGATGACGCCGCCTGCGCGGCTTCCGCGAGCGGAAACCGCCCGCCGGACCTTCCCTCTAACAGTCTGTTACTCGGCGCGTTTGGCGTCGGGGCAGCGGGCGCGACGTCCGGTTCGCCCAGAGCGACGGCGGCGAGGGCGTATTCATCGACGCCGTCGACGCCGACGGCGGCATTGAGGTCGCGGTCGACGAACGCAGTGTGGAGCCGGGGGCGCAGGTCGTCGGCCGCCCCGAGCGCGAGGACGTTCGCGAGCATCGTCCCGGCGTCCCACCACACGTGGCGGTAGCCGCGCTCGGCGTACTTCCAGCCGGTGCGCGCGTGGATCCCCGTCAGGACGATGAACGTGTCGCTGCCTGCATCGACCGCCGCAGCAACGTCCGCGCGAACGTCACCGTCGCGCAGCCGGACGAGCTCGCGCGTAAGCGCGTCGAACGAGTAGAGCGCGTCCGGAGTCGCGACGTAGGCCTCGATCGGATAGAGCGCGCCTGCGCTGGAGTAGCCGCGGAAGTGGACGGTTCGCTTCCCGGGCGCGCCGTAGTGCGTGGCGGTGCGGAGCACCGCAGCGCCGTTGCCGAGAATCGGCCCGGCCGGCGTGACGTCGAGGGGGACACGCTCGGCTTCGCCGTACGCCTTGAACAGGATCGGGTGCGTGTCGAGTGTCCGCTCGAGGTCCTCGTCGCTGCCGCCCGCTTCGACGTTCGTCGCGCGGTGATAGTCGAGCGCTGCGCTCAACGTGCGCTGCGCTGCGCGTCGTACGAGCCCCACTCGTCGCGGAGGACGCCGCAGAGCTCGCCGACGGTGCAGCGTGCGCGCAGCGCTTCGCGGAGCGGATAGAGCAGGTTGGCGCCACCGCGCGCAGCCTCGCGGACGGCTGCAGCGGCGGCCTGTGCCTCCTCGGCGTTTCGCTCGGCGCGGATGCGGGCCGTGCGCTCGAGCTGGCGCCGCTCAGCGGCCGGGTCGAGGCGGTGGAGCTCGATCGACTCCTGCTCCTCCTCGGCGAATACGTTGACGCCGACGATCACGCAGTCGCCGCCCTCGACGTCGCGCTGCCACTCGAACGCCGCGCGGTCGATCTCCTCCTGCATGAACCCCTGCTCGATCGCAGCGACCGCGCCGCCGAGCTCGTCGACCCGCTCGATCAGCTCCCACGCCCGCGCCTCGAGCTCGTCCGTCAGCCCCTCGATGAAGTACGAGCCGCCAAGCGGATCGGCGGTGTCGGTGCCGCCCGCCTCGGCCGCGAGGATCTGCTGCGTGCGCAGCGCGATCCGCGCCGACCGCTCCGTCGGCAGCGCGAGCGCCTCGTCAAATGCGTTCGTGTGGATCGACTGCGCGCCGCCGCACACGGCCGAAAGCGCCTGCACGGTGACGCGGGCGATGTTGTTCTCCGGCTGTTGCGCGGTGAGCGTCGACCCGCCGGTCTGCGCGTGGAACCGCAGCGCCAGGGCGCGCGGATTCGTGGCGCCGAAGCGGTCGCGCATGATCCGCGCCCACAGCCGACGCGCCGCGCGGAACTTCGCCACCTCCTGGAAGAAGTGGTTGTGCGCATTAAAGAAGAAGGAGAGACGGCCGCCGAACTCGTCCGGCGTCAGGCCGGCGTCGACGGCGGCGTTGCAGTACGCGATCCCGTTCGCGAGCGTGAACGCCAGCTCCTGCACCGCCGTCGAACCGGCCTCGCGGATGTGGTAGCCGGAGATCGAGATCGTGTTCCAGCGCGGGATCCGCTCGGCGCAGTAGGCGAACAGGTCAGTCGTCAGGCGCATCGACGGGCGGGGCGGGAAGATGTAGTTCCCGCGCGCGACGTACTCCTTGAGAATGTCGTTCTGCACCGTCCCGCGCAACACGTCGCCGGCGGCGCCCTGCTCCTCGGCGACGAGCTCGTAGAGCAGGAGGAGCAACGCGGCGGGGGCGTTGATCGTCATCGAAGTCGAGACCTCGGCGAGCGGCAACTCCTCGAACAGCAGGCGCATGTCGGCGATCGAATCGACTGCGACGCCGGTCCGCCCCACCTCGCCTTGTGCGCGCGGATCGTCGGAGTCGTAGCCCAGCTGCGTCGGCAGGTCGAACGCGACGGAGAGGCCGGTCTGGCCTCGCGCAAGCAGGTAGCGGAAGCGTGCGTTCGTCTCCTCGGCGGAGCCGAAACCCGCGTACTGCCGGATCGTCCACGGCCGCCCGCGGTACATGTCCCTGTAGGGCCCGCGCGTGAACGGGAAGTCGCCCGGAAGCTCGAGGTCGGCGGAGACGTCGTCGGCGGTGTAGACCGGCTTGACCTCGATGCCCGAGTCGGTCTCGCGCCGGTCCTCGGCCGTGGCCATCGACTGCCATGCTAGTTAGTCCACGAGCGGCCCCTGCATCACGACCGTGCTCCACTCCGGCGCAGGCACGTAGCCGAGCTTCTCGTTCAGGAGCCGCATCGGTTCGTTCCGCTCCTCGCTCTCAGTGAGCAGCAGCTTGAACCCGCCGCGCTTCGCTGCCGCGATCTCGGCGCGCTTCAACGCGCTCGCGACGCCGCGCCGGCGCCAGTCGCGTCGCGTCGCGGTCAGGCCGTGATGGGCCTCGTCGCCGAAGACCTGCAGCGCCGCGTAGCCGACGACCTCGTCGCCGGCGAGCGCGAGGAAGCAGAGCTCGGGCCGCCGCGTCGGCTTGTCGATCTCGTGCGCACGCCATTGCTCGAAGGTCTGGACGCCGGCCGAGCCGGGGATGTCCTCGTCGGCCTGGACCGCAACCGCGTGCATCTCCTCGAGCCGGTCCGGCTCTTCGACCCGCGACGCGATCCGCACGCCCGGCGGCGGCGCGACCTCGGGGGCGTCGATTCGGCCGAGCTCGAGCACGACGGCCTGCTCGCCGCCGACCTCCTCGAAGCCGCGACGCTCGAGGAACGCGCGCGATTCGGTATCGCTGTCCTTGATCTCGCCGTGGAGCGCGTCCTTACCGAGACGACGCGCGTGCCGTGAAACCTCCGCGAGCACCGCCGAGCCGATCCCGCGCCGGCGGAAGTCGGGCACGACGGCGACGTCGCATTCGGCGAATTCGGTCCATGGATCGACGAACGCGCACGCCAGCGGCTCTTCGTCGAGCCGTGCGACGAGGTAGACAAGCTCCTTCTTCGAGTCGAGGTTGAAGCGAAGGTTCTCGACGGTGGGACGCGCCTCCGGCGTGACGACGCGGCGCACCTGGATCATCGCGTCGAGATCGGCGTCCGTCTCGACAGGCGCGATCACGAGCTCCGAGAGCTCGATTGCAGACATGTGTTGTCCTCCTGAGTCGGTGTGACTAACGAGTACTGCGGGTTCCGGACATACACACCACCTCCCGGCGCGCCGGCGCGGCGCGCGTCGAAGACGCTGCAAGCCTAGTACTCGGGGTAGATTCCGTCCATGGGACGCGGCGCGAGACCGATCCGGCGCTGGAGGAACGACCGGCAGCGCAAGAAGAAGGAACGCGCAAAGCGCCGGCGCGCCGCTCGCACCGCCCGCTAGCCGGGTGGTTCGGGTTCGTTTATTCGCGGGGCTCCGCGAACGCGCAGGGTGGACGGAACGGGAGTTCGAGGGGGTCACCCGCGTCCGCGACGTCTGGCCGCGGCTGGGGCTCGGCGACGAGCCCGCCGGGTTGCTCTACGCGGTCAATCGCGCGTACGCGGACCGCGAGCGCGAGCTCGGCGACGGCGACGAGGTAGCCGTCATCCCGCCCGTCAGCGGCGGCGCGTTCGTGCTCTCGGAGTCGCCGCTGTCGCTCGACGCCGTCGTCGACGAGGTGGCGTCGGAGGAGGCCGGCGCGATCGCGACCTTTCTCGGCACGACCCGGGTGCATTCGCGCGGCCGGACGGTGACGCACCTGGAGTACGAGGCGTACGAGGGGATGGCCGAGCGGGAGATGGAGGCGATCGCATCGGAGTTGGCCGGGCGGTACGAGCTCTGCGGCATCGCTATCCACCACCGGGTCGGCCGCGTCGGGATCGGCGAACGGTCGGTGGCGATCGCCGTCTCCGCTCCGCACCGTGGCGACGCGCTCGCCGCGTGCAAGGACGCGATCAACACACTCAAAGAACGGGTGCCGCTCTGGAAGAAAGAGGTGTACGAGGGCGGCGAGGAATGGATCGGGCGCGGCTCGTAGGCCACGCCGTTCCGTACGTCGAGCTCAGTTCGCCGTTCCGACTCCGATCAGCGGCACGACTGTCGGAAAGTCCCGCTCCGGAAGGAACATCAGTGTCGAGACGACCTTGCCCGCCGCGTGCGGCTCGAACACGACGTCGACGACGCACCTCCCGCCCGGTGATAGGCCATCGGCGCCGGACTGGCAGTCGGCCCCGATCGGAAAGGTCGGCGAGAACCACTGGAACCGAACAAACTGCGGGTTCTGATTGGTGATCGTGATCGTCTCGGTTGCACGCGACCCGACCGGCACCTCGCCGAAGTCGACCGACGCTCGCGAGGTCGTGAAGGGTGCGAGGGAGATCAACCCGATCCTCCAGCCGCCGCTGTCGTCGACGACACCGCAGAGCGGGTCGCCGTCACCGTCGAACCCGCTCACGAACTGCCCCTGATCGCAAGCGGTGTTCGCGAGCGCAAGATTCCCAGGCTCGCCCTGCGGCCCTGACGCTCCCCGAGGCCCCGTCGGCCCCGTGGTCTTCGCGATCATCGTCCCGGCGAGCACTCAAAATCCACTCAAGGTGGGGTCGCTGCGGTTTCGGATCCTCGGTCCGCTCGAGGGGGACGCGCGCCCGGGGGCCGAGCAGCGCGCTTCTCGTCCTGCTGCTCCTCCATGCGCCGAAGGCGGTGCCGCGCGACCGCATCGTCGACGCGCTGTGGGGCGAGGAGCCGCCGGAACGGCCGCGCAGGCGCTCCACGGCGCGAGGGCGAGTTCACGACTCGGACGGCTTGACGAAGCGGCCGACAGGTACAACCCTCAGTGGATGAGCGATCGCGACCGCTACGACCAGGAGTGGTGGTCGACGCCGAC
>Ga0126307_10002912_pt1 | contig 11637 bp, 13 predicted proteins | sample Plot28_FD_89955 | JGI IMG/M metagenome (GOLD analysis project Ga0126307, IMG submission 89955) | Serpentine soil microbial communities from UC McLaughlin Reserve, CA, USA - Plot28 | ecosystem: Environmental > Terrestrial > Soil > Grasslands | place: USA: UC McLaughlin Reserve, Lake County...
CGCCCTCGCGCTCGCCGACGGCCCCGAGCTGCGGGCGCGGGCCGAGGCGTTCGCCCGCGCCCCCGCCACCGACCGCCCGTGGCGGCCGCTGCTCGAGCTGGCCCGGGCGCACGCCACCGCCGCCCGCGAGCAGGTCGAGCAGGCGCTCGCCGACGAGCTCGCCTACCTGCCGCGCAAGGAGCACCGCCGGCGCGAGACCGAGTACGGCGAGCGCGCGCGCCGGGCCGAGCGTCGGGCGCATACGGCGACGCTCGACCACGCGCTCCAGCTCGCCGGCCTCTGGTACCGCGACCTCGTGTGCGTGGCCGCGGGCGCCGAGGAGCTCGTCCACCACACCGACCGGCTCGACGCGCTCCGCGCGGACGCGCCACGCAAGACCGCGGCCGAGTGGCGGGCCGCGGTCGACCGCGTGGAGGACACGCGTGCGCGGCTGGCGCTGAACGTCAGCGAGGAGCTGGCGCTCGAGGCACTCGCCTACCGGCTGGCCGAGGCGTGAACGTCCGGCGCAACACGGCGCTGCTCGCCGCCTCACTCGCGGCCAACACCGGCATGCTCCAGCTCAACGCGGCGATCGCCTCGATCACGCTCGTGCTGGTGGTCGACGTCGAGGGCCTGCTCGGCCTCGGGCCGGCGATCGTGCTCGCCGCCGGCGCGCTCGCCGCGCTGCCCGCCGGCCGCCTGATGGATCGCATCGGCCGCGTGCCGGTGCTCGCCGGCGGCTTCGCCGCCGGGATCGTGGGCTGCCTGCTGGCCGCGGCGGGGAGCGCCTCGGCGTCGCCGGTGCTCGTCTTCGCCGGCCTGGTCGGCGTCGGCGTCGCCAGTGGGCTGGCGCTGCTCGCGCGCACCGCGGCCGGCGACATGTACCCGCCGGAGCGCCGCGCGCGCGGCATCGCGCTCGTCCTCTTCGGCGCCGTGTTCGGCGCCATCCTCGGGCCGCTCGTGTTCAGCCCGCTGCTCTCGGGCCGCAAGCTCGACGGCGACTCGCTCGCCCTGCTGTGGCTCGCCGCCTCCGGGTTCATGGTCGCCGGGCTGGGGCTCGTCCTCGGCGTCCGGCCCGACCCGCGCAAGATCGCCGAGATGATCTCGCCGCCCCGCACCGGCGGCCCCGCGCCCGCGGCTCCGCTGCGCGAGCTGCTGCGCCGCCCCGGCGTCATCCCCGCCATCGTCGCCGCGCAGGCGAGCTTCGGCGTGATGGTGGGGCTGATGACGCTCACCGGCGCGGTCGTCGTCGACCACCATCACCACGCCGGCCACCTCGTGTTCCCGATCATCGGCGCGCACGTCGTCGGCATGTACGCGCTGGTGCTCGTGGTCGGCGACATCATCGACCGCATCGGCCGCACGCCGGCGCTGTCCGGCGGCCTGCTGCTGATGGCGATCTCCGCGCTCAGCCTGACGTGGATCACGGGCGTCGCGGCAACCGCGGTCGCCCTGTTCGGCCTCGGCCTGGGCTGGAACCTGTCGTTCGTCGCCGCCACGGCCGAGCTCGCCGACCGCACGCAGCCGAGCGAGCGCGGCCGCCTGCTCGGGTTCAACGACCTGCTGTCCGGCCTGACCGGCGCCACCCTGGCGCTGCTCGGCGGCGTGACGCTGACCGAGGCCGGCGTCGCGGCGCTCGCGGTCGGCGCGACGGTGCTCGTGATCGCTCCCGCGCCGTGGATCCTGCGCACCGGGGCAAGCCGTTTGAGACCCGCCGCCGGTGAGCAAACCCCGGTGTAGTCGAGCCGGGAGGCATCAATGGACATCGGACGCATCGCATTGCGCGGAGTCGTGGGCCCGCTCTTCGTCGGCCACGGCACCCAGAAGCTGTTCGGCTGGTTCGGGGGACACGGCCCCGAGGGGACCGCAGGGTTCTTCGAGTCGCTCGGGCTGCGTCCCGGACGGCGGCACGCGACCGCCGCCGGCGCGGCGGAGGCGGTCGGCGGCGCGCTGCTCACGCTCGGCGCCCTGACGCCGGTCGCGAGCGCGGCGATCACCGGCGTGATGACCACGGCGATCCGCAAGGTCCACGCGAGCAAGGGGCCGTGGGCGACCGACGGCGGCTACGAGTACAACCTCGTCACGATCGCCGCCATGGCGGCGATCGCCGAGTGCGGTCCCGGGAGGCTCTCCGTCGACCACGCCGCCTTCCCGTGGATGAAGGGCACCGCCTGGGCGCTCGGCGCCGTCGCCGTGGGCGTCGCCGGCTCCTACCTCGCCACCGAGCGCTTCACCGAGCCCGAGCCCGCCGCCGCGCCCGCGCCGCCGGCCCGCGAGCACGGCCGCTTCTCGCGGGAGGAGCAGCCGGCGGAGCAGCCCGCCGCCGCCCTCACCTGAGTCGAGCGTCAACCGCGGCTGGGGAGCCTGCCGAGCTCCTCGGCCGCGAAGCGCTCCAGGTCCTCCTCCGGCTCGGGCCACTGCGGGTCCAGCGTCGCCAGCGTGCCGGCGACGGCGCGCGCCACGACCAGGTTGCGGAACCACTTGTGGTCCGACGGCACGACGTACCACGGCGCCACGTGCGTGCTCGTGAGGCACAGCGCGTCCTCGTAGGCGTCCTGGTAGGCGTCCCAGTTGCGCCGCTCGCGCACGTCGTTGGACGAGAACTTGTAGTGCTTGTCCTCGCGCTCGAGCCGCTCGCGGAAGCGCTCGAGCTGGCACTCCTTCGAGATGTGCAGGAAGAACTTGAGGATCGTCGTGCCCTCGCGCGCAAGCATGCGCTCGAAGTCGTTGATCGACTCGTAGCGGCTGCGCCAGCGGTCCTCCTCCACGAGCTCCTTCACGCGGACGACGAGCACGTCCTCGTAGTGCGAGCGGTTGAACACGTGGACCATGCCCTTGGTCGGCGTGTCGCGGTGGTAGCGCCACAGGAAGTCGTGCGCCGCCTCGTCGGTCGTGGGCTCCTTGAACGTGTAGACGCGCACGCCTTGCGGGTTGGTGCCGCGGAAGACGTGCGCGACCGTGGAGTCCTTGCCCGCCGCGTCGATGCCCTGCAGGACGACGAGCAGGGAGCGCTGCTCCTCGGCGTACAGCCGTGCCTGCAGGTCGGCGATGCGCTCGGTGAGCGAGGCGAGCTCCTGCTGGGCCTCGGCCTCGGACGCGTAGCCGCCCGTGTCCGCCGGGTCGTGGTCGGCGAGGTTCATGCGCTCCTCGGGCTCGACGCGGTAGCGCGCGAAGTCGGCCGTCGACATGCGGCCGTCGTACCCGCCACCATGCAGGCATGATCCGCACGGTCAGCCTGCCCGGCGGCGGCGAGGACGCGGTGGCCGTGGAGGAGCCGCTGGAGATCCGCGTCGACGGCGAGCCGCTGGCCGTGACGATGCGCACGCCGGGCGACGACGACGCGCTCGCGCTCGGCTTCCTGTTCGGCGAGGGGCTCATCGCCGGCCCGCATCCCGTCGGGCCGCCCGCGGACCTCGCCGGCAACACCGTCGAGGTGCAGGGCCCGCTCGCGTCCGACCCGTCGGCGCGCTCCTTCTACACGACCTCCTCGTGCGGCGTCTGCGGCAAGGGCGCGCTCGAGGCCGTCGCCGTCCACGCCGAGCCGGCGGCGCCCGGCCCGCGCCTCGAGCTCGCGCTGCTGGCCGCCCTGCCCGAGCGCCTGCGGCAGCCCGGCTTCGACCGTACGGGCGGCCTGCACGCCACCGGGCTGTTCACCCCCGAGGGCGAGCTCGTCTGCGTGCGCGAGGACGTGGGGCGCCACAACGCGATGGACAAGGTCGTCGGCTGGGCGCTCGAGGCCGGTCTCGTGCCGCTGCACCCGCACGTGCTCTGCGTCTCCGGCCGGCTGTCGTTCGAGCTGGTGCAGAAGGCGGCCGTGGCCGGCGCGCCCGTCCTCGTCGGCGTCGGCGCGCCGACGTCTCTCGCCGTGCGCCTCGCGGCCGATCGCGGGCTGACGCTGTGCGGCTTTGCCCGCGGCGACCGCGTGAACGTCTACACCGGCGCCGAGCGGGTGATCGGGCCCAGCTCGGGCTCGAGCCCGTAGAGCGCGAACGCGCCGAAGCGGTTGAAGCGCTCGTGCTCGGGGCCGTGGAAGTCGGCCGAGCCGGTGGTCAGCAGCCCACGGTCGCGCGCAGCGTCGTGGAGCAGGCGGGTCTGCTCCTCCGTGTGCGTGGCGTAGAACGCCTCGACGCCGTCGAGCCCGGCGGCCGCGAACGTGTCCAGCGCCGCGAGCGCCTCCTCCGGCGCCTCGACGTCCCAGAACGGGTGGGCCCACACGGCCACGCCGCCGGCCGCGTGGATGACGTCGATCGCCTGCTCCACGGTCGGGCGGCTGCGCGCGACGTACGCGATCGCTCCGGGGACGAGGTACCTCGGGAACAGCGTGGCCTTGCCGTCGATCCCCTCCTCGCGCAGCCGCTCCACGTTGCCGGGATGGCGCAGCACCGCGTCGGCCAGGTGCGGGCGCCCGAGCGGCTTGCCGGCCAGCCGGCGCTCCTCGAGCACCGTCTGGTCGAGCTGGAAGCCGAGCGAGCGCAGGCGGTCGACCATGGCGAAGATGCGCCGGCCGCGATCGCCGCGGAAGTCCTCGAGCAGCGCCCGGAACTCCGCGTCGTGCACGTCGACGCAGTAGCCGAGGACGTGCAGGTCCTCATGCGCGCCGTGCACCGCGGAGAGCTCCGTGGCGGGGCAGAGGCCGATGCCGTGGGCCTCGGCCGCCTCGAGCGCCTCGGGCACGCCGTCGACCGTGTCGTGGTCGGTCAACGCCATCAGGCGGATGCCGGAGCGCGCGGCGATGTCCACGACCTCGGCGGCCTCGAGCGCCCCGTCGGAGTGCCGCGAGTGCGATTGCAGGTCGAAGGTGGGGGAGTTTTGTTCCATCGGCCGCGGGAACCCTGACAGAGACCCCGATAGCGAGGGAGGTACCACACGATGAGCACTGGCGTGATCATCGCCATCATCGTCGTCGCTCTGATCCTGCTCGCACTGCTCGTCTTCGTCCTGCCGCGTGCCAGGCGCACGGCACAGGTCAAGGCGCGCGAGCGCGAGCTGCACCAGCGCCGTGAGCGCGTCGTCGATGAGCATCGCGGCGTTGCGACCGAGCGCGAGCGTCAGGCCGAGATGGCCGAGCTCAAGGCGCGCGAGGCGCGTGCCGAGGCGGACATGCACCAGCAGAGGGCCGAGCTCCACGAGCGGGGGGCGGCCGACGACGAGCTCGTCGCCGACCACGAGCGCGACAAGTTCGCGCCGGCGCTCGACAAGGATGCCGGCGACCGCCGCGGCACCACCGACACGACGGGGACGACCCGTACGACCGGCACCACCGGGACGGACGCGCCGGGTCGCTTCGACCGCACCGAGACCGACCAGCGCGTCGAACGCAGCGACACGGACGACCGCACCGGGTCGCGGCGGATCCCGTAGCTCAGCGCAGCGCGCCGGCGTCCTGGAGGAGGGCGCCGGCGTCGTCGGCGCCGAGCGGCGCCGAGAGGTGGAAGCCCTGCGCGAACTCGCTGCCGAGGACCTTCAGGTGGTCGAGCTGCGCGGCGGTCTCGACGCCCTCGGCGATGACCTCGAAGCCGAGGCTGTGCGCGAGGCCGACGAGCGCCTTGACGATCTCGTAGGCGCCGGCGTCGCGCCCCATCCCCATCACGAGCGAGCGGTGGATCTTCACCGCGTCGCCGGGGAAGCGGTGCAGCAGCCGCAGCGATGACGCGCCGGTCCCGAACGCGTCGATGTGCGAGCGGACGCCGAGGTCGTCGCAGACGGCCTGCAGCGTCCGCCGCATCCCGTCCGGGTTCGCGGCGAGGGCGTGCTCCTTGACCTCGAGGCGCAGCGCGCGCGGGTCGGCGCCGGTCTGCGCGAGGGCCGCCGCCAGCGTGTCGGCGAAGCTCGTCTCCGCGAGCTGGCGGTGCGAGACGTTCACGCTCATGACGATCCCCGCGCCGCCGGGCGTCTCGCGCCACGCGGCGAGCTGCGCGCACGCGGTCTCGAGCACCCACGCGCCCAGCGGGACGATCAGGCCGGTCTCCTCGGCGATCGGCACGAACGCCGCCGGCTCCACGAGCCCGCCGGCGGCGTCGGGCCACCGGCACAGCGCCTCGAACCCGGCGATGCGGCCGGTCGCCGTCTGCACGATCGGCTGGTAGACGACCTCGAGTTGCGGTCCCTCGATCGCCTGGCGCAGCGCGCCCTCCATGTCCAGGCGCTTGACGATGTCCTCGTGCATGCGCGCGTCGAACACCGCGTGGCGGCCCTTGCCGTCGGCCTTGGCGCGGTACATGGCGACGTCGGCGTCGCGCATGACGTCGTCGGGCCGGCTCTCGGCGTCGGCCAGGGCGATCCCGACCGAGGCGTCCACGAACAGCTCGCGGCCATCGAGGTGGAACGGGTCCTTGAGCGCGGCGTGGACGCGCTCGGCGACCGCCGCCGCCTCGCGCCCGTCGCCGACGTCGCCGAGCAGCAGCGTGAACTCGTCGCCACCCAGGCGCGCGACGGTGTCGCCGGGGCGCAACGACGCCTCCAGCCGCTGGGCGACGGCCTGCAGGAGCCGGTCGCCGACCTGGTGGCCGAGCGAGTCGTTGACGACCTTGAAGCGGTCCAGGTCGAGGAAGAGCACGGCGGCGCACGGCTGCGGCGCGCGCCGCTTCGCGCGGCGGATCGCCTGGTCGAGGCGGTCGCAGAACAGCACGCGATTCGGCAGGCCGGTCAGCGCGTCGTGCAGCGCGTCGTGCTGGAGCCGGCGCTCGGCCGTCTTGCGGTCGGTCACGTCGGTCTGGCTGCCGACGACGCGCGTCGCCCGCCCGGTGTGATCGCGCACGGCGCTGCCGCGAGCGAGCATCCAGCGGTAGGAGCCGTCGCGGTGCTGGATCCGGTACTCGTGCTCGAAGTGGCGGCCGCCCCCGGACAGGTGCGCGTCGAGCGCGTGCGTGAGCGCGGCGCGCTCGTCGGGGTGCACGCGGCCGAGCCACTCGCCCAGCGTGTCGCCGACCTCGTCCTCGGCGTAGCCGAGCATCGCCTTCCAGCGCGCCGAGCAGTACAGGTGGTTCTCGCGCACGTCCCAGTCCCAGAGGCCGTCGTCGGCGCCCTCGAGCGCGAGCGCGAGGCGCTCCTCGGACTCGGCGAGGCGCTGTAACGTGGCCTGCTGGGTGAGCACGTAGCGCAGGACGCGGCGCAGCGTGCCGGCGTCCGGCGCGACGAGATAGTCGGCCACGCCGGCCTCCGCGGCTTCGAGCTCGGCCGCCTCGTCGAGCCGCGTGTCGAGCAGCAGGACCGGCGAGTGGGGGACGCGCTCGAGGATCGCGCGCGCGAGCTCGAGCCCCGTCGTGTGCTCGTGGTCGAGGTCCATGTCGACGACGAAGGCGTCGTGCGCGTGCTCTTCGACGGCGGCGAGCGCCGCGGCGGGCGTGGTCGCCCAGTGCAGCTCGTAGCGGTCGCGCAGGGCGTCGCGCACGGGGGCGTGAGCGGCCTCGGTGGCCTGGACGACGAGCAGGACGCCGTTCACGCCGGCTCCGCGGGCAGCTCGGCGGCCTCGAGCCAGTAGGCGGTGAACACCTTCATGAGCTTGACGAGGGCGAGGAAGGTCACGGGCTTGGCGAGGACGGTGTTGGCGCCGGCGTCGTAGGCCGCGCGGACGGCCGCCGGGTCGGCGCTCGCGGTGAGGGCGACGAGCGGGATGTGGCGCAGCCCGGGATCGTCCTTGACGGCGCGGACGGCGCCGGCGCCGGCCATCCCGGGCGGGTCGACGTCGACGACCACGATCGCCGGGCGCGGCTCGTCGGCGTGCTCGCCGCGGCGGTGCAGGTAGTCGAGCATCTCCTCGCCGTCCGATACCCGGCGGAGGTCCATCGGACCGCTTCCTTCCAGCAGCGCGTCGCGGAACATCGCGCAACGATCGGGATCCGCGTCGGCCAGGAGCAGCGTCGGCAGCAGCGTGCGCGTGAGCATCCGTGTCGGTCCTCGGTCCCCTTAGCCGGAATCCGGGCCGCCGTGCCCGGTCGTGCGAGCGTATGGTCGGGCTGACCGGTGGGCAACGCTCTCGGCGGATGTACGAGCGCTTGCGCGTCCGCGCGCGGGCGGCCATGCTTGCGCACGGTGCTCGTCCGGTGGCTCGTGTGGTGCGTCGGCGCGCTCGCGCTCCTCGCGAGCTGCGGCGGCGGCTCCTCGCAGGTGCGCGAGGGCGACATCAACGCGCCGCCGTCGGAGCAGGGGGCGGACGACACGGTGCGCTCCCGGGGCGACCAGTCGGGCAGTGGCGGCCAGGTGCGGCTGGCCGTGGTGACGCACGGCGAGGCGTCGAGCGTCTTCTGGTCGATCGTCCGCAACGGCATCAGCGCCGCGGCGCGCGAGACGGGCGCCGCGGTCAACTACCGCTCGCCGGACACCTACAGCATCGGGCGCATGGAGCACCTCATCGACGCGGCCGTCGCGCGGCGGCCCGACGGGCTGATCGTCACGATCCCCGACGAGGAGCTCGACGACGCGGTCCGCCGCGCGCGCGATTCGGGGATCCCCGTCGTGTCGATCAACTCGGGCCTGGAGGACTCGCGCAAGCTCAAGCTGCTCGCGCACGTCGGCCAGCCGGAGTTCCGTGCCGGCTTCGAGGCCGGAGAGCGCCTGGCGCGCGCCGGCGCGCGGAACGCGATCTGCGTCAACCAGGAGGCCAGCAACGTCGCGCTCGACATACGCTGCCGCGCGTTCGCGCAGGCGATGCGCCGCGCCGGCGGGCGCTCGCGCGTCGTGCGCGTCTCGTTCAAGGAGAGCACGAACGCGGGCCGGCGCGACGTCACGACTGCGATCTCGAAGCCGGACGTCGACGGCGTGCTGACCCTCAGCTCGGCCAGCGCCGAGGCGGTGGCGGACGCGTTGAGCTCCGGCGAGCGCAAGCGCCCGCTCGCCGCCGGCACGTTCGACCTCTCGCCCGCCGTGCTCGCGGCCGTCGAGGACGGCAAGCTCGACTTCGCGATCGACCAGCAGCCCTACCTGCAGGGCTACCTGCCCGTCGTCCTGCTCAACCAGCTCGCCCGCAGCGGCGTCTTCCCGTCGGATCCGGGCCTCATCAACACCGGCCCGACGTTCATCACGCGCGGCAACGCGGCCCGCGTCGCGGAGCTGTCTGAAGCCGGGATCCACTGAGACTCTGGATCGCAACGACGGTGCGCCCGGGGTGGTCGTGGATCGAGCCAGGCGCCGCACGCATCCGCAGCCGATGCTGAGGCATCGGCAAGGGTGCGGGTGGTGCCTGGCGAAGGGCCACGGCCGCATCCGGGCGTGCCGGACTTGCGAGCCAGGCTCTTAGCTACGCTTCCCGGCGCGCCGACGTAGCTCAGCTGGTAGAGCACATCACTCGTAATGATGGGGTCGGGGGTTCGAGTCCCCCCGTCGGCTTCGCTCTAGAGCGCCGTTCCGGCCACCGGGCGGCGCTCTTTCTCGTCTGGGGTGTGAACGGAAGTGCGAACACCCCGCCGACCCGCGCCAAAGTTGTGACACGCGGCGGTGATGCTTCGTCGAAGCGATCCGACTCGTCCCGGAGCGTCTTGTCGAGGTGAGCGCCGGCCCTCCATTTGGCAGGAGGGTCGGCGACTCGCCAACGAGGAGAACGCCGCCGGCGCGCGTAGGATCGCGACTCGACAAGACCAACGGAAGGACGATCGATGCTCCGCATCGAACCCGGGAACGCCGATCCCGACCCGCCCGAGGCGCACTCGGCACTCGAGCAGTACGCCGCGGACGCGGACCGCGACATCGTGCAGGCGAGGGAGTCCGGCGGCTACGGCGCCGTGCTCGAACTCGCTGAGCGACGACGATGCGACCTCAAGCGCGAGCTCGCGGCGTTGACGGCGGGACAGGAGCTCCGGGTGATGAACAACGCGGAGCGTGAGGAACTGCGTCGGCAGTGGACGCCCGAGAAGGCGCGGCTGAACGACGAGATCGTTGAGCTGAACTGCAAGGTCCGGGACTGGACCGCCGTCGCCGACGGATCGCGTGAGTACGCCGCGAACGAAGCGCTCGGTTGGACGATCATGCCGGACGGAACGTCCGCGAAGCCTCAGGACAACGGCAAGGTTCTCTCCGTCTGGGGCGGCATTCGATACGAGGAAGACGGCGAGATCGTCGACACATCGACGCGCAGCGACGAGTGGCTCCAGCGCCATCGGAGGATCACGCGCGAGTTCGGCGAACGCGTGCGCGCCGAGCAGCTCGCGAAAGCTCGTCGCGCTCGGCCGGCGCGCACACGGCAGTGCACGCGCGAGCATCGCCCGGCGACGGCACGGCGAACTTCGAGCTCGTCGCGGACCAGCTCAGCAGATCCCGGCTCCGACAGCAGCGACAGCGACCCAGCAGAGCTGCCGCCCGGACGGCCATGCGCCCGTAACGGGTGCGAGGAGCTCGTCCATGGGGCGGTGCAGAAGAAGTACTGCGGAACCGTGCGCTGCGACACGGCGCGCGAGGCTGAGCGGCAGCAGAAACACCGCCACGGCGACCAAACCGCTCAGGAACGCGACGCGCTGCTGGCTGCACGGCAGGCGGGCTACGCCGGCAAGGACGCATTCGCGGAGCCGGGCGAGCACTCGCTGAGCTTCCTATGGAGGTTCGGGCTCGCCGCAGGCAATGACCCAGGCGAGTTGCTCGCTCTGCGCGGGCGCGCTTGTCGCTGCAACGGCCATCACATCGACGGCGGCGCAGCCGGATGCCTCAAGTGCGGCCTGCCGCGTAGGGGGGTGACGGCGTGAACGTCACCCTGAACCTCCCGCCCGACGTGATGGAGGAGATCGCGCGCCGGGCGGCCGAGATCGCCGCAGGCCAGGCGCCAGCGGCCGTCCCGGACTACCTCACCGCTACCGAGGCGGCCGAGTACCTCCGTTGCAGGCCGCAGCGGATCTACGACCTGACGAGCGCCGGGCGAGTCCGTGTTTGCAAAGACGGATCACGCTCGCTCTACCGTCGCGTGGACCTGAACGCCTACCTCTCGGGGGAGGCGGTCGCATGACGGCCGCGACGATCCGCGTCCGCACCCCGTCCGGGGCGTTGCGGACGTTCGAGGCCGAGCGCGTCGACATCTCGTCCGGTCTGGTCACGGCAACCGGTCGATGGCGCGACGACCGCCGACGCCGCCGTCGTGCGTACACGTGGGGGCCGCGACACATCGTCGAGATCCGCCACCACGAGGTCGCGGCATGACGGCGCCGGCCATCACGCCGTGTCCGGACTGCGGCGAGCGCAGCAGCGAGGATTACGACGCCAACGGCCGCTGTTACGAATGCTTCCACGCTGCTGGGGCGGGAACCGCGGACGAACCCGAAGCGACCGAACCTCGCGCGCTGCGGTTCCTGACCCCGGCCGAGCTGCGCGCGGAGACGCCGCCGGAACCCGACTGGTTGATGGACGGCTACCTCGCTGCTGGCGTTCTGACGATCGGTCCGGCAGGCAAGCCAAAGATCGCCGTGGACATTTCCCTCCCCGATGCATCAAGTCCCCGGTCTATGGCGATTCTGGGGGGGACCGCCACGGCGGGGGTGGAGGCGGTTCCGCCCTGAACGACGACCCCCCGCCCCCCACCGAGGCTTCGTTGCTGCAGACCCGCAGCAACGGCAACGAAGGTCGATCTGTTGACGGCGCGCGAGTTCAGGGGCTCGGTGGCGTGGAAGCGCGCTCGACAGGTCGCGTTGCAGGGCGCGTACGGATGCGCCATCTGCGGCGGCGCGTTCGTCGTCAGCGCCG
>Ga0126307_10002913_pt1 | contig 11636 bp, 8 predicted proteins | sample Plot28_FD_89955 | JGI IMG/M metagenome (GOLD analysis project Ga0126307, IMG submission 89955) | Serpentine soil microbial communities from UC McLaughlin Reserve, CA, USA - Plot28 | ecosystem: Environmental > Terrestrial > Soil > Grasslands | place: USA: UC McLaughlin Reserve, Lake County...
GACGCGCTTCGCGGGCGGCAGCGGCAGGTCGCCTCTGTCGAAGGACTCGGAGTAGGTGTCCGCGTTGCGAACCAGCTCGTCGATCGTGCTCATCGAGCGCTCCCTGCGCTTCCGAGTTCGAAGCCGAGCACTATACAAAGTGAAGCGCCCGCTGCGCGACGCGGGCTGCTCGTCACCGCGACGGTGGATGGGAGTCCTGCCACTGCCCGGACCCGAGGATCGAGCGCGCGCACCGTCCGTCGCCGCAGCGCTCGAGCAGCCGGCGCGACAGGCGACGGCGCCCCTCCTCCTCCGTCCGTTCGTCGATCTCCGTCGGGTCGGGGGCCGTCGTCACGAGAGCGCGACCTAGGCCTTCGGCCGGCAAAGTTCGCTGCGCCGGCGGCGTCGCCTGCCCGTGCCTATCATCGTGACCGGTGCGCCGCGCGCTCCTCGTCGCCGTTCTTGCGCTCGCCTGCCCGGCCGCCGCGTCCGCGGGGACCGCCGCGGTGCAGATTTTGGCGACGAACGGCAGCGTCGTGTCCGCGGCTGCGTCGTTCCCGTACTCGTATCCCGCCGACGGCTCGCTCGTTCGGATCGGCACGGGGTCGACGTCGGCGGAAGGCGTAACGCTCGGCGACGTGATGGTCCTCGGCGGTCGGATCCGCGCCGAGAGCGTCTTCGTGCCTGCAACGGGCACAAGCGGCGCCCGCGTGACCGGCCTTGTCGTCGACGGCCTCGCCGAGGACGGCGAGACGGAGAACTCGCTGATCCCGCTCGGAGCGGGCGACTACGTGGTGGTGCTGCAGACCGCGCGGGTCGGCTCCGGCACGGGCCTCGTCGGCCTTCGCGTTGCGAGCGCAGGAAGCGCGATCGTCGTCGCGCCCTCCGCAGCCGCGCAGGCGCAGCCCGCGAGAGCACCGGCGACGCCGCGCTGGTCGCTGCTCGGGTTCGCCACGCTGCCGACGCACCACGGGCCGGCGGTCCTGGAGCCCTTCCCGACGCCGCTGCAGCCGAGCGCGAAGGGGCAGCGGGCGGTGCAGCTCGCGCTCCAGTTCCTCGGCGTCCCCTACGTCTGGGGCGGCGCAACGCCGACGGGGTTCGACTGCTCGGGCCTCGTGATGTACGTGTACGGGCAGCTCGGGATCCCGCTCACGCACTACACGGGCACGCAGTTCCACGAAGGAGCCCCGATCGCACGTGACCGGCTGCTGCCGGGTGACATGGTCTTCTTCCGCCCAAGCGCGCGGGGGCCGCAGCACGAGGGCCTCTACATCGGCAACGGCGAGTTCGTCCACGCGCCGCACTCGGGGGACGTCGTCAAGATCTCGAGCCTCTCCGACGCCTCGTACGCCCTGAGCTACGCGGGCGCCGTCCGGCCCGGCTGAACGTCGGCGCGCGAAGCGCGGCTCTGCGTGCGGAGCCGCAGCTGAGTTCGTGGCTGTGAGGCACGAAGTCGGTTCCGCGGGGCGCGCGGCTCGTACACTCGCCTCGTGGACGCGAACGCACTCGCTGCGCTCGAGTTCCCCGCGATCGTCGACCGGCTGACGGCGGCGACGAGCACGGCGTTCGGCGCCGAGCTGGCGCGTGGGCTCGCCCCGTCGGCCGATCCCGAGGAGGTCGTCCGGCGGCAGGCGCTGACGGCCGAGGCCGTCGCCCTGCTCGATCTCGCGGAAGAGCCGCCGCTTGCGCGCATCGACGACGTGCGCGCGGCCGCAGCGCACGCGGCTCGCGGCGGCGTGCTCACCCCCGATGCGCTTGCGGGCGTCGCCGCGGCGGTCGGCGGTGGGCTTCGGGCGCGCTCCGCACTCGAGTCGCAGGCCGACGTCGCGCCGCTCCTGGCGGAGATCGTCGCCGCCGTCGATCCGACGCTCGCCCCGCTCGCCGACGGCATCTCCCGCTGCATCGAAGAGGACGGATCCGATGTCCGCGACAACGCCTCACCGCTCCTTCGCCGCCTCCGTCGCGAGCTTCGGAACGGGCAGCAGCGCGTCGTCGAGGAGCTTCGCCGCCTCGCGCGCGCGCCGGGACTCCGCGAGCATCTTCAGGAGGACTTCATCACGCAGCGCGGCGGCCGGCCGGTGCTTGCCGTGAAGATCGCTGCGAGGCGCAGCGTCAAAGGCATCGTCCACGATGCGTCGGGCTCCGGGCAGACGCTCTTCGTCGAGCCGTTCGAGATCGTCGAGCTGAGCAACCGGCAGTCCGAGGCCGCCGCCGCCGAGCGGGAGGAGGTCGAGCGCATCCTTCGCGACCTCTCGGGGGCCGTCGGCGCGCGGGCGCAGGCGCTGGCGACAGTCGTCGAGGCGACGGGTGCGATCGACGTCGCGGTCGCGTGCGCCACCGTCTCGCGGCGCTGGCGTGGCGCGGAGGTCGAGGTCTCGGAGGAGGTACGGCTGCTCGGCGCGCGGCATCCGCTGCTCGATCCCGACGGCGCGGTCCCGATCGACCTCGACCTCGGCACGCTTCGCGCGGTCGTGATCAGCGGCCCGAACACCGGCGGGAAGACGGTGGCGCTGAAGACACTTGGCCTCGCCGCACTCCTGCACCAGGCTGGGTTGCGGCCGCCCTCCGCGAGCGCGGCGCTGCCGGTCTTCGACTCGCTGCTCGCGGACATCGGCGACCAGCAGTCGATCGAGATGAGCCTGTCTACGTTCTCGGCGCACATCGCGAACCTCGTCGGGATCCTGGACACGGCGACGGAGCGGTCGCTCGTGCTGGTCGACGAGATCGCCGCCGGCACCGATCCCGTCGAGGGGGCGGCGCTCGCGCAGGCCGTGTTGTCGCAACTCGTGCGCCAGGCGCGGCTGGCTGTCGTGACGACGCATCACCCTGAGCTGAAGGAGTGGGCGAGCGCGGCGGACGCGGCCGCGAACGCGGCCACTGCGCTCGATCCCGAAACGCACGCCCCGCTGTACCGGATCGTCCTCGGGCGACCCGGAACGTCCCACGCGCTCCACACCGCCGAGCGGCTCGGGCTCGATGCGCGAATCGTCGCCGATGCGCGTGCGCGTATCGCGCCGGAGCGGCTGCGCACTGCGGATCTGCTCGCGGAGGCGGAGGCGGCCGAACGGGCCGCCGTCGAGGAGCGGGAGGCCGCCGAGCGCGAGCGCCGCGAGGCGCGGCGGACGGCTCAGCAGGCGCGGAAGAGCGCGGAGGCGCTGGCGCAGGAGATCGCGAAGGTGCGCGAGTCCGCAGCGCGGGCGCGCGAGCAGGCGGTTGCGGAGGCGGAGCGCGATCTCGTCGCTGCACGCGACGAGCTGAAGGCGCTGCGAGAGGAGATCAGAGCCGCTCGGCGTCACGAGCAGGACGCGCGGCGGCGCGCTCGCGCGCCCGCCGCCGCGCGGGCCGAGAGCGACCGCGATCGGCGGCTGGCGGCGGCCTCCGCGCGCGCGGCGCGCGCAGAGCAGGCGTTGCGCACGCTCGACGAGCCGCTGCCGCCCCAGGCGCCGCTCGCGCTCGGCGATCCCGTCGAAGCGCCCGCGATCGGCCTTCGCGGCACGATTTCCTCGATCGACGGCGACGAGGCGGAGGTCGTCGGGACGCGCGGTCAGCGCGTCAGGATCGCGCTCTCGCGCCTGCGCCCCGATGCGCGCGGCGGCGCCGGCGAGGACGAGCCTCGCCGGCCGGCGGTGCAGGTGCTCGCGAGCGCGCGCAGCGACGTCTCGGACGAGCTCGACGTGCGTGGAACGCGTGCGCAGGAAGCGCGAGAGGCGGTGCGCTCCTTCGTCGACGACGCGGCGCTCGCAGGTCTCGCGACCGCGCGAGTCATCCACGGGCGCGGCACCGGCGCGGTCCGCACCGCCGTCCGCGACGAGCTCGACCGGCACCCGCTCGTCGAGCGCCGCGAGAGCGAGTCGGTCGACGGCGCGACGGTCGTGTACCTCGCGGGCACCGCCGCGACCGGCTGAGCAGCTCGCGGTTCGAGGGCGCGCGCGACGGGTACCGGCGCCTCGTGGACGGGGTCGGGGACGAGATCCGTGAGGTCGCGCGCGCGGAGCTGGGGTACGAACAGCTCCGGCCGGGACAGCAGGACGCCGTCGAAGCGCTCCTCGCGGATCGCGACGTGCTCGCCGTGATGCCGACCGGCGCCGGGAAGACCGCGATCTACCAGCTCGCCGGATTGCTGATCGGCGGGGCGACGCTCGTCGTCTCGCCGCTGATCGCCCTCCAGCGCGATCAGCTCGAGGGCCTCGAGGAATCGGATGCCGCCGCGGCAGCCGAGCTCAATTCGACGCTGAGCGACACGCGCCACGCGGAGACCCTTGACGCGTTCGCGGCGGGCGACGTGGAGTTTCTCCTCCTCGCTCCCGAGCAGTTCGCCAACGAGGAGACGCTGGCGAGGCTGCGCGAGGCGCCGCCGTCGCTCCTCGTCGTCGACGAGGCGCATTGCATCAGCGAGTGGGGCCATGACTTCCGGCCGGACTACCTCCGCCTCGGCGGCGTCATCGAGGACCTCGGCCACCCGCGCGTCCTCGCGCTGACGGCGACGGCGGCGCCCACCGTGCGGCGCGAGATCGTCGAACGGCTTCGCATGCGAGAGCCGGAGGTGATCGTCAAGGGCTTCGACCGGCCGAACATCCACCTCGCCGTCAAAACGTTCCACGACGAGGACGCGAAGCTCGCGGCGGTCGTCGACCGTGTCGCGGAAGCGACGAGGCCGGGGATCGTCTACGCGGCGACGCGACGCGGTGCCGAGGAGCTGGCGGAGGCTCTCGAGCAGCGCGGCATCTCGGCGGCCGCGTACCACGCGGGCCTCGCGAAGGGCGAACGCGCGGCAGTGCAGGACTCGTTCATGGCGGACGATCTCGAGGCCGTCGTCGCGACGATCGCGTTCGGCATGGGGATCGACAAGCCGAACGTCCGCTTCGTCTTCCATGCCGACATCAGCGACTCGGTCGACTCGTACTACCAGGAGGTCGGACGTGTCGGCCGCGACGGCGACCGCGCCGACGCGATCCTCTTCTACCGCGCGGAGGACGTCGGCCTGCGGCGCTTCTTCGGCGGGACGACGAGCCTGACGCTCGACGAGGTCGAGGCCGTCGCCGAGGCGGTCGCCGCGACGGGCGCGCCGTTGGAGCCGACCGAGCTCCGCGACGAGACGGGCCTGCCGTCGTCGAAGGTCACTGCGGCGCTGAACCGGCTGGAGGAGGCCGGTGCGGTCGAGATCCTCCCGTCGGGCGAGATCGCTCCGGGCGACGGCGTCGCGGACGCCGCCGAAGCGGTCGAGGCGCAGGAGGCACGACGCGAGTACGACCGGTCGCGCGTCGAGATGATGCGGGCGTACGCGGAGTTGCGCGACTGCCGCCGCGAGTTCCTCCTCAACTACTTCGGCGAGCCGCGTGACGAGCCGTGCGGCTTCTGCGACAACTGCGACGCGGGCGTTACCGTCGAAGACGAGGAGCGGCCGCTGGCGCTCGGCTCGCGCGTCCGCCACCAGGCGTGGGGAGTCGGGACACTGCAGCGCTACGAGGGCGACAAGCTGGTCGTGCTCTTCGACGAGGTCGGCTACAAGACCCTCGCCGTCGACCTCGTCGAGAAGAAGGCGCTGCTCACGCCCGAGGGGTGACTACCGCCTCGCCTCAATGAACGGGATCAGGAGCGCGGGCGGATCGGGCGTTCCTTTGGCGGGGGGCGGGGGCGAGGCGGCCGTGACGTAGCCGAGGTTCGTCGTCAGCCCGATTGCGGCGCGTGAGGCGGGGTGGATCAGGATGGCCGCAGTGCCTCCGTCCACCGAGCCCGTGTGACCGACGAACAGTCCCCGCTGGCTCGGGTGGATCTCGAAGCCGACGCCGTAGCCGGTCGGGGCGCCGCTCTTCGTCTTCTGCGCCGCGAAGAGCAGGGTTCGGCTCGCGGGGCTCAGAAGCCGCGGGCCCGCGACGAGGCTGCCGAAGCGCGAAAGGTCGCTCGCCGTGGAGAGGTAACCGGCGGCCGGCAGGCGGTCGCTGAGGTCGATCGGCGGCGCGCGCCTGTAGCCGGCGTCGTCTCTCACCTCGTAGAACGTCGCTTTCGAAGGGAGGGGCTTCGTCGCGAGGCTCGTGTGTGTCATCCCGCTGGGGCGCAGGACGTACCTCTGCATCAGCGAGTCGTACCGGTCGCGCGCGGCTGCCTCGAGCGCGGCGCCGATCAGCACGAAGCCGAAGCTCGAGTAGGAGAAGCGGGATCGCGGTTCGGCGACGAGCTGGTCATTCGCGAACACGGCGAGGGCGTCCGTGAGCGACGCGAAGTGCCTGCGGTTGACCACTTCCGTCGGCGACTCGTAATGCCGAATCCCGGCAAGGTGTCCGCCGAGCTCCCGCAGCGTGATCTTGTCGCCCTTGCGCGGGAAGCTGGGGACGTAGCGCTGGATCGGCGCGTCGACGTCGACCGCGCGCTCCTCGGCGAGCCGTGCGAGCGCGACGGCTGTCAGCGGCTTCGTGACGCTGCCGATGCGGAAACGCGTGGTTTGGGTGACCGGCCGTCTGCTCCTCGCATCGGCAAGCCCGCACGCGACGCGCCACACGACGTCCCCGTCGATCGCGACTGCCACTTGCAGCCCGGGCGCGCGGAGACCTCGGTGCAGGCGGCGGACGAGCGGGCGCACCGTCGCCGCCGCGCGTACGTATCGCGGGTCCGTCAAGCGCTCGCGGCACGCGGGCTGCGCGGCGTTCGCGTGGCTGCCGGCCGATCCGCACGCCCCCGCGACGTGAGGCGTGCCGAGCAGCGCGCCGGCGACCACGAACCTCCAGAGCACACGCATGAGCTATACATAGCATAGCTAGGTATCGAGGCGTTGGCCATGACGCCGCGGGCGGGACGTACGATCTCGCGAGCGGCCACGACATCTACGGCTGGCTGCTGCGCCACCGGTGCGGCTCGGCGCGGCGACGCGGCCCGTCTGCTCAGATCGCGGCTTGGAGCCTGCAGGCGCGGCCGGTTCGCGTGGTCGCGCGTACGGCGACCGTCTCGCGGCCCGGCCAGTCCGGCACGAGGCGGCGGTACCTCAGCGAGCGGGTGGCGCGGCGCGATCCTTGGTAGACGAGGCTCCGCTCGTGGAGCACGACGATGCGCCAAGCCTCGGGACGTCGCGTGTCGATCCGGAACTCGATCTCGATTGCGGCGGCCGCGTCGTCGTCTCGCGTCCGAAGGCGCAACTCGGCGGTGCCGCCGGCGCACTTCGTGCGCACGCGCGTCTCGTCGTCTCCGCCGCGGTCGGCAACGGCGACCCCGGGCAATGCGAGCAGCAGTAGGAGGGCGAGAATCGCGGGCGCACTTCGTCTCATCGCAGCCAACGATCATCGTCCACCGGTCTCGCATGCAACGCGATCTTCGTCCTACGACCGGGCCGACCCACCCGGACCGACGCCGTTTCGCTGAGCCCAGAGCGCGGCCTGCGTGCGATCGGTGACGCCGATCGCGCGGAACACGCTCGTCAGGTGCGCCTTCACAGTCTTCTCGCTGATCCCGAGGCGTCGCGAGATCAGCTTGTTCGGCATCCCCTCCGCCACCATCGCCAGCACCTCGAGCTCGCGCTGCGACAGCTGGTCCGTCGGCGACGGCTCACGGCGCGCCGTCAAGAGCGCCCGTGCCGCCTTCGGATCGAGCGGGGACTCGCCGCGGGCCGCAGCGCGGATCGCCTCCGCGAGCTCCTTCGGCGCCGCGTCCTTGAGCACGTAACCGACCGCGCCGGCGTCGAGCGCCCGGAGGATCCGCTCTCGGTCCGAGAACGACGTCAGGACGACCACCTGCGTGTCCGGCGCGACCTCGCCGATCCGCCGCGTCGCCTCGATCCCGTCGACGCCGGGCATCTCGAGATCCATCAGGACGACATCCGGCTGCCGCTCCGCGCACAGCTCCGCCGCCTCCGAGCCGTCGGACGCCGCGCCCACGACCTCGACGTCGTCGAACGTCGCCAGAAGCTGCTCGAGTCCGGCGCGCACGACGCCGTGGTCGTCTGCGATCACCAGCCGGATCACACCGGCACCTCGAGCGTGAAGAGCGTCCCATGGCCGGGCTCGGACGCGATCGAGAGCTGCGCGTCCGCGTGCGCCGCGTGCTCCTCGAGCAGGGTCAACCCGACGTGGCCCGCGCTCCGCGCACCGGCGCGTTCCGCGGGCTCGAAACCGACGCCGTCGTCCTCCACCGTGAGGCGGACGACGCCGTCGTTCTCGTGCACCGCCACGGTTACGCGAGACGCTTCGGCGTGATCGATCACGTTGCGGATCGCCTCGCGCGCGGCGCGAAAGACGAGCGCCTCCATGTCCGGATCGAGATCGAGGCGTTCGACGTCGAGCTCGACGTCGGCACCGCGGCGCCGCAGCGGCGCCGCGACGTCCGCGAGCGCAGCCGCGAGGCCGGCGACGTGGAGGTTCGGTGGATGGATCTCGACCAGGATCGAGCGCAGCCGTTGGATCGCAGCGCGCGTAACGGCGGCGCCCTCGCGAAGCGTCGTCATCAGCGTCGAATCCCCCCGCGCCGCCGGCGCGGCGTCCGCCGCCGCGGCGAGCGAGTACGAGACGCCGGCGAGGTCTTGCACGACTCCGTCGTGGAGCTCGGCCGCGATGCGGCGGCGCTCGTCGTTCGACGCGTCGAGGGCGCGCCGAAGCAGCACCTCGCGCTCCTCGTGGCCCTGGCGGACGCGGCGCGCGAGCCGGTACGCCAGCGGCACCAGCGCGAGCCAGAGCAGCAACAGCGCGACGAGGAGCGGCGGCACGAACGAGAGCCAGAGGCGTCGCCCGCTCGCGACGACGGAGTCGAATCGCTCGTACAGCTCGAACAGGACGGGTGTCCCGTTCGGGGTGCGGACTCGCGAGTAGACCTCGAGCAACTCGCCTTCGGCCCGCTCGTACCGGTTCTCGGGCTGGTTCAGGTCGCTGACCTCCGCCGCGACGCCGCCCTCCGCGAGTGCCTCCTGCTCGTCGGCGCCGAGCGGGTAGCGCGCGCCGATCAGGCGTCCCTCGTCGGAGTAGAGGACGCGGCCGTTCCGGCTCCAGATCTTCACGCGGACGATCGAATTGCTGAGGATCCGTTCCTGGACGACCCGGTCCATCCGCGCCAACGCTGCGGAGTCGCCGCGCAGGAGCGCGTCCTCGAGGTTCGGCTCGACCACCCCTGTCGCGGCGAGGCGCGCCACGGTGCGTGCTTCGCGGATCGCCTCGGTCCGGCCGACGTGACGCAGGAACGGCAGGCTCGCCGCCATGAACACGACCACGGCGACCAGCGAGATCAGGACGAACTTCGCGACCTCGCGCGCGATCGACGGCGCGGGCGGCTCGCGGCGCTGCGGCCGGGGCCGCGCCTCCGTCTCCGCCTGCCTCTCGTCGAGTGCTGCAGTCATCGGTTGAGCTCGCCAGCCACTACGCGCCGCGAGCGCGACCAGATTACGCGGTGGCGTTCACGCTTCCGGGGAGCGCCGCCCGACGCGTAGTTTTCCGCATCGCGTCGGCGCTTCTCCCGATGTGGTGCAGCCGGCGCTGTCCATACCGTCGCGGCGAGGCAGGGAAAGGAGAACGTGATGCTACGCAAGCTCACCACGGTTGCCGCTGCCGCGCTGCTCCTCCTGGGCATGACCGCGGCGACCTCGGCCGCGCCGTCCGTCTCCGTGCTCCACTCGTTCTCGGGGCCGGAGGGAATGGCGCCGGCGGCGCCGCTCGTCCAGGGCAGCGACGGCTTCCTCTACGGCGTTGCACGGTACGGCGGCGACTTGACGGTGATGGCGCCCGACGGCGGCGGAACGATCTTCCGCACGGACGGGACCGGCAACCTCTCGACTCTGCACGTCTTCGGCGGCGAGGACGGCGCCGTCCCGACGGGAATCGTGCAAGGCCGCGACGGCATGTTCTACGGCACGACGACGTACGGGGGTCTCGCGCATCCCGACGCGCTCAACCCCGGCAACGGCACGATCTTCCGGATCGACTCGGCCGGGAGCTTCACGCGGCTGTTCGTGCTTCCGGGGTGGGAGAGCGGCTATCGGCCCGGCCCGATCGTGCAGGGCCTCGACGGGGCGCTCTACGGGACGGCGGTCGGCGGCTCCTCGCTGTACTCGCGCTTCCCGGGGATCGTGTTCCGGTTCGATCCGGTGACGAGCGACTACCGGATCCTGCACACGTTCACGATCGCCGACGGGCGGGATCCGACGGGGCGCCTGTTCCCGGCTGCCGACGGCTACCTCTACGGCACGACGAACGAGGGCGGGCCGTACAGGTGCGGCATCGTCTACAGGGTCAACGCTGCGGGTGACTTCGCGCTGCTCCATGCGTTCGACTACAACGACGGCTGCCAGCCGAAAGCCGGCGTGTTCGGGGCTTCCGACGGCCCCTTCTACGGCACGACCGAGAGCGGGGCGGCGGGCTACGGCGAGGTCTTCCGCATGGACGCGGCGGGCAACGTCACCGTGCTGCACGGCTTCGGGCCGTATTCCGCCGGCGGCCTCCGCCCCGACACGAACCCGGTCGAGACGAGCCCGGGCGTGTTCGTCGGCGTGACGCCGCTCGGCGGCACCGTGACCCCGTCGTACGGAGTCGTCTATCGGCTCGACAGCACGGGCTCGACGACGATCGTCAACGAGTTCGCCGGGCCTGACGGCATCCAGCCGCACGCCGGCCTGCTGCTTGCCGGCGACGGGACGCTGTACGGCTCGACGACCGCAGGCGGCGCATTCGGACGTGGGACGCTGTTCCGGCTCGCGTCCACGCAGGAGAGCGCATTGCCGAAGCTGCTGTCCGTCGCCCTCTCGCAGTACGGCGTGGTCGGCGGAACGGCCGTTTCGGGTTCGGTCGACCTGAGCTGGGGTGCCCCGGCGGAAGGCGCGGTCGTGTCGCTCACCAGCAGCTCGAACCTCGCTTCGGTGCCCGGGACCGTGACGGTTCCTGCAGGGATGACCCGCGCGACCTTCACCGTCACGACGCGCAAGACGAAGCGGACGCAGACGGCGACGCTCAGCGCGAGCTACAACGGGTCGCAGGCGACCGCGACGCTGGCGATCACGCGCTAGCACTCGCGCGCGGCCGGCCGCCGACCGGCGGCCGGCCGCGCCACCGGCGGCGGCGCCTCAGCCGATCGCGGCCCGCTCGAGCCCGGCGACGGCCTCTCGCTCGATCGACGGCATCCGCTCGGCGTGCGCGTAGCTCGCGAGTGCGGCGCCGAGCGACAGGGCGATGACGCGCGCCCGCAGCAGCTGCTCCTCCGTGGCCGGGCCATAGGCGGCGAGAAACGCGTCGCGATCGTCCGGCGGCAGGAAGCTCCAGACGAGCTGGAGGTCGATCGCCGGGTCCGCGCGGCAGAGGTCGACCCAGTCGATCACGCCGCTCGCTCGGGCGTCGGCTACGAGCAGGTGACGGAAGTGGAGGTCGCCGTGCGCGACGACGAGACGCTCGCGCGAGGGTGGCAGCCGCTCGGCGTCGGCGAGTACGCGTCTGACCACGTCGGGAGTGCACCAGATAGCGGCACGCTCGAGTTCCTCGAGACTGAGGCGCACGATCGGTGCGCGTTTCGTCATGTCTGCGCGGGCGTTCGCGTCGACCGGCAGCGCATCTGCGTCGAGCGTCGCCGTCACCTCTGGACTGTGCAGCCGGCGGAGGAATGCCGCAACCTCGAGCGCGACGTCGAGTCGCGCACGGGCGTCGAGGCCGGCCTCTGCGACCTCGACGCCGGGGAGGAAGGGGCTGCCGAAGAACGGCCAC
>Ga0126307_10002914_pt1 | contig 11632 bp, 12 predicted proteins | sample Plot28_FD_89955 | JGI IMG/M metagenome (GOLD analysis project Ga0126307, IMG submission 89955) | Serpentine soil microbial communities from UC McLaughlin Reserve, CA, USA - Plot28 | ecosystem: Environmental > Terrestrial > Soil > Grasslands | place: USA: UC McLaughlin Reserve, Lake County...
CCCCTCCAGATCGTCAACGAGAGCGACGAGGAGCTGCTGCTCTACATCTACGGCGCACCGCCCGAGCGCGGGCACGCCGAGTTCATGGACTCCGCCGTCTGATGGCGACCCTCCTGTGCGTGCTCTACGACGATCCGGTGGACGGCCACCCCACGTCGTACGCACGCGACGAGATCCCGACGATCGAGCGCTACCACGACGGTCAGACCACGCCGACGCCGAAGGGGATCGACTTCACGCCGGGGGAGCTGCTCGGCAGCGTCTCGGGCGAGCTCGGCCTGAGGAGGTTCCTCGAGGAGCGCGGTCACCGGCTGATCGTCACGTCCGACAAGGATGGGCCGGACTCGGTCTTCGAGCGGGAGCTGCCCGAGGCGGAGGTCGTGATCTCGCAGCCGTTCTGGCCCGCGTACCTGACCGCTCAGCGGATCGCGAAGGCGCCGAACCTGAAGCTCGCGGTGACGGCGGGAATCGGCTCCGACCACGTCGACCTGCAGGCGGCGGCGGCGCGGGGCATCACAGTCACAGAGGTGACGTATTCGAACAGCATCAGCGTCTCCGAGCACGTCGTGATGCTCATCCTCGCTCTCGTCCGGAACTACATCCCGGCGCACAACTGGGTGCTGCAGGGCGGCTGGAACATCGCAGACTGCGTCTCGCGCTCGTACGACCTCGAGGGGATGCAGGTGGGAACGGTCGCGGCGGGTCGGATCGGCTCGGCGGTCCTCCGCCGGCTGAAGCCGTTCGAGGTGGGGCTTCACTACACCGACCGCCATCGGCTTCCCACGGAGGTCGAGGAGGAGCTCGGCGTCACCTTTCACGACGACGTCGAGTCGCTCGTCTCGGTCTGCGATGTCGTCACGATCAACGCGCCGCTACACCCGGAGACGGAGCACATGTTCGACGACGAGCTGATCTCCAAGATGAAGCGTGGCGCCTATCTCGTGAACACCGCTCGCGGCAAGATCTGCGACCGGGACGCCGTCGCGCGCGCCTGCGAGAGCGGGCAGCTCGCCGGCTACGCCGGAGACGTCTGGTTCCCACAGCCGGCGCCGCAGGATCACCCGTGGCGCACGATGCCGCACCACGGGATGACGCCGCACACGTCCGGCACGAGCCTCTCGGCCCAGGCGCGCTACGCCGCCGGGACGCGCGAGATCCTGGAATGCTGGTTCGACGGCCGCCCGATCCGTGAGGAGTACCTGATCGTCGACGCCGGCCGGCTCGCAGGCGCCGGCGCGCACTCCTACACCGCGGGCGACGCCACGGCCGGCTCCGAGGAAGCGGGACGTTTCTCTCGAGCCTGAGCGAAGACGAGCTCGCCGTCCTCGGCGTCGACCTGCACCGTGTCGCCCTCCGCGAAGTCGCCCTCGAGCAGTCGTAGCGCCAGCGGGTTCTCGATCAGGCGCTGGATCGCACGCTTGAGCGGCCGGGCGCCGTAGTCAGGATCCCACCCCGCTTCCGCCAGCGCCTCTTTCGCAGCATCCGTCAGCTCCAAGCCGATGCCTCGCTCTCCCAACCTCTCGCGGAGTCGACGCGACTGAAGGTCAACGATCTCCCTCAGTTCGAGCCGCGTCAGCGGCTTGAACTGAATTGTCTCGTCGATCCGATTCAAGAACTCGGGCCGGAAGACATCGCGCATCGCATCGGCCGAGCGCAGGTTCGAGGTCATGATGATCACGGTGTTGCGGAAGTCGACGGTGCGCCCCTGGCCGTCCGTCAGCCGCCCGTCGTCGAGGATCTGCAGCAGGACGTCGAAGACCTCCGTGTGCGCCTTCTCGATCTCGTCGAGGAGGACGACCGAGTACGGCCGACGCCGAACGGCCTCCGTCAGCTGCCCGCCCTCCTCGAAGCCGACGTAGCCGGGTGGTGCCCCGACCAGGCGGGCGACGGTGTGCCGCTCCTGGTACTCGGACATGTCCAGCCGGACCATCGCCCGCTCGTCGTCGAACATGAACTCCGCAAGGGCACGCGCCAGCTCGGTCTTCCCGACGCCGGTCGGGCCGAGGAAGACGAACGACCCGATCGGCCGGTTCGGGTCCTGCAGGCCCGAGCGAGCGCGACGGAGCGCATTCGCGACGGCGGACACCGCCTCGTCCTGGCCGACGACGCGCTCGTGCAGCCGCTCCTCCATGTGGATCAGCTTCTCGGTTTCGCCCTCGAGCAGCTTGTGGACCGGGATCCCGGTCCAGCGGGCGACGACGGCTGCGACGTCGTCCTCGTCCACCTCCTCCTTGACCATCGGGTTCGCGATCGGCGAGCCGTCGCGCTCCGCGAGCTCCTTCTCGAGCTGCGGCAGCTCGCCATAGCGGATCTCGGCGACGCGCTGCAGGTCGCCGCTTCGCTCGGCGCGCTCAGCCTCGAGCCGCAGCTCCTCAATCCGAGCCATGACCTCCTTGACGCGCTCGAGCGCCTCTTTTTCGGTCGACCAGCGTGCGGCAAGCTCGTTGCGGCGCTCCTGCGCCTCGGCGAGCTCCCGCTCGACCGGCTCGCGTACCTCTTCGGTCTCCTTGCCCATCGCCGCCAGCTCGATCTCGAGCTGGCGCACGCGTCGCTCCGCCTCATCGAGCTCGATCGGCGACGAGTCGATCTCCATCCGCAGCCGGGATGCGGACTCGTCGACGAGGTCGATGGCCTTGTCCGGCAGCTGGCGGTCTGCGATGTACCGGTCGGAAAGGACCGCGGCAGCGACGAGCGCCGCATCGCGGATACGAACGCCGTGGTGCGCCTCGTAGCGCTCCTTCAGGCCACGGAGGATCGCGATCGTGTCCGCGACCGACGGCTCGCCGACGAAGACCGGCTGGAAGCGCCGCTCGAGCGCGGCGTCTTTCTCGACGTGCTTGCGGTACTCGTCGAGCGTCGTCGCGCCGATCGCGCGCAGCTCGCCGCGTGCGAGCATCGGCTTGAGCATGTTCGCCGCGTCGACGGCACCCTCAGCGGCGCCGGCGCCGACGATGGTGTGGAGCTCGTCGATGAAGAGGATGATCTCCCCCTCTGCGTTGCGGATCTCGGTCAGCACGGCCTTCAGGCGCTCCTCGAACTCGCCGCGGTACTTTGAGCCCGCGAGCAGCGCGCCGATGTCGAGCGCCCAGACGCGTTTGCCCTTCAGCCCCTCGGGGACGTCGCCGGCAACGATCCGCTGCGCGAGGCCCTCTGCGATCGCCGTCTTGCCGACGCCGGGATCGCCGATCAGGACGGGATTGTTCTTCGTTCGGCGCGAGAGGACCTGGATCACGCGGCGGATCTCCTCGTCGCGCCCGACGACGGGGTCGAGCTTCCCCTGCTCCGCGAGCTCCGTCAGGTCACGGCCGAACTTCTCGAGCGCCTGGTAGGTCCCTTCCGGGTCCTGGCTCGTGACCCGCTGGCCACCGCGCACCTGCTGCAGCCTGGCCAGCAGCGCGTCGCGAGGGACGACGTCGAGCGCGAGCACGAGGTGCTCGGTGGAGACGTACTCGTCTTCGAGCTGCCGCGCCTCGTCGAAAGCGCGATCGAGAACCTCCGCAAATGTCCTCGATACCGTCGGCTGCTGCTGGGAGCCCTGGATCGCCGGCTTCGCGCGCAACGTCGCTTCGGCTTCAGCGCGGAGCGTCGAAGCGGAATCGACGAGCTGCTGTGGGAGCTCCTGGTCGAGCAGCGCCAGCAGGAGGTGCTCCGGGTAGACCTCCGGGTTGCCGTTGCGGCGGGCCAGCTCCTGCGCGCCCGCGACGGCCTCCTGGCTCTTGAGCGTGAGCTTGTTGAAGTCCATCAGTGGCGCCTCCGCTGCGGCAGGGTCGGCTCCTGCCAGACGACGAGCTCCCGCTTGTACTGCCGCTCGACGTCGCGCATGCGCTCACGCATGTCGCGCTCCATCCGCTCCATGCGGCGCTGCATGCGCTTGAGTTGGTCCTCGAGCCCGAGCACCATCTCGACGCCGGCGAGGTTCAGTCCGAAGTCCGTGGTCAGCCGCTGGATCAGGCGCAGCCGCTCGAGATCGTGCTCGGAGTACAGCCGCGTGTTTCCGGAGGTGCGCGTCGGCCGAACGAGTCCCTTCTGCTCGTAGATCCGGAGCGTCTGCGGATGCATGCCGACCAGCTCGGCGGCGACGCTGATCATGTAGCGCCCCCTGTCGTCCATCAGCTCACCTTGCGGATCTGCTCGTAGAGCTCGCGCTGCTTCTTGTTCAGCTTCTTCGGGACGTCGAGCTTGAGGCGCGCGAGGACGTCGCCCTTGCCCCCCTTCAGCTTGGGCGCGCCGCGGCCCTTGATCCGCAGCAGCTTCCCGTGCTCCGACCCTGCCGGGATCTTCATCGAGACGGCGCCGTCGGGCGTCGGCACGTCGACGTCCGTTCCGAGGGCCGCGTCCGCCAGGGACACCGGCACCTCCACGACGAGATCCGCGCCGCGCCGCTCGTAGACCGGCGAGTCGGCGACGCGCGTCACGACAAAGAGGTCGCCGGGCGGTCCGCCGTTCATGCCGGCCTCGCCCTTGCCCTTCAGCCGGATCCGCGTGCCGTCGCGGACGCCGGCGGGGATCTTCACGGAGTAGCGCTTCGTCCGCCGCTCGCGGCCGGCGCCGCGGCAGCGCGGACACGGATCCTCGATCACCGTCCCGTTCCCGCGGCAGCGCGGGCAGGGCTGCGACAGTGCGAACAGGCCCTGGGCTTCGGAGACAACGCCGCGTCCGCGGCACTCGGGACAGATCTTCGGCGAGGTCCCCGGCTTCGCCCCGGAGCCGCCGCACTCGCGGCATGCAGTGTCGACATCCACCGGGATGCGCGTCTCGATGCCCTTCAGCGAGTCCTCGAACGAAAGGTTGACCGTCACCTCGAGGTCGTTGCCGCGCTCCGCGCGCGACTGCTGCCGGCCCGCGCGGCCGCGCCCGAAGAGGCCGCCGAAGATGTCTCCGAGATCGCCGAGGTCGCCGACGTCGAAGCCGTCGAAGTTGAACCCGCGCGGATCGAACCCGCCCCGGCCGTCGGCCGAGCCGAAGCTGTCGTAGGCCTTGCGCTTCTCGGGATCCGAGAGCACGTCGTAGGCGTGCTGGATCTCCTTGAAGCGCTCCTCGGCCGCCTCGTCACCGGGGTTCTTGTCGGGGTGGTGCTCCCGCGCGAGCTTGCGGTACGCCTTCTTGATCTCCGCGGCGGAGGCGCCCTTCGAGACGCCGAGGGCGCCGTACAGGTCCTTAGTCGCTGCCACTCGAGATCACCACCCGCGCCGGGCGGATCACCCGGTCGCCCAGCCGGTAGCCCTTCTGCAGCACCTCGATGACCGACCCCTCCTCCGCCTCGGACGACTGCGAGAGCAGCGCCTCGTGGACGTGCGGGTCGAACTTGCCGTCCGTGGCGACCTCCTCGAGGCCCTCCTTCCGCAGCACGTCCGCGAAGGACCGGGTGACGAGGGCCACGCCCTCTTCGAGCTTGGCCTCCTCGTGGGCCTCGGCCGCCTCGAGCGCCCGCTCGAGGTCGTCGAGTACCGGCAGGAGCTCCTTGACCAGCCGCTCGTGGGCGCGCGCGACCAGGCTCTGCTGGTCGCGCGCCGCCCGCTTGCGGTAGTTGTCGAACTCCGCCTGGACGCGCTGGAGCGTGTCCAGGAGCTCGTCGCGCTCGCGCCCGACGGCCTCGAGCTCGTCGACCTCGGCCTGCTCCTGCTCCTCGTCTGTCCGGACCTCGTCGGTCATTACGACGTCTTGGCCTCTTCCTCGTCGATGACCTCGTAGTCGGCCTCTTCGACGACCTCGTCGTCGGACGGACCGGGCGCGCCGTCGCCGCTCGTCGAGGACGCCGCCTGCTGGGCCGTCGCCTGTGCATAGACAGCCTCGGCCAGCTTCTGCGAGGCCTCCTGGAGCGCCTCGGTCTTCGAGCGGATCTCGCCCACGTCCTCGGACTCGAGCACGCCCCTGAGCTCCATGACGCGGCCCTCGATCGTCGATGCGTCCGACTCGTCGAGCTTGTCCCGGTGCTCCTTGAGCGTGCGCTCGGTCTGGTACGCGAGCGACTCGGCGGCGTTGCGCGCGTCGGCGAGCTCGCGCAGACGGTGCGCCTCGCCGGCGTGCTGCTCGGCGTCCCGGATCATCCGCTGGACCTCGTCCTCCTTCAGGCCCGAGCCGCCCTCGATGCGAATCTGCTGCTCGTTGCCGGTGCCGAGATCCTTCGCGGAAACGTTGATGATCCCGTTCGCGTCGATGTCGAAGGTGACCTCGATCTGCGGCATGTTCCGTGGCGCCGGCGGGATGCCGACGAGCTGGAACTTGCCGAGCGTCTTGTTGTAGAGCGCCATCTCCGACTCGCCCTGGAGGACGTGCACCTCGACCGAGGGCTGGTTGTCCTCGGCGGTCGTGAACGTCTCCGACTTCTTGGTCGGGATCGTCGTGTTGCGCTCGATCAGCCTCGTAAAGACGCCGCCCTTGGTCTCAATGCCGAGTGACAGCGGGGTGACGTCGAGCAGGAGGATGTCCTTGACCTCGCCCTTGAGCACGCCCGCCTGGATGGCTGCGCCGACGGCGACGACCTCGTCCGGGTTGACGCCCTTGTGCGGGTCCGAGCCGACGAGCTCCTTCACCTTGTCGACGACCGCGGGCATGCGCGTCATGCCGCCGACGAGGACGACGTGGTGGATGTCCTTGGCGTCGAGGCCCGCATCCGCCAGCGCCTGCTTCGTCGGCGCGACGGTCCGCTCCAGGAGGTCGGCGGTCAGCTCGTTGAGCTTCGCGCGGGTGAGCTGGAGATCGAGGTGCTTCGGGCCCTCAGGCGTCGCGGTGACGAAGGGGAGGTTGATCTGCGTCGTCATCGTCGACGACAGCTCGATCTTCGCCTTCTCGGCCGCCTCGTAGAGCCTCTGCAGCGCCATCTTGTCCGCCGCGAGGTCGATCCCCTGGTCCTTCTTGAACTCCGAGACCATCCAGTCGACGATCGCTTTGTCGAAGTTGTCACCGCCGAGGTGGTTGTCACCGGCGGTGGACTTGACCTGGAAGAAGCCCTCCGCGAGCTCGAGCACGGAGACGTCGAACGTGCCGCCGCCGAGGTCGAAGACGAGGACGGTCTGCTCCTCCTCCTTCTCGAGCCCGTAGGCCAACGCGGCCGCGGTCGGCTCGTTGATGATGCGGAGGACGTTGAGCCCGGCGATCTTGCCGGCGTCCTTCGTTGCCTCACGCTGCGCGTTGTTGAAGTAGGCGGGGACGGTGATGACGGCGTCGGTCACGGTCTCGCCGAGGTACGCCTCGGCGTCCGCCTTCAGCTTCTGAAGGATCATCGCGGAAATCTCCGGCGGCGCATACTCCTTGCCCGCCGCCTTGACGCGGACGTCGCTGCCCTGCCCCTCGACGACCTCGTAGGGGACGATCTTCATCTCCTCGGAGACCTCCGAGTACTTCCGCCCCATGAAGCGCTTGATCGAGAAGATCGTGTTCTGCGGGTTCGTGACCTGCTGGCGCTTTGCCGGCGGGCCGACGAGCCGCTCGCCGTCGCCCGTGAACGCGACGACGGACGGGGTCGTGCGCCCGCCCTCGGCGTTCGGGATGACGGTCGACTCGCCGCCCTCGAGCACCGCCATGCAGGAGTTCGTTGTGCCAAGATCGATGCCGATCGTTTTTGCCATCGCTGCGGTTTCCTCCGTTGCAGATTTACGTGTCGTGAAGCGAAAAAATCTAAGCCGCATGCTAGCAGGTTTGTCTCGGCTAGGCTTCCCGGCCGCCCGTGGCCGACCCGCGTGTCCAGGAATATGCCCGCCTGATCGTCGAGCGCTCGATCGACGTCCAGCCCGGCTGGCAGGTGATGGTGATCTCGCAGCCGGCGGCGCGGCCGCTGCTCGAGCAGGTCGTCCGCCTGATCGCGCGGCGTGGCGCGTACCCTCTCGTCCGCTTCAGCTACGCGATGGAGCAGCTCCCGTTCAGGATCCTCTGGACGGAGGAGGCGCCGCTCGAGCTACTCGGTGCCGTCGCTCCGGCGGACCAATACGTGTGGGACACGATCGATGCCTGGATGCTCCTCGGCGCCCCCGAGAACGCGCGTGAGGGCGCCGATCTGGCACCGGAGCGCCGCGACGAGATGGCGAAGGCGCAGCAGGGGTTTCTCGCCAGGCGCCTGCGCATGGAGATCCCTTGGATCACCTGCCGTTTCCCGTGCTCCGCGCTGGCCCAGGACGCGAACATGAGCCTGAAGGCGTTCGAGGACTTCCTCTTCGGCGCCGTCCTCCTCGACTGGGACGCCGAGGGCGAGAAGATGAAGCGGATCAAGGAGCGCTTCGACCGCGCCGATGAGGTGCGTATCGTGGGCGACGAGACAGACCTGCGCTTCAGCCTCGCCGGACGTGAGGGCGAGGTCGACGACGGCCACGCGAACCTCCCCGGCGGCGAGGTCTTCTTCAGTCCCGTCGAGGAATCGACCGACGGTGTCGTCAGCTTCACCGAGTATCCGGCGGTCCAGGAGTCGGACGTGGTCGACGGCGTCCGCATGATCTACCGCGACGGCAAGGTCGTCGAGGCCTCGGCAACCTCGAACGAGCAGGCGTTGCTCTCGAAGCTCGACTGGGACGACGGCGCGCGGGTGCTCGGTGAATTCGGGATCGGCTGCAACCCGGGGATTCAGCGCCACATGAAAAACACGCTCTTCGACGAGAAGATGTACGGCACGATCCACCTCGCGATCGGCGCCGGCCTCCCGACAATCGGCGGGAAGAACCAGTCGGCGATCCACTGGGACATGGTCAAGGACCTCCGCAACGGCGGGCGGATCGAGTGCGACGGAGAGGTCGTCCAGCAGAACGGTGAGTGGACGTTCTGACCTCGTAGAGATCGTCGAGCACGATCCCGAGTGGGCGCAGCGCTTCGAGCAGGAGCGCGCGCAGCTGAAGGGGATCTTCGACGGGCGCGCTCTCGCGATCGAGCACGTCGGCAGCACGTCGGTGCCGGGGCTCTGCGCGAAGCCGATCGTCGACATCCTCGTCGGCCTCCGTGAGCTCGAGCTCACGGACGAGCAGATCGCTGCGATGGAGGAGCGCGGGTACGAGTACCTGGGCGAGTTCGGCCTCCCCGGCAGGCTCTACTTCCGCAAGCACCCCCGCACCCACAACGTCCACGTTGTCGCGCACGGCGGTGAGCACTGGGAGCGTCAGCTGATCTTCCGCAACGCCCTGCGCAGCGACCCGGAGGAGCTGCAGCGCTACGACGAGCTGAAGCGGCGCCTCGCGGCGGAGGGTCACCCGGTCAAGGTCTACACGGAGCTGAAGACCCCGTTCATCCGCGAGGTCGAGGCCCGCGCTCGGGCTCGCGGGGTACGAGCAGCCGCGGAAAGCGCCTCCTAAGCCGGCACCTTCTTCGTTCGGCGTGGCCGCGTCAACGCCTTGAGCGTCGCGGCGGCCGCCGGCTCCGCGATCACGATCCCCGCGAGGATCGCCGCGCAGCCCGCAAAGCCCACCGCCCCGATCCGATCGCCGGCGAAGAGGTAGCCCGCGAGCCCGGCGAAGACCGTCTCGAGCGAGAAGATGATCGCGATCCGCGTCGCGCTGACCCGGCGCTGAGCCCAGACCTGGACGAGGTACGCGAAGGCGACGGCGAAGACGCCGGTCACGAGCAGCGCCGCCCACACCGTCGCGCCGCGCGGGACGGAGAGATCGCCTCGGGCGATGGCGATCGCCAGGAACACGACGCACGCCGCTGCAACCTCGACGAAGGTCAGGGCGACCGCGTCGAACTGGTTCGCGTAGCGCTCGACCATCACGATCTGGAGCGCCTGCGCGCCGGTGCTCGCGAGGACGAGCGCGTCGCCCGCGCCCGAGCCCTCGGGTACGCCCGAGAGCAGCGCGAGGCCTATCAGCGCGAGGCCGACTGCTGCCCAGAGCTCGCGCGGGATCGGCGTCCGGAAGAGCGCGAGGGCGAGCAGTGGCGTGAAGAGGACGTAGAGGCCGGTGATGAAGCCCGTGTTCGTGACGGTGGTGCGTTCGAGGCCGGCCGTCTGCAGGCCGATGCCGAGGGCGATGAGCGCTCCCAGTACCGCGCCGGCAAGGAGCCCGTCGCGGCCGAGCGTGCGCAGACGCCGGGCCGCCGCCGGCGCCAGCGTTGCGCTCGCGATCAGGTAGCGGACGGCCAGGAACGCGAAGAGCGGATAGAGCTCGACGGCGTCCTTGACCTGGACGAACGTGACACCCCAGACCGCCGTGACGAGGATCAGCGCGGCGGTCGCCACGGCGGCAGCTTAGAGCCGGCCGACAGGCGAAGCCTGCCGGCCTCTCTCCTGGTCGGCGCCGCCAAGCCGGCGCCTTTAGGTTAGGGCGGCGGCTGGGCGATCCGGGGATCCGCTGTGCGTGCCTCCGTTGCCGCCTCCTCGATCTCGTCCGCGACGTCGTCGCGGTCCTGCTCCAGGGGCTCCTCGGCCGCGTCTCCCGTTCGGTAGTTCGGGCTGAGCTCGTCTGGCTCGTGCTCGGTCATCACATCACCTCCTGAACCTCTTCGCCCTCATGCGGGCTCGGTTCGTTCTCCTCGGGCTGCGGAGGCTCCATCTCGGCGCGCTCGTCCGCGGGCTCGGGCGGCGCGTCGTCGCGGAGCTCGTGGTCGCTCATCTCGAATCAGTCCTCTCGGTGAAAGAGGGCGCCGGAGGCCGGCGCCCTCGCAAGCCGCCCCTCAGGCGGTGTCGCTGCTCTCTCGATCGTCCCAGCCGCCCCCCGCGGTGCCGCCGGCACCTTCCATGCCGCCACCCTCGGTGCCGCCGCCTTCCATGCCGCCGCCTTCCATGCCGCCACCCTCGGTGCCGCCGCCTTCCATGCCGCCGCCCTCGAGGCCGCCGCCGCCCTCCGTGCCGCCCTCCATGCCGCCGGGGCCGCCTTCGATCCCGCCGCCTTGGCCGCCTTCCATCCCGCCTTCCTCCTGGCCTTCCTGCTGCCAATCGGACATGACGTCTCCTTTCGGTTTGACACCCCGTTGTTTCTCGGGGAGGGAACCCTAAAACCAACGGCTACGCTCCGTTCTATGGGTTCGCTCACCGACGGCTGGGGCCGGGAGATCAAGAGCGTCCGCCTCTCGGTCACCGACAAGTGCAACTTCCGCTGCCGCTACTGCATGCCGGCGGAGGGGCTCGAGTGGCTCGGCCGCGACGAGCTCCTCAGCTTCGAGGAGACGGCGCGCGTTGTCCGCCTGCTCGCCGCGATGGGCATCGAGGAGGTGCGGCTGACGGGCGGCGAGCCGCTGGCGCGCCGCGACCTGCCGGTGCTCGTCTCGAAGCTCGCCGATATCCCCGGCGTGACCGACCTGTCGCTCACAACGAACGGCGTGCTTCTCGACCGCTTCGCGGGACCACTCGTCGCCGCCGGCCTTCGGCGGCTCAACGTCTCGCTCGACTCGCTCTCGCACGTGCGGTTCGCGGAGATCACGCGGCGCGACGCGCTCGATCGCGTCCTCGCCGGCCTCGACGAGGCCGAGCGCTACGGCGAGCTGCGCCCGATCAAGGTCAACTGCGTCGCGATCCGCGGCTTCACCGAGCAGGAGGTTCCGGCGCTGGCCGAGCTCGCGCGCAGGAAGCCCTACGTCGTGCGCTTCATCGAGTTCATGCCTCTCGACGCCGAGGAACGCTGGGCGGGCGACGACGTCCTCACCGGCGCCGAGATCCGCGCCCTGATCGAGGAGCGCTGGCCGCTGGAGGAGATCCCCGCGAAGCCGTCTTCGACAGCGA
>Ga0126307_10002916_pt1 | contig 11631 bp, 13 predicted proteins | sample Plot28_FD_89955 | JGI IMG/M metagenome (GOLD analysis project Ga0126307, IMG submission 89955) | Serpentine soil microbial communities from UC McLaughlin Reserve, CA, USA - Plot28 | ecosystem: Environmental > Terrestrial > Soil > Grasslands | place: USA: UC McLaughlin Reserve, Lake County...
CCACCACCGGGTCAAGAACAACCTGCAGACCGTGGCTGCGCTGCTGCGCCTGCAGGCCCGGAGGGTCGAGTCACCGGCCGCGCGGACCGCGCTGGAGGAGTCCGTCCGCCGGGTCGCCTCGATCGCGATGGTGCACGAGACGCTGGCCGTGTCGCTGGACGAGCGGGTGGACTTCGACGGCATCGTCGACCGGCTGCTCGGCTCGCTCGGCGACGTGGCCGGCGCCGGGACCCGGGTGCGGCTGCGCCGGGAGGGCAGCTTCGGGGTGCTGGTCGCGGACGTGGCGACCCCCCTGGTGATGGTGCTCACCGAGACGGTGCAGAACGCGGTCGAGCACGGCTTCGCCGGCACCGGCACCGGCACGGTGACGGTGTCGGCCGGCCGGACCAGCCGGCGGTTGGAGGTCGTGGTGGCCGACGACGGGAACGGCCTGCCGCCGGGCTTCTCGCTCGCCGCCAGCGACCGGCTCGGGCTGCACATCGTGCGCACCCTGGTCGAGGCTGAACTGGGCGGGACCATCGACGTGCGGCCCCGGACCGGCGGCGGCACGGAGGCGATCCTGGACGTGCCGCTCACCCGCCGCCGCTGGTCCGACCACGGCGAGCCCATGGATGCGATCCGCCACGGGTAGCCGGGTCTGGCCATCCGGCCGGGTCAGGGCCGGCCCGGTGACGCGGCTGATGACCGGCGGCAGGGCAGACGCGGGGGGCTGTCCCGGCTGAGCCGGCTGAGCCGGCATGGACGCGCCGGCCCGGTCATCGACAGTGCTCGGGTCGGGCTGAGGTCCGACCGGCGGGCGCACCGCGGCACCGGCGGATCGGACCCCGGGAATGGCTGCGGGCTGAGGTCCGGCGGGCGCGCACCGCGGCACCGGCAGACCGAACCGCGGGAATGGTTGCGGCCCGGCGCTCGGGGCACCGGGCCGCAGCATGCGCGAGCCGAGTGCCCTACGCCATGCGCGCCCTGGCGGCGCGCGCACCCCTCCGCTTCAGCGCCCGGCGCTCGTCCTCGCCCATGCCGCCCCAGATGCCCGCATCCTGGCCGGACTCCAGCGCCCAGCTGAGGCACTCGTCGGTCACCGGGCAACGACGGCAGACCGCCTTCGCCTGCTCGAGCTGCACGATCGCCGGACCCGTGTTGCCGATCGGGAAGAACAGCTCCGGGTCCTCATCGCGGCAGAGCGCGCGGTGGCGCCAGTCCATTACGAAACTCTCCTCGCATCGCACGTCGGTCGCGGTCCGTACCCGGTTGCCCCGGTCACGAACCGTCCCCCTGCTTGTGAATCATTTCACGAGTGCTGCGGGTGTCAAGGCTGTCCTCAGTCACCGCGTCATTCCCGTGAGTGACTGCCACCCCTGCTCAGGTGACCCGGCGTAGCCTTGCAGCCTTGCTGCGGCCGCACAATGCTCCCTTCAGGCGTATTTTTCGCCGGGAGCGTCGAGAAGTCGTTACTGTAAGGGGTCAAACAACGACGGGCAGGACGTCCGGAACCGCTCGGAAGCACACCGAGTCGCGCTCGCCGATCCAGTCACCGTCGACCTGGAGGTTGGTCGGCCGCTCAGCACGAAGGGTGAACTCCGCCACATCGTGTACGCGGAGCAAGCGGCGGTGGCGCACCGGTGGCTTCGACAGCAGAGCGCGACGGAGGTATCGCAGAGTGGTGATCGTCCGCATGGATCGCGGGGCGAAGACGTCGAGCCCGGTGTCGAAAGACGCCTCCGGGCTCGGCTGGATCGGTCGGTCCCCGAGGTAGGTCCACGGCGAGGTGTTGGTCACCAGCGCGAAGTGCACGCCATCCACCGGGGCGTGCCCGGGCCGCTCGTACGTCAGCACCGGGTGCCGCCGAGACGAGGTGAAGAACTGCGCCAGCGCCGCCCGGACGAAGCGGCCGTGGCTGGTCTCCTCGCCGGCCCGCCGCCGCCGCTCGATCCGGCGCACCACGTCGGCGTCGAAGCCGTAGCCGGCGTTGAAGGTGAAGTAGCGGTCGCTGGCCAGCCCGAGCCCGATCCGCCGGGTCCGGCCGGCCCGCAGCGCCTCGAGGATCACCGCGGTGGCGTCGAACGGGTGCGGGGGCAGGCCGAGCGCGCGCACGAAGACATTGGTCGAGCCGCCCGGCACGACGGCCAGCGCCGGCACGTTCGGGCGGGGACCGTCGGTGAGCAGCCCGTTGACGACCTCGTTGACGGTGCCGTCGCCGCCGAGCGCCACGACCACGTCGACGCCGTCGCGGGCGGCCCGCACGGCCAGTGCGGCGGCGTGGCCGCGGTGGCTGGTCTCCTCCACCTCGACCTTCAGCTCGCTGGCGAGCGCGCGCTTGAGCACCTCGCGGCTGCGTGGTGTCGTGGTGGTGGCCTTCGGGTTGACGACCAGTAGAGCGCGCACAGGCTCACCGTAGGCGGCCGGATCCCGGCCGGCCCGGAGTGTGAGCGCCAGTACGCTGCGGAACGTGCCGGAGCCAGCCGCAGCGCGACCGCCGAGGCCGATCCGGCTGGCCGCCGCGCTGGTCACGGTCGAGGGCGTGGCGCTGATCGTGCTGGCCCTGGTCGAGGCGGTCTCCGCGGTGGTGTCCGAGGCTTCCAGCCTCACCCTCGCCCTGGCCACCGCCGGCGTCGCCGCCGCCACCGGCGCCCTGCTGCTCTGGCTCGCCCGCGCACTCACCGCGCTGCGCGGCGCGGCCCGGACGCCGGTCGTCGTGGTGCAGCTGATCGCGCTGCCCATCGGCTGGAACCTGGTCGGCAGCTCCGGCCGGCCCGAGCTGGGCCTGCCGATCCTGCTACTCGCCGCCGCCGTGCTGAGCTTGCTCTTCGGCAGCGAGGAGGCCCGGGCCGCGCTGAGCCGGGACTAGGCGTGTCCGGTGGGTCTTGGTGGATGCCCGCACCGCCAAGGATCTACGGGACACCCCTGACCGCGGGACCGCCCGGCGGGCCAGACCCCGGCGGGAGGCGCCGGCCTACTGGTCCTGCATCAGCCGCTCGCGCAGCTGCGCGAGCGTGCGGGCCAGCAGCCGGGATACATGCATCTGCGAGATGCCCAGTTCGGCCGCGATCTGCGACTGGGTGAGGTTGCCGAAGAAGCGGAGCATGAGGATCCGCCGCTCCCGGGCCGGCAGCGAGTCCAGCAGCGGCTTGATCGACTCGCGGTACTCCACGCCCTCCAGCGACAGGTCGTCGGCGCCGAGCGTGTCGGCCACCGACAGGCCGCCCTCGCCGTCGGAGGCCTCGATGGAGACGGCGGTGTAGGCGTTCGCCGACTCCAGCCCCTCCAGCACCTCCTCCTCGCCGATCTTGAGGTGCACGGCGAGCTCGGCGACCGTGGGGGAGCGGCCCATCGTCTGGGTCAGGTCGGAGGTCGCGCTGGACAGCGCGGCGCGCAGCTCCTGCAGCCGCCGCGGCACCCGGACCGTCCAGCCCTTGTCCCGGAAGTGCCGCTTGATCTCCCCGACCACGGTGGGCGTCGCGTACGTCGAGAACTCGACGCCGCGCTCGGTGTCGAACCGGTCCACCGCCTTGATCAGCCCGATCGTGCCGACCTGGACCAGGTCGTCGAGCGGCTCGCCGCGACCGGCGAACCGGCGGGCCAGGTATTCCACCAGCGGCAGGTGCATCTCGACCAGCTGGTCGCGCACCCGCTGGCGGCCCGGCGCGCCCGCCTCGAGCGCGCCGAGCCGGTCGAAGAGCTCGCGGGCGATCTCGCGATCGCTGCGGGCGCCCTCGTCGCCGGCCGTGGCCAGGCTGCGAGCGCTCACGCCCGGCCGCCCCGCTGCTTGACCAGCGTCACCGACACCGTGCCGTCGGAACCGGCGGCGGCGTCCACCTCACCGGCCAGCGCGGTGAGCACCGTCCAGGCGAACGTGTTGCGCCGTGGCACCCGCCCGGTCCGGCTGGGCACCGACACGGTGACCGACAGCGCCTCGGCCGCCAGCGAGAAGACGCAGGTCATCTCGTTGTCCCGGACTGCGTCCGGGAGCAGCAGGGCGCACGCCTCGTCGACCGCGATGCGCAGGTCCTCGATCTCGTCCAGGGTGAAGTCCAACCGGGCGGCCAGCCCTGCGGTCGCCGTGCGGAGCACGGACAGGTAGGCCCCGTCGGCGGGCAGGCGCAGCTCGACGACGTCGTCGCCATGCGCCGTCCGGGCCGCGGTCACGGCCCCGGCGTCGTCGGTCACGTGCTGTTCCTCCCGGGCGGCCCGCATGCGGGAATTGCGGGACACTTCGGTTGCGCAGGGTACGCACGTCAGCCCGGGTCACGCTCGCCGGGGTTGGGGACGTTCCACCGGTGGATGGCCGGGCGGCCGTGCTCGTGGCCGAGCAGGCACGGGCTCGCCGGGCCGAGCACGAACAGCCCCCCGCTGGCCACCGGCAGCCCCAGCCAGCGGGCGGCCAGCACCCGGCTGAAGTGCCCGTGCCCGATCGCGACCACCGGCCCGGTCGCCAGGGCGGCGCGGATGCGGTCCAGCAGCCGGTCGGCGCGGGCGTGGACCTCCTCGGCGGTCTCGCCGCCGGGCGGGTCGCCGGTCCAGATCGTCCAGTCCGGCCGGCTCCTGCGGATCTCCGGCGTGGTGATGCCCTCGTACTCCCCGTACGCCCACTCGGCGAGGTCCGGCTCGGTCTCCACCGGGCACACCTCGGCCAGGCCGGCCAGCTCGGCGGTGCGCCGGGCCCGCTCCCGGGGGCTGGTCAGCACCAGCGCCGGGCACACGTCGGCGAGCAACCGGCCCAGCGCGCGGGCCTGCCGCTCGCCCGTCTTGGTCAGGGGGACGTCGGAGACGCTGGTGTGCCGGCCGCTGCGGGACCACTCGGTCTCGCCGTGCCGGACCAGGCAGAGCTCTCCGGGAGCCGGCGCGGCCGGCACCGGGTCGGTGCCGGCCGCGTCGAGGAGAGTCATGTCAGGACTTCTTCGTCTCCCAGAAGATCCTGTCTATCTCGGCGATCTGGTCGAGCAGTGCCTGCCCCTCGGCCGGATCCACCGAGCCCTTGCCGCCGGCCGCGCCGGCCGCCTTGGTGGCCTTGTTGAACAGCTCGTGCAGTTGCGGGTACTTCTCGAAGTGCGGCGGCTTGAAGTAGTCGGTCCACAGCACCCAGAGGTGGTGCTTGACCAGCTCGGCCCGCTGCTCCTTGATGATCAGCGCCCGGGTGCGGAACACCGGGTCCTCGTTCTGCTGGTATTTCTCCATGATCGCCTTGACCGACTCAGCCTCGATCCGCGCCTGGGCGGGGTCGTAGACGCCGCAGGGCAGGTCGCAGTGCGCGTACGCGACGGTGCGGGGCGCCAGCAGCCGGGACAACCGCATCGGGGAAACCTCCGGGATCTCGCTGCGATGATCGTGCCGTGCCGACCCTACCCCGCTGGCCCGTCCAGCGAGTGCTCGTGATCGGCCCGTCGATGGTGCCTACCCTGCGGCACGGGGACGCACTCCTGGTCCGGCGTGGAGGCCGGGTCCGATCCGGCGACGTGGTGGTCGGGCGCTTCCCGGGCGGTCCCGCGCATCTCGTCGTCAAGCGGGCGGTCCGGCGCGTCGAGGGCGGCTGGTGGCTGGAGGGCGACAATCCCCTCCTGGCCGACGACAGCCGCGCGTACGGGCCTGGCGTCGTCGTCGGCCGGGTGGTCTGCCGCTACTGGCCGCCCGGGCTCGGCCGCCGAGGCCACTGGGGCGACCGGGGTCGCGGGGGCCGCCGCATCCGTCTCGGCTGGGGCCGCCGGGGCCGCCGCAGCCGTCTCGGCTGAGGCCGCTGAGGCCGCTGAGGCCGCCGGGGCCGCTGGGGCCGCCGCATCCGTCTCGGCTGGGGCCGCCGGGGTCGCCGGGGCCGCCGCCGACCGCGGCAGCAGGACCGCCATGACCGCCGCGACCGCCAGCACGGCCACCTGCGCGTTGAGCACGGGCAGCAGCCCGATCGGCTCGACGAGCAGCCCGGCCAGCAGCATCCCGGCCGCCTGCAGGACGCCGAAGACCCCGGCGTGGGTGCTGGCCACCCGCCCCCGGAAGGCGTCCGGGGTGGCCGACAGCAGCACCGACATCAGCCCGGACAGGACGACGATGCCCGGCACGCCGGCCGCGACGAACAGCACCACGTAGAGCGGCAGCGCGGTGGTCGCGGCCGGACCGTTCCAGATCGCTGCCTCCAGCAGGGCGAAGACCCCGAGGCCGGCGCCGACCAGCGCGGCCGGGCCGAGCCGGCGGGCCAGCCAGCCGACGGCGAGGCCGCCGAGGATGCCGCCGACCGCCTGCACGCCGCGCAGCAGACCCACCTCGGACCCGCCGCCGCCGAGCTCGCGCAGCACGAAGACGACGAAGAGCACCACGAATGCGCCCTGCGCCAGCGCCATCAGCGCGGTGACCGCGAGCGTGCCGCGCAGCGCCCGTCGGTCCCGGATCACGGCCAGCCCGGCGACCCAGGCCCGGGCCGCCCGCTCCACCGGCCGGCTCGACGTCGGCCGAGCGGGCACTGGGCCGAGCGCGGTCGGGCCAGCCAGCACCGCGGCGGCCAGCAGGAAGGTGACCGCGTCGCCGAGCACCACGCCGCCCAGCCCGTACGCGTCCAGCAGCACGCCGCCGAGCGCGCCGCCGACCAGCCGGGCGATGTTGGCGCCGACGCCGAGCTGACCGGCCGCCGCGGCCAGCTCGTCCTCGGCGACCACCGCGGGCAGCAGCGCCTGCCGGACCGGCTCGTTGAGGGTGGCCAGCACCGCCTCCACGGCGACCACCGCGTAGACGATCCAGAGGTCGCCGCGGCCGTCGACGGCCAGCAGCGGCAGCAGCAGCGCCGCCTGGGCCAGGCTGCAGCCGACCAGCGTGCGCCGGCGGTCCCAGCGGTCGGCGAGCACGCCGGCCAGCGGGCCGGCCAGCACCGCGGCGGCCAGCTCGAGCAGGAAGACGGTCGAGGTGACCAGCGCCGAGCCGGTCAGCTGCAGCACGTAGACCGGGAGGGCGATGAGCACCAGCCAGTCGCCGGTCTCGGAGACCGTGCCGGCCAGCCAGAGCCGGGCGAAGGCGGGCCGGCGCCGCAGCAGCATTCCCCGGCCGGCCGGGGACGTCGGAGCCTGCGAAGGCGAACCCGGCACCGGTCCGGGCGAGTCCGAAGGCCGGCCGGCCCGGCCGGGCCGGCCGAGCGCCCGAGGGGTCGCTCCCCCGCGGCGGCGCCGCATCACGACTGCTCCGGGAAGCGGAAGGCGCTCAGGCCGAGGTGCACGGGCCGGGCCTCGGCGGGCGCGTCGTCGCGGGTCATCCGGATGTACGGCCGGATCAGCGCGTCCAGCCGCTCCACCAGCTCCCTGAGCTCGGCCGGGGTGAGCAGCAGGCCGTACCGGTTGAAGGCGCTCGTCTCCTGCCACTGCTTCGGGAGCTCGTCCAGGCCGCGCATGTGGGCGCGGGCCAGCCTGGTCTCCTCGTCCAGCTGCACGGACAGCAGCGCCTGCTGCGCCGCCTGGGTCGCGGGGTCCTCGGCCTCGGCCGCGCCGCCGAAGTGGAAACCGGTCGCGGCGGCCCGCCAGGGCCGCTCCCGGCCGTCGCCGCCGCCGTCGTCCCGCTCCACCAGGCCGAAGCGGGCCAGGTGCCGCAGGTGCCAGCTGCAGTTGGAGGCGGACGCCCCCACCGCCGGCGCGCACTCGCTGGCGGTGCGCGGACCGACGGCCATGAGGTGAGACAGCAGCGCGCTGCGGACCGGGTGGGCGAGCGCGGCCAGCGCGCGCACGTCCCGGATCTCCCGCCGGTCCTCGGGTCGGGTCATGGCTCACCTCCTGAAAGGATCCCTTCAGATCGTGGCACGGCCGGGCCGAGATGTGAAGGGGTTCTTTCAGGACCAGCCGTTCCTTAAGGATCAGCCGCGCGCGTAGAAGGCGCGGCACTCCTCGTACGTGGGCAGCAGGCCCTGGTCGACCGCCTCGGCGAGGGTCGGCGCGGCGAGGTCGCGCGGCGAGAGCAGCGGGGTGGGATCCGCCGGGATCGGCAGCCCGAGCGCCGGGTCGGTCGGCGTGACGCCCTTCTCCCGGGCCGGGTCGTAGCCGGTGGAGCAGAGGTAGGACACCACCGTGTCGTGCTCCAGCGCGACCACCATGTGGCCGAGGCCCTCGGCCAGGTACACGGCGCGGAAGTCCCGGTCGTCGATGCGGACCACGTCGTGCTGGCCAAAGGTGGGCGAGCCGACCCGGATGTCCACCACCACGTCCAGGGCGGCGCCCCGGGGGCAGTAGACGTACTTGGCCTGGCCGGGCGGCAGCAGCGCGAAGTGCACGCCGCGGACGACGCCCTTGCGGGAGGCGCTGTGGTTGGTCTGCGCGACCGACAGCCGGTGCCCCGTCGCCTCGGCCAGCACGTCCGCGCGGAAGGGGTTGAGGAAGAGCCCGCGGTCGTCCGGGAAGACGTCCGTCGAGATCTCGTACGCATCCGGGATGGCGAGTTCGCGCACCTTCACGAGTGAAGAACCTAACAGTGCGCGCGGCGGGTGCTGTGCCACACTTCCGGCACCACCTCCCCGACCTGCACCGCGGGCGATCCCCGGCGTCTCCTCGATAGTTCCGACGACTGCATCACCAGGGGGAACCGACGGTGTCCGAGACCACCGCTGCCCCGGATCTGCTCAGCGATCCGGTCTTCGCGCTGCACGAGGGCGGAAAGCTCGAGGTGCGCAGCACCGCCCCGCTGCGGGACGCGGTCGACCTGTCCCTGGCGTACACGCCGGGCGTGGCACGGGTGTGCACCGCGATCGCGCAGGACCCGGGGCTGGCCGCCCGCTACACCTGGACCAGCCGGCTGGTCGCGGTGGTCACCGACGGCACCGCGGTGCTCGGCCTCGGCGACATCGGCCCGCGCGCCTCGCTGCCGGTGATGGAGGGCAAGGCCTGCCTGTTCCGGGTCTTCGGCGGGGTGGACGCGGTGCCGATCGCGCTGGACACCACCGACGTGACCGAGATCGTCGACACCGTCGCCCGGCTCGCGCCCTCCTTCGGCGGGATCAACCTGGAGGACATCAGCGCGCCGCGCTGCTTCGAGATCGAGGACCGGCTGCGGGAGCGGCTGGACATCCCGGTGTTCCACGACGACCAGCACGGCACCGCGATCGTGGTGCTCGCCGCGCTGCGCAACGCCGCCCGGCTGACCGGCCGCACCCTCGCCGACCTGCGGGTGGTGGTGTCCGGGGCCGGCGCCGCCGGGGTGGCCTGCACGAAGATCCTGCTCGCCGCCGGCATCGGGGACATCGCGGTGGCCGACTCGCGCGGCATCCTGCACCCGGGCCGGGACGGGCTCACCCCGGTCAAGGCGGCCCTCGCGGCCAGCACGAACCGGACCGGCTGCACCGGCGACCTGGTCGGCGCGCTGGCCGGCGCGGACGTCTTCCTCGGGGTCTCGGCCGGCAGGGTGCCCGACGCGGCAGTCGCCGCCCTGGCGCCGGGGGCCATCGTGTTCGCGCTGGCCAACCCCGACCCGGAGGTGCACCCGGAGGTCGCGGCCCGGCACGCGGCCGTGGTGGCGACCGGGCGCAGCGACTTCCCCAACCAGATCAACAACGTGCTCGCCTTCCCCGGCGTGTTCGCCGGCGCCTTCGACGCCCGCGCCGTCGCCATCACCGAGGGGATGAAGCTGGCCGCGGCGGATGCGCTGGCCGCCGTGGTGGCCGACGAGCTGCGGGCGGACCGGATCGTGCCCAGCCCGTTCGACCCGCGGGTGGCTCCGGCGGTGGCCGCGGCGGTCGCCGCCACCGCCCGGGAGGACGGGGTGGCCCGGGCCTAGCGTTCGTCGACAGCCGGCTCAGCTGACCCAGCGCCTACGGTGGGCGGGTGGTCATCCCCGTCTACGACTCGAACCCGACGCGACGTCGGCCGTACGTGACTTGGGCGCTGATCGCCGTCAACGTCGTGGTCTTCCTGCTCTCGCCGGTGGCCCGCTCGCCGCTGGTCGGCGAGGCATCGACCGCGCAGCTGTGCCGCCAGCAGGCCTACTTCCTGGAGTGGGGCGCGATCCCGGCCGAGCTGACCAGCAACCGCCCGCTGGACTACACGTACGGGCCGGCGGCCGGAGAGGGCCAGTGCTTGCCGGTGGCGCCGGACTACCAGAAGCGACCCTGGCTGTCCTCGATCACCTCGATCTTCGTCCACGGCGGCTGGTTGCACCTGCTGGGCAACATGCTGTTCCTGTGGGTCTTCGGCAACAACGTCGAGGACCGCTTCGGCCGGCTCCGGTTCCTGCTCTTCTACCTCGGCGTCGGCGTGCTCTCGACCTACGCCTTCGCGCTCACCGGGCCGAGCTCACAGCAGCCACTGGTCGGCGCGTCCGGCGCGATCTCCGGCGTGCTCGGCGCCTACCTGCTGCTCTTCCCGCGGGCGAAGGTGCTGAGCCTGGTGAGCTTCTTCTTCTTCCTCCCGCTGCGGCTGCCGGCCTGGCTCGTGCTCGGGTTCTACTTCGTGCTCCAGGCGTTCTACGCGGCCGGTGCCGGGCTGGCCGGCGGTGGCACGGTGGCCTACCTGGTGCACGTGGTCGGCTTCCTGCTCGGGGTGGCGGTGGTGGCCGCGCTGGGCAAGCGGCTGCGCCCGCCCCCGCCGCCCGCGCCGCGGTGGGCCGCCGGCTACCGGTGATGCGGCAGACCCGGCCGGCGGGCCGGACGGCCGCCGGGGACGAGCTCGCCGCGCTGCCGGCCGGTCCGCTGGTGGGCGCCGGCCGGCGTCACCGCTGCCCGCCCAGGTGCCGCAGCCAGCGCTGCGGCGCGTCGAGGAACTCGCGCCAGTCCCGGACCAGGTCCAGCTCCTGCCACTCCCGCGGCTGCCCGCCGTCCGGCCCCAGCTCGAGGATCCGCGCCCCCGGCGCGGCCGCGAGCAGCGGGGAGTGGGTCGCCAGCAGCACCTGCGAGCCGGCGGCGACCGCGTCGCCGAGCAGGACGAGCAGCGCCAGGCAGGACCGGAAGGACAGGGCCGCCTCCGGCTCGTCGAGCAGGTAGAGCCCCCGCTCGGTCCGCCGGGACTCAAGGAACGCGAGGAAGCTCTCGCCGTGCGAGCGGGTGTTGAGCCCCCGGCCGTCGAATGCGCGGGTGTCGGTCTCCAGCGTGGCGAAGTGCGCGTGCATCGCCTCCGCGCGCAGGAAGCAGCCGCCCTGCGGCGGCGGCCACTCGCCGTCCAGCCGCAGGTGCCAGCCGAGGTCGGCGTCCTCGTCGCCGGCGGTCGGCGTCCAGTGGTGCACCTGCGCGGTCAGCCGCCGGCCCCAGGCCGCGGCCAGGCCCTCGATCAGCGTCGACTTGCCGCTGCCGTTCTCCCCGACCAGGACCGTCACCGCCGAGTCGAGGTCCAGGCCCCGCTCGCGCAGCTGAGCCACCGCCGGCACCCGCCAGTACCAGGCGTCCGGGTCGTACCGGGCGCGCTGGACCACCGACACCCGAGTGAGCGGCAGGCTCACCGGCCGGCGAGCGGGTGCCCGAACGGCGGCACCGAGGCGGGGTCGCCACCGGCACGGCGGAGGGCCGGATCGAGCGGCGCGGTGGCCCGGCGTCGCACAGGGCCTGCCCTACTCATCGGCATCGTCACTCATCGGCATCGTCACTCATCGGCATCGTCACTCATCGGCATCGTCACTCATCGGCATCGTCACTCATCGGCATCGTCACTCATCGGCATCGTCGCGGGCCAGCCAGGTGGCCAGCCGCTCCACCGG
>Ga0126307_10002917_pt1 | contig 11631 bp, 8 predicted proteins | sample Plot28_FD_89955 | JGI IMG/M metagenome (GOLD analysis project Ga0126307, IMG submission 89955) | Serpentine soil microbial communities from UC McLaughlin Reserve, CA, USA - Plot28 | ecosystem: Environmental > Terrestrial > Soil > Grasslands | place: USA: UC McLaughlin Reserve, Lake County...
CCAAATCCGTTTAACAATTCAAGGAATCTTTGCTCAAAGTAAGCAATATAGTCCCATTCGTCAACAAGAGTCTGGCCAAGATCAAAGAATATGAAAGGATATTTCATCATACGCATTCAATCCCGCAACACTTCCACAATAATTAACCAAACTGAACTGGTATATTAAAGGGATGAAAAGCTAACAAAAAATGCAAAGCTTGAATAGTAGAACCTGATTCATGCAGAGACCTAATCCCACCGAACCCGCTGATTACAGTGGTTCTTATACCACAGCATAGAAAGAGAAATAGTGAGTATTGAGATCACGATTTCTTGCTGAGCAACTTATTGTCCATATGCATGTTCATCATCCTTCACGGCATTTGATGGCATGTCAAATACATTTGCAGTACGTCAGAAGATATCATATGCACTGAGAAACAATAAAAACCATAAAGAGGCTTATCATTAATTTAGTGGTGCCAACCAATGTTTTACAACTACGTCCATTGTTCCATCATATTCCTCTATATCTCTGTTGGCGGGGTTATGCCTAAATCCCATATATCCCCCATGGTTATCGCCCATTCCAAAACGACAATCAGTAATTAACCCCCAATAATAAGCCGTGCAGAGACCAAAATCCCAGCCTTTAATTAGGGTTTCACTACAAACTCCAAAACCGCAAAAAACAGGGTGCATATCATCAATTCCATCTGCATCTGTACTAGGTTCTATTTGATTTGTAACATTTATGTCATAATAGGGCGGCGTTGACACTTTATCTATTTCTTGTATATCTTGTTGTTGTCTTCCGGCTTGTCCTAAGGCGTAGTCTTTTTCAAAAAAAGGATAAATACTGTAAATTAGATTGCCGGTTAGATTATCTGGAGAAAAGGGAAGTGGTTCCAGCATGTTATCTTTTGGATTGTATAAGTTATAAAATCTAATTACTTCTTCTTGTATAGCGGTTCCATAGGCTGTTTTTATGCTAGTGTGATTAATACTGTCTTCAGTAATATCTGAAGAGTTTTTTGATACTTCCTCATCATCAACAGCTGCTCCCATTAAATGAACAGATAATATTTTGAAACCCTCACTTCTCCATTTCGGATTTTTATGCACATCATCTAAGGCACTAAGAATTAGTCTAGCACCCAGTGAATGACCGATTAATCTAACACTAACATCCTTATTGTGTTGGTGCTTGCAATTGTAAACATAGTCTACAATGAAATGTGCAAGTTTTGGACCATCTTGTTTAGCAATTATTTTGGCAAGCTGCCACCATGTTGTATTAGAAGGCCAACTTAAACCAACTAATGGGATGGAGTAGTTATTCTCTATCAAGGAAATTCTGACCCTATCAAGTCTTTCTTTTGCCTTAAAATCGTCATTCTGCCAACCATGAACAAAAATTGCAATCTCAGTAGGACACTCTGTCTTTAATTTACTAATATTACCAAGGGGACTGCCATCATATCCAGTCCCTGATACGCCTTGAGGGGGATCTGAATCATCACGTGTAGTTATCATATATAGAGGGACAGTGACCTCTCCTGTCGTTGCCCAAACATCATTATCAAATTCTACCAACATATTTGCTGGAAACAGCAGTAATGTGAATGATAATAATACAATCGATAAGCGATTAGAATATCTCCGGAATCCAGGATGGCATTTTTTGAGGTTGAAACAATTCGCAATGAATTTGAGCTTATCATTCAATTTTTATTGTTATTACCTCCGAATTAGTTCGGGCAGTTGACCCTAGGTTGTCTAACATTGATTTCGTTGATAAATTTTTCTAAGCTGTCACTTGAAAACAGAATACCACATTTTTACTGATAACGTTTGACAGAACACTCCAATATGCAGAAGACTGATTTCCCTGAATGTACTTGAACCGCAAATGACGTAGTCGAATTTGGTGAAATTAGCTCATTGACAACAGGATATCTCCACTACCTGTTGCCACCTCCACCTTACAAAAATCAAGCTCAAGATCATGGAAAGCGTTGAGATATGATCAAAAGGAGGAGGTGGTATTTATGCCGTATGTAAAAGCACGGACGGACAGGCTACATGCGATTGTGGGGCCTTAACTGTTGGGTTGGCAAATATAACTGTGGCTGCTCACAATAGTTAATGGCTTGACCTCAATTTTCATTTTGTGTTACCGACTTATTGAGTCTCAATTTTGAAGGTTTTTCTGCCGGATTCCCCCGAGCCCGGGTTTTTGACAATAACAATCCCCACAGATCATTCAACTTGTATTTGAAAGCACGAAATGATTATTGTATGTCTGCTGATAATTAAGGCGAGAGGTAATCAGGACGCCTGCGATAGCTGCAAACACAGTGCATTGACAAGTAGTACGGGCGTACCCGCGCTCTGCCAAAGGATATGAAGCATGGCAGTCTCATGAACTTGTGGAGAAGAAACCCAATGCCAGAAAGAACAGTTACGAGACTGTTTAAAACTTTCTCTTTGAGTTCTCCTCCTCTGTTTCTGTCTCTGTTTTAGTGCTGTTTTCAACTAGCCCCTTGTTATCTTCTTCCTCTTCTCCTTCTTGTTTTCCTTATTGTTATTGCAGTCTTAACATGGCAATGGTATTATCATCATCATGATTTCTTTGTGGCTTTAATTTCTACTAGCACTTCTTCCAAATACTGTTTCATATCATTTTCACTAAGCGATGGCTGAACTCCAGTCTCCTCAACCATATTGTCAGAATTCTCCTTTGCTATTGTTAACACTCTTTTCTGCAGCTCCTGTTCCATTTGAGCTGTTCCAATGCTTTCAAGGAACTTGACTTCCTGTACGGCAGATCTACGAATTAATTGGCGCAATTTAACGTCTTGGGATACGCAAATTGCAGATGAATAGAGTCCTAAGAACATCATATATCCAGATAACCCAACAAATGAGGCGGCAATTACTCCAAATGGTGGATAAGTAGGCTGTACCACGGTATTTTGGCTTGAGACAAAGAATAGCACGACCCCGTATGCGGCAAAAGTCATGTAGTCCCTTACAAAACTTCCATTAGGTGAGGAGGTGCCTCTTCTCCCAATGCTGTAAAATGCTGCTCCAAATAGAACGCCGCCAAGTGGTTTACTAAATACAAATAACAACGTAAAAAGGACTGGGTATAAGGCTAGCGTAGCTGCAAACTGATTTGAAAATAAAGTCAGAAATTGACTAACGAAATATACCAAAGGGATACTGACTAAGAACCAGTATTTGGCCTTGCCAAGCCTTTGAGAGTATGAGCGTAAAAGAATTGCTGTTGCACTCCACATCAAAATAAATCCCAAAATAGATGTAGCGATATATGAGGGGTTTAGGATCCTATCTATGGGTGTTCCAATAAGAACAGTTACAGATCCAGCATGTGGACCCATCATTACCGGCTTAGTTAGTGAAAGTGAATATATCAGTGCGAGCCCTATGATTGTATTTAGGACAAGGGCTGCTGAGGATAGGCCATACAAGAAAACTTTCAAACCACTAGCGCTTCTTCTATTTTGATTGAACCACATAAAGAAGAGGTATGCAAGTAGTCCTATCATAACAATTGCTGTTGTATAGCTGATAGCTGTTATTGCAGTTGTGGCAGCAGGAGAGTATCTTGAGTAAAAGATTAGCTGCAAGATAACAAAAATAAGAATCGCTGTTATGACATACTGAATTATTGATACTATTTTGCGAAATGTGGCAGCGCTTAGCCTCATCTTTCCTTTAGCATATCCAAGCTCTTTCTCCCCTCTTCCTTTAATAAATTCAAGTATAAAATACTGACTTATAGCATAAACAGAGGACATCGCAATAAAAAGAGTGATATTTTTCCAATCATGCAGGAACCGCCAACGAATTAGATCCGACAATTTGACTATGGAGATATCAGCTATTATTACAGCAATGACAACAGAGATTATTAAAACTAAAATTTTCCCGCTCTTATTATTATCATTTCTGCTAACAAGCAAGACAAAGATCTCCTCTTAATATGGAAAATACTACGTAATGTCCCATAAACCTCTATCTCGTATCAACTTTTTCCTAAAATATAAGATTTACTTTATCTTGTTATCAAACGGATGCATTTATATAAAAAATATATGTCCCAGATACAAACCTGTAACAATTCTTATATAGTATCTCCTTTATCTTGTAGAAGTCTAAAAGCGGGATGACGAGTCAGCAATCGTGTATGGTAACATTAACGCTAGTAGCAGGGTTTTTTGGTGTACTATTACTTACATTAACAACCTCTCAATTTGCTTGGACGCAGACTCCGGCTACCAACAGCACCAATCCTGCTGTATTTCCCCCAGACTCTCAACCTTATGGTTTGACTTATGGCGAGTGGACAGCAAAATGGTGGCAGTGGGCAGAATCTATCCCAACGGAGAATAATCCACAACTTGATGAGACAGGCGAAGATTGTGCTCAAGCTCAAAATCAAACTGGGCCAGTCTGGTTCTTGACAGGCACGAGTGGAGGCTCAGTAGAGCGCACATGCACGATATCAGCTGGAAAGGCTATTTTAATTCCAGTCCTTAACAATATCAATATCCGTGCAGCTTCAGAGACCGACGAAGAGCTACTTGCTGGCGCCAAAAGTCTGACTGACTCAGTAACAATTCTTGAATTTAGTATTGATGGTGTGCCTTTGCAGAATCTCTGGAATTATCGTATACAGTCACCGTTTTTTGATGTTACTTTACCAAACGATAACGTTTTCGGGATATCTGCAGGAACTTATCGGGCAGTAGCTGACGGATATTGGGTTTTTCTACAGCCTCAACCTCCTGGACAGCATGAAATTCGATTGCATGGAGCGATGGGCAATCCTACAGCTATTAGTCCCATCCCAAGCTTTGAAACAGTCGTAACTTATCATCTGATAGTATCAGATACTGCTGCTATACCGACTAGTGAACAGGGTAGTAATGCTACCACTACTAACAGTACTACATCAGTGCTGTGACCATCAATGATGATAATGATGTCTTTCTTTCTAATCTCTAGCGCCAACAATAATATAATGCGCAGCAGAACTATATGCTTTAGCTTAAGGAGCTGTTGTTGTTCCTGATGTATTTGAGATTCTAAAGTAGTAAGACATCACAATATAATCATCACTATCCTGCTGCTCCTCTAATACATAGGGCCGCTGCGCGTACTAGCATCGTTTAATTTAACTTCAGATTCTTCTCCATCAACAGTTATACTTCTGTCTCAGATTGAGTCTATTTTTTGAAGGTTTTTCTCTCGAATCCCCCCGGGCCCGGGTTTTTACAATAACATTGTGTACAGATGAATTATCCTTCTTCTACTACTCCTTCTGCTTCTATACTACCAATAGTACCATTAGTAGCAAGTCTTAGCATAGGGCCAAACGTCTGTCTACCTTCAATACTTATTCTGGCTACAGGAGTGTCACTTTTTTGATTGGTCTCCCACCATGTAACAGCCACATCTGCACTTTCTGCTGCTTCTGCTGTAGCTGCTGACTAGGATGCGTGATTGGAGAGGGTGTCACGTTTGGTATTGAATTGGAGTACTACTGCCTAGCTAGCAGTGGTTCTGTTAAGTAAACTGGTATGGAAAGAGAGCAAAAAAAGCAAGAAAAAGAAAGGGGAGAAGTAGTTATTTGTTTTTGTGTGTGTCAGTGTGCCTCTGCTATTCTCTCATCTAGGGGTGAACAAAGGAAGGGGGATGTGGACCATTAGGTATGTCGGAGCATAGCTCGCGTCAATTAGATAACGCGATGGGGTTTCGGCACCCAGCGGCTTCCACTTGTTGAATAGTAACTATTGTGACTATTACTACTCCAAGTAGTCCTAATGCTGCTATTATGGCAATTATTACCATTGATCTCGTCTTTGTTTTTTGTTTTTCCTTTTGCAAATGATTCATGTTTATTACTGCAAATTTGCAGATGATTATGCTCCCTTTTAAGGATTTATAGACACTTATTCTCATTAATCAGGCATATTTTTACGGCTTCTGGTACGCCAGAAAGCGCTTCTATTCCTCGAACTTACATTCATTGTACGATTGGACCACTTTCATCATGGATGGAGCCCTTTACGGCAAGGGCTCGTAAACTTGGATGGAATGTACATACCATGGCAGAGGGCCATGAGGTCATGATTACACATCCAAACAAGCTGGCAGAAATTCTTCTTCGAATAGCCAATAGGTAGTATAATTATCATTTTGCATAAGACCAAGTCTCAATTCTGGAGGTTTTTCTGCCGGATTCCACCCGGTCCAGTTTTATAATCTTGTATTCTATTGTGTTGTAAGTCACTCAAAGTTCTTTGATTCCGCAAAATTAACCATAAAGAAAATAATTCAAAGAAGTTTATTTGTCCCTTATCTTGTTATTTTTGGTTTCCCTTAGTTCTGCCCTGAAGGAACATATGCTAATATTATCCAAAAGAAGTGTATTGTATCACTAACGAGCCCTTAAAAGATAAGCTTATTTAGATGTATCAGTCAATCGACTCATGTTAAAGCGTCTCCTTGTCCTGTTATTGGGCGCAATTTTGATTACAAGTATACCGGCGTTCCCAACAATAAATGCACAGCTGCTACAGCATCAACAAATGCAGTCAAATCGAGGTTATACTCCTACATTATTTCAAAACATAGATGACGGCTTTAGGGTACAAGTGCCACAGGGCTGGGTAATTCAAGACATCAATAATACTGGCTCTGTGTTGCTAGGCGAAGCAACACAAGGCTATGGAATATTAGCACAACTCTGTCTAGAGGAGGAAGGACAACAACAAGCACTTCCTAGTGTTGCAGGAGGTGGCGGTTTATACGGCAACTGTGAAGGAGCACAACAAAACATCATATACATTTTACGATATCCTATGCTGGACACCAAACTCCAATCTGCTTTTGGTGTTAATATTAACAACGGCATCACAACTGACAATGTTCTATTATATCATATACAGAAGCTTGAGCAAGTTGGTTATAGGAGCATGCAGATTGTAAATAGTACAGAGACAGCAGTAAACCTTACAGATCCACAAACAAACCAAACAATTCAAACAGTACCAGCCAAGTTTGTAGAAATGGCATACAGTACTGCTTCTGCTCCAAATGAAGCAAGAGGTGGGTATTTCATTTTAACTGCTACAAATGCAACACGTCCCAATGTAGGAATGACAAAGGGATATAGCGTCTTTTATGAAGGCAGTTCTGCTGCTACTACTGCTGGTGCAGCGGTACAAACAACAACTGCACCTGTCAGCTTATCACCAATACCATTATCAGCATCAGCCAGGCAGGTATTTGATTCATTTGAGTTAATAGCGGCACCAGAAATAATAGCGCAAACAGTAGCACAAAGTGGACAAACTCGACAAGTAGAGGAAGCCGGACAGGTAGGACAAACAGAGTGCGATCCATCGTATCCGGATGTATGTATAGCCTCTCCACCACCAAACTTAAACTGCCAGAACATTAATGCTCGCAACTTTAGGGTATTGCCACCTGATCCTCATGGGCTTGATGGCAACGATAATGATGGCATAGGATGTGAGACTGGAAGCAATGCATCAGGCGACACAGGAGGTCAAGTCCCAGGAGAAAAAGGAGGAGATACTGACTGCGATCCATCGTATCCGGATGATTGCATACCATCTCCACCACCAGATCTAGACTGCAACGACGAGGGGGTTCCTGAAAACTTCCAGGTACTGTCACCGGATCCACATGACTTTGATCGTGATAGTGATGGCATAGGATGTGAGACTGGAAGCAATGCACCAGATAATAACGACGATGAAGATAATGGAGCAGACGACGATGACGACGCTGACAATGGGGAAGAAGATGATGGTGATAATGACAATGGAGGCGGTGGAGAACCTGCGCCTGAACCTGAGCCGGAACCAGAACCTGAACCTGGAGATGGTGGAGAAGGTGGAGGAGATGGAGGCGATGGAGGAGAAGGCGACGGAGGAAACAATCCAAATGAATTTGAGGATTGCGAAGTGGTTGGCGGAGGAGATGCTGGTGATGTCGGCTGCTGAAATACTCCACCTTTTGTATGGTGGTGATGACTATTACTTACAATGATCTTATCCACATTTAGGCTTCGTGGCTAACCTTTAAAGCTCTGGCAGTAGTAGAACCCTATTACATGCAGGGACCTAATTCCACCGAACCCGCATCGAAGTTGACCCTTTATTACCACCCGCACTAGCTTGTGCGGCTGCTTCCCTCATGAACACGCTTCCAACATTGCCGGCCAGGTATGCGGCGATCATGTCTGTGTCTCAGTCCGCTTTCCGCTTTCTCTTTTCTAGTGTCTTTCTTTGCTCGTCTGTTTCAGTTGCCGTTATTTTGTTCACTTCCTTATTATTCTGTGGGCCGGCATGTAAATACGCATCACCCCAGGGACTTCAAGGTTTCAGCAATTGCAACTATGACAGATTCAGAGCATGAAACTTATTAAATGAGTATTTTGAACATTTGACTTTGAAATAATTAGTCTTGTATTTTAATACATCAATTAAACAAATATGCAACTTATATCCTTAGTAAATGATGATTTTTAGCAGCATTTTATAATATATTCTCTTCTTATATCCTCGTGTCATCAAGAGGACTTGTACTACAGGGGGGAGGACCGCTAGGTGCGTATGAAGCTGGTGCCTTCAGGGTGTTGCATGATTGGTTCACTAAACAGAAAAGTGATAAGAACTTCTTTGACGTGATCGCTGGGACATCTATCGGCGCAATTAATGCTGCAATAATCGTCAGCTATGTTAAAGAAAGAAGGAAGAAAGGATTTGGTATATCAGAAAGTTGGAAAGGCTCAGCAAATAAACTTGAGAATTTTTGGGAACACGTATCCTCCGATCCTCAAATTAGCTATATGTGGAGTTACCATTGGATTGATTGGGATGAGCGACATAGAACCGACTGCAATGTTGCTTCAAAGGAAGCTGCCAGGAGATATTATGGTACAAAAGAGCTTCTTTGGAGCGGAGCGGAAAGAGTCTTCTCAGCGCCAAATATAGTCCACGATGAAAAATTTTTCGATCAATCAAATATAGGGCATCTCTATAGCAACAAACCATTACAAGATACTATTCAAGGAAAAGAAGGCGCAGATGGCTTCGCAAAATTTCCTATAGCAACGAAAGTTGATGATGATGAACCTCGACTCCTTTTAATTAGTGTAGATGTAGAGGAGGGTGCGACTGTAGCATTTGACAGCTATGCTGATAAAGATGGATCCAGGGTATCTGAATATGGAGAATATGGAACTAGGTTCGGAAGAGGTACAAAAGAAGAATACGAGCACGCCATAAGATATGAGGAGGGTATCATGCTTGAGCATGTTATGGCAAGTGCATCCGTGCCACTATTCTATGATTTTCAAAGGGTGCCAAAAAAGTATGATTACGCAAGAGCTAAACGAGGACTAGAACAGGACTCTACTTCTGACAATTCAAGACCATTTTGGGATGGAGCACTACTTAGCAATACTCCACTAAGGGAACTCATAAGTGAGCACACATTATTCTGGAAAGAGAAGAAGAAGATAGCCTTAGACAATCCTCTGGATGCATTATGGAAAGGAAAGAACGAGGGGGAAAAGGTTCCAGACTTGGACATATACATAGTTAATGTATGGCCTACGAAGGAAAAAGGTCTACCTAGTGACCAAGATCTTACTAAGGATAGGATGTACGATATAATGGGGTGCGACAAGACAGAATACGATCTAAAGGTTGCCACACTTGTTACCGACTATAGGGATCTGACTTTGGAACTTATCAGGCTTGCAAAAGATAAACGCATACCAAAAGATGATGTTATAGAAATTTTAGAGAAACTAGCAAAAAGCAAATTCCGTACAGGAAAACAAAGAAGATATAAGGATTTGCTAAAAGGCAAGTTTGATGTGAACGAGGTATTAAGAATAGAACGAAGAGATGATGTCGATTCAATCTCAAACAAATGGGCTGATTGGTCTAGTATGACTATATCTAGGCTATTAGATGAAGGGAAGAAGGACACACTGACTAAACTAATCGATAGACTTATGGTTATTGTGGATAACGATGGTCTGTCTAGCAATGTTAAGGATAGGCTAATTGTGCCTTTGACCCGTGCTAAGGATGTCTTGGATGATGATAGGCCTTCCTATTATGACAATGTCTGGATTCAACTGACTAAATTCATCGAGCAGGTGGACATAGAAGGGACACAGAGCAGACTAAATAAAGAGAAGGTAGCCATGCTTAGACCTTAGTAATTAAGTTGTACTTTGGTCAGATTATTCTAAAATGGCAGTAATCGAGCAGTTAGACCTCATCTATTGCATAGCTCCTAAACTTTTAGTGCATCATCACATTTGCATGTGTGTGTCAATATGACCTTTTTATCGTAAGTTTAGCAGAAATCTGACAACTGGACACTTGAGGTGACGCTACACGGCCAATCTTTAAGCTACCCTCATTGGCATTGATAAAATTCACGTTTTTATTCTTTAAAAAATTCATTGAGTCCATATTTTGAAGATCTTTCTCTTTAATCACTCTGAATGAGCGCATTTTTAATAATAATAATAAAAGCCAATATCCTAGTCTTCAGATTCAAATCAATTATATCCAAATATATCCTAACGTCAGCGTATTTCCAAACTGGTTCAGTGACCTACTTCCAGTATAAACATCCGTAGCAGTCTGTCGAATACATGTAGCTATTTTGCTCGATGGAGTGAAATATCAAGTCAAATCTGTCTTGGATTCCACCGAACCCGCTAATTATAGGGCTTCAAATACTAAAGCCTCTAAACGTAAAGCAGTAAGCAGAGTGCAGACTTTAACTACCAAAACGAAGCCGTCTGACGTCGCCATTGTAAAAGAATTGGAATTAGCTAGACCAAAAGGAGAGGCGGAGAAATAGAAGAAATGCCAGCGACACTTTCTTGTACAATATCAAAGAGCGTCACGATCACGGACACTTTGTGTTGACACCTGTAGCTGCATTGCTACAACCACGATGATGTCAAGAAGCAACAAAAACAGAAGCAGAATTATTAGGACGTTCTTCTTCCTGCCGCCGCTCCACCTTCACATTCAGATGTTGAGGTTGCGGTTGCTCCTGCTCCTGTTGTTGTTTCAGCTCTTCCTCTTGCAACCGCTCGAAAATACTATCATTAAAGAAAATAAAAGAAAAGGTCGGAGCTCTTCGCATCTTTTTTACTTAGCTGTCATAGTTAATTTGTAAATTTGAACAGATATCTGAAACTATGACTTCGATAACGTGTTCTCGTAGGCTTTTAGCTATCTTCTATCGGTTACTTTTTTACCTCTAAGGAGTATTAGGGCACCACCTTCAATAGCTGACCATTCAGCAAAGTTGACAGAGCCCGTTTTGTCTATAAAAGCCTCTTTTATGCCTGTCTGGTTATAAATTACTACTTTAACCCAACGAACTCATTCCAACTATCTTCATTCATCGAATTGATCAAACCGCTCAGACCTTTTTTATTATTAAAAAGAGTAGAATGATAATTCTTTGAATTGAACATACTTGATATGCTTTTATCATGCTGTATCTTTCTCTGTACCAAGTCACTCCACCAATCAGGAAAACA
>Ga0126307_10002918_pt1 | contig 11626 bp, 12 predicted proteins | sample Plot28_FD_89955 | JGI IMG/M metagenome (GOLD analysis project Ga0126307, IMG submission 89955) | Serpentine soil microbial communities from UC McLaughlin Reserve, CA, USA - Plot28 | ecosystem: Environmental > Terrestrial > Soil > Grasslands | place: USA: UC McLaughlin Reserve, Lake County...
GCTTCGCGGAGGGCGTCGCCGCGCGTGAATAGGCTCCCGCGCGTGGAGACCGCCTGTCTCAGCGCGCCCAGCCGAGCTGCAGGATCAGCACGCTGACGATTGCCGCGAGGCAGATCAGATGCTCGTGCAGGATCGCGCGCGCGAGTTCCGTCCTCCGCGCGGGGCCGTCGCTGCTCGCACCGAGCCGCCGTGCGTTGGGCACCGTTCGCGCGCCGGCGACCGTCACGGCTATGACCAGCAGGACGAGCGAGCTCGTCGCGACCCAGTCCGGCTCAGCGTCGTCGGCGAGCTGCACGACGGTCGCGGCCACCGCAGCCGCCATGACCAGCGCGACCAGCCGGTTCATCGGTCGCGCCTCGGTCGTCACGCGCCGGTAGTACTCGGCGATCGATGCGAGCTTCTCCTCGGGCAGATCGGCAGTGGGGCGACCGCGGCGCAGCGCCTGCACGTCGAACATCAGGTCGAACCAGAGGACGGCTAGCAGGAACCCGGCCCCGGCCGTGACGAAGGGGGTCACGCCTCCGCAGCCTACGGCGCGCGACGGGCTAGCGTTCACCGCCTGGACAGCGCATTCACACCGATGCACCGCGGCGGCTCCGGGCCGCCGCTGGTGTGCCTGCACGGGTTCACCGACACCTGGCGCACGTGGGAACTCGTCCTCCCCGAGCTCGAGCGCCACCACGATGTGCTCGCGCCGACACTGCCTGGCCACGCCGGCGGCCCCGCGATCGATGGGAAGGTGACCGAGGCGCTGATCGCCGATGCCGTGGAGCGCGCGATGGACGAGGCCGGGTTCGAGACAGCGCACTTCGCCGGCAACTCGCTCGGCGGCTACATGGCGCTGCAGCTGGCGGCGCGGGGCCGAGCGCGGTCGGTGGTGGCGCTCGCGCCCGCGGGAGGTTGGGCGGCGGGAGACGATTCGTACAAGGACGCGCTCGCGCACTTTGTCGGCATGCAGGAGCTGCTGGAGGCGGCGATCCCGCACGTCGACACGATCGTTTCCACGCCGGAGGGCCGGCGGCGGGCGACGTCCCACTTCGTCGAGAACCCCGAGCACATGACGCCGGATTTGATCGCCCACTCGATGCTCGGCGCCGCGGGCTGCGACGCCGTGTTGCCGCTGGTCGACTACGCGCGGCGCGAGGGCTGGAACCTGGACGCCGAGAAGATCGACTGTCCCATGCGAGTCGTCTGGGGGACGGCCGACCGGCTGCTGGAGTGGCCGCGGGCCGCCGCGCGCTACCGCGACGAGTGGGTTCCGAGCGCCGACTGGGTCGTGCTGGACGGCGTCGGCCACGCCCCGCAGCTCGACGCGCCGCTGGAGACCGCGCAGCTGATCGTCGGGTTCACCTCCGAGTGACGGCGCGCCTGCCGTAACCTGCGCGGCGTCATGCCGATCGACCTGATCGAGTTCCCGGCCGACGAGCCCGAGCGCGCGCGCCGGTTCTGGGCCGAGCTACTCGGCGCCGAACTCGAGGCCCGTCAGCCGGACCAGGGGGAGGGGTGGCAGTCGTCCACGTCGCCGGCGATCGGGATCCACGAGCGCGGGCGCGGACCGGGCGACCGGTACGCGTTGCCCTACTTCCCGGTCGACGACCTGCCGGGAGCACTGGCGCGTGTGCCGGAGCTCGGCGGGACGGTCATCCACCCCGGCGACAGGTGGGCGATCTGCAAGGACTCCGAGGGCAGCCCGTTCGCCCTGGCCTCACGCTGAGTAGCGCCTAGCGCCGCCCGAGAATGGTGCCAGCGCGCCAACGCGCAGCGCATGGCGTGAACCTTGGCCGGCTGCGCGCGTTCAAGACTCCGCATGCGGCCACCCGTGCGGGACGGGTGGCCGCTGCTGTTTCAGCGGCGCGTCCGCTCGACCTTGAAGGTCCGCGCGCCGGTGAGGGGCCGGCCGGCGGGATCGCTCGTCGTCGCGATCGCCTTCAGCCGCAGCTGCCCGCGGCCGCCGAGGGCGCGGCGCGCGCTGCGACCCAGCCGGAGGCGCACAGTGGCCTGCTTGCCGGGGGCGATCGCGAAGCCCGCCCCGCCCAGGCGCAGCTTGCGCTTACGAGCGCCTGCCTTGACCGCGATCGCGCGCGCGGTTTCCAGCTTCAGCGATCCCTCGCAGGGCGCCGGGTTGCCGGCCGGGCACGACACGGGCAGGCGAGCCACGCCGCGGGAGACGCGAAGACGGCCGCCCAGAGCGACAGCGCGTGCCGGAGGCGCCGCGCTGCCCGCAGGCAGTGTCGGCGTGCCCGGCGCGGGTGGCGCCTCGGGCGCCGGTCCGCCCGGCTCAACGGGCTGGGCGGGCGCGGATGGGGGAGCCGGTGCACGGCCGACATTCACGCGGAACGCCGCGGTCGAGTCGTTCCCGACGAGGTCCCGCGCACGGCAGGTGACGGTGGTGTCGCCGAGCGCGAACTCACTTCCCGGTCCAGGCGTGCAGCCGAGCGACCCGGCCGCCACGCCCGACGGGTCGGCCGCGATCGGCAGGGGATAGCTGACGGTGGCGGTGTCGCGGCCTGCGTCCGCGGTCGCGGAGAGGTCGCTGAGACCAGTCAACGCGGGCCCGGAGCCTCTAGTGACGGTCACGGTGAACGTGCCGCCGGTCAGCTGGATGAAGCACACGCCTATCTGTGGGGCGGTCGGACATACCTTGACGGAACCGACGCACTCGACTTCCGTGGTCCCCGCCGGGAACGCACTGCCGGAGCTCGGGTCGCAGCTCGTTCCCTGCAGCGAGCCGCCGGTCGCCGTCGGGGCTCTCCACTGGACGGTCGTTCCGGAGTCGCCGAGCCCCTCGCGCACGATGTCGCCGTCGGGGAAGACCAGTGCCGCGTCGGCAGTGGCGGGAAGGACAAGCACCAGCGCGGCGGCGAGCAGTATCGCGCGCGGGGCCGGCAGGCGGGGCAGGGTGGGCATTGGGGGACTCCGTGGGTCTGGGGGGAGGCACAGGGGATTGAGCGCACCCTCCGTCGGCGGCGTCTCCCGCTCGTCTCGCGGGCGTCTTCGCTCAGGCGGCGAGCGTCGGCGCGACCCGCTGCAACGCGCGGAGTGCGCCCTCTGCGCTTCCGCGGCGGGCGTGCGCGCGGTGCAGTTCGCCGAGGCGGACCAGGTCGTCCAGTTCGCGAGCGGCGGCGGCAAGGACCCGATCGCGATCGCCTGCGGGCCGCGGGTCGTCGCGCACAGCGCCCGCGACCGCCCGCCGCGCGCGCTCGAGGCGCTTCCGGTAGGCGGCAGGAGTGACCTGCGTGGCCTCGGCGCCGACGGTGTCCGGCACCGCCAGCACCTCGCCCAGCAGGTAGAGGCGACGTGCCTCGGGCGACAGGCCGGTGAGCACGCCGAGCGTGCAGGCCAGATGGAGGTCCTGCTCGACCAGCCGCCACTCCGCCTCGGTCATCGGGTCGTGGTCGGTGACGAGCGCGCGGTCGGCCAGATCGGCAGCGAGCGCCGCGTCCTGCGGCGTCGTCGCCGCGCGCCGCAGGATGCAACGTGTGGCCACGGCGTAGAGCCAGCCCGCGAAGCTGCCCTCCCGCCGATAGGTGCCGATCCGCGCGCAGACCACCATCAGCACTTCCTGGACCGCGTCCTCGGCGTCGGCTGAGGCCCCGATCAGGCGGCGGGCGTGCCGGACGAGCAGCGGCCGCGCCCGCGCGCACACGGCCTCGAGGGCGGCGGCGTCGCCGCGCTGCGCGCGCACCACCAGGCGGTCGATGTCAGCCGGCACGGCCATCTCGCACATGATGCACGCGGCGGCTCCACTTGGCTCGCACAAGATCGAGCGATTCGGCGAGCAGCGGTTGAAGGGACTCGAACCGTGCCGGGGTGGGGCAGAGGATCTGCACCCAGCTCATCCAGCCGTAGATCGGGTGCGACATGAGCTCGTCGAGACGCGTGGGGTCGTAGCCGGGGAGTGAAACGACCCCGCCCTTCGGCGGCCGCGCCGGAATCATCCCGAACCGCTGCTCGAATGTCTCGGGCGAGATGCCGAACGCGAAGCGGTAGACGCTGTCACGCGAGAGGTTCGCCGAGCGGTCGTTCGGCCCGTCGTCCTCCTTGATCGACGCGAAGATGATGCCGAGTGGGGCGACGCCGCCCGGGTTGTAGAAGACCGAACTCTCGCCGTAGTAGGCCTCCGGTCTGAGTCCGGGATCGAGCGCGAGCAGACGGCGCGTGATCTCTTCGGGCTCGATCACGCAGCGACCGCCGTGGCCGCCGCGTCGCCGTGGAGCATCAGCATCGACTCCATGTCGATCAGCGCGAACATCGGCGCGCACGACTCGGAGCTCATCGCCAGCTCCGCCGCGGCCTGGGCGTCGTCCATCGTCTGCCACCAGACGACGTCGATCCAGCGGTCGCCCTCGGCGTCGTAGGCCAGGTCGCGCGAGATGAACCCGGGCTGCTTCGCGATCCAGTTCGAGACGGGGTCGACGGTCCCCAGAAGGTGCTCGCGGGTCGCGCCCGCCGTGAGCTTGAACACGACCAGCTCGAGGACCTTCTGTGTGGGTGATTCCATGGCTGCCTCCTGGCGGTGGTTGGTTACACCCTGTGGAGAGGCAGCGGCGTCGGCGACTGTGACGCGCGTTTCGCGAAAACCTCAGGTCGGGGGGAGAAAACCCTGGCGTTGCCGACCGGCCGCAGGTGGGCCAGTGTGGACTTCGCCGTCCCGCCGGTCCCCCCCGAGCCGAAGGAGTGCCGCATGAGCAGCACGACCGCCAGTCCCTTCCACCAGTCGCCCCAGGGGGCGATCGCCGGGCCGCAGGAGGCGTACCTGTACCTGGCCTGCACCCGTGAGGGCACGGGGGTGAACGAGCCCGACTTCATCGCGGTCGTCGACGCCCAGGACGGCCGGATCGTCCACGAGACGCCGATGCCGAACGTGGGCGACGAGCTGCATCACTTCGGCTGGAACCGCTGCAGCTCGGCCTGTCACGGCCCGGACCGATCGCACGTGATCGTGCCCGGCTTCCGGTCGTCGCGGATCCACGTCCTCAACGTCGTCGACGACCCGCGCCGCCCGCGCATCGAGCACGTGATCGAGCCGCAGGAGCTACTCGACAAGACCGGCTACACGCGGCCGCACACGGTCCACTGCATGCCCGGCAACAACGTCGTGATCAGCATGCTCGGCGACGCCGACGGGAACGGCAGCGGCGGTTTCGCCGTCGTCGACGCCAAGACCTTCGAGGTCAAGGGCCGCTGGAACGACGGCGGCGCCGAGCCGTCCTTCAACTACGACTTCTGGTACCAGCCACGCAAGAACGTGCTCGTCTCGTCGGAGTTCGGCGACCCGAACGCCTACGAGGGCGGCTTCGACCCAGCCGACGTGGAGAAGGGGCACTACGGGCAACGGCTCCACTTCTGGAACCTCGAGGAGCGGCGGCTTGAGCAGAGCGTCGACCTCGGCGAGGCCGGCCTGGTCCCGCTGGAGATTCGCTGGCTGCACGATCCGGATGCCGACTCGGGGTTCGTCGCGGCCGCGCTGTCGAGCACGATCTTCCACTTCGAGCGCCAGAACGGCAGCTGGGACGCCCAGCAGGTGATCGGCGTCGACGGCATCCCGCAGGAGGGCTGGCCGTTCCCGGTGCCGGGCCTGATCACCGACATCGTCCTGTCGATGGACGACCGGTTCCTCTACCTGGCGAACTGGCTCCACGGTGACCTTCGCCAGTACGACGTGTCCAACCCGCGCGAGCCGAAGCTGACCGGCCAGCTCCAGCTGGGCGGCGTGCTGGGCAGGCCGATCGACGGCACGCGCGACCTGAACGGCGGGCCGCAGATGATGCAGCTGTCGTTCGACGGGCGGCGGCTCTACGTCACGAACTCGCTCTACTCGACCTGGGACAACCAGTTCTATCCGGAGCTGCGCTCGTGGCTGATGCGGGTGAACTGCGACCCGAACGGCGGGATGGAGATCGACGAAGACTTCTTCGTCGACTTCCACGACCGTCCCGAGGGCCCGGCGCGCGCGCACGAGGTCCGGCTGCAGGGCGGCGACTGCACCACCGAGATCTTCCAGTGATCGCGCACATAGGCGGCTTGCCGGTCGAGGAGACGCTGGCCATGTTCGCGCCGGCGGGCGGGTTCGCGCTGTTCGCGGGCCTGCACGTCGCGCGCGAGCGGGTGCGCGGTTGGATGAGGTGGATCGCCCGGCCGTGGAGGACGCGCGGGGGCATCGTGCGACATGCTGCTACGCGAGATGGCGAAGGCAGACGCGACCTACATCGAAGCGGGCGGCCGTGAGCTGCGGGTCACCAGCGCGGACCGGGTGATCTTCCCGGCTACCGCGAGCACAGCGGAGATCACGAAGCTGGAGATCGTCGAGTACTACCTGGCCGTCGACGACGGGATCATGCGAGCGCTCGAGCGTCGGCCGACGACGCTCGAGCGCTGGCCGAAGGGCGTGCACCCGGGCATGGTCCTGTCGACGCGGGAGAAGGGCGGCGGCGACGCGTTCTTCCAGAAGCGGGTGCCGAAGGGGGCGCCGCCCTACCTCGAGACCGCGCGGATCCAGTTCCCCTCGGGCCGGCACGCCGACGAGATCTGCCCGACGGAGATCGCCGTGGTCGGCTGGGCCGCGCACATGGGCACGATCACCTTCCACCCGTGGCCGGTGCGCAGCCACGACGTCGACCATCCCGACGAGCTGCGCCTGGACCTGGACCCGCAGCCGGGCACGGACTTCGACGACGCGGTGCGCGTGGCCGCCGAGGCGAGGGTGCTGCTGGGCGACCTGGGCTACCGCGGGTTCCCGAAGACCTCCGGCGGCCGCGGGGTGCACATCTACGTGCGGATCGAGCCACGCTGGACGTTCACCGACGTGCGCCACGCGGCGATCGCGTTCGGCCGCGAGCTGGAGCGGCGGCTGCCCGGTCAGGTGACGACGAAGTGGTGGAAGGAGGAGCGCGGCCAGCGCGTGTTCGTCGACTACAACCAGAACGCGCGCGACCGCACGATCGCCTCCGCCTACAGCATCCGCCCGAGGCCCGGCGCGCCCGTCTCCGCGCCCGTGCTGTGGGAGGAACTCGGTGAGTGCCAGCCCGAGGACTTCACCGTCGCGACGATGCCGGCGCGCTTCGCCGAGGTCGGCGACCGCCACGCCGAGATCAACGAAGTGGCGCACTCCCTGCAGCCGCTGCTGGACATGCACGAGCGCGACGAGGCCGAGGGAGTCGGGGACATGCCGTACCCGCCGGACTACCCGAAGATGCCCGGCGAGCCGAAGCGCGTACAGCCCTCACGCGACCGCGACCGGCCGCGGGAGTAGTCAGACCCGCGAGGCCGGTTTGGCCGGGGCAGCCGTGCGTCGTGTGCCCCGCAGCCGGTCCGCCGCCGCGATCACCGCGGACGCCGCCAGCAGCACCAGGAACGGGTCGACGATGGAGCGGTATCGGATGAGCCCGGCCAGGGCAACCCCGGAGACGAGGAGCAGCGCGCCGGTGAGCCAGAAGTACCAGGGCGCCGCTCGAGCAGGGCGGGTGAACGCCCCGGCCAGCGCCAGGACCGCGACGACGTAGAACCCCCATCGGCTCGCATCGCCGAGGTCGCCGACGATGTTGCGATCGGCGTCCGACAGACGCTCGACGTCGCCGCCGCCCAGATGCAGCATCCACACGAAGCGGCGGACCCAGGATCTCAAGACGTACTCCGGATGGCGGCGGGCGTAGCGCAGGGCGCGCTCGCGCAGCTCGCTGTCGAGCTCGGCCTCGTTCAGCGCCGGGTCGGCGAACAGCGCCGAGTACTCCCGCTGCGTGTCAGGCGGCCGCCACGCCCCCGGCAGGCGCGGGTCGAGGCGCGCCTCGTCGTTGTAGGTGCCGGCCAGCAGGAGACCAGACTGGGTCGCCACCGGTACGAACGCGTCGAACTCGACGGCGTTGCGCACGGCCCACGGCAGGACCATGAGGAGCGCGACGGCGACGACGGCCGCACACGCCCTGAGGCGCCGCTGCCGCGGGATCGTCCGGGCGCTCGCGATGGCCCCGATCACCGGGAGCAGCAGCAGCACGCCGTTCTGACGGGTCAGCACCGCCAGCCCCACGAGGGCCCCGGACGCCGCGGCCCAGCGGAATATCGCGGGCGACGACCGTGCGGCGAACCCGGCCGCCATCGCCGCCAGCATCAGCGCCACGAAGAGGCTCTCCGACAGGAGGGCGCTGTCGAGCAGGATCAGCGGCGGGTAGACGGCAGCGATCGCCATCGCAACGAGGCCCACTCGACGACCCAGCAGCTGGCCCCCCAGCACGCCCACGAACCCGACCGTCGCGGTGCCGATGACGGCTTGCACGGCACGCGCCGCGACGTGGTCGTCGACCACCGCGTAGACCCCTGCCAGCAGGGCGGGGTAGACGGGAGGGCGCAGCGCGGTCGGGCCGCCGCCGGCGGCCAGGACCGACGCGGGGAAGCCGTCCCCCTGTGCCAGCGAGTGGGCGATCCGGTCGTAGTCGATGGCGTCGACCGCGGGCGTCGCGTCGGGCGTGGCGATCACCAGCCCGATCCGGACGAGGAACGCGAGCCCGAGGAGGAGCAGCACTTCGGCGCGGAGGCGCCGTGCGCTGGACGGTTCTGCCGCACCCCGCATCCAAAGGGAGCGTATATCGCGCGACTTCGCGGCAGTGGCGCACGCCGGGCCTATGCATAATCCAGCCGTGGCGATCCGGTTGACTGTCCGCCTCGGCGTCGCCCTGCTCTGCGCGGCCGGGATCGTGGCGTCGCTCGTCGCACGCGACTCGCGTGCTACGCGCGAACAGGCGTTCCAGACCTACGTGGAGACCCGCGACGTGCCGCGGACCCTCCAGCTGCTGGACGACGCACGACCGCTCAACCCCGACTTCGGGCTCGACGTCGGCGAGGCCAGGCTCAAGGCGGCCGACGGCGTCGCGATCCTGGAAAGGGCACTGCGGCGCGAGCCCGAGAACGCCGAGCTGTGGGTCGAGCTGTCGCGCAAGCAGCAGGCGGTTGGGGACCGCGCGGGAGCGCGCCGATCGTGGGCCCGAGCGCGCGAGCTCGCGCCGTTGCTGCCGCCCGGCGGCCCCTGACTGAGCGGACCAGGCCGAGCGCCGCGCGCGTGGCTCAGTCGTCGTCGTCGTACAGCGCGTCGATCTCCTCGCTGAAGTTCTCGTAGACCTTCTCCCGCTTCAGCTTGAGCGTCGGCGTCAGCTCACCCTCGTCCTGGCTCAGCTCGCGGTCGAGGATCTTGAACTTCTTGACCTGCTCGATCTTCGCCAGGTCGTTGTTGGCCTCGTCGATGGCCTTCTGGACCTCGTCCTCGCCGGCGCCGTCGTCGGCCTCGATCAGCGCGACGAGGTAGGGCCGGTCGTCGCCGTAGACCACCGCCTGCGAGACCGAGTCGTGTTGCTCGATCTTCTCCTCGATGTTCGTCGGCGTGATGTTCTTGCCGCTCGAGGTGACGATGATCTCCTTGGTCCGCCCGGCGATCGTGACGAACCCGTCGTCGTCGATCGTGGCCAGGTCGCCGGTCTTGAACCACTCGTCGTCGAACGAGTCGTTCGTCTCGTCATCGAGGTTGTGGTAGCCCTGGAACACGTGCGGCCCCTTGACCAGGAGCTCGGCGCGCCCCTCATCGTCCTTGTCGTCGGCCAGCTTGAGCTCGGCGCCGTCGACGGCCTTCCCTACCGTGCCGAACCTGAAGTCGTCCGGCCGGTTCGCCGCCGTCACAGCTGAGGTCTCGGTCGCGCCGTAGCCCTCGAGGATCAGTACCCCGCACGCGTCGAAGAACTCGAGCATCGTCTTGTCGACGGGCGCCGCACCCGTCACTGCGAACCGCAGCTTGCCGCCGAACAGGTCGCGGACCTCGCTGAAGATCTGCTTGTCCGCCAGGTCGTACTCCTTCTTCAGCAGCGGGCCGGGCTCGTCGCCGCCCCGCTCGGCCTCGCGAACCTTGCGCCCGACATCGATCGCCTTGTCGAGCAGCTTGCCCTTGATGCCGCCGCCGGCCTTCTCCTGAGCCTGCTCGTAGATCTTCTCGAAGATGCGCGGCACCGACGGGAAGATCGTCGGCTTGATCTCCCGCAGGTCGTCGAGCGCCTTGTCCTTGTCGCCCCGCCAGAACGCGAGCGTCGCGCCCACGTCGAGCGTCGCCATCTGCGTCATCCGCGACAGCGCGTGGGCCAGCGGGAGGAAGATGTAGAGGACCTCGTCGTCCTCGATGTCGACCGCGCTGGTGAGCATCTCGCAGTTCGCGCGGTAGTTGGCGTGGGTCAGGACGCAGCCCTTGGGCGGGCCGGTCGTACCCGACGTGTAGATCAGCGTGAAGACGTCGTCGGGCTCGATCGCATCGACGCGCTGATCGACCTCGTCGCCCTTGTCCTTGCCCTTCTCGCGCAGCTCCTCGAGCGAGATCGTCCCGTCGTCGTCGCCCTCGAACAGGACGATGTGCTCGACGTTCAGTCCCTCGCTGGCCTCACGGACGGTCTCGAGCTTCTCGGTGTCCTCGCAGAAGACGACCCGTGCTTCCGAGTCCTTCAGGACGTGCTCGGCCTCCTCCGCTGAGGCGGTCTGGTAGATCGGCACGACGTGTGCGCCGGCCAGAATCCCGCCCAGATCCGCGAGTGTCCACTCGGGCCGCGTCTCCGAAAGGATCGCGACGCGCTGGCCCGGCTCGATGCCGAGCTCGATCAGCCCGCCGGCGATCTCGCGCGCGGCTTGGCCCATCTCCTCGTAGGACATGTCGCGCCAGTCGTCGCCGTCGTGGTAGCGCAGCGCGGCGCCCTCGTAGTTCTGCGCCGCCTGGACCACCATCGCGGCCAGGTCGTCGGCGCCCGTCCCCTGCTTGGTCTCTGCCGTTGTGCCTCCCATGCACGCCTTATTCCCCAACCGCGCGGATGCAACCGGGCTGGGGCGACGTTCGCGCGCGGCGGCGGGGGAGGCCACCGCCGCGCGCGGGCCCGCCGCTAGCGGCGGACGACCTTGAAGCCGACCCGCCTGGCGGCCGACTTGTTGCCGGCGGCATCGGTCGCGACGATCGACGCACGGTACGCGCCCGGCTTGATCGTCTTCGACCCGAGTGTGCCGAGCCAGCGCCTGGTGTTCGCGCCGGCCTTGGCGGCCTGCGTGAACTCGCCGACCCGCACGTAGCGCACGCGGCCGGAGCGGCGGCTGACCGTCCTGCGCTCGATGGTGAACACCACGCGAGCGGATTCGGTCAGCGTGTAGGCGAACCGGGTGCCCTTCTTCGCGCCGGCACTCGTGACCCGCGGCGCGACGACGGCGAACCTGCGGTTGCTGATGCTCACCGCCGAGAGGGCCGGGGCGGTGGCGTCACCGGGCGTCTGGCCCTCGTCGGTGCGCGGCGTGTCGGTGCCGGTGCCGCCCGTGTCGCCGCCCGTGTCGCCGCCGCCCGGCTGGTCGCCCGGAGCCGGGTCCGGTGTGACCAGCGGAGCGATCGTCGTCGGATCGCTCGCGCCGTCGTTTTCCGTGTTCTGGCCCGCTCGGGTGACCTTGGCCGTGTTGGTCACCGCCGCCGGCGCGTCAGCCGCCACGTCCACGGTCACGGTGATCGGCGGGTAAGACTCGCCCGCCGCCAGCGCGTCGCTGCGACTGCAGGTCAGCGTGACGAGCGTGCAGTCCCAGCCGGCTCCGGACACGGCCGTCGCGCCCAGCCCGGACGGCAGTGTGTCGGCCA
>Ga0126307_10002919_pt1 | contig 11623 bp, 19 predicted proteins | sample Plot28_FD_89955 | JGI IMG/M metagenome (GOLD analysis project Ga0126307, IMG submission 89955) | Serpentine soil microbial communities from UC McLaughlin Reserve, CA, USA - Plot28 | ecosystem: Environmental > Terrestrial > Soil > Grasslands | place: USA: UC McLaughlin Reserve, Lake County...
GCCCGAACGACCGGGAAGCCCGGTTGCGGAAAGGCAGCCGAACGCGCCACTCTTCGCGCTGCTCGTCAACAGCGGCTTGCGGAGAGGCGAAGCGCTCGCCCTCTACTGGTCCGACATTGATCTTGACGCCAAGCTGCTACGGGTGCATGGCACCTTGGCCCGGGTGGACGCTGAGCTCGTCGTGACGGAAACGAAGACAGCGAAGTCACGCCGGGTAGTGCCGCTCCCCCCACTGCAGAGAACGTGTTGCGCGACGTGCGCACCAGGCAGAGGGCTGAGCGGCGATGGCTGGCTCGATGTGGCAGCCGACCCCGTACGTCTTCACAACCGAACGGGGCGAGCCCTGCGATCCTCGCAATGCGCTGCGGGCCCTCAAGGCCGCGGCGACGCGTGCAAAGTTGCCTTCGACGGTTGGGCTGCATACGCTGCGGCACTCCGCTGCCTCGGTCATGTTGTCGGCCGGCGTGCCGCTCAAGGTGGTCTCTGAGATCTTCGGTCACGCGAGCGTCGCGATCACTGGAGACGTCTACGGCCACGTCTCGCCTGACGTGTCTCCTGACGCATTGACTCGGCTCAGCGACGCCCTCTCCTGAAAAGGTGGTCATAAAAGGTGGTCAGAAGGTGAGACCGATCATGAAACCAAGTCAGTCAGGTGGAGAAATTTACCCGCTGACTAGCCGCGGCATGCCGAGTCGGAAGATCCGCGGGCGGATGAAGGCCGCTTGGCAGGTTCGCGGCGACGCCTACACGGCCACCCATTGATAGGCCTGCGACTGGAGAGCTGCCCAAGAGGCGACGCGCGCCAGAACGCGTCGTTCGATGAGATACATGGCGAAAACGAAATGATACGGGGCTGCCGATGAGTACTTGGCGGGATTGCCAGCGGCAGTCCAGGGATAACCGATGGCCAATGGAAACGATGGCGGCGTGTCGCATCTTGCCGACGCTCGCAGCAAGCGGCAGCAGCGTGCTCGCCGGATTGAGGCCCTCTCGCTCAAGCTGGCCGGAGTCAGCACCGCCCAGATCGCGGAACGGATGGGGGCCTCACTGATCAGCATCCGGGCAGCACGACGACCCACGCACCGCCTGGCAATGTCATCCTCTACGACAGGAACGCCACGCCGGGCCCAACTCGGACTCCCAACCACACAGCGGCTCAGGCAGATCCAAGCTGAGATGACTCAGCGGGATCAGCTCATCCATTTCCTTACTCCTTCACTTTCTGCCGGCGCGGCTGCCGGCCCTTCGATGTCTCGTCACTCGCCTGAGACCCCCTCGCGTTTTTCGACAGGCCTCTGTGACCCGCTGGCCGGTCACCGTGTCCTCTCTCCGAAGCTCAAACTTTTTACCGACGGGAAAAAAAATCAGACATCGGCTCGGAAGCCGTCGAGTTGGGCCACCACAGCAGCCATCGGGTCACCACCAACAGCCGCCAACGCAGCCTCATACTCCGCCTGCGCAGCATCAGCAGCCGCCCGGGTTTCAAGCTCCCTCGAAACCTCGCACAGTTGTCTTGCTAGCGCTGCCACGTCACGAGCATGCACATCGGCGCTATCAAGCGCCGTCGCAAGCCGACCCACAACAGCGGCCAGCAGCGCACCATGATCGCCTTGCTCGGCGGCCTCCAACAGAGTCAACCGTTTACCGTCCAGTTTCGACTTCGCCATGACACCCTCCTGTCTCTTCCTTATGGCATGTGTGGCAGGGGTGGCATGTGTGGCATGGGTGGCATGGGCGGCATCCGATAGGGACTCCTCGCACGCCGCACGCCTCGAACTCCACGCATGCCACGGATGCCACGGGTGCTAAGAGACATTGCGCACCACCTGCCAGCACACAGGGCGACCTTTAGCCGGAGTGCCGAGCGAGTCGATCAGCTCTCGCTCTTCGAGTCGCCTTAACACCTTCAGCGTCGCGTTCTCAGTCCTGCCGTATTGCTCGCCAGATCGGCGGTGCTAGCTCCCTCGTTGTCAGCAAGCCATAACCAAAGCTCGCGGACCTCGCGTTTCTCGTCCAACAGCGCCGCCGGCATGCCTTCAGACGCAGGACCCCACCAACCATCGGTGAAGCTGAGCGCAATCTCTTGGTCTTCGACTTCCCGGCCGGAGACCGACAGTCGGCCCACGTTGTCACCTCGGCGGCGCTGCAGCAACAGGAGACTGTCCACGACACCGGTAAGGCCAGAGGTACCCGAGACCTTCTCGAAGATGTCCGCCACGTCGGCCCGCTGGTTGGCATGGTGCACGACGACGATCGCAATCTGACGCACGTTGGCCATCCGTTGCAACGGCGCCAACGCTTCATAGTCCAGCCGATAAGCGTTGGTCCCGGTGCTACGAGGGCGCACCCGTTCGAGCACGTCGATGATGACCAACCCACATTCCGCGTGTCGATCTAGGTGGCGCTCAATTTCGACAAGGCCGCCTTCGTTAAGCCGCTTCGATGTTGTTCTGATGGTCAGCTGGCCTCGGTTTGGCCAGCTGGTGCCTACCTGCTCGGTTAATGCCTTCCGGTAGCGCCGCGCCCCGTCCTCAAGGGCGAGGGTCAACACCCTGGTTTTTGTCGTTTGGCGGCCGAGGATCGGCGCGCCGCGTACGGCCGCGACCGACAGTTGGGTTAGCAGCCTGGTTTTTCCAACGTTCGGGGCAGCGGACAGCAGCGCGACCCCAACTGGCACGACACCGTCCAGGATGTCTGGCGCCTCCCGGAATTCGGCTCCGAGCAAGTCAACCGAATCCCATTCGGAGGTCGGCTCGATTTCTCGTGCCCCGGAGACCCTGAGCGCAGCGGTCAGCTCCGCGATCGTGCATCCGTTGGCGCGGGCAGCCGAATCGACCGTGACGCCTGCGAAGACTTGGCCGATCGCGGACACGACGTTCGGTGCCAGCTCGAGCGGTCCAAGGTCGGGCACCGGCTCGAGCTCGTCCAACGTGTGGCCAGCCGCGATGTGGTCGGCCGCATCATTCCCAGTTTTGGCCTGGCGAAAGTCCAGCTGATCTACGTGGCCGGTGAACATCTCCCTGACGGCCGCAGCCCACTTCTGGCCGGCCTCGTCACGATGAACGATGGCAACAACCTTTGCAGCGCCGTACAGCGGCCACGGATCAACTTTGGACCAGTTGGCGGCGCCCATCGGCGCAGTAGTGGCAGTAACGCCGAGCGACTCCAGAGCGTGCACATCTTTCTCGCCTTCCGCCACGTAGATCGTTTCGCCGGCCTTGTTCGCCGCAGCCACTTTGGTGGCCCGATACAGGGTGGTCCGGTGACCGTTGGTTGTGCCGGATTGTCGGAACCGTTTGTCCCATGAGCGGTGTACTTTGCGGCCGTCGTCGTAGGCGTATGTGACGCCTTCCCGGTCGTCAAATAGGTCGCGGGTTGTTAGGCCGAGCCGGGCGAGCACGTCATCGACATGGCAATTAGCGAAGCAATAGAGAAGCACTTGGCCCTCGATCGCCTTGACCGACAGCGAGGGCCTCTGGTCGTCGTGGGCTGGGCATTGGGCCATGACCTGACCGGGGCGATTCGTCCGCACAACTTTGCCGGCCCGGCGCAGCGCGGCACATAGCCGGTCGAATGCGGTCTCGGGCGCGATCATGACACACGGTCGCCTTCCCCACTGTCATCCGCCGCAGTGGGGATTTCCCCAGCTTCGGTTGGGATTTCCCTAGTCTGAGGACGCGCCGCGGCGACCGTCTTGTGATCCGCACCGGCCATCCGGGCGATCTCTCGATCGGCCTTGGTCATCCTGCGGGCGGTCGGCGTCCCGCGTGCCGGGCGACGGTTCAGGTCTATGCTGGATTCACCGTTGTAGTTTTCTGATCCGGGCTCGGATGCCACTCCGAGCCCGTTTCTGTCTCCGGGCATCAGGCAGCGCTGGCCTTGAGCTTGGCCACGTAGCGCTCAAGCTCGTCATGCGGGATAAGAGTGCGTCGTCCGACCTTGACCGCCTTGAGGTCGCCAGCCGTGATCAGCTCATACAGCGTGGAGCGACTGATCCCGAGCATTGCCCACCCATCGGGGAGCGGATGTAGCAGTTGGCTCACGGTCCACCTTCCACAGAAGTCAGGAATAATCCGCTTGGACTCTTGCGAGTCTGGCATAGCAATGGCATATTGCGGTGTGCCAAATAGCGGCGGATGAATGGCAGAAGGTGATACAGCTCTTCGAGAAGGATGGCCGGCAGCGGCTACGCCTCGATCTGGACTTCGGCTGGGCCGAATGGGACGCGGTTGATCAGGTCATCGTCGGCGACCGCGTCCTCCCCGTTGTGATCGAGGTCGTCGCGGCCGGAGGACCCGAATCCACGGCGCCCACTCTGCGGATGGTGATCACAATGGTGGATAGGATTCCTCTCTGTACTCTGCTCGCCATTGAGCGGCGCGAGAACGGTCGGGGCGTGCAGTCCAGCGACCTTCGCGGGATTCGCCTTGACGACTGGATCCAGGACATCGTCGCGCAGGCGTCCATGCACGTTGACTTGTTCGAGGACGACGTCATCACCGCGGTGCGCGCCAGTGGGGGTCCGGAGATATTGGCGGCCCGCAAGGCGGTTCGCCAAATGCGGAGATCCAGCCGCCGCAAGGTAACCGGAGGGTTTCTGGCCGAGGTTGCCGACGTGTATCGGGACAACCAGGAGACGGGCAAGCCGACGCGCGCGGTGGAGATTGCCTTTGGCACATCCCACCGCACCGCGGCGCGGTGGGTCAGCCTGGCACGTGAGCGGGGTTTGCTGTGAGTGGGGCGAGGCGTAGGGGCAACGGGGAGGGCAGTACACCGTATAAGCGGGCTGATGGGCGCTGGCAGATCCAGCTGCGCTATCACGACGAGGCGGGGGTTCCGAGAAGGACCACTGTCACTGGCAAAACCGCGAAGGAGGCTCGCGACAAAGCAGACGAAGTGCGACGCCGGCTTCGTGCCCACCTGCCGGCGAAAGACAAGAAGATCACGCTGGGAGCGTTTACTGACACCTGGATCAATTCGACGCTTGCAGCCTCGGACAGAAAATGGAGCACCAAAACCCTCTACGCCACGCTGGCCCGCAAGCACATCATTCGGGCGACGCTTCGTGCTCAACCGCTCGACAAACTCAAGCCGTCACACGTGGAATCCTGGAAGGTCGAACTCCAGACGCAGGGACTGTCGGACTCCACGATCCGGTCCGCATTTAACGCGCTAAAGGCCATCCTCGACACGGCCGTACGAGATGAAGCGCTGGCCCGCAACGTCGCAACCGCCGTGACCCGGCCGAAGGTCAGGCCGCAGGAGGCCGCCTTTTTGACCCCAGAGGAAATACGGCGGGTCCTCGAAGCCGCGCGAACAAGCCGATACGCGCCCCTGTTCGCCCTCCTGGTCAACACGGCGCTTCGCCGCGGGGAAGCTCTCGCGCTGCGCTGGTCCGATGTCGACCTTGACGCCGGCGTACTGCGGATACGCGGCACGCTCGCTCGGGTTGACGGTGGCTTGGTTGTCACCGAGCCCAAGACGGTGAAATCACGTCGTTCAGTGCCGCTGTCCCGCCGCAGTCCAGCGAGTTCTGCGCGAGATATGCACCGTCCAGGCTGCGGAGCGGTTGAGGGCGGGCTCGGTGTGGCAGCAGACGGGCTATGTGTTCACCACCGAATTCGGCACGCCATGCGAGCCGCGTAACGCGCTGCGGGCCTTGAAGGACGCCGGAAAGGAAGCCGGGCTCCCCAACATCGGCCTGCACACGCTGCGGCACTCAGCGGCTGCGGTGATGCTTACCAGCGGGGTGCCGCTCAAGGTTGTGAGTGAAGTGCTCGGACATGCCAGCATCGGCATCACCGGCGACATCCATGGCCACGTCGCCCCAGACGTGTCACGCGACGCTCTGGCCCGGCTCTCGGAGGCTCTCGGATGACAAATGGTGTGCGTAAATGGTGTGCAAACCAGGCGGTGAAGCCTCCAACGTTCCGCACGGGCGCCGAAACTGGCCTCTGACTAAGTGCTTTGATGGTGGGAACAGCCCGACTCGAACGGGCGACCTCTTGTTTGTAAGACAAGCGCTCTAACCAGCTGAGCTATGCTCCCAGGTACCATCTGCCCTAGTCGGAGGGCTGTGGCCCTCGTCCTCGGGTCGTTCATCACGGAGCCACAGCCTCATGTGTGTGCACCGTGTGTGCAATCAGGTTAGCGGCCCGGTTCACGGTGTCCGTGGCAACCGTCCCGACCAGGTGACCGTACACGTCCGCTGTGATCGCGATGGACTTGTGACCCATCAGCTTGGAGACCACCGCGATGTCAGCACCCGAGGACAGCATGAGCGACGCGGCACAGTGCCTCAGGCCGTGGAAGGTGAGCGGTGGCAGGTCTTGGCTGAACTTGTGGAACAGCCGAGTGACGTAGGTGGGGTTGAGTGGCCGACCGTCCGCCATCGTGAACACGTGGCCTTGAGTCTGCCAAGCCTCGGCAGCGGCCTCGGATTCCTGGGCCTGCCGTAACTGCCATGCCAGCAGTGTCGCCACCGCGAAATCCGACATCGGCACTGTCCGCAGCCCAGCCTTGGTCTTGGTGGTTGCCTGCTCCAGCACACGCCCATTGGCGGTGACCCGGTTACGCCGGACCGTGATCTTGCGGGTGACAAGATCAACGTCTGACCATCTCAGACCGGTGATCTCACCCCGGCGTAGGCCGGTCAGGATGACGATCTCGAACAGCGGCCCTAGCCGGTGCTGGGCACAGCGATCGAGGAAGATCCGGGCCTGCTCCGGCTCCCACGGATTCACTGGGTCCTTGTCCAGCTTGGGGCGGTCAGCTCCCTGAGCGGGGTTGGCTCCGATCAGCTCGGCACGTACGGCTGAGTTGAGGATGGTCTGGAGCAGGGTCATGATGCGCCGCACGGTGACCGCACCACGACCGGCCTTGGACAGCTCGGTGACGAACTGGGCGACGTGGAAACGACGGATCTCGGTCAGCTTCATGCCGCCCAGGGCAGAGGAATCGATGTCGTGCCGGACGTAGTGGTCATAACCGGCCACTGTGGTCGCTCTGAGGCCGTTTCCGGTGGTCTCGCGATGGGGCAGCCACTTCAGGGCGTACTCGCCCAGAGTGACCTCTGAGGGCTTGATGTAGGTGCCCTTGTCAAGCTTGACCTTTTGGTCAGCCAGCGCGGATTCAGCGGCTCGCTTGGTGGCAAAGCCACCCGTCCGGAACTGGCGACGCTGGCCGGTCTTGGGGTCACTGCCATGGCTGAGGCGGTACTCCCAGGTGCCGTGCTTGGGGTCGCTTTTGATCTTGGGGCAGTTCTTACCGAGCTGCTTGCCGGACTCGTCCCGGCAACCACAGCGGCGGTACACGGAGTTGCTCATTGGTGGTCCTTCCTCTCGAAGTAGCGGCGGGCCACTCGGTCCGCCCGGTCGGTGGGCATCCAGCGGATGGCATCGAGTGCGCTTGCGGGCTGTGTAAACGGCTCACCGGGGCGATGGGTCGAGGCGGACAGGAGCAGATCCTCGCCCCTGATCCACTCTCGGACGTTCCCTGCCTCGGCATCAGCCCTGGGCGCGACCTGGTACGGCTGATCAGTCAGGTCGGTCGGCACCAGCAGATCGACCGGAGCGATGTCGAGCACCAGGCAGAGGGCCAGCAGCTCGTCCACCTTGACGAACGACCGCCGACCGGTCTCCAGCTTGGCAATGACGATCCGCTCCCAGCCGATGCCCACGGCCTGCATCGCCTCTGCTAGGTCGTCCTGGGTCATCCCTCGGGCTTTTCTGATCTTGGCGACCCGTTCACCGATGAGCCGAGTGGGGTCGAGCGGTTCGGCTTTCTTGCGGCGGGTCCTGCGCTTGGATTGTGCCACAGAAGAACAATACCGTGTCCTGTTGATCCCCGTCAATACCTGGAGTACTCTTAGTTTTGAGGAACGATCCTGTGTCCTGGAGGAACGAATGAATGCGAGCCCCCGAGAAATCAATCGGATCTTGGCCAAGCCGGTGTGCAGCGTTGACGAGACAGCCAAGGTGTTCAACAGCGGGCGGAATCAGATCTACGCAGCCGTCCGGTCTGGTCAGCTCCGCTCTATCCGGATCAGCGGTCGGATCTTGATCCCCACGGCGGCCATCCGGGAGCTACTCAAAGGTGAGACCAACTCAGCGGCCTAATAACCCTCTCGCGATATGTAGACCCAGGAGGTCCCGTCGTGACCGATGCCGAGAGGCGCATGACCCATGAAACACGAAAGCCCCGCCGGAAACGGGACTCTCGCAGAGGAACACGACCGAGGCCAGGATAACTCGCCCTCGGTCAGAGCACTTGTCCAGCTCACAGGTGACGGGGCTGTGACTAGGTGCGATAGCGCTTGTGTGTGCGGGGTGAGAGCATCATGACCGGCCCACAACCCACAGCCCCGAAACCCCGCAGACTCAAGGTCACCAGGGCCAGCGACATCAAGATGAAGGCCACCCGCTGGCTGTGGCAGGAAGATCAGCAGGGCAAGTGGCTGCCGCTCGGCGGCCTGGTGCTGCTGGCCGGACGCGAGAGCATCGGCAAGACCACGATCGCGTACGGCATCGCCGCCAAAATCACCCAGGGCACTCTCCCCGGTGACTTCTACGGCAAGCCGCGCTCAGTGATCATCTGTGCCACTGAGGACGCTTGGGCTGAAACGGTGGTGCCCCGGCTGGAGGCATGTGGAGCCGACCTGGATCGAGTCTTCCGGGTCGATGTCGTGACCCCCGAGGGCCTGCCCGAGGCGGTCAAGCTGCCTGAGGACATCCACGGGTTGAAACGGCTGATCAAGGAAGAGGATGCGGTCCTGGTGCTGCTCGACCCATTGATGGGAACGATCAGCTCGGCACTGGACAGTCACAAGGACCACAGCGTCCGGATCGCCCTGGAGCCCCTGTCCCGGATGGCAGCGGACTGCAAGATCTCCATCCTCGGGCTGATCCACGAGAACAAGTCCAAGGCGGCAGATCTGCTCAGCCGGGTGATGGCATCCCGTGCTTTCTCGGCTGTGGCTCGTGGCGTGTTGTATGCCGCTCGTGAGGACCAGGTCAGCTCTGGCCTGGAGGTCATGCCCGAGACGTTTCTGTTCGGCCAGCCCAAGAACAACCTGTCCGCCCGGGTGCCCTGGTCCGAGCGGTACCACATCGAGGGCGTGACGGTCGGCTGGGATGAGGATGAGGACCTGCCGATCTATGGCTCCCGGATCGCCTGGGACGGCAGGGTGGACGATTCGATCCAGGACGTGGTGATTCGGCAAGAGACCCAGCCTGAGAAAGAGACTGCCCAGGACCGGGCGGCCGATTGGCTGGAAAAGTTCCTCATCGACCACGGCCCCACGGACAGCAAGATCGTCAAGACCACAGCCCAGCGGGCGGGGCACAACGTACGGACCATCCAGCGAGTGCTGGGTCGGGTCGGGGTGGTCATCACCACAGCCCCCGGAACCAAGCATGAGACTTCCTGGTCTCTCCCTGTCGTGACTGACACAACTGTCGCCACTGACACAACTGTCGCAACTGACGCAACATCAGGAAGTCGCGACAGTGGCGACACGCGCCAGGGACGGGAAAACCCTGTCGCGACATCCGATGAGCCTGCCCCCGGGGCTGTGGGGAATGGGCATAAATCTTCGGCCGATGCTGGCCTGGGGACTAAATCTCCAGATCGATGGAAGGACTGACAGTGAAAACCGTCGATTTACCGGTTACGACCGATAACCAGAATCCCGAGGGTGGATTCCTGGCCTGGTTGCTGCTGCTCGGTCAGCAGTACGGCCTGCCCGTCAACATCCCAGCGAGCGATGCATACCGGGCGGCCGACCGGCTCCGGCAGTGCGTGGCCGAAGGGCATCTGACCGGGACCGAGCGGTGGACCGTGCTCGATGTGGCCGCCCACATCGGATGGTGTTCCGATGCTGGCATCCTGCCAGCGGGCTGGGTTCGGTCGGGGCTGGAAATCGCTCATCGGGCATTCCTTGGTAGTGGTGGCTCGGTACCCACCCTAGAACCTCCCGCCGACTATCTCCGGGCCATCGCTGTCGAGCCTGGCCTGCGGGCTGTGGTGAGGGCGGTGGATGCACTCATCTCGATGACCGGCCCCACCGACCAGCTCTGCTCAGGGTGTGTCTGGAGCGAGATCATCAAGCCGATATGCACACCGTTGATCGGCGAGGGCCGTGGCTATCCACCAGAACAGGCTCAAGATCCCGGCGAGCCCGGATCTGGGTTTGTGGATCTCAGCCCGTATCTGGATGCGCTGGACGACGAACCGCCAGAGCCGGAATCCGAGATCGAGCGTTGGCTCCGGACCGACGAAGCATGGCACGCGTTCACTGATCATCTTTTGGCCCGGCTGGATTCGGCTGATCCGGCCAACGGGCACGGGATTGGTCAGGTTCGGTCCGATCCCGCGCACGCGTATAAACGGCCCGGAGTTGATCAAGAAATGGAGACATGATCATGGCCGAGCTGATCCAACCGGTGACCGCTTCCCGCAATGCACGGCATGCGTACTGGCGGAAGCATGGCCCCGGCGGCAATCGGGTCGATGCCGAGCTGGCCGCTGACCTGGCCTATAACGCCGCAGTGCTGGCCGGTCCTGAATCTTGGCAGGCCGCGTACCCGCTTCGCAACGAGAAAGATGATCATGCACGTGCCGACGTTTGACAGCAATGGCTTGTTCACCGGCTCCCGGAGCAACCTCACCCCGGAGCAGCGGGATGAGGTCATCGAGCTGGCCGAGGCCGGTGTTGGCCGCAACGAGATCGCCCGCCGGACCGGCATCCGGCAAGAGACGGTCAGCAAGCTCACAGCAGCGGCTGGGATCGGGTTTGCCGACCGGGCAAAGACTGCCGTCGCGGTCCGTGCCCGCGTGATTCAGGCCCAGCTCCGCCAGCTCGACCAGATCGAGGTTGGGGCCGACCTTACAGACCAGGCCCAGGTGATCCTCCAGGCGGTGGGTGCGGCCGGTGACGGCATCAACCTAAACGCGTACGCCATAGCAGCTCGGGCATACCGGGACGTGACCACGGCCAAGGAAGCGCTGCTACGGCCATTCATCGCGATCTGGGCGACCGACCCGGGCACGCTGGAGGGTGCTGTTGATTTCCTCGACCAGATGGATGCTGGGATTGGCGAGGCGGTGGCCAGCGGAGTGCCCGGCCAATACGGCATGGTCAGGATCGTCAGCAGCTATGCCGAGTCGCAGGCCGCCCTCACGCCGCCCACACAGGAGCTATCACCCCTAGTCAGCGACACGTCCCCTGTTAGCGAGACAAGTGAGGCCGACCATGATCACCGAGAGTGAAGCGAGGCAGCGGCTCTGGGCTCTGGCGGTCAGGCGGCCTGACCGATTTCTTGAGCCAGGTCTGGATTTGGGGCCGCAAACATCAGCGACGACCGCGCGCACTGCCCGCTAACGTGGGTAGGCGACATGACCAGGCTACCTTTGCGCGTCCTGATCTCGGGCGCGAGCGTGGCGGGCCCGACCGCGGCGTACTGGCTCTGCCGGCGCGGGTTCGCGGTGACGGTAGTGGAGCGTATGCCGCTGGTCCGGGTGCGGACCAGCGGGCACGCCGTGGACCTGTTCGGCCCGGCGATAGACGTGGCCGAATGGACCGGCGTGCTTCCGGCGGTGATGGATGCCCGCACCCGGACCGAGA
>Ga0126307_10002920_pt1 | contig 11623 bp, 11 predicted proteins | sample Plot28_FD_89955 | JGI IMG/M metagenome (GOLD analysis project Ga0126307, IMG submission 89955) | Serpentine soil microbial communities from UC McLaughlin Reserve, CA, USA - Plot28 | ecosystem: Environmental > Terrestrial > Soil > Grasslands | place: USA: UC McLaughlin Reserve, Lake County...
CCAAACGTTCGGAGGGCTGGAGCGAGTCGGCCGGCGCCCGTGCACAGGCGATCGAGCTGCGTGACCGGCTGCTCGCGCTCGCAGAGCAGGATTCGCTGGCCTACGCGACGGCGCTGACTTCGCTCGAACGGCGTGACTCAGGGCTTTCCCGCTCCCTCTCGAAGGCGGCCGAGGTTCCACTCGTGATCGCAGAGTCGGCCGCCGACGCCGCACTGCTCGCGGCCGAGGCGGCCGAACGCGCCGACGGCTCGGCCCGCGCCGACGCCGCGGCCGCCGCCTGCCTGGCCGCCGGTGCGGCGCAGGCAGCGCGGAGGCTCGTCGAGGTCAACCTGTCGACGGGACCCGACGACGATCGGCTAGCCCGGGCCAGTCAGGCCGCGGCTGGAGCCACCGAAGCTGCTCAACGCGCGCTGGCCGCCGAGTTCTAGAACAGCAAGCCGGTGCTCTAGGCTCGGGGCCAATGGGCGAGATCACCGACTTCGGCCTGGTCGTCCTCGGCGTCTCGGGGGTCTTCGCGCTCGCCGTCCTCTCGAACAAGTTGACCGAGCGGATCCCGGTGCCTGCGCCGGCGATCTTCCTGCTCGCCGCGGCCGGGGCCGCGCACTTCGTTCCGCGCCTGGGCCGGGAGCTCTCGATCAAGGACGTCGAGCGCGTCGCGGTCGTTGCGTTGGTGGTGATCCTCTTCGATGGCGGGATGCGTGTCGGCTGGAAGCCGTTCCGCAGGTCGGTCGTGCCCATCTCGATGCTGGGTGTGCTGGGGACGTTCGCCACCGCGGGCCTGATGACCCTGGCCGGCCGCTATCTCTTCGACTTCAGCTGGATCGGGGCGGGAATTCTCGGCGCCGCGCTCGCCCCCACCGACCCCGCGGTGATGTTCTCGGTGCTCGGCCGTCGCGAGGTGAGCGGGCGCACCGGCACGATCCTCGAAGGCGAATCGGGCGTCAACGACCCCGTCGGAATCGCCCTCATGCTCGGGATGCTCGAGTTCGCCACGCACGCCGACTCGACGTTCTGGGTCGTCGTCAGGGAGTTCGCCGTCGAGATGTCGGTCGGGCTCGTGATCGGTGTCGCGGGGGCGGTGGTCATGCTCGAGTCGTTCCGGAGAATCCACCTTGCGAATCCCGCGCTCTACCCGCTGCGGAGCCTCGCCACGGCCGGCGTGATCTACGGCGTGGCGGCGGTCGCCCACGGCTCCGGCTTTCTAGCCGTGTTCGTGGCCGGGATCCTGATCGGCGATGCCGGCTACCCGCATCGTGACGACGTCGAGCGGTTCCACACCTCGCTCGCGAGCCTGGCCGAGGTCGTGGTCTTCGTCGCGCTCGGCCTGAGCGTGAACAAGGTCAACCTCGAGCCGGTCTGGGGGGACGCAATCCTGATCGCGCTGATCCTCGCGTTCATCGCCAGACCGCTTGCCACCGCGCCCCTGCTCCTGCCTGCGCGGCTGCGACGCGGCGAGCGGCTGTTCGTGATGTGGAGCGGCCTCAAAGGCGCCGTGCCGATCCTGCTGGCGGCATTCGCACTGCTCGCGGGAGTGGGGGGCGCCGACCGCATCTACGGGATCGTCTTCGTCGTCGTCGCCTTCTCGGTCATCTTCCAGGGGGCGACAATTCCGTTCGTGGCGAGACGGCTGGGTGTCCCGATGCGAACCGTCTACCGAGGTGAGACGTGATCGTCGCGCACCTCGACCTGGACGCCTTTTTCGCAGCCGTTGAGGAGCTGGAGGCTCCCGAGCTGCGCAAGAAGCCGCTCGTGGTAGGCGGCGACCCGCACGGGCGCGGGGTGGTGGCGACGGCCAACTACGTTGCGCGCCGGTACGGGATCCATTCGGCGATGTCCTGCGCGGAGGCCCTGCGCCGCTGCCCGCGAGCAGTGTTCGTCACCCCGCGGAAGCGGCTCTACTCGGACTACTCGAAGGTGGTCTGGAACGCCGTGCGCGAGGTCGTGCCAACGGTCGAGCGGATCGGCATCGATGAGGGCTACTTAGACGTCGGGGAGGTGGCGCCGGATTTCGCGCGCGCCCGCGCGGTGGCGGAGGCGGTGCAGGCGGCCGTGCGCGGCGCGACTAGCCTCTCCTGCTCGCTCGGCGTCTCGAGCTGCAAGGTCGTCTCGAAGATTGCGAGCGACCGGCGCAAGCCCGGCGGCATCACGGTCGTGCCGGCCGGGCGGGAGGCGTCCTTCCTTGCGGCGTTTCCGGTGCGGCGGCTCCCTGGCGTCGGCCCCCGCGCGGAGGAGCGGCTCGGCCGCGGCGGCGTCGAGACGATCGGTGCTCTCGCGGCACTCCAGGACGAGCAGCTGCGCGGACTTCTCCCGGGCAAGCTCGGCCCGCTGCTGCGCGACCGCGCGCGCGGCATCGACCCGCGGCGGCTCGACCTGACCTCGGAGACGGTCTCGGTCAGCGCCGAGGAGACGTTCGCGCGCGACGTCGCGGACGTGGAGCGGCTTCAAGAGGAGCTGCAGCGCCTGGCCCAGCACGTCGCCGAGCGGCTCGAGGCGTCGGGCCAGACCGGAAGGACCGTCACGACGAAGGTGCGCTACACCGATTTCTCGATCCGCTCCCGCTCGACCTCGCTGCCGGTCGGCACCGACGATGCCGGGCGAATCTGGGAGCTGGCGTGCGCCTGCCTAGACCGCGCGCTCGCGGATAGGCCGGGGGCGCTACGCCTCGTCGGCGTCGGAGTCTCGGGCCTCGAAGCCCACCGCCAGCTCGAGCTCGTCTAGCTGTCTTCTTCCGTGCTCCAGCGAGCCACGTCGCGGATGCTGACGATCCCGATGGTGTGTTCCTCTTCGACGATCGGCACGTGGCGGAAGCCGTGCTCGAGCATGATCTTCGCCGCCTCGGCAGGAGTGGCGTCCTTCGAGAGCGTCAGCGGATCGGCGGTCATCCACTCCCTGACCCGGGCCTCGCTCGTGTGGACGCGGCCGGCGACGGCTCGCGTCAGGTCGCGCTCGGTGACGATCCCGATCAAGCGGCCGTAGTCGGAAACGACCGCGGAGCTGACGCCGAGCTCGACCATCTTCTGCGCGGTCTCGCCGATCGTGTCCTCTGGCGCGACGGTCAGGACATCGCTCGTCATCAGTTCGCCGACGGTGCTCACGGGGCGAGAGTACTACGCCCTGCGCCTTGACACGAACGGCGCGAATATCGTTACCTTGACCTACATCTTTTGCGGCGCATCCGGGCGTCACTCTTCTCTGCCTCGGGCCGAAGGCCCATACCCGTTGTGCCCGCGCTGGCGCCACCGCCGGGCGCCGCCGCCGCAGTTGTCTCCGCGGTTGCCCCGGTCGGCTACTGGGATGCGGTCTGGCGACGGCTTCGTCGGGACACGTTCGCCGTGCTCGGCGGCGCCTACGTAATCTTTGTCCTGCTGATGCTGTTCGTGGTGGCGCCGATCGCGAGCCACCTCCTCGGCCACGGCCCGAACACGACCTTCGCCCGCGGCGCGAACATCAACCGCACGCCGGTGCCTCCGTGGACCCACGTGCCCCTAACCGAGCTGCCGGCCGGTCCGCTCGAGCCGGGAACCGGCCACACGCTCTTCATCCTCGGCGGGGACGGCTCGCTCGGCCGCGACGAGTTCCTGCGCCTGCTCTACGGGGGGCAGGTGTCACTCGAGATCGCGCTCGGCGCGACCATCATCTCCGTCGGGCTCGGCCTACTCCTGGGCACCGCCGCCGGCTACTTCGGCGGCTGGATCGATGCTGCGGTGTCTCGTGTCACCGAGTTCACCATGGGCTTCCCGGTGCTCCTGCTCTTGATCGTCCTCGGGACGACGATCAGCGACCGCTTCGACTTCATCACGCTGCACGGGCTCTTCAACCAGGGCGTGATCTCGCTCGCGGTCGTGATCGGGCTGATCACGTGGTTCTACCCTGCCCGCATCATCCGCGCCGAGGTGCTGCGCCTTCGCGAGGAGGAGTTCGTCGAGGCCGCGCGCATGGTCGGCGCGAGCAGCTGGCGGATCATTCGGAAGCACCTGCTGCCGCACCTGCTGGCGCCGGTGATCGTCTACTCGACGCTGATCCTGGCGGCCAACATCGTGCTCGAGGCCTCGATCTCGTTCCTCGGCCTCGGGATCAGGCTGCCCACGGCGAGCTGGGGGAACATGCTCTCGACGAACTGGGGCACGCTGCTGCAGCTCGGGCCCGGACAGGCGGTGTTCATCAAGGGCTGGACGTCTACCTGGACGACCGTGCTTCCGGTGATCGCCGTCGCGTCGACCGTCCTCGCCGTCGCAGCCTTCGGCGAAGGCCTGCGCCGCGCCCTCGACCCACGCTCCGCCCAATGACAGTCGCCTACGTGATCCGCCGGCTGCTCTCGGGTTTGCTGCTGCTCTTTGCGCTGACCCTGATCACCTTCGTCCTCTACTTCAAGATCCCGTCCGACCCCGGGCAGATCTTCGCCGGCCAGGGAGCAACGCCCGAGGAGATCGCGAAGATCGATCATCAGCTCGGTCTCGATCGCCCCGTGCTCGAGCAGTACGGGAGCTTCGTGTGGCGGCTCGTCCGCCACGGCGACTTCGGCCGCAGTCTCGGCGGGATCTCGGTCAACGACACCCTTGCCTCGGCGATCCCGGTCACGGCCTCGATCGTGCTCGGCGGCGCGATCATGCTGCTGCTGCTGGCGTTCCCGCTCGCGCTGCTCTCCGCCTGGAAGGCGCACAGCGCGATCGACCGGATCGTGCTGCTCATCTCGATCATGGGCATCGCGCTCCACCCGTTCGTGGTCGGCGCGGTCCTGCGGAGCGTGTTCAGTACCCATCTCGGATTTTTGCCGTACGGGGTCTACTGCCCGTTGCGCGGGACCGGGATCGACTCGGTGCCGACCTCCGGGGGGTTTCCGATCTACACCGCCAAGCCGCCGACCTGTGGCGGGCTGGCCGACTGGTCGACCCACCTGCTGTTGCCGTGGCTGACCTTCGCGTTCTTCTTCCTGCCGCTCTACACCCGGATGATCCGCGCGCGATTGCTCGAGACGATGGGTGAGCAATACGTGCGCACTGCCCGGGCAAAGGGGGCCTCCGAGCTCCGCGTCCTGCGCCGGCACGTGCTCAAGAACGCCTTTCTCCCGATCATGACCATGCTCGCGATGGACATGGGCACGGCGCTGACCGCGGCGATCTACGTCGAGACCGTTTTCGGCCTGCAGGGCCTCGGGCTGACCTTGATCCACGCCATCAACGGGGAGACGTTCTACGACCTGCCGTTCATCGTGGCCGTGTTCTTCGTCGTCGCAGCGACGATCATCGTGCTGGCGCTTCTCGTAGACCTACTTTACGGCCTGCTCGACCCGCGCATCCGCCTGGGCTCGAAGACCGCTTAGGCGGCGGCGACGAGCGCAGGGGCGCGAGTCAGCACGGCGAGCAGATCGGCGATCTCCGCGCGTGTCTCCTCGTCAACGAGCTCGCCGTACTCGTCGAAGCGCAGGTACGCCTCGGAGACGAGCACCTCGGGCTGCTGAACCACGAGCGCGCCCGGGAACTCGAGCGCGTCCCGCAACTGCTGTTGGGCGCGCGCCGTGCCGGCGAAGCCCGTCGTGGCGCCCATGATTGCCACGGGCTTGCGCGCGAGCGGAGACGCGAGCGCTGGGCGGGAGGCCCAGTCGATTGCGTTCTTGAGCACGCCCGGGATCCCCCGGTTGTACTCGGGAGTGGCGATCACGATCGCATCTGCACGCCGGATCGCGTTCTTCAGCTCCGTGACGGAATCCGGATCGCCGGCAGCCTCGAGGTCGCCGTCGTAGAACGGCAACCCGCGCAGGTTCTGCTCCACGAGCTCGACGCCTTCGGGTGCGAGCTCGCGGGCCGCGCGGAGGAGGCCCCGGTTGTAGGAGCCCTCGCGAAGGCTGCCGGCGATTCCCAGGAGACGCATCTCCGTTACGCCTCCTTCACGGCCGTAACAGCAGCCGTGATCTCCACGGTGAAGTTGCCCCAGTTGAACGCGCCGAGTGCATCCACGACGAGCTGCTCCGTGCCGGTGGGGACGCGGACGCCGACGCCACGGACCTTGCCCTCGAGCTCGACCTCGAACGGCGCGTCCTTGACGATCAAATCGCCGCGGACGAGGAAGCGCTCGGCGTCGAGTGGCTCGACTGACTTCGAGGCGAAGTGGATCTCGGGGTGCTTCTCGGCCTCGAGGAAGTCGGGGGAGAGGAGGTGCGCGTCGCGCTGCTCGTTGTCGGTGCGGAGGCCGGCGACACGGATCGTGCCTGTGATCGAGGGAGTCTCGCCGCCCTCGAAGCGGCCCTCGACGTCTGTGAAGCGACCGCTGGCGGTGCTGAAGCCCTCGGTCGTGTCGGTGACCTGGAAGCCGACGCTCGTGTGAACCGGGTCGATGGCCCAGGTGCCGGCCGGGATGATCGTTGCGGTTTCGGTGGCTGACATTGAATGTTCCTTTCGTCCAGGTATACTTGAGTCATCAACAATCTAGGCGAAGAAAGTTGCGCTGTCAAATAATGAGCACGCAAGCAAAAACACCCCGAATCCGCCCAACCACCCCGGAGCAGCTCGCATGGGTCGGGCTCTTGCGAGCGCACGCGTCTGCCATGCGCCGTTTCAACGGTGACCTGATCTCGGTGCACGGGCTGACGCTGAACGACTACGAGGTGCTCCTGCATCTCGCGCGCGCGCCCGAGCGAAGGCTGCGCCGAATCGACCTGGCGAAGAGCGTGCTGTTGACGCCGTCGGGAATCACGCGGTTGCTCGAGGGGCTCGAAGGCGCCGGCTACGTCGAGCGCGCTTCGTGCTCGAGCGACGCGCGCGTCACCTACGCGCTGCTCACCGACGAGGGCTACGAGAAGCTGCGCGAGGCCTCCTCGACTCACGTCGAGGGGATCAGGAGCCACTTCGAGCGCTTCTCGCGCGAAGAGCTGGAGACCCTGGCGGGACTGCTCTCCCGTCTTCCGCTCGACGGGGCCGAGGCGGACGACTGCGCGGCGTAGGCCCGAAAATAAAAAACCTCGCAAAGAGCGCGAACGTTTACCTCGAGGGTCTTGTCGGCCCCTGTCCGTCCGGCTAGGTTGCCTCTTGCGCCGAGCACGGAGCGCGAGTAGGTCGAAGCTCAGCCGAGAGGCCGTACGCGGAAGCGGAAGGTCCGTCGGCAGAGTGGACGAAAGCGAAACCGGCTCGGCGAATTTTTTTGGTCCCATACAGCCGTGGCAGAGGCTGAAGCCGCCCCACTAGCAGCAAGAACCGCCTGGGCGCGGCACTTGGCCGCGCCCGTTCGCGAGTACATGCGGACGGAGACGGGCGGCGCGCTCTTCCTGCTCGCGGCGACGTTGGTCGCACTTGCGTGGGCCAACATCGACCAGGCTTCCTACGAGTCGGTCTGGACGACGAGGCTCTCGGTGCAGCTCGGCGATGTCGGGGTCGCGCTCGACCTTCGCCAGTGGGTGAACGAGGGCTTGATGGCGCTGTTCTTCTTCGTCGTGGGTCTCGAGGCGAGGAGGGAGTTCGATCTAGGCGAGCTGCGCGAGCGGCGCCGGATCCTGCTCCCTCTGGTTGCCGCCCTCGGCGGCATGGCTGTTCCGGTTGCGATCTACCTGGCCTTCAACGCGGGCCACTCGAGCGCCGACGGCTGGGGAGCGGCGATGTCCACCGATACCGCCTTCGCGCTCGGGATTCTTGCGCTCACCGCGCGGGGGCTACCCATCCAGCGTCTGCGGGTGTTCCTTCTCTCGATCGTCGTGGTGGACGACCTGGTCGCGCTGCTCGTGATCGCGACCGTTTACACGACCGAGGTGCGGCTGACGGCGCTGCTGGCAGCGCTCGTGATCTTCGCGGGCGTGCTCGCCATCCGCGCTGCAGGGGTGCGCCGGGCTCCCGTCTACTTCGCAGTCGGCGTGGCGCTCTGGGTCGCAGTGCTCGAGTCGGGGATCGATCCGGTCATCGCCGGCCTCGTGATGGGCCTTCTTGCCTATGCCTATCCGGCGGCTCGGATCGATCTCGACCGCGCGGCACAGCTCTTCCGTGACTTCCGCGAGCAGCCGACTCCGGAGCTCGCGCGCGAGGCGCGGCTCGGCGTGGACCTCGCGATCTCGCCGAACGAACGACTCCAGCGGGTGTGGCACCCCTGGACGAGCTACGTCATCGTGCCGCTGTTCGCGCTGGCCAACATCGGCATCGAGATCTGGGGCGGACTGCTCGAGGACGCGCTCACCTCGCCCGTCTCGCTCGGGATCTTCTTCGCCTACGTGGTGGGCAAGCCGGTCGGGATCCTGAGCGCTTCCTGGCTCGCCACGCGGAGCGGGCTGCGGTTGCCCGTGACCGGGCCGGGCCTGGCGGGGGCCGGCATCGCGGCCGGGATCGGCTTTACGGTCTCGCTCCTGATCGCGACCCTCGCCTTCCAGGGCCGCGAGCTCGAGGAGGCCAAGCTTGGCGTTCTCGCCGCGGCGCTCTGCTCCGCGCTGCTGGCGTGGCTCGTTGCCCGCGTGATCAGGCGCCTTCCCGACGAGTTGCGCTCACGCCAGTTCGCGCGAACGGCGGATGCGATCGTCGACCTCGCCGCGCCGGTCGATCTCGAGCGCGACCATGTTCGTGGTTCCGAGGACGCCCCGGTCACGCTCGTCGAGTACGGCGATTTCGAATGCCCTAATTGCGGCCAGGCCGAGCCGGTCGTGCGCGAGCTGCTGAACGAGTTCGGCCAAGACCTGCGTTACGTTTTCCGGCACCTGCCCCTCGCGGACGTGCACCCGCGTGCGCAGCTCGCCGCAGAGGCGGCCGAGGCCGCCGACGACCAGAATGCCTTCTGGCCCATGCACGACCTCCTCTTCGAGCACCAGGACGCGCTCGAGCCGAAATACCTGATCTCCTACGCCGAGCAGCTCGGGCTCGACGTGGAGCGGTTCACGGAGCAACTCCGCCGCCACGAGCACGCGGGCCGCATCGCCTCCGACGTCGACGACGCGGACATGAGTGGCGTCTCGGGCACGCCGACCTTCTTCGTCAACGGCCTGCGCCACGAGGGTGCCTACGACATCGAAACGCTGACCGCAGCCGTTCGCCTGGCCCAGCGCCGGGCGTCGGGAATGAGCCGATAAAAAGGTTCACCGAGCCGGTTACGCTTTCGTCCACCGTCTCCGATGACTTTCCGCCTCGGTCTTGCGACCTCCGCGTACAACCTTCGGTTACGGCTTCAACCTACTCGCGTCCCGTACTCGGTGCATCCGGGAAGCTATGGATCCGCCGTCTGGATTGCAAGACGCTCTCGGCGGAAGTTCGCAAAGACCGCGATCTTTCGGAATATCCAGAGGCGGGGTACGTTGTATCTCTTGCCGGCGGCGAGCGACGCGTCTGCGTCTCGCGATCAAGGCCGGCGAAAGCCAGACGACGAAGGAAGTGAGGAAGACACTGAGCACCACGCTTGAATTCGTAGTCCCCGAGTTTCTCGAGGACGCCGAGGACCACGGCTCGATCGAGGAGAACGCCCTCGAGGCGTTCGCTCATGAACACGATCTCGACGAGGAGGAGCTTTCCGAGCTCCGCGCCGAGCTCGAGGCTCGTGAGGTCGAGATCGTCGTGCCCGCGCCCGAGGAGCCGGTCGAGCGGCAGGCGGCTCGCGTCGAGGCTCCGGTCCCGACCGACGCCCTCTCGCTGTTCATGCACCGGGCAGGCCGGTTTCCGGTGCTCACAGCGGCGGAGGAGGTCGCCCTGGCCAAGCGCGTCGAGCGCGGCGATGCTGCCGCGAAGGAGCGCATGATCAATTCCAACCTGCGCCTGGTGATCTCGATCGCCAAGCGCTACCAGCGCAAGGACATGCCGCTGCTGGATCTCGTCCAGGAGGGCGTGATCGGGCTGAACCGCGCCGTCGAGAAGTTCGACTGGCGGCGAGGCTTCAAGTTCTCGACCTATGCCACCTGGTGGATCCGCCAGGCCTGCCAGCGGGCGATCTCGAATCAGTCCGCGACGATCCGGATCCCGACCCACGTCAACGAGCGGCGGCTGAAGCTGTCGCGCGCGCGGGGTCAGCTGGAGGCGAAGCTCGGCCGCTGGCCGACCCGCGAGGAGCTGGCCGAGGCCACCGAGCTTTCGCTCCTGCACGTGGACGAGGCGCTCGACGCGGTCGAGGCGTCGGTTTCACTGAACCGGGAGATCGGATCGGAGGGTGACGGTGAGCTGGGCGACCTCTTCGGCGATCCCACCGCGGAAAGCCCGGAGGAAGAGGCGGTCGATTCGCTTCGGCGCGGTGAGGTGCGGCGCGCGATCGCGACGCTGCCCGAGCGGGAGCGCCGGATCATCGAGCTGCGCTTCGGCGTCGACGGCGCGCCGACCGCCCTCGAGGCGATCGGCAAGGAGCTCGGCATCACCCGCGAGCGGGTGCGCCAGCTCGAGGCCGAGGCGCTCGACAAGCTCCAGCACGAGCTCGCCGAAGCTGCCTAAGACGGCCTAAGGCGCCGACTCGGCGGCGCCGACCGAGAGAGGCCGTGCGGGCTCTGCCCGCGCGGCCGTTCTCGCATCCCGTTGCAACGCTGCAGCAAGGCGGCATACGATTGCCGCCATGCTGCTGAGCGAGGTGGGGTACGCACGGCCGGCGACGCTCGAGCAGGCTCTCGGGGTCCTCGCAGAACACATGGGCGCGCGGGCGCTTGCCGGCGGACAGACGCTGATCAACGTCATGAAGGCGCGGGCGGCGTCGCCCGACGTCCTGGTCGACCTGAGTGGGATCGCGGAGCTGAAGCGAATCGAGCTCGGCTCCGAGGGGACGCTCGAGCTCGGCCCGATGACGACCTGCACCGAGTTGATCGCCTCGCCAGAGGCGCGGGCGCGGCCGATCCTCGGCGAGGTCTGCGCCCAGATCGCCGACGTCCAGGTGCGCAACCGTGGCACGATCGGCGGCAACCTCTGCTCCAGCGATCCGACCAACCACCTTCCGCCGCTGATGGTCGCGATCGGGGCGCAGCTGACGATCACGGGCGCTGACGGGGAACGGACGGTTCCGGCGGAGGAGTTCTTCCTCGGCGTCTACATGACCGCCGCCGGCCCCGGCGAGCTGCTGACGAAGATCACGATTCCGGCGGGCCGCAGCGACGGCTTCGCCTCCGTGCCGATCGGCGTGGACGGCACCTGCATTGTCAACGCCGCGGCCTCGGCCAACGGCGAGATTCGGGTTGCGCTCGGTTGTGTCGGCGCTGTGCCCCGGCTGGTGAGGCCAACCTCGGGCGAGGCCGAAGCGGTGCGGGAAGCAGTCCGTGCGTCCGGGATCGACCCTCCCGGGGACGTTCACGCTTCGGCCGAATACCGCCGCCACCTCGCCGAAGTCGTCGCGGTCCGCGCGGTCGAGCAAGCGTCGAAGAGGGCGAGGGGATAGTGGAAGGCAACGGGGCTCACCGCGCCGTCGAGACGTCGAAGACGATCACGGTCGAAGTCAACGGCACTACCTACGAGCGGGAGGTCGAGTCGCGGCGCCTGCTGGTGCATTTGATTCGCGACGATCTCGATTTGACCGGCACGCACGTAGGCTGCGACACCGGCAACTGCGGCGCGTGCAGCGTGATCCTCAACGGCACCCTCGTGAAGAGCTGCATGCTGCTGGCGGTGCAGGCGGACGGCGCGTCGATCGAAACCGTCGAGGGGCTCGCGGTGGAGGAGCAGCTGAGCTCGCTGCAGCAGGCGTTCAGCGACCACCATGC
>Ga0126307_10002921_pt1 | contig 11621 bp, 7 predicted proteins | sample Plot28_FD_89955 | JGI IMG/M metagenome (GOLD analysis project Ga0126307, IMG submission 89955) | Serpentine soil microbial communities from UC McLaughlin Reserve, CA, USA - Plot28 | ecosystem: Environmental > Terrestrial > Soil > Grasslands | place: USA: UC McLaughlin Reserve, Lake County...
CGGCCTGCGCGGCGGCGAGCGGCTCGAGCGCCGCACCCGGCTGCCGCGGCGGGCAACGATCCTCTCCCGCGACGGCAAGGTGCTGGCCCGCGGCCCGGCGGGGGCGCGGAGCTCGCCGGACGGCGCCGGCGGCTCCATTGCGGGCACGCTGGGGCGCCCCGACACTCCCCAGGGACGGCGGCTGGCACGCGAGCGCGGCCTGCCGCCGCGCGCCGTGGTGGGCACGACGGGCCTGGAGCGCGCCTTCGAGCGCGAGCTGGCAGGGACGCCCGGCGGCGAGCTGCTGGCCGGAAGGCGCGTGCTCGCCCGCTCGGAGCCCAAGCCCGGCGAGACGGTGCGCAGCACGATCGACAGCCGCCTGCAGCTCGCTGCGGTGGCCGCGCTGGGCTCGCGCTTCGGAGGCGTCGCGGCGCTCGACGCCCGCAACGGCGAGGTCCGCGCGCTGGCCGGCGTGGCCTTCTCGGCCCCCCAGCCCCCCGGGTCGACCTTCAAGATCATCACGACAACCGCAGCCCTGGAGGCCAAGCTCACCCGCACTCGCAAGCGCTACCCGGTGGAGACCGCGGCCACGATCGACGGCACCCGCCTGGAGAACGCCAACGGCGAGTCCTGCGGCGGCACCTTCCGCGAGAGCTTCGCCCACTCGTGCAACTCCGTGTTTGCGCCCCTGGGCGTGCGCGTGGGCGCCAAGCGGCTCGTGGCCACCGCCGAGCGCTACGGATGGAACGCCAAGCCCTCGGTGGACGGCGAGCTGCCCTCCACAATCCCGCCCGCTCGCGAGATAAAGACGCCGATCGAGCTCGGGTCCTCGGCCATCGGGCAGGGCAAGGTGCTGGCCACGCCGTTCCGCATGGCCTCGGTCGCGCAGGCCATCGCCACGGGCGGGGTCATGGCCGAGCCCTCCCTGAAGGCCGGCGCCGCCTCGCCGCGGCGGCGCGTGACCAGCGGCAAGGTCGCTCGCTTGATCCGCACCTACATGCTCGACGTGGTGCGCTACGGCACCGGCACCGCGGCCGCGATCCCCGAGGCTCAGGTGGCGGGCAAGACCGGTACGGCCGAGCTGGGCGACACGCGCGGCCCGGGGGCCCAGGGCAGCGACGCGTCGAACACCGATGCCTGGTTCACGGCATTCGCCCCGGCGAGCCGGCCCCGGCTGGCGGTCGGCGTGCTCCTGGTCAAGGCCGGAGCGGGCGGGCAGAGCGCGGCGCCGGTCGCCAAGGAGGTTCTGCAGGCCGGCCTGAAACGCGGCGGCTGACTAGAAGTCCAGCTCGTAGCGCAGCTTGTCCGGCGCTCGACGCCTGACATCGAAGCCGCCCTCGATCTCGAGCTCGAGCGGGCGGTACTCGAGGTTGTCGATCGGGATCTTGTAGACGAGCAGCGCGCCGGCGGCCGAGTTCTGCTGGGCTACTGAGCCGGCGAGGGGGATGCACTCCTTCGGATTGACCGGGCGCGCCTTGTACGCGAAAACGTTGTCACGCGGGAGGGTCAGGGGCCGGAACTCGTTCTCCTGGGCGTCCTTGATCACGAACTTGTCGGGCTTCACCGCCTCCTCGGCCTTCTTGCCCTCGTTGCAGACCTGCACGAAGACGCCGTAGAGGGTGTCCTTCTTTCCCGGGTCCGGGCCGCGGTAGAACGCCGAGTCGGGCGGGATCCTCGTGTTGAGCTGGCGGGTGATGAAGACGTTGTACGTAAGGCCGTTCATCTCCTCGGCGAGGCCCTCGCGAAAGGCTTCGCCGGGGGTCCCGACACCCTGGATCGACTCGTCGTTCTCCTTGCCGCAGGCGGCGGCTCCGAGGCATAGGGCGGCAATGCAGAGGGCGGTCAGGACGCGGCGCAGGCGGGCCATCCGCGGCGGAACTCTACCCGCCGGCGGGGCTCTGCCCGGGGCGGGAGGGGTCGCTTCCGGCGGGGGTGCCGAAGCGGGGTGACTTGTACGCGTCGTAGCCCGCCACGCTGGCCCGCGCGAGCTGTCCCTTCGGGGGGTCCTCGAAGATCATGCGCAGGCGCTGCAGGGCCGTCTTGGTCTGGCGGCGCATCCAGCGGTGCACCCCCGCCTGCTTGAGGCGGTCGGCCAGTGCGCCGGGGTCGCTCAGGGTGGTGAGCTCCACGCGCGTGCCCCCCGCCTCGGGGGTGAACTCGTAGAGCGCAAGCAGCTTCGAGCGACCGAAGCGCCCGATACGGCCCTCCTCGAGGATGCGCCGTGGCCGGTCGGCCTCCTTTATGGCGATCTCGCCGCGCTCGCGGGCCAGCGGGGTGCGCAGCTGGAAGCGCGCGGCGGCCCCCTTGCCGACCGCGTTCGCGCGCGCGAGCCGGTAGTCCTTGAGGTAGTGGTCGGTGTACGCGGGACGCCCGCTGAGGTCGGCCACGAAGTCGTAGACCTGCTCGCGGGGAGCGGAGATGAAGGCGCTGACCGTGACCTGCCGCACTGGGCGGCGGACTCTACGGGGTTACGCGGCCTTCGGGGCTGTCCGAAGACGACGCTCGCTGGCGCCCACCCGGCGGCTCTCCACGGCGTGACGACGGTCCTCCGGCAGCGAGCCGAAGCAGAGGTCGCACAGATGGCGCCCCTCCTCGAGCTCGTGCAGGCGCTCGCCGGGCAGTGGAGTGCGCCGGCAGCCACCGCAGTGGGTGGCCGCGGGCTTCAGCGCGCCGAGGCTCCGGTGCAGCATTTGTGTGGCGAGATCGGGCACTGAGAGTGATCTTCGCGGTCACAGCGGACGATCCTGCCAGTGCCCCCCCTTGTGTCGAACCGTCCAAATCAGGTACAACCAGTACGCCAGTTCGTCTGAGGAGAGATGTCTCATGGAAGCTTTTTCTGCCGGAACCCTTGCCGGGGCCGGCTCATTTCGCTGTGGGCGTTGCGGCTTCGGCGTCGCGCTCCACGAGCGAGACGCCGTCCCCGAATGCCCGAGTTGCGGGCACGCTCGCTTCACCCGCGCGTCGCTGTTCGGCCCGGCTCAAGCGCCGGGCCAGGGCCAGCCGACCGGCGAGAGCCCGCAGTGGCTGGAGGAGGCCCGTGAGGCCCTGGCCATTCCCGGGGACTACCTCGCCTACGAGGACGACGAGCGCGTGCACGTCGTGCCCCTCCAGGAGGGGTGGACGCGCGTCGGGCGCAGCCTCGCGGCAGACGTGCGCTTCGACGACCCGACCGTCTCGCGCCGCCACGCCCTGCTGTTCCGCGACGAGACGCAGGCGCGCGTGCTCGACGACCGCAGCCTCAACGGCGTGTTCTGCAACGGCACGAGGGTCGACCTCGCCAAACTCACCGACGGTGACGAGATCGCCATCGGCCGCTTCAGGCTCTACTTCCTGACCGTCGTCAGGGAGCGCTCCGCCACACCGGTCGGCTAGGCCGCGCGGCGGACGCTTCCGCCGCCCTCCGCCACAATCCAGCGCCGTGAGCTCGGCCAACGCCCTCCGCCCCTGGGCGGCCGGCCTCGTGCTGGCCTGCTTTGCGCTCGCGCTCCTCTCGCTCCTGACCCCGTCGGTGCCCACGACCGATCCGTGGGGCTGGATCGTGTGGGGGCGCGAGGTGGCGCACCTCGACCTGGACACCTCCGCGGGCGGCTCCCCTTCGTGGAAGCCACTTCCGGTGCTGGTGACCACGCCGCTCGCCGTGTTCGGAGACTCGCTGCCCGAGGCCTGGCTCGTGGTGGCTCGCGCCGGCGGCCTCCTGGGCCTGGCCCTGATCGTGATCCTCGCCGTGCGACTGGCCGGCGACCGACGCCGGGCGGTCACCGTGACGGCCGGCGTCGTGGCCGCGCTCGCGCTCGTGGTGACCCCCGGATGGCTGCGCTCGGTGCTTCACGGCTACTCCGAGCCGCTGCTGCTCGGGCTCATCGCCGGCGCGGTTCTCGCCCACCTGGCCGGGCGACGCACCCTGCCCCTGGCCCTCCTCATGCTCAGTGGCCTCGGGCGGCCCGAGCTGTGGGCGGTCATCGCGATCTACTCGCTCTGGACCTGGTGGACCGGGGCGCTGAGCTCGCGCCGCATCGCGCTCGTGCTGCTTCCCATCCCGATCCTGTGGTTCGGCGGGGACTTCTGGGGCTCGGGCGACCCCGTGCACGGAAGCGGCGAGGCCGCCTCCAACGCCGACATCCGCAAGGTGAACGTGGGCGACATGCTCGGCGAGCTCTTCAGTGGCTCCATGCCCGCCGTGCCGGTGCTCGCGCTGCTCGGCCTGGCGCTGCGCCCGCGCGACCGGGCTCTGCAGGTGGTGGTTGGCGGCTGCGTGGGGTTCATCGGCTACCTGTGCCTGCTCTCGCTCGTCGGCTATCCCGTCTCCGCGCGCTTCTTCGAGCCCCCCGTGGGGGTCCTGTGTGCCGCTGCCGGCGCCGGTGCCGCAGCCGCGGTCCGGGCGGTGCTCCGACGCGAGGGCCGCGCCGCCGCCGTCCTGGCCGCGGCCGCTGTTGTGGCGCTGGCCATCTTCCAGCTGCCTACCGTCCCCGACACCGCCTCCGGCGCCCATGACCGCGCGCTCCTCCAGCGCAGCCTCCGGCACGCGGTTTCGGCGTTCGGCACCGCGGCGCTCAACCGCTGCGGGGACCCGATCCTGCGCGCCGACCTCCACTGGAACGAGGGGGCGATGGCCTTCACGATGGGCGAGCACCTCACGGACGTGCGCCGCGTGCTGCCCTGGAAGGCGATCGACGGCCAGGCGCGCGGTCCCGTGGTGATGCTCGCGCCGCTCGGCGAAGAGCCCTTCCCCAAGCCGTGGCGGGCCCGCATCCAGCTGATCGGCCGCCGGGGCGACTGGGGGCTCTACCGCATCACGCGCGCCACCGAGCGCCCGCCGCGCTGCACGGTCTAGACCGGCTCAGTTGGCGAGCAGGCGTCGGGCGCCGAGCCCGCCGGCCAGCAGCACGATGCCCAGGAGCACCAGCTGCCATACGTCCAGGCCGGTGAAGGCCAGCGGCCCCGAGTCGGGCTCGTCGTCCTTCTTGGTCTCCTCGCGGCCCGGGCCCGGGCTACTCCGTGGACACGGAGGGGTCCGTGTGCTCGGCCTCGGGCACGCTCATGAGGAAATGGGAGCGCGGCTCGGCCGCCAGGTGGTTGATCCGCTCGGCCTCCTCGGGCTGGCCGGTGGCCTCGAGCTCGGCGGCGTAGCGTCCCAACAGCTCCTGCACATCGAGCATTCCCTGGGCGTCGAGCTCGCAGATGGCGGCCTTCGCGCCCCGGCCCTTGCGGCGCTCGAGCGCCGCTCGGTCGAGGTGCCACTCGTGGTTGACGCGCAGGTAGACGCGGCCACCGGTCTGGCCGGCGCACATCCAGGGCCCGGGGTCGCCCATCACCACCGCGCGGCCGCCGGTCATGTACTCGAAGGCGAACCCCTTCAGGTTCGCGCGGTCGGCGAGGCAGCCGCGGGAGTCGTCCAGTGGCTCGCCGGGCTCGCCGCCCACCACGACGTCGGCGCCGCTGAGGCGGATGCCGAAGCGCGAGTCGGCGTCGCCCTGCACGTAGAGGCGCCCCTTCTGGGCGCCGTAGGCGAATGCCTTGCCGACCGAGCCGTTGACCCTCTGCCCCAGCCGGTTGGTCCCCTTCATCACCGCGACCTTGCCGCCCAGCATGGCCTTCGCCGCGCCGTCCTGGGCACCCCCCTCCACGGTCACGTCGGCCCCGTGCACATTGAAGGCCGCCAGCCCCTGGCCGCCCACCGCGCCCTCCTCGAGCCGCAGCTCGGTGAGCGTGTCCTCGGTCGCTTCGGGGCCGGTGCCGGCGATGCGCTGCCGCGCCAGCTCGCCCGCCGCCTGCGCGCCCTGCGCGCGGTCGGCCTCGGGGTCCTTGGGGCGCATCCCCAGCGGGCGGCTGAGCACGAGGCCGGGGGCCCGGCGCTCGTCCGGCGGCTGGGGCATGTCCAGCGGCTCGAGGTCGAGCTTCTCCTCGGGCGCCTTGATGAGGTCGGAGGCATCGAGACGGTCGGTGCCGCGGGCCTGGATCAGCACGTCGGAGCGGCCGACGAGGTCCTGCGTGCGCTCAAAGCCCAGCGCCGCGGTCAGCTCCCGCACCTCCTCGCCCATCGCCGTGAAGAAGCGCGCGCAGTTGGCCGAGGCGGTCTCGAGCTCCTGCGGGGCGAACTTCTTCAGGCCCTTGAGCTCGGCTTCCTGGCGGTCGGCGATCTGGGTGGCGATGCCGACATGGCAGGTATCGAGCTGGCAGCCGCGGCAAATCGTGCAGCCGAGCGCGACCATCGCGAGGGTGCCGAAGCCGACGCGGTTGGCGCCCAGGCAGTGCAGCTTCACGATGTCGTGGGCGTGGCGCAGGCCGCCGTCGGCCCAGATCTCCACGCGGTTGCGGACGCCCGCCTCCATCAGAGCCAGGTGCGCCGCCCGCGTGCCGATGTCGGCGGGCAGGCCGACGTGGCGCAGGGCGTGGGTCCGGGCGGCGCCGGTGCCGCCGTCGAAGCCGCTCAGCGTGATCATGTCGGCGCCCGCCTTGGCGATGCCGACCGCGATCGTGCCGATGTTCGGGACCACCGGAACCCGCACCGAGACGCGCGCGTCGGGATTGGCCGTCTTGAGCTCGTCGACGAGCTCCGCCAGGTCCTCGATCGAGTTGACGTCGTGGTTGCTCGACGGTGAGATGAGGTCGACGGCGCCGGCGCCGTTGCGGGCACGCGCGATCGCCGCGGTGACCTTCCTCCCCGGCAGGTTGCCGCCCTCGCCGGGCTTGGCCCCCTGCCCGATCTTGATCTCGACGAGGTAGGAAGAGTTGAGCATCTCGCCGGTGACCCCGAAGCGCCCGCCGGAGACTTGCTGCCCGCGCCATTGCGGGTAGCGGCCGTAGAGGTCGGGGAGCTCGCCGCCCTCCCCGTTCATGGCGATCACGTTGGCCCGCTTGGCGGCCTCGGCGTAGGCGCGGTAGGCGGTCTCGCCCTGCGACCCGAAGCTCATCGGCGCGATGAAGATCGGGTAGGAGTGCAGGCCCACGCCGGGGTCGGCGGCCTCGGCCGGGAGCGGCTCGCGGTCGGACTCCAGGTCGAGCAGGTGGCGAATGGCAACCGGCTGCTCGAGCTCGAGGCCGCGCACGCGCTCGGAGTAGGCCGAGTAGTCGCCAATGCCCGCCGCCGCGGACACTGCGGCCTTGTAGACCTTGGGGTAGAAACGGAACGTCTTCGCCGGCTTGGAGTCCTCTTCGCCGGCCAGGACGCGCTGGCGCTGGTCGCCGTCGAGGTCGAGCTGACCCAAGCCGGTGCCGCCCTGGCGCGAGCCGGCGTAGCCGACCGTGCCGAAGACCTTGGTGATCTCGGGCTTCAAGCCGATCGAAGAGAACAGCCGCGCGTAGCCGCGCGACTCGTGGATCCCGATCGTGGAGATCACCTTCTCGATCCCCTTGCGCAGCGCGGTGGCCAGGTTGTCGATGGCCGCCGCGTAGTCGTCGAGCAGCGCCACCTCGATCATCGTGTACGGGCACACCCCGTCCGCGCCGAGGCCCATCGCGAGCACCACGTCGTGCACGTTGCGGACGGCGGATGACCTGAGCACCAGGCCGCAGCGCCGGCGCAGGTTGGGCTCGTCGCTGGCCGTCCAGTGCTCGCGCAGCGCGAGGTCCACCGCCGCCAGCGCCAGGTGCGGGTCGAGGTAGCGCCGCCCGCCGTCGTAGGCGGTGCGGTCGTCGAGCACCAACAGGCGCGCGCCGTCGCGCACCGCTCCGGTCGCCTCGTGCTTGAGGCGCTCCGCGACGCCGCTGGTGGACTCCGAGTCCAGGCACGCGCAGTCGAGCACCTTCGCCCGCCCGCGGAACTCCTCCCACAGATCCTCGAGCAGGTAGGTCTTGTGCTCGCGCGCGATCTTGCGGTAGGCCTCGTCGCTGAGCGGCGCCAGCTCGTGGTGACCGCCGAGGATCACCGGGAAGGCGGTCTCGACGGTGTAGACGTCGTCGGGGACCGTGTGCAGGCCGGGGCGCGGGCCCATCACCGCGCGGCAGGAGAAGTGCTCGACCTCCCGCTCGCGGTCGATGGCCGGGTTGGTGACCACGGCCACGGACTCCTTGAAGAAGTCGGCCAGGTTCTGGCGCTCGGGCGACAGGGCGGCGAGCGGGCCGTCGTAACCCAGTGAGCTGATCGGCTCGGCGCCCGTGTTGGCCATCTGCTGGACCAGGCGCATGTCCTCGCGCTGCCAGCCGAAGCCGCCCAGGACCCGCGACTCGACCCGCACCGGCTCGGCAGGGCCGGCGCTGGAATAGCCGGGGATCTCCGCGCCCTCCAGCGGTCCGCCGACCGGCAGCGCGCGCTGGAAGCCGACGTCGTGGGCGCCGCCGCCGGTGCGCTCGCGCCAGCGCTCACAGCACAGCCGCTGCAGCCGGTGGTGGTCGACCAGGCGCGACTCACCCTTGCCGCGCTCGATCCTGACCATCAGCTTCTCGCCGGGCGCCAGCGGCTTGGGCTCGCCCACGGTGTCGGCCACCGCGACCACGCCGGACTCGCTCGAGAAGACGTGCGCCTCGGGGGTCTCGACGTGCCACAGCGGCCGCAGGCCGAGCGCGTCGACGGCGAACACGCACTCGTCGCCGTGGCGCGAGACCAAGGCGACCGGCCCCTGGGCGAAGGGGCCGAAGGCCTGGCGCAGGTACATGTAGAAGCCGCGCAGCTCCTCGGGCATCCCCTTTATCTCGTTGACGATCGGCGGCAGCGTCAGCTCGAGCGCCTCGACCAGCGTCAGGCCGCCGCGAGCGATCAGCGACTCGACGGTGCGGTTGAGGTCCTCGGAGTCCGAGGTGCCCTCTCCCAGCGGCACGCCGATCATCTTGGCCTCCTGGCGCAGCCGGGCGATGGTGTTGATCTCGCCGTTGTGGCCCAGGACGCCGAAGGGCTGCACGCGCTTCAGCGCCGGCCAGGTGTTCGTCGAGTAGCGGTTGTGCCCGAAGACCGCCGTGGTCTTCGTGCGCGGGTCGAGCAGGTCGGGGAAGTAGCCGCCGAGCGCCAGCGGACCACCCATCGCCTTGTAGACCACGGTGTCCGTCGAGCAGCTCGCCACGTGGAGATCCAGCTCGGACTCGAGCCGGATGGTGAGCTCGAAGGTCAGGCGCGGGTCGTCGATCACGCCGCCGAGCTGCCAGAAGCGCGGCTCCTCCTCGCGGGCGGTGGGACCGAGCGCGCTGGACTCGACCACGTCGTGGCGCTCGGCTAGGATGCGCAGCCCCGACTTGCTCAGCAGCTCGCGAGCACGGCCCTTGAGCTCCTCGGGTGCCGCCGTGCGCGGGATGAAGGCGTGCAGGACGGTGAAGTTCGGGTCGAGCGCCAGCTTGGAAGCGTGGCCGCCACGCCGCACCTCCTCGCTCCACAGCTCGCGCGGGATGTCGAGTAGGACCCCGCAGCCGTCGCCTTCGCCGTCCACCGAGCCCGCGCGGTGGACCATCCGCTCCAGCGCCTCGACGGCGCCGGGGATCGGCTCGTGCGCCGGCTGGGCGTCCTTGGCGATCCAGGCGTACAGCGCGCACGCGTCGCGGCTGTCTGCCTGCTGCGGAGCCCGCTTCGGGCCAAAGGCCCTCGTGGGCGAGTAACGGTGCTCCAAAGGGATCTCTCCTCGCGGTCCGCGCCTTCTCCGACCGGGCGCGCGACGAAAGTGGGGAGCTGACTATACGCCCAGCGCGAGCGTCCAGTCCTGCCCGACGACCTCCGGCCCGAAGCGCGAGTGCGGCTCCTCGGCGACGAGCCTGAAGCCCGCCGACTCGTAGATCGGCCGCGCCGAGGCGAGAACGTCGTTGGTCCAGAGCACGACCTCGCTGTAGCCGGCACCACGGGCGAAGCGAACGGCCTCCTCCACCAGCCGGCGGCCGAGGCCCGCCCCGCGGGCGTCGGGCTCGACGAGCAGCAGCCGCAGCCGCGCCGTCTCGGAGCCGTCCTCGACCAGGAAGACCGAGCCCGCCCGGCGCCCGTCGACCTCGGCGATCCAGGCGGCGTTGCGCCTGCGGTCGGTACGAGCGGCGTAGTCGCCTACCACTTCCGCAACCAGGCCCTCGAAGCGCTCGTCCCAGCCGTACTCGTGCGCGTACAAGACGCCGTGGCGCTCGACGACCCAGCCGAGGTCGCCCGGCTCGGGTCCCCGAAGGACTACGGCGCGGTCGGCCCGGGGGCCGCTTGTCAGGCCACCACCCGCATGTCGCCGGGCTCCCGGCCGCGCAGGTCGCGCACCACCGCGTCCACGACCGACTCGTCGGCCTGGACCCTGCCGTCGGTCACCGCGTTTATCACGGCGCGCTTGCGGTCCAGCACGTCGCCCATCGCGGCGTCGATCGTGTCGAGCGCGAGCAGGTACCAGGCGGTCACCGCGCTCTCCTGGCCGATGCGGTGCAGGCGGTCCTCGGCCTGGTCGTGGCGGGCCGGCGTCCAGTCGAGCTCCAGGAAGGCCACGTTCGACGCGCGCGTGAGCGTGATGCCCTGCGAGGCGGCCTTCAGCGAGCACACGATCAGCTGGGGCCCGTCCTGGGCCTGGAAGCGGTCGACGGCCGCCTGGCGGCGGGTGCTGGAGTCCGCGCCCAGGATGTGCGCGGAGCCCGGGAAGTGCTCCAGCACCGCGCGCTGGATGGCCACGTGCTCGGCGAAGACCACGAGCGGCTCACCCGACTCGAGGAAGTCGGAGACCCAGCTCAGCGCGGTCGGCAGCTTGCCCGCGGCGGCGAGCTGGCGCAGGTTGTTCAGGCGGACGAGCTGCTCGGAGCGCAGCGCCGCCGCGACCTTGGCGTCCAGCGCCTTGAGATCGAGCGGGAGCGTCTGCAGCCAGGCGATCACGTCCTGCTCGGCCAGGCGGTACTCCTCCTCGTTGGACAGCGGCACCGGCACGGTGTCGTGGCGCTTGGACGGCAGCTGGGGCAGCACCTGCTCCTTCGTGCGCCGCACGTAGCAGTTCGCGCGCAGGTTCCAGTGCAGGCGGTCGTCGCTGCCGGCGTCCCGGAAGCGCCGCGACAGCCGCGCGCCGCTGCCGAAGTCCGCCAGGCGGCCGATGGCCCGCAGCTGAGAGACGAGCTCCTCGGGGCGGTTGAGCACCGGCGTCCCGGTCAGGGCCAGGCGCAGCGCGTCGTCGGGCAGCCGGGCCGCCAGCTCGATCGTCGCCTTCGTGCGCTGAGCACGGGCGTTCTTGACGTAGTGCGACTCGTCCAGGACCAGCGCCCGCAGCCCACGGGCGAGCAGCTTGTCGAGGTGCGCCTCGAGGATGTCGTAGTTGAGGACGACCAGCTCGGCGTCGTCGGCCTCGACCGGCCAGCCGGCGGAGGTCCGCCCGTCTACGACCGCGACGCTGCGCTGGGCGAGCCAGGTCTCCGTCTCGCGCTGCCAGTTGAGCTTCACGCTCGCGGGGCAGATCACCGCCGCGGGGAAGGCGTCCGCCGCTTCCATGGCGGCCAGCGCCTGGATGGTCTTGCCCAGGCCCTGCTCGTCGGCGATGAACGTTCGCCGGCGCTGCAACGCGTAGCGCACGCCCGCGCGCTGGAACGGGTGCAGCTCGCCGCCCAGCGACAGGGCGGGCAGCTCCGCGTCCTCGGCGTAGGAGAGTCGGACCGTCGTCTCGGCCCGGTCGTGTTCTCCGACCAGCTCGTCCAGGACTTCCCGCAGCGACTCGTCGACGGCCACGGCGGGATGCTCTTCGAGGAAGCCGGCCATGTCCCGCGCCAGCGCGGCGTCGGCGGGC
>Ga0126307_10002923_pt1 | contig 11621 bp, 13 predicted proteins | sample Plot28_FD_89955 | JGI IMG/M metagenome (GOLD analysis project Ga0126307, IMG submission 89955) | Serpentine soil microbial communities from UC McLaughlin Reserve, CA, USA - Plot28 | ecosystem: Environmental > Terrestrial > Soil > Grasslands | place: USA: UC McLaughlin Reserve, Lake County...
CCTTCCTCATTTTTAGAACCAGATAATGATTCCGATTCTTTTACAATATCCTGAGGCCATGCTTGTTTTATATTATCTGGATTAGTATAGTATTCAAATACTTTGTTAACTGGAGCATTTATATCTATTTCATATTGAATAGTTGTCATGATTGCGATTGAGCTTAATACTAGATAAGAATTTCAGAAGATTTGTTTAAAGATAGGTTAAAGGATAATTGTATAGGATTCAATATTATATAAATTCACATTAACGAATGAATTGTATTTCTTTTTTGATATCATTGACTAAGAGTCCTATAATTTGACTAGACCATATAACTTGTCTAAAATTATTATATAGAATTAATACCCTTATTGTTTATAACAAATTACTATTTGTATGAAAACCAGACTCTATTGTCATAGCAGGTTATTGATATCAATTGTAGAAGAGAGGTCATCCTGCATTGACTGGTCAAAAATAAACAGTTCTTTTATCTTTTACCAATTCTACTATTTTATCTTAAATAAGAGCGGAGATATTTGAACTATCTAAAAAATTGAGAAATTACAAATAGAGATAATAATTAAATTCTCTCTTAACAAATACCATATATAATAGTCTAGAAGACATTTATCATGAACTTTTCTTAGGTGACACTAGTCGAATGAGTTTATCCATCTTTCTTGAGAATATAAATGGTCCTATAGAGGAGGACAGAATAAACAATATAATAGAATGTTTAAGTGAAGCAGGAATAGTATTTGCTCCATAAGAAACATAAAATTTCGTTTCCTTACTTTATATTTTAGAGATTTATATTAATTAATAATCTATTACTCTAGTGATATTCCATATATGTTGTATTATTTGATTTTACAAAATAAAAATATACTATATTCGTATATGAATCTATTAGATTAATATGAATGAAAAGAAAGGTGAAACAACTCCAGAAAAATTTGAGAAATTAGCCACTGCCGGAGAAAAAACAGCATTCTACATACGAACAATAGATGATTTTGCTCATTGGGTTACTGCTAATATAATGTCTACTAGTATAGATGTGGAAGAATGCATTAATATCCTTGAAGATTATATAAAGAGTAATGAACATATTATCCAAAGAATAAACAAAGTAATGTCTATATCATAATTTAATTTATTTTATTTTTATTTATGACTTTATATATAATTATAATTGTATTCTGTTAGTGCCTAAAAATAAATCAGAAATAATGAATCTTTAAAAAAATATTGTAAAAATGAATTTAAACGCATTATCACCACAGCCTGAACTATATTTATCTCCTATCGTGTCATCTCCATGCATGGTTCAGGCTATGACAATTATCAGAGTAATTAAGACTGTTCACTGATTTTTATATATTCAAAAACTCTCAATTTACTTAATCTTAAAAACACTATTCGAAAGTAAATCTAAAATATTATCTTCTTTATCACCATAAATTAGACTCTTATTTTATCATCGCTATCAGTATTAATTACCTGATGCATTTTCTATTGAGTTACATATCTTGAATATTTTAAAAATAATCTAAAATAATTTGTTATAATAAAAGCTGAATACATGATATTTGAATTCTCAAGATTACAAGTTCTCAACATGATAAGTTCAAATCTCGATGATCGCAATAATAGAAGGTTTGAATACCAATACAATATTCAAATAACTTGCTAAAAATATTATTACAAATTTATAAAATTAGATTGCATAGAAATTTCTAGCGGATTTAACCTAAACCGAATAAAATTTGGTGACACTAATGCCTTCCTTTATTCATAATCAACTTAATAAACTTTTGAAAGCGACAGAACTAAATATCAAGATCATTACTTTATATTAGAAGATATAATTATGGTGTCCAAAAAACGAGTAAAATTAAATTTAGAGATTGATATTGATATTCCAACAGACCTTATAGCAAATAGAACTAGGATTAAAATGGTTGAGGATGGAATAATAAAGAGTATATCCAAAGGTTTGTACCAAGAAGGACTTTCATTCGATATCAAAAAATTTAATTTTGATATAGAAAATAATAATAAATTCAATTAACAAAATATAACAAATTTTATCTTAAGAATTTAAAATTTTCTATGATTCTAGTTTTAGAAGTAATAAATACTCTATCTTCAAGTATTTAGCATTTCAAGGGAAACAAATGAATAATTGACATTATAATTTATTTTTCTGTCACAGTATAAACTTGTATCTAGAAACCTCCTGCTTGTTCAGGAGATGAAAATAAATTACTTTGGTAACACATATTGAATATTCTACGAAATTTATGATTAATACCCAAACTCATAGGCAAAAACAAGACATATCCGTTCTTTTACTAATAATAACAGTCAATTTTTAAATATTATACTTTATTACTATAGCATATACTCTTATTTTAGCACCGCTATCGGTATTACTCCAATATTAATTATGTTAGAAGATGTTCTATTGAAAAAACTCCAATCTATTGGAATATGGACTATAACTAATATTGAAAAGTATATTTGTCTAACATAATTAAGAAATAGTAATAAGAATTTAACAATAATACCAGTTACTGTTTCAAAACCTATTGAGATTAACTTGATACTTTTGTAATAGATTAACTATATTGCAATGGATATAAAAAGATAGAGAAGGTTTTTACTTTACTTAAGGGTGGAAACAACGCCATTTTGATGCATTTATTGAATGAGTATTTATGAGACAACCATCACTACTACGTTGTTGCTCTTCTGCATTTTGCTCATCTTGAGTAGAACCAATTGGATCTCCTCCTTGATGCGGTCCAGAACCTTCCGGACCAGGAATAGAATAACCAAATAAAGCAGTTGCTTGTTGCAATGGTATAACATTTACTGATAATACTGCTAATAATCCTACTATTAGTATACCAACAGTAGTAGCAGTAAAAATAGGTGAAGTTGTTTTTTGTTCTTTAACCATGATATTTGAACGTAAACATATTTACAAAATATGAATTGCTTCGGAAATTTCTTTTTCTTTTATTATCCTTTTATTATTAAAATTTTTAAATATTCAATTTTATAATAAGGTAATTAAAAAAATATAGATAAATATTGTTATGAATTTCTGATTTTTCTCAATTCAATTCCTATAAATAAGTAATCAATATTTCGTGTATTCTAAATATTTTATAATAAGTTATTTATCATAAAAGCTAAATACAAGGTAGTAGTAGGGTCCATATGTGCATTTGTACTCCTTCAGACCATCTATCTGTATCTGTATGAATTATATCATCAAAGCCTAATTTAATATTATATTTCATAATTTCTGCATCTTATCAAGAAGTAAATCTTATCTTTATAGATAAACAGTAGAATAATATTCTATATTTAATTCTAATTTTTTTTATAGATACATATTTTCAAAGATTCTTATAAAACAATAACTAACAAGAAATATGAATAAAAATGTAATGAAGAATAAAAACTATTTAAAACTCAACTCTGCCTTTATCATATCTTTATCAATGGTTGCTGCTATTGTATTTGTTTCCTTTTCTTTAATGCCTCAACAAACATATGCAGAAGACTATAAACTAAACATAATTATCACAAATCAAGATGAGATTAATACTAAAGCAGACTTATCTATCAAAACAGATGATGATACACAAGAAACAACAGTAAAATTAAATGATGACCCAGAAAAAATAAAAGAAACAATAACAGGTGAACCAAGAGATAAAGTTAAAGTATGTTTAGAAGACTCTGATTTTAAAGATTGTCAAACTAAAAATTTGCCAGATGATGAGGACAGCACTATTAAATTTAAATTAGAATATAAAGCTTGAGAAAAGAATTACTAGTAATGAATTGAAAACATTATATTTTTTATTAATTGACAATGTAATGTGAGAATTAAAATTTAAGTTCTTAATAATAAAAGATAAATACAAAGTAGTAAAACCCTACTATATGGAAGATTCTACTCAAGATAGACCATACTCTTCTCGGGTTTCTCAAGTTGATGAGAATTTAGTTTTACAACAGTGCTTCTTTTTTTCTAACATATGGAATTATTGCTCAAATTTTATAATTAAATCTCTTTTTCAAAGACTAATTTGTTTGTCTCGTCTAAATAAATTTTCGGATAATCGTTATTGGATAGTTGAACTCTTTTAGTTAGCAGTCTAGGAGTTGAAATATTCAAATGATTTTCGTTTTTGTCAAATTTTACACTTCTAATAAATGACTTTTTTGTATTTTTAAGTTTCATATATTAGCTTCATTAAGGGTATTCCAAAGGTAAGAAGTATTTTCCTATAATTCACTTATCTTTATATTCTCTATATGTTATGATTTATCTATATATTTTCTATATTTGATACTTTGGTACTCTTACACTTTCCAACAAGATTTAAGTTTCACAAACACAATTCGCTTATTGACACCTTAGGCTCAATGACGGTTAGCCTTCAATTTTGATTCTCTTAAATTTTTAAGAAGAATTAAATAAGTTTGTATTAAGAAAGCTAAATACAAGATAGTAATATATCTACAATAGACTCTTATTTTTTGAATCGCTATTGATATTATTGTTGAAGTTCTACTAAGTAAAATTTATTTATGCCATGAATAAAATGATTATAATGGTACTTCTTTAATCATCTTACTAATTTTATTTTTAAAAGAATCATCTATAAAATTCTAAGTTTCAAAAAGTCTTTACTGTTACTATCGGCATTATGTATGAGATAAATAAAAGAGAAATAGATAAAAATATTGTTAACTAAACACCACTAGAATAGCAAAGTTTCAATACTATTTTGGTAAAAGAATTCTTGTTTGATTTGCTAGATTTTACAATAACAATTTTTATTATTTTATTTTTATAATCGAGACTTTATTTCCAATTCTATTCTATTTTTTTATTATATCTTATTGCTCTAATACATTATTACAATATACAGCTAATAGTTCAAAGACGTGATAAATAATATCTTAGAATATTACACTCTGTTAAAATATTTTAAAACCCTTATTTTATCATGCCAGTATCATCAACAATATCTTATGGGTTATTCTTTTTTGTAATGATATTTGTTATTACTATGCATTTGACAATGTTAGATTCTAAACCTGTCAGTGCACAAAAATCTGAAATTGTAATAAACAATACCAATGTTGATGAAAATAATAAGTTAGTTGTTGTGTCTAAGATTAATATTCAAAATATATCAAAAACAGGAATGATTAAAGTAGTTGGTGTTATCAATGGTGAAGATTTTGTTAAAAATATTCCTTTAGATAAATTAAATGATTCTACGAAAAAGTTAACTGTTAAATTTGAGATGAATAAAGATAATGAATTTGTTAGTGCTAGTAAACCAGATGAATTTTTTGTATGTGCATATCATGTTACAAGTTCTAACAATAACAATAACAATAATGAAATAAAATCAATATCTTTTGATAAACAAAATAATGCTACTAATACTATAGACTATTTTGATTGTAATGAAGGAGATATTCAATCAACTATATTTCCAACTAAAGCAACTTTATTTAAAGCAAAATCTCAAGTTTACAATAAAACTACTACTTATTATCAGATGCATTCAAAACCCAAAGTAGAATCATTTGATACTCTTGATAATGTCTTGACAAAGTCATTAACTAATAATAATCATCTCTCCTCAAACAGTGATGTAAAACAATATAATAAAAAACCAAGTAATGCTAATGATGTTAACAGTAACAAACCAGTTAAGGTAAAAATAATAGTTCCAATGGAAGATAAAAAGAATGCTAAAAAAATAAAGATTATGGCAATGCTAAAAGGGCAAGTCAAATCTGAAATAATAGATAATGTTCAAGAAGAATTTAAGAAAATAGGAGGATATACAATAACTAGAACCTTTGAATTTGACAGAAATACCGATATGGGTCCAATACAACTTGGAGATAGATTTCATGCATGTGTAGTAGGACAAGATTTGAATCCACCTGAAGGAAGTGAATGTGAAAAGAAATTGATTAAGGATTTAGATAAACCCAATTCATTAGCAGCAAGATAAATAATTAGATAAATGGAAAGTACAATTCATAATGTTTTATTATTTAGATTTCTAATTTTCCTTTTATAAAGATGGAATCATCAGGCAATTTAGGTCAGTATTATCTTGTGAGAATTAATGAAAAATAATATAAAATAACCTTAATAGAATTAGTAATAGTTATCACAATAAATAATTGATTTCTAAATCTTTGATATTTATTGTCTTAAATATCTTTAATCAATATATTATTGATTATTTTATTGTTCATCCATTATAATATTTCATGACATACTAATAATGATGTATAGTATGTTTTTTAATAAATTTTAATAAATCAGAATGGTCATCAATATTATAATAATTTTTTAGATTTCTACTATATGCTTTTCAAAAATACTAATTTTAGGTTCTGTTGAATCTTTGGGTGTTCCAGTTGCGTGTATAAAATTGGGTATTAGAGGAGTATTCTGTAGCGTTCCATTATCACCTTCTACTAACACAAACTCTCCAAAGTTATCTAATTCAGTTTTGACAGACCGTTTGTATTTAAATCTATAATTTTGAAAGTACTTTGACATTTATGTAAATCTAATTCTTCAGTTTTAGAGTTCATGATTGTATTATGAACTAAATGTTTACCACCCAAAAATCAGTTTCTGTTAATTTACCATCTCTTTAACAACTTGTAACTATCATCACATAAAGATACGAAGAAACGGTATTATTCAAAAATAATAGATTCTATCTTTCTCTAAAAATGATATAAAATCTTAATATCCTCTTCAACGTATGTAAGAGTAATTGAAAATCATTACAAAGATAATTACTTATATTTTTTCATATGCTTCACTAGGTTTTGTTATATATATACTGGCAAGAGCAATTCAACACACTATATCAAAATAAATCTATTAAAAATTATTTTAAAAACCAACAATAATAGATAGGATTAACAATCATTAAAAGAGATACATATCTTATGTTCTCATTATTCTCCCCAAGCTCTATATTTAATAAAATTGGAAAAAATTTCTATGGGTATATTCAGACTTTGAAATTAATATTGTCGATTCATTCATTTAAGACAATAGATACAAGAAATATGTTTGTTAAGAATAAAAATAAAAATAAAGAATTTATGTCAGAATCAAGGGCAATACAAATGTGGAGAATTTGGTAATTTCATACAATCTTCTTTAATGTTAATGTTTATACTATCTAGCAATGTATTGTTTGGATTAGAAATCTGAGTATCATTTAATATAATAGCTGTATTGTTACCTAAAAGTTTGTCAAGTGCTTCTATATTTTCTGTATTGTTAGGAAAAAAATTTTCAGTTGTTAGTTGAGCAATAGCGTAGCTATTATTGTCATTGTTACCTATGTACAAAAAAACAGCTGTTAGTGTCAAGATAGATATGGTTATTGATACTGTTGCTATTCTTTTCAATGCATTTTCCATATGATGTGCCTCTATTTGAAGGATTTAAATCTTTCGGTTAGTGAGAACCATCAGCATAATGACCAAATTAACCATTCTAGGAACATTGTACGCTATATATCTCAAGATCAACTCTCTATTTTGCATTCTTATCATCCTAGATGTGATATGTTCTCTAAACAGTCATTTTATAACATAGAGTCCTTGATTCCACCTGACTTTTCTGCAATGTTTCTCCTTGTTTATCTATTTCTGCTTTGAGATATCTAAAAATTGTCATTAAAGTCGTTGTCGTTGTCTTTATTGTCTAGTAATAACCATCAAATTGAATTTTGACTCCTGGTATGTTTTTGTTTAACATGATAATTAATATTGATGTACTGATACGTATCAAAAAGAATCAAGAAGATAGGCAATAATGATAATTTAGTAAGTTCAATAGATTTTAGGGAATATATCATAACATCAACAATTTCATAAATGAAAAGTTGATGGTTCTTTCTGTTAATATTTTCCAATTTAAAATGTATTAGAGATATATCTAATTCATTTTCCTTTTTTGTAAATTGCTAGTAAAAGTTTAGATAACATTTGTTCCTTACGTTTTACCATTTATTATATTTATTTTGAATGCATTTAATTGAAAGCCCTCTACATCTTCAGTTTCTCCGTCCCAAGTAGCTGTAGCTATAAGAGTATATTCACCTTCCTCCATATCTATTTTATTTGTATCGTTAGACTTAATTTTATTAAATTCTTCATTTTTAATTATTTGTGCTAATTCTCCAGTACCTTTATATGCAGTAACACCAAGATAAGATGGTTTGATTATTTGAGGATAATCTATTATTTTAAATTCTACTTCTGAACCATTTTCTACAATTATTATTTCTGTATTTATATTACTTATGTTGAATTGAGGTTTCTGAAAATCTGAAAAAGAATTATCTCCACGATAAATATAGAAGATTGGTTTTCCTTCGTATATTTGGTTATTATAAATCAATTGAATTTTTGCTGGTAATACGTCAGAGACTGAATTATTGTCTAGTTCAATAGTTACTAAATAATATTGATTTTGATTATGATTTGTATCATATTTTCCCATCTCTGGTAAGGAATAAGACGCTCCAAGAAATAAAAAACCAACTAAAAACAAAGATATTGCTATCACAAGAAATCTAATTTTTTTAAAAATTATGCTATTGTTTATGAAATTCACCTTAGTTAAATGTTTCATTTTGAGCAAAAGTGATTCCCGAATTTAAAGGTAGTATCCCTATTGTAAGAGTTGTAAGTAAAGTAATAATAAAATAGATTTGTTTCATTAAATTCTTTTGATAATAAACCTTTTTAAATATTGTCTTTTGAAAAGAAAAAAAGATAAATACAAGATATTGATAGTATATATACAATAGACTCTTATTTTTGAACCGCTATTGGTATTACTACCGACGGGATCATTATGTATTCGGGTTCATATACATGTTTTATAAATACAATAAACATAGAGAAAAGAAGGAGGCTCAAGAAAGACGACAGTTGAGATATCTACAACAATCAGCAATATTGAGCGAGATGTTCTCAATCCAGAGAATAAGCAATTAATTGTAAAACTTTATGTGTTTATGAAACGGATTGGTACTTCGGAAAGATATCAAAACATTAATTTGAAAGCTATTATAGCATATAGTAAATTTCTTGGGCCATTACTTTCATTCTATCAGATAAAAGTAAAAATCAAATTATTTCATTTCTTGATATAAAGATAAAGAATAGTGAAGATGACCCAGATAAACGTTGAATAACAACGTGGAATGATTATCTTGTAAGAATCAAATACTTTTCCAGATGGCTTTATAACTGCAAGGATAAAGAACTTGATGATGTTCCATTTTCAGAATGAGAAACACCATTGTATAAGAGCAACAATAATTGAAAATAAAGAAATAGACTAATTGACCCTACAGGTCCTAACTACAATAACAAGGCATTATCTTCCTCTCATTATCCATTACATAACGCCATTGAACAACAGATGGTATATTACATTCTAACACAACTATTGCTACTACCTTTTAAAAAGTTGAATAAGCATAATAATCCATATCAGTACAATTATTGACAAAAGCCATTATGAAGAGATAAAACTAAAACCTTATTCTGATAATAATAAAACTAAAATACAAAGAAAACTAATTGGTTTAAGAGAAGTAATTTACAAATTTAAAAGAATGGCAGTATAGAAATTGAAATTGCATGTTCTAAGAATCCATTTCCAATAGAAACAGTTAATGGTGTGTTAAATTTTTTTGTATTTCTTGGTCAAGTTAAAGATAGATTAGCAAATATGCTTCATGACCCATAGTAACGAATAGTTCCTCTAGAGAAGTGGATTTTAAAATATTGTGATTTTAATATAGTGAGCTTGATGAAAAAAAATTGGTCAATTAATGAATTTGAATATACAAATAAAATATGCCGGGGAAGCTTTCAGACTATATGTTAAAAACTTGAGATAGGTTTACATTAAGAAACGAAAAAGTAATGGAAGTTAATCAACCTATTACATCTTTCATGAATGATGCAATACTAACTCCTTTACATTTGATTGATACCAAACTCAATGAATTTGCAAATATTCTTCAGAAAGAATTAAAAGAAATTAATAACAAGATTGAAAAATGGAGAAAGAAAAGTAGCATTAATAGTCAACAATTTTAACATTAATATTTCTTTAATTTTAATACTTCATAATAGGAAAAAATAATTATTTATTGTTGTTAAATTCTAATAATGAATTTTTGAAAATAATAAGTCTGTAGACAATTAACTCATTTCATTAATTATTTGCTCAAATAATTCGTATGGCTATGCTCCTTGAATCTATTTTTTTAAGTACTAAATCTATAAAAAAAGCAGAGGTCATGTATGATATGAAAATCGCTTCCATCATTTGTTTCATAATTAACAAAAATAGCTACTAAAAGTTAATCATGTATCAAAGAATATACTCTATGTGAAAAGAAAGTTAGGTATAAACAAACAATATCTTCATTTAAATCTAAATTTATAGAATATGTAAACAGATATTATAGTGAAATTTCCAAAAGAATATTACAAAACCAATTAGTTTCTTAGTTAGTTAAGGTTTCTAAACTATTCCTAGGATATTAAACTTTTATTTCTATTTAGCCAATCAATTTTTTTCTAATATTCAGATACATATTGCTTCAAAAAACTCCAAAAATGATGAGAATGTCCTTGAATTTTTAGATGACATAATTTATGAATAATAATATAATCAAATAATACCATCAGGAGCTTCATTAAATTCCTATTCAAGTTGATAGTATCTTTTTGGTAACACTTCTCCATCTATTTTTTAAACTCTTTAGAATTATTCTCACTGGTGGATAAACTCCAATTATCTTACTAAATTTTTTTATTCTTGTAATAAAGATCTCTTTTGATTTTTGGCTTAACCATTTATTGTACAAATATCTTACTTTGTTTTTTTAATAATTCTATGTTTATATAAATATCGAAATTTTCTATAACTACTAGTAAATTATCATCAACTATTTCAATAAAGTTTTTTTCTTTCACTATACGAAACTACTTTAAGATTATAATTTTTGAAGATAAGCAAGAGTAGAGTTTGGAAGAGAAGCTGGTTTGAGAATTTCTTAAGGTGCATCTTCATATTCTTTTTTTTTATAATCCACCTAATTTTATACTCAAGAATTTTTTCTATTTCATTCATAAGATTTGAATAGGTTTGATTCAAGTTAATAACATCTTTTGCTTGTCTCAGAACGTTTGCAATATCTTTTGCATGGGTATTATTTCTTTTCACAAAATTGTTTATTGATAATAAGATTGGTAGGTTATAAAGGCATTCCTATTTGACTCTACATTAATATTTATTTTAGAAATAATAAAAAGCAAATCTAAAATATTATCTTCTTTATTACTAACATATTAGACTCTTATTTTAGATCCTGTCATTATTACTCACAGAAATGTTTTTAATAAATATGCTCTCTCCCCCTCTACTTGAGGTAATTCAATTATTATAAGTATGATATCAAAGGTTTTTCTGATGTATACATATAATAAAGCGGAAGCATCTCAACCGC
>Ga0126307_10002924_pt1 | contig 11619 bp, 9 predicted proteins | sample Plot28_FD_89955 | JGI IMG/M metagenome (GOLD analysis project Ga0126307, IMG submission 89955) | Serpentine soil microbial communities from UC McLaughlin Reserve, CA, USA - Plot28 | ecosystem: Environmental > Terrestrial > Soil > Grasslands | place: USA: UC McLaughlin Reserve, Lake County...
CCCGCCAACCACGGACCCGCCAACCACGGACCCGCCAACCACGGACCCGCCAACCACGGACCCGCCAACCACCGCCGCTCCCACTACGGCGGCCCCGACGACCGCCGCCCCCACCACCTGACCGGCGGGGGTAGGGGGCGACCCGGCCACGGAATCGGGGGCGGCCCGGGCGGGAATCTGGCGCTCCGGGTCACGCAGGAAGGCCGGTCCTCACCGAGATGACTGATGCCGGGACCCGGCCGTCGACGGCGTCCGGGGGCGTGCTCTCGCGGCGGGCGCTGAACCGGGCGTTGCTCGGGCGGCAGCTGCTGCTGGGGCGGGAACGGCGGTCGGTGGCCGAGACGGTCGAGCACCTCGTGGCCATGCAGGCGCAGAACCCGCGGGACCCGTATGTCGCCCTGTGGACCCGCCTCCAGGACTTCGATCCCCATGAGCTGGGGCGGATGGTCGCCGAGCGCCAGGCGGTACGGATCCCGCTGCTGCGCACGACGCTGCATCTGGTGACGGCCCGGGACTGCCTGATCCTGGCGCCGCTGCTGCGGCCGGTGCTGGAGCGGGGATACTGGACCGGCAGCCCGTTCGGGCGCAAGGTCAAGGGGATCGACATCGACGCCGTGCTCGCCGCCGGGCGGGAGCTGCTGGACGAGCGGCCGCGGACCACCGCCCAGCTCCGGACCCTGCTGGGGGAGCGCTGGCCCGGCTACGACGCCGCCTCCCTGGCCTATGCCGTGCACCACCTCGTCCCGGTGGTCCAGGTCCCGCCGCGGGGGGTGTGGGGCGGCAAGGGCCTGCCCACCTGGGCCACGGCCGAGCGGTGGCTGGGGCGGCCCCTCGACCCGGCCCCGTCGATCGACCGGCTGGTCCTGCGGTACCTGGCCGCGTTCGGTCCGGCCACGGTCATGGACGTCCAGGCCTGGTCGGGCCTGACCCGGCTGCGCGAGGTGACCGAGCGGCTCCGCCCCCAGCTCCGGACCTTCCGCGACCCCGACGGCAAGGAGCTGCTCGACCTCCCCGACGCCCCCCTGGCCGACCCGGACACCCCGGCCCCGCCCCGGTTCCTGCCCGAGTACGACAACCTCGTCCTCGGCCACGCCGATCGCACCCGGATCGTCCCTGGCGACGCCGTCTGGAAGTGGGAGTTCCCTGACACCGCCTTCCGCTCCCCCCTGCTGGTCGACGGCTTCGTCCAGGCCGCCTGGCACCTCAAGCGGGACCGCGACTCGGCCACCCTGGTCGTCGAGCCCCTCGCCCTCCTTCCTGACCTGGCCGCCGTGGAGGAGGAGGCGACCCGGCTGCTCGAGTTCCTGGCCCCAGAGGCCGGACGGCGAACGATTGAAATCGCCACGAGGTAGCAGCGGCGGCACAAAGCACTCGCCTTCTGCCGACCGAAGTGGAACGATAAGCCCCCCTGTTGACGTGCGTGCGGCCGTGTGGGGGTGAAGTGATGGCACGCAGCGACAAGGACTCGTCCCCCGAGCCTGTTCCACCCGCCTCCGCGGCCTGGCTGGCCGCCTACTCGGCTCGGCTGGCCAAGACGGCCGAGGACACCGCACGCGTCGGCACCGCCGCCGCCGACCGCTGGGCGCGCCGGTCCTTGGAGGAAGGCGAGTGGTCGGTGGACACCGTGACCGCCGACATCATCGCCGACTGGGAGGAGATGACGCCGCTGCTCGGCCGGTGGCTCGACCTCTGGCTGGAGGCCGTGCAGCAGGGAATCCGCCCCGGCGAGCCGACGGGCCGCACCGGCCCCGCGACCGGCGAGCCGGCGGGCGCGTCCGCTCGCGAGGCCGCCGGCGACGGCCAGCCCGACCTGGCCGGCATGGTCGCGCGGCGCATCCGGGAGTACCAGGAGCTGTGGGAGGGCGCCGCCGTCAAGCTGCGGGACTCCTCCTACCGGTCCGAGGACCTGCTCGACGACTGGTTCCGGTTCTGGGGCAAGGCCGTCCGCGACATGACCGCCGGGCCGGCCCTGCTCTGGGGCATGGGCCGCCGGGACCAGGAACCGTGAGCTTCACAGCCGGTGAGCTCCTCGCCATGACCGAGCGGGCCCTGGACCGGCTGGACTGGGGCCAGGTCTACGCCCTGGCCTCGGACGTGCTCGCCCTTGAGCCGGACAACCGGGAGGCGACCGTCCTCCGCGACCTGGCCGAACGCCGCGGCGGCCGCAACACCCCGCCCGGCCGGCGCCAGGCCACCGCCCTCTACGCCGACCTGGTCGGCTCGACGCCGCTCGCCGAGCGCTACGACGTCGAGGTCTACAGCGGCGTGCTGCGGGCCTTCGAGCAGGCCTGCCGCCCCGCCGTCGACGAGCACGAGGGCCACTTCGTCGACCTCAAGGGCGACGCCCTGGTCGCCTGCTTCGGCTACCCGAGCGCCCACGAGGACGACGCCTGCCGGGCGGTCGACGCCGCCCTCGGCATGCTGGCCGCCCTGCGCCCGCTCGCCGCCGTCCTCAAGGCCGAGCAGGGCATCGACCTGGCGGCCAGGATCGGGATCGACACCGGTCTGGTGGTGATCGACGGCGCCGGCGTCCGCGGCGCCACCCTCAACCGGGCGGCCCGCCTGCAGACCCTGGCCGAGCCGGGCACGGTGGTCGTCAGCGCCCCCACCAACGAGCTCGTCGCCGACCAGTTCGAGACACGGCCGCTCGGCCGGCGGCGGCTGAAGGGGATCGACGGACCGGTCGAGGTCTTCCAGGTGGTGCGGCCGCGCGCCCGCGTCCGCCACCAGCGGGCGGCGCCCTCCACCTCCGGCCCGTTCATCGGTCGCGATGCCGAGCTGCGGCAGGTGCTCGACCTGTGGGACAGGACGGTGGCGGCGGCCCAGCCGGCGGTCGGGCCGGCGCCCGCCACGGCGACCGGCGCCATGGTCCTGATCAGCGGCGACCCGGGCATCGGCAAGTCCCGGCTGACCGCGGTGGTCGCCGAACGCTCGGCCGAGGCGGGCATGCCAACAATCGACCTGCAGTGCTCGTCCTACAGCGTGACCAGCACCCTGTTCCCCCTTCGGACGGCGCTGGAGCGGTACGCCAACATGAGCCTGGACGACACCGGCTCCGAGCGCCTGGCCAAGCTCGAGGCGACCTTGGCCGGCCTCCAGACGGACATCGACGACAGCTACTTCTCCGCCCTCGGCATGCTCCTCGACCTCGACCTGGCCGGCCGGTACCCGGTGGTCGAGCTGGCGCCCATCCAGCTGCGGGAGTTCCTGCTCGACCGGCTGGTCGGACTGCTGCGCGCCGTCGGGGCCTACCGCCCCACGATCATGGCCTTCGAGGACCTCCACTGGGCGGACCCGACCACCCTGGAGCTGCTCGACCGGTTGACGGCCGCCGGTCCGCCGGCCGGCCTGCTGATCCTGGGGACGGCCCGGCCGGACCTCACCTGGCGGCCCGACCCCGAGCGGGCGCAGACCGTCCAGCTCCGGCCGCTGACCGACGCCCAGGCGCGGGAGCTGGCCCTGGCCGCCGCCCCCGGCCCCATCTCGGAGCGGCATGCGGAGGAGATCGCCGCCATCAGCGACGGCGTCCCGCTGTTCGTCGAGCAGCTGGCCCAGGCCGTCGGCGGCGACGGCACGGCGATTCCCCGCGACGGCGACGACACCGTCCCCCGGACCCTCACCCAGCTGCTGCAGGCGCGCCTGGAGGCGGCCGGCTCCTCCAAGCTGGTCGCCCAGGTCGCCGCCACCATCGGCCGCGAGTTCGACACCGCCCTGCTCGGCGAGATGGTGAGCCGGCTGGTCGTCGAGCGCGAGCTGGACGCCGACGCCGCCGCCCTCGACCGGCACCTGGACCGGCTCCTGGACGCCCAGCTGATCGAGCCCATGGAGCACGAGGGCCTGCTCCGCTTCCGCCACGTGCTCATGCGCGACGCCGCCTACCGGTCCCAGCTCAACGACGACCGCGGCGCCCGTCACCTGGCCGCGGCCCAGGTCCTGGCCGAGGCCAGGATGGCCGACCCGGCCCTCACCGCCTTCCACTTCGACCGGGCCGGGCACCCGGTCGAGGCCCTGGCCCAGTACCTGCAGGCGGTCGGCCGGGCCCAGGCGGCCGGCTCCTTCGTCGAGGTCTTCGCCCACCTGGAGCGCTGCGACGCCCTGCTCGAGGTGGTGCCCGAGCTGGCCGTCCGCAGCCAGTTCGAGCTGGCCGTGCGGCTCAACCACGGGCTGGCCGTGAGCTCCACCGCCGGCTACGCCGCCCGCCCGGTGGAGGAGGACTACAGCCGGGCGCGGTACCTCTGCGAGACCCTCGACGCCGTCCCGGGCGTCGCCACCCAGCTGCTGAAGACGCTGTTCGGGGTCTGGACCTACTACTGCGCCAGCGCCGACTTCGACACCGCCGCGGCCGTTGCCTCGGCCATCGAGCGCCAGCTCGAGCGGGCCACGATCCGCTCCGGCGCCCACGGCCTCGACGCCTGCCGCGGCGTGGAGGCGTACTACCGGGGCGACCTCCACCGGGCGGACGCGCTGCTGTCGCGGGCCGTCGAGGGGATGGCCCGGGACGACATCGACGCCGCCGACTGGTGGCAGCCCCACGACCCCATGGCGGCGGCCTGCGCCTTCCTCGGCACCTTGCGGCTCTCGCTGGGCGACGAGGTCGGGGCGCTGGAGGCCCTGCACCGGGGGGTGACGCGCAGCCAGGCCCTCGAGTTCCCCCGGGGTCCCTACAGCGTGGCCTTCGTGCGCACCTACGAGGCGCTGGTGCATCGCCGGCGGGGTGACGTGGCCGGCGCCGCCCGGGCCGCCGAGGAGGTCATCCGGATCGGCGAGCGGCACGGCTTCTTCGACTGGATGATGGTCGGCCGCATGCACGTGGCCGCCGCCCGGGCCATGACCGGCCCGTCGGCCACGGCCCTGGACGAGATGGGCCAGGCGATCGACACCTGGTGCAAGGTCGGCGGCGAGGCCCTCATCCCGACCCTCCTGGTCGAGCAGGCCGACGGCTACCTGGCCCGCGGCGACCTGGACAAGGCCTCGGAGTGCCTGGAGCGGGCGTTCGGGGCCATCGCCCGCGGGCAGCAGGTCGCCCTGGCCGAGGCGCTGCGGCTCCGGGCCGAGCTGCGGCTGCGGTCGGCCCCGCCGGCCCGGGCCGCGGCCGACGCCGACCTCCGGGAGGCGATCGGGGTCGCCCGCGAGCAAGGGGATGCCTACTCGCTGCTGCGGGTGGCGCTGACCCACCGGCGGCGCTTCGACCGGGAAGGGGGGGAGCTGGTCGAGGCCGCGCTCGCCGAGGCGGTGGCGGCCTACGGCCACGAGGCCGGGTTCCCCGACCTGCTGGCCGCGCGGAACCTGGTGGCCATGGAGGATGCCGATGTCAGCTAGGAGCGAGGATCACCACCGGGATCTGCCTGGAGGTGCGCAGCTGGTAGGCGTCGAAGTGCGGGTAGGCGGCGGTGAGCGTCGGCCACAGCCGCTCCCGCTCGGCCGCGGTGGCGTCCCGGGCCCGCACCGGGACGGTGGATGCGCCCACCTGCGCCGTGGCCCCGGGGTCGGCGCGGAGGTTGAGGTACCAGGCCGGGTGGGCCCCCATCCCGCCGCGGGAGGCCACCACCACCAGGTCGTCGCCGTCGGGCACGTAGACCAGCGGCACGGTGCGCAGCCGGCCGCTGCGCCGCCCGGTGGTGGTCAGCAGGCAGATCGGCGCCCCGCTGGGGATGTGCCCGGCGACCCGGCCGTCCGACAGGCGGTAGGCGACGTTGTTCATCCCCGTCATCCACTGCACGGTGACCCGGCCGAGGCGCTCCTGGAACGGCGTCATCGGCCGAGCGCGAGGATTGTCCATGCCCGGGACGGTACCCGTCCCGCCTTGAGGAGGGAAGGACGTCATGACGACCGCGCAGGCCTTCGCCCGCCGCCGACGAGCCTTCGAGCGCACCCACGACGTCCTCCGCCAGCCCCCTGAGAAGCAGGCCAAGGGGTGGACTGACGAAGCCCGCCGGACGCTGCACGTCCTGGCCGAGTCCGAGACCCCCCGTGTGGTCAAGCTGCGGCTCCTGGTCGACACCCTCCGCCGCCAGAGCCCGCGGGTCCGCCAGGCCCTCGACGCCCAGGCCCGCCATGTCCTCCGGCACACCCTGCCCACCACCGATGGCAAGCTCCCGCCGGATGCGCTGGTCGACCAGGCCAAGGAGGTCCTGGATGCGGTGGTCGAGGCCCCCGGCGAGGCCTGCCTGGAGGAGCCGCACTGGCGGCGGCTGGCCGAGGAGTCCGGGCGGCTGTTCGGGTTCGCGGTCGCCGAGCGGACCTTCGAGGGCGGCTGCAACGACCAGGCGCTGGCCCGCAAGCTCACGCCCGAGGGGGAGCCCGTCGACAGCCGGGTGCTGATCGCCCAGTTCTGGACCGACCAGCCAGCGAGCGCGTTCATCGACTACGTCAGCCCCAGGAACTGGCCCAGCTGCAGCTCGTTCTGGCAGTCCATGAAGGCGTTGTCCGCCGTGGTCCGGGAGCCCAACGGGAACTACACCGGCGTCTTCGAGGAGGTCGTGAGGATCGGCGACACCACCCTGCGGGTCCCCCTCGAGGTGGGGTTCCGCTCGAACGCCGACCTCTCGCGGGTGTGGGCGCGGTTCAACATCGACCGGGGGGAGTACGGGAGGCGGAAGGCAGCGGGAGACCCGGTCCCGGTGGACGTCGACACGGGCACGGTGTCGGCCGAGACGGTCCCGGGGGGCCCGGCGCCGACCCGGGTGCGGGCCACCAAGTACCTGCACGCCCCGCCCGGCTCGGACGCCGACCGGTTCGCGGAGCTGGCCTGCGACTCCGGCTGGTCGGAGATGATGATCACGATGGCGTTCAGCTGCAGCCCGGACGGGCCCTCCGAGGTGGCCGCGGCGGCCGCCAGGACGAGCGTGCCGGCCCCGGCGACGGTGCCCGCCGGTGCCGCCACCGGGCAGTTCGTCGGCCGGGTCGTGACGGACTGCAAGGACGGCATCGACGCCACCGGCCAGCACGTCCAGCGCATGCTGACGCGGTTCACCGGGCCGTCGTGGGACCCCCGCTGGATCAACGACCTGCTCGACATCGGGGTGGTGACCGCGGAGCGGTACGGCCGCGTCCTCAGCCACCTCAGGGGCCTGGCCGACCGCCTGGCCGACGACGACCAGAGGAGCTCCCGATGAGCAACGAGGAGCTGGTCAGGCTCCGGCCCCGCGACCTGGCGGCGGTCTGGGGCAAGGCGTTCGGCCAGGTCGCCGAGCTGTGGCGGGTGTGGGCGTTCGCGCTCCTGGAGGCGGGGGCGGCCGAGGACCCGAACCTGGTCGGCGACCACCGGGTCGAGGTCAGGGCCACGGCTGTCGGCGGGCGGACGCCTCGGCTGACAGCCCGCGACTTCGTTGGGGAGACCTTCGGTGAGCGGCTCGACGGGAGCCTGGTGCGCTTCGCCCCCAAGCCCTCGACCGATGCCGGCGTCGCGGTGTTCGACTGCTCCGTCGACGAGCCGGCCGGGCGGATCCGCGGGGACCTGTACGTGGGCGACGTGGTCGACGAGCGGGGCGCGCTGGTCCAGCGGATCGCACTCGACGCCGGCAGCTGACCCGACGTGCGCGTGATCATCCTCGGCGGGGGCATGGCCGGGCTGGCGGCCGCCTGGGCCCTGAGCGACCCGGCGGCCACCGAGGTGACGTCGGTCACCGTCCACCAGCGGGGCTGGCGCCTGGGCGGCAAGGGGGCCAGCAGCCGCGGGGCCAACGGGCGCATCGAGGAGCATGGCCTGCACGTGTGGCTGGGCTACTACCACAACGCCTTCCGGCTGCTGCGCCAGGTCTACGAGGAGCTCGACCGGCCGGCGACCGCCCCCGGGTGCCCGATCGGCACCTGGCGGGACGCGTTCCTGCCCGCCGGCCGGGTCGGCGTCGCCGAGGAGGCGGACGGGCGCTGGTCGCCCTGGGTGGCCACCTTCACCGGGGACGCCGCCGAGCCGGGCGGCGCCCCGCCGCGGTCCGGCCCGCCGACGGTGGCCGAGTTCGTCCGCCGGTCGGTCCAGCTCCTGCTCGACCTGTCGTCGTCGGTGGGACGGACCGGGCCGGCGGCTCCGCCTCCGGGGGTGGTCCTCAGCGCCTCGGCCAGCCCCCCCGGGGCCGGCGCGACCGCCGGGGACCCCTTCGGCTCCCTGGCCGGCTTCGCCGACCTGGCCCGCCAGGCCGAGGCGGCGGCCCTGGTCGCGGCCGTGACCGCGGCCCAGGTGCTGGGGCCGACGGCCCGCCCGGGCCAGCCGGCGGCGTCGGTGGTGGTCGGCCACCTGGACCGGCTGCGCGAGGAGTGGACCGACCGCATCCGCCACGACCGGGCGGCCCGGCGGCTGTGGCAGGTGGCCGGGCTGGTGCTGGCCTGCGCCCGCGGGGCCGCCGCCGACGGCCTGCTCGCCAGCCCGGCCGGCTTCGCCGCCATCGACCACCTCGACTTCCGGGAGTGGCTGGCCGGCCACGGCGCGGCGCCCGAGACGGCCGACTCCCCGATCGTGCGCGGCATGTACGACCTGGTCTTCGCCTACGAGGGCGGCGACCCGGAGCGCCCCCGGTTCGCGGCCGGGCTGGGGCTGTTCCTCGCCTCCAAGCTGTTCTTCGAGTACCAGGGGTCGATCTTCTGGAAGATGCGGGCCGGCATGGGCGAGGTGGTGTTCGCCCCCCTGTACGCCGCCCTGCGGGCCCGCGGGGTCCGCTTCGAGTTCTTCAGCCGGGCCGAGCGCCTGCACCTGGCTTCCGACCGGCGGTCGGTGGCGGCGGTCACCGTGGCCCGCCAGGCCCGGCTCGCCCCCGGGGTCGACGCCTACGACCCGCTGGTCACCGTGGGCGGCCTGCCCTGCTTCCCGGACCGGGCCCGGCGCGAGCTGCTGGCCGCCGACGTGCCCGCCGACGCCGAGTCGCACTGGGGGGACCGGCGCGGTGAGGAGCCGGTCACCCTGGCCGCCGGGGCCGACTTCGACGCCGTGGTCCTGGCGACCTCGCTCGGCATGGTCCCGTACGTGGGCCGCGAGCTGCTCGCCGACTCGGCCCGCTGGCGGCGGATGGTCGCCGCCGTCCCCACCGTGGCCACCCAGGCGCTGCAGCTCTGGCTGCGGGCCAGCGACGAGCAGCTGGGCGCACCCCCGGGGAGCCCCACCATCAGCGGCCTGGGCAGCCCCTTCCAGACCTACGCCGCCATGGGCCACCTGGTCGGGCGGGAGGCGTGGCCGGCCGGCGAGCGGCCCGGCACGGCGGCCTACCTGTGCAGCACCCTGCCCGACACCGACGCCCGCCGGCCCGCCGTGGCGGCGGCGGCCGTCCGGGCCAACGCGGTGGAGTTCCTCGAGCGCCGCGCCGGTGACCTGTGGCCGGGGGCGGTGGCGGCGGACGGCGGCTTCCGCTGGGAGCTGCTGGCCGGGGCCGGGTCGGCCGTGGGGCCGGCCCGGCTGGACTCCCAGTACTGGACGGCCAGCACCGACCCCTCCGACCGCTACGTGCAGTCCCCGCCGGGCAGCGGCGCCCACCGGCTGGCGGCCGACGAGTCCGGCTACCGGAACCTGTTCCTGGCCGGCGACTGGATCAACTGCGGCCTCAACGCCGGCTGCATCGAGGCGGCGGTGATGGCCGGCCTGGAGGCGGCCAACGCCGTGCGCGGCCGGCCCCTGCTCGAGGGGGTCACCGGCTCCTGGTACGGCCTGGAGCGGCCGGGGACGTCCACCGCCGCCGGCGTGGCCGGTGTCCCATGAGCCCAGCCGGGAACCAGGTCGAGGGCAACGGCCAGGGGGGGCGCCGCCGGCCGGCCCCGTTCGGGCCCTTCGAGGCCCTGTCGAGCCTCACCGAGGTCCAGCGCCGGGGCATGGACGCGGCCGCCCAGGTGATCGAGGGGTTCCTGAGCGCCCTCGACGGCCACCAGCCGCCGCCCGCGGGCCCGGCCGACCAGCCCGGCGACGGCCCCGAGCCCGGCTTCGCCCAGCTCCGGACCAGCGTGGCCAGGGCCCTGGACCTGTACAGCGACCTCGTCCGGCGGTCCTTCGAGGGCTACGCCGACCTGGTCGAGCAGCGCCTGCACGCCCGGGGGGTGGGCCTGCACGGCGCCGCTCCCGGGCCTGGGGAGCTGACCGTGCAGGCGCCGTCGGGGGCCACCGCCGGGGGCACGGTGTGGCTGCACAACACCACCGACGAGCTGGCCGCGGCCGTGCTGCGCCTCACCGCCCTGACCGCCCACGACGGGACGGCCGTGCCCGGGACGGCCGGCCGCTTCGACCCGGCCGAGGCCCGGATCGCCCCCGGGGCCAGCGTGGCCGCCCGCCTGGCCGTCGGGCTGGCGGGGGTGGCCCCCGGCGTCTACCGCGGCCACGTCCTGGCCGAGGGGCTCCCCGAGGCCGCCCTGCCCCTGCGGCTGGTCGTCACCGCCCCCGCTCCGGGGCCGCCGTGAGGGCCTGGGCCGGGCTGGAGGAGGTGGAGACGACCCTGGCCGGCTACTCGCGCCTCACCCGGGAGGCGATGGAACGCCACCTCGCCGGCCGCCTGCCGGCCCGCCACCTCTACGACCTGGTGCGCGACTACCCTTCGCGGGCCGGCAAGGGGATCCGCCCCGCGCTGCTGCTGGCGACCTGCCAGGCGTTCGGCGGGACGGTGGACGAGGCCCTGGGCCCGGCCGTGGCCATCGAGCTCGCCCACAACGCCTTCCTGGTCCACGACGACATCGAGGACGGCAGCCGCCAGCGGCGCGGGCTGCCGACCCTGCACCGCCTGCACGGCACCCCCCTGGCCGTCAACGCCGGCGACGCCCTGGCCGTGCTGGCCCTCGAGCCGCTGCGCGACGGCATGCCCCTGAGCGGCCGGGTGTCGCGGCGGGTGTCGGACGAGTTCCTGGCCATGCTCGGCCGCACCATCGAGGGCCAGGCCGTCGAGCTCGGCTGGCGGGCCGACAACGTGGTCGACCTGGAGCCGACCGACTACCTGGAGCTGATCTTCCGCAAGACCTGCTGGTACACGACCGTGTGGCCGCTGCGGGTGGGGGCGCTGATCGGCTCGGCCGGCACCGCCCCGCTGGCCGCCGTGACCCGCTTCGGGTTCTACCTCGGCGCCGCCTTCCAGATCCGCGACGACCTGCTCAACCTGGTCGGCTCGGAGGAGCGCTACGGCAAGGAGCTGCTCGGCGACCTCCGCGAGGGCAAGCGCACTCTCATGCTCATCCACCTGCTGGCCGCGGCCGCCCCCGACGAGCGGCGGGCTCTGGTCGCCCACCTGGCCGCCGTGGCCGAGCACCAGGCCGCCGGGGACGGCGGGCCGGTCCCGGGCATGGACCCGGGCGAGATCCTCGACCTGATGGTCGGCCACGGCAGCCTGGAGTTCGCCTTCCAGTTCGGCCAGGGTGTGGCCGCGGCCGCCTACGAGGCCTTCGCCCAGGCCTTCGCCGACGTGCCGGCCTCGCCCCACCGGGACTTCGTGGAGGCGATCGTCCCCTACATGCTGGAGCGCTCGGCCTGAGGCGCTACCCCTCGATGTTCGACATGACGTGCTTGATGCGGGTGTAGTCCTCGAACCCGTACAGGCTCAGGTCCTTGCCGTAGCCGGAGTGCTTGAAGCCGCCGTGGGGCATCTCGGCGACCAGGGGGATGTGGGTGTTGATCCAGACGCAGCCGAAGTCGAGGGCGCGGGCCATGCGCATGGCGCGGCC
>Ga0126307_10002925_pt1 | contig 11619 bp, 11 predicted proteins | sample Plot28_FD_89955 | JGI IMG/M metagenome (GOLD analysis project Ga0126307, IMG submission 89955) | Serpentine soil microbial communities from UC McLaughlin Reserve, CA, USA - Plot28 | ecosystem: Environmental > Terrestrial > Soil > Grasslands | place: USA: UC McLaughlin Reserve, Lake County...
AAGGCCTACTTCGCCTTCACCGTCGCGAACGTCCTGATCACGATCCCGGTGACGGTCTGGCTGGTCGTGGGGGAGGACAAAGGCGCGAGCGGCCTGCTCTGGGGCCAGTACGGGACCGGCGCGGTCTTCCTGGCCGGCCTGGTGATCTCCCAGCGCCGGCGGCTCGCCGTCATCCCCGATTCGGGCCTGTTGCGGAGGATGCTCCGCTGGGGGCTGCCGACGATGCCGGCCGAGCTCTCCCTCTATTCCCTCAACTTCATCGACCGGGTGCTGATCGTCCGGCTCGTCGGTCTGAGCGACGCCGGCCTCTACAGCCTCTCCGTCAAGTTCGCGCAGGCCGTCAACGTCCTAGTCAAGGGCTTCCAGCTCGCCTGGCCGCCGCTCGCCTATTCGATCCAGGACGACGACGAGGCACGCCGCGCCTACGCAGTGATCGTCACTTGGTTCGTCTCGGTGACCACCTTCGTCGTCGCGGGGATGTGGCTGCTCTCCCGCTGGATCGTCCGCGCGCTGGCGGCCCCGGAGTTCTTCGACTCCTACAAGACGATCGGGTTGGTCTCGACCGGGGTGATGCTCTACGCGCTCTACCTGGTGCTGGTGATCGTGCTGGGCCGCACCGGGCGGACCGAGTTCAACTTCCCGGCGACCGGAGCCGGGACGCTGGTGAACATCGGGCTCAACCTCGTGCTGCTCCCGTCGATGGGCATCGTCGGCGCGGGCGTCTCGCTGGTCGCCTCCTACGCCGTCGTGCTGGTGCTGATGTACGTGTTCACGCAGCGCCTCTTCGCCGTTCCCTACGAGTGGCTCCGGCTTGGTCAGGCGGTTGGGCTGGCGGGGGCGCTCGTCGCAGCGGGGGAACTGCTGCTGCCGACCTCGGGGATCGCCGGTCTCGCGGGCAGGACCGCCTTCTGGCTCGCCTATCCGCTGCTGCTCTGGGTGACCGGCTTCCTCAACGAGGAGGAGCGCGAGGCAGCCGGCCGGGTGCTCCGCCCCTCCTATGTCAGGGACTCGCTGCGCCGCCTGCGCGAGGCGCCACCGGAGGAACCCCTGCCCGAGGGGCGGCGCGACGGCCGCGGTCCTCGACTCACCCGCGAGACCCTCGAAGCCGAGCAGCGAGACGAGGACGCGATCCGCTAGCCGGCGGCTCGTTCCAGCATCGCCGCCATTCGGGAGGCCTGACGCTTCACGTCGTGCTCGGCGGCGGCCTTGCGCCCGGCCGGATTGGGATTGGGGATTTCTGCCGCCTTCCGCAGAGCCGCCAGAAGCGCGTCTGAGTCCTCCGGGTCCACCAGGATCCCGGCTTCCTGCGTGACGAACTCCGGGGGGCCGCCGACCCTGGTCGCGACGACCGTGCGCTCCATGGCCATCGCCTCCAGCGTGGCCTGGCCGAAGGGCTCGATCAGCGAAGGCTGGCAGAGGACGTCAGCGGCGGCGACCCAGCGGGGCACGTCCTTCTGCGGGATGCGGCCCGTCAGGGTGATGTCGGGGCGTCCCTCGAGCTCACCGCGCAGCGGCCCGTCGCCGACGAAGGCGAATCGGCCCTGGCCCAGGGAGGCGAAGGCATCGGCGAGCCTGACCACGTTCTTCCGCTCGATCAGCGAGCCGACGCAGACGAAGGCCGGCCCTTCGCCGTCCCAGCCGAGCTCGCTCCTCGCCTCCGTTGCGGGACGAGGGGAGAAGGCCTGCAGGTCGACGCCGCAGTCGGCGATCGCGAGCTTTGCCTCGGCCGCGGGGATCTCCTCGGTCAGGCGGTCGGCGAGCCAGCGAGAGTTCGCGATCACTGCAGAGGAGCGCTTCACCACTCGCCGTGTCGCGGTCCTGATTCCGGGGACGCGGCCCAGGTTCGCCACGTCCTGTCCGTGCGCCATCACCACCAGCGGGGCATGGGCGGCGCTTGCCGCCCTGGCTCCCGCCCATCCGGCCGGGAAGAGGAAGTGGGCGAAGACGACGTCGGGACGAAAGCGCCGCGCCGCCTCGCGCGCCTCGCGGGCCAGCGTCAGGTACTTGCCCCAGAAACCGCCCCTCCGGCTGATCGAAGCGACCTCGACCTCGTGACCGAGCCCTTTGAGCTCGCGCGTGAGGGGGACGAGGAAGCTGCCGAGGTCCGGCTCGGCGGCGCTCGGCCACATCTGGGTGACGACCAGGATCCGCACGCGTCAGGACCCTACGCGCCGGTTGCGAGCATCCGCCGCCTCGCGCAGGCCCTCGCCGCTGCCGGGCCGGAGAGCCTGGCGGGCGTGCAGCCAGTAGCGCCGCGGCGAGTGGCCCGAGAGCACTAGCGCCGCGAGCGCCCGGAGCAGGTAGGGCCAGGCGAGCAGCGGGCGCAGCAGCGCGGCTCTCGCGGAGCCCAGGTGCTTGCGCAGGTAGCGATTGCGGCCGCGGTGGTACTCGACGATCCGGCGCTCCGCCCCGCGTGCGTCCTGCGCCATCTGGTCGTGGTGGACCGCTCGCGCCGAGGGCACGTGGAGGATGCGCCAGCCCGCGTCCCCGAGCCGCTTGCAGAAGTCGGTCTCGTCCGAGTAGACGAAGAAGCCGGGATCGAGCCAGCCAACCTGCTCGGCCGCCTCGCGGCGGACGAGCATCGCGCTCGATTGCACCCAGCCGACTGGCCGGGTGGCCGCGCCGCCGCTCTCGACGGTGGAGCGGCGATGGAGAAAGGCGGCGCCGGCGAGCGCCGTACCGACCCCCGGCAGCCGCCAGGCGCAGGGGACCTCCCGCCCGTCCGGCGCGAGCAGTTGCGCCCCCGCCGCGGCCGCGTGCTTGTCCGAGCGGAGCGCGCCGAGCAGCGCCGCGACCGCACCGGGCTGGAGCTCCGAGTCCTCGTTGAGCAATAGGCAGTACTCGCCGTGGGCCTCCTGCAGCAGCCGGCTGTCATTGGCCGCCTTCCCGTCCCGCTCCTCGAGCGCGATCAGTCGGATCTCACGGTCCAGGGTCCGCACGGCATCGGCGGATCCGTCATCCGAGGCGTTGTCGAGCACGATCACCTCGTGCTCGAGATCGGGCGGGGTGGTCCGCCCGATCGCCTCGAGGCAGGCGAGGAGCAGCTCGCGGCCGTTCGTGTTGACCACGCAGTAGGAGAGCAGCACGGCGACAATGCTCGCCCATGCGCGTCCAGCTCGTCGATCCGGCGGCCTACACGCCCCCCTATGACCACGCCCTGGCGGGGGCGCTCGCCCGTGCCGGGGCGGAGGTGGAACTCGTCACCTGCGAGTTTCCGTACGGGCCCGTTCCCCGCGAGGACGGTTATGCGGTGCGCGAGGTCTTCTATCGCCGCTCCTCGCGACCGGAGATCGGGGCGCGGCGGCGTCGCCTGCTCCGGGCGTTCGAGCACCTTCCCGACATGCGGGGCTTCCGCGGGGTGGCGGAGGAGGCGGATCTCATCCACTACATGTGGCTGCCGATCCCGGCTCTCGACCGCCGCCTGCTGCCCCCGAAGCGGCCGCGCGTCTACACGATGCACTGGCGCCTGCCGGAGAGCGGGACCCGGATCGCCCGGACGCTCGAGCGACTGCTGGCGGCGATGGACGCCGTGGTCGTGCACAGCGAGCACGGTGCCGGGCGCCTCGAGACCGTCTTCGGCGTGCCGCGCTCCAAGTTGAGAGTGATCCCGCATGGCGCCTTCGACTATCTGACCAGGCAGCGGGACGAGGTGGCGCTGCCCACGGAGCTCCGCGAGGTCGAAGGCCCGGTGATCCTCGCCTTTGGGCTCGTTCGCCCCTACAAGGGCATCGACGTCCTGCTCGAGGGGTTTCGCCGCGTCGAGGGCGCTGAACTCTGGGTCGTCGGGATGCCGAGGATGCCGATGGAAGGGCTGCGCGAGCTGGCCCGGCAGGCTCCCGGCAGCGTGCGGTTCGTCGAGCGGTTCGTGACCGATCCCGAGATCCCGGCGTTCATGCGCCGGGCCGACCTGGTCGTGCTGCCGTACCGCAACATCGAGCAGTCGGGAGTCCTCTACACGGCGCTCGCCTTCGGGAAGCCCCTGGTCCTGAGCGCGGTCGGGGGCTTCCCGGAAGTGGCAGCGCAGGGTGCCGCGCGGCTGGTGCCGCCGGAGGACCCCGCCGCGCTGGCCGATGCGCTTCGTGAGCTGCTCGCTGACGCCCGCGCTCGCGAGGCGCTGGGCGCGGCCGCTGCTCGCGAGGCGGCCACGACCTACTCCTGGGATCGAATCGGCGAGCAGACCGCGGAGCTCTACCAGGACCTGCTCGCGGGTCCATCCCGCCGATAATCCCCCGCAATGGCGCTCGAAATCGTCTTCTGGGTTGCCGCCGGGCTGATCGTCTACGCCCACCTGGGCTACCCGCTGCTGCTGCGCGGCCTGGTGGCCCTGTTCGGGCGGCGTGAGGAGAAGGGCGATTCCGGCGGCGAGCCGGCGAGGGCGACCTTGATCATCCCCGCCTACGACGAGGAGGACGTGATCGAGCGGAAGCTCGCCAACGTCCGAGCGCTCGACTACCCGAGCGACCGCCTCGAGGTCGTGGTCGCCTCCGACGGCTCCTCGGATCGAACGGCGGAGCTGGCGCGCTCGGCCGGGGCGGACCTCGTACTCGATCTGCCGCGCGGCGGCAAGGTCGCGGCGCTCAACCAGGCGGTCCGAAAGGCGACGGGCGAGATCCTGGCGTTCTCCGATGCGAACAGCTACTGGCGTCCCGATGCCCTCCGCCGCCTCGTGAGCCGCTTCGCGGATTCGAAGGTGGGCTACGTTTGCGGGCAGGTCCGCTTCGATGGGGGTGAGGGAGGCAACCAGGAGGGCCTCTACTGGCGCTATGAGATGGCGGTCCGCTCAATGGAGACCCGCCTCGGCGGGATCACGGCGGGCAACGGCGGGATCTACGCGGTCCGGCGTCAGGCCTACATCGAGCTCGACCCGAGCCGCGGCCAGGACATCGGCTTTCCCTTCGAGCTCACCAAACGCGGCTGGCGCGCCGTCTACGAGCCGGCGGCCGTCGCGGAGGAGAAGATGGCCCCCACGGTCGAGGGCGAATTCCGCCGCAAGCGCCGGATGATGTGGGGCCTTTGGGACGTGATGTTGCGGTGGGGGATGCTCGACCCGCGCGGCTACGGCCCCGCCTACGCCTTTGAGATCTACTCCCACCGCCTGCTCCGCTACCTGACGCCGTGGCTTCACCTGATCGCCCTCGTCGCGAACGCGCTCCTGCTCGGCTACGGCGTGCTCTACGTGATCACCTTCGCTCTCCAGCTCACCCTGCTTGCCGGCGCCTTGCTCGGGAGATTCGTCCCCGCCCTTCCCTTCAGGATCGCCTACTACTACGTCACCGTGACCGCCTCGATCGCCGTGGGACTGTGGGACCGGCTGCGCGCTGGACGAGTGCCGATTGGCTGGGAGAAGGTCGAGGGCACCCGATGAGCGGCGCCGACGGACGTCCGACAACCGACGAGCAACAGCGCTTCGATCTCCACGCCGAGCTCCCACCCCCGAAGAAGGGCTTGCCGAGGGCGGCGGACATCCTGATCGCCGTGCTCGCCCTGGCGCTCGTCTCGCCACTGCTTGCGGTCGTCGCGATTGCGATCAAGCTGGAGTCGAGGGGCCCCGTCCTCTACCGCCAGCGACGGGTCGGCAAGGGCGGCGAGGTCTTCGAGATGTTCAAGCTGCGCACGATGCGCCAGGGCGCCGATCCGGTCGGGGTCGGCACCGCGGTCGTCTCGGGCGACCCCCGAGTCACACGGGTCGGGCGTCTCCTGCGCCGCTTCGCGCTGGATGAGTTGCCGAACCTGTTCAACGTCCTGCGCGGCGAGATGCGGATCGTCGGCCCGCGCGCCACCCTCCCCGCGCAGGTGCAGCTCTACACGCCGCGCCAGCGCCGCCGGCTCGCTCTCCGTCCCGGCGTCACGGGATGGGCGCAGATCCACGGGCGCGCGGGAATCCCGTGGGAGGAGCGGATCGAGCTCGACGTCTGGTACGTGGAGCACCGCTCTCTGGGACTCGACCTGAGGATCCTGGCGAAGACCCCGGCCGCGCTGCTGGGCGGGGCGGGGAACGTCTCACCGGATCCCTACGCGGGTTCCTCGCCCGAGTCGCCGCTGCGCCAGGCCGCGGAGCGCGAGCGGGCGGGCGAGCGCTGATGGCACGTGGCATCTCACTGAGGGATTTCCGGCCGGAGGACACCGAGGCGGTCCACCGCTGGTTCAACTCGCCGGCGGCGACCGCCAATCTGCTCGAGCACCGCGAGGGAGAGTTCACCGAGGAGGATGCGAGGCGCTGGGTGGAGCGCGCCATCGAGCAATCGAAGGACTCGGCGTCCGAGGACCGTAAGTGGGCTGTCGTGGTCGACGGCATCGATCAGCCGGTCGGCTTCACCGCGCTCTATGGGCTCCACCGCCAGACCGCTCCCGAACTCGGCGCGATTATGGGCGATGAACGGGTGCGCGGACGGGGCGTCGGCCGGGAGGCGGAGCGGCTCACCAACCTGAAGGCGTTCGAGGAGTTCGGCTCCCACAAGATCTACGGCCGAATCCCGGCTGCCAACGAGGCGGCGAAGAAGGCCGTGATCTACAACGGCTGGCGGCAGGAGGGCGTCCTCCGCAAGCACGTGCGCCATGGCGACGAGCTGATCGACGTCGAGATCTGGGGCGGCTTCCGAGAGGACCTGCCCGAGTCCCCCAAAGAGTGAAGGCTCGGCTGATCGAGGACGGCGGCGCGGCCGCCTCCGATCCCGAGCAGTTCTTCCGCTCGCCGGCCTTTCTCGAGGCGGAGGCCGTCACCCATACGCTCGCGATCGACGGAGATCCGGAGGTGCGGCTCCCGGTGATCGTCCGCGAGATCGACCCTGGCGGGAAGGTCGACGCGATCTCCCCGTACGGCTATCCCGGCGCACTCGAGCTTCCGGACGAGCCTCCGGACCCCGCTCGGATCGACTGGTCCGAGACCGGCCTGGTCAGCATCTTCGTCCGCGACCGGATCGGCGAGCGACCGTGCTTCGCGGGCGGGGCCCTTCGCAGCCGGGTTCACGTCGCGGAGGGCACCGGCGGTATCCGCAAGCGGCTCCGCGAGCAGATCCGCCGCAACGAGCGGCGAGGGTGGGATACGCGGCTCCTTCCGGGCCGCACGGTGGAGATGGGTCAACTCCGGGCCTTCGAGCTCGCCTACGCCGAGACGATGGTCCGCACCGGGGCGGCGGCGCGCTACCTCTATCCGACCAGCTACTTCGCGCGCCTCCTGCTCAGCGACCCGAGCTGGCTGATCCTCGCCGAGCGGGAGGGGGCGGCCCGGGCCGCCGCCATCGCCGTCGTCAGCGACGGCTACCTCCACTACTACCTCGGCGGCACTGCGGACAAGGCGCTCGGGGACTCGCCGATGAAGAACCTCTTCTGGGCGATGATCGAGTTCGGTGCCGAGCTCGGGCTGCCGGTCAACCTCGGCGGCGGCGTGAAGCCGGGCGACTCGCTCGATGACTTCAAGCGCCGCTTCGCCACCGCGCAGGCGCCCTGGCACACGCATGAGCTCGTCTGCGATCCGGTCGCCTACGACGAACTGGCCGCCTCCGCCGGCGAGGCGCCGGAAGGGTTCTTCCCCGCCTATCGCGCCTGACGGCGCTTCTTCCTGCAGCGCTTTCCCTTCGGGCAGCGCCGCTTCGCAAATCGTTTGATGCGCTTCTGGACGGCGGTCTGGATCTGCGGGACCAGCGGGATCATCGCCCCGCCGGGGCAGGCGGTCAAGCCGAGTGTGGTGTGGCCGAGGATCCGCGGCACCGTGACCACCGTGCCGGACGGGTAGCGGCTCTCCGGGCCGCCGGCGGAGGTGAGCTGGACCGTGGTCGTGACCGGATAGGCGCGGTTCACGGCCATCTTCCAGGCGAGGAACTGGATGATCGAGCGCACCGCCTGTGGCGTTGGCGCCTCGCCGCTGTGATCGCCGAGCGAGGCGATCGAGGTCGTCTGGGAGTTGAAGCCCTGAGCCTGCGCTCCGACCACCGGACGCTTGAGACCGCCCGCGCGACCCTCGTACAGCGTGCCGTAGCGATCGACGAGCGCGTTGTAGCCGATGTCGTTCCAGCCGTTGCCGTAGACGTGGAAGCGGCAGATCCCGAGCACGATCGAGGGCGCCTCCTCGGGCGTGTAGTCGTTGGCGTTCACGGTGTGATGGACGACCGCGGCCTGAACCGTCCCGTACTCGGCCGGTCCCCGCGGCGGGCAGCCGCCGTCCGGCAGATCGGCGCCCCACCCGGCCCGGCTGACCGCGCGCGGCTTGGGTGCCAGCGCCTCCGCCACGGGGGTGGAGGCGACGGAGATGAACGCGGTGTTGATCGCGCGCCGCGCCGAGGAAACCAGGCGGCTCGCGAACCCGCCCGACGTCCCCGAGACGTTCACGAAGTGGAGCCGCCCGCGAGGGCGGAACGGTGCCCGTACCTGCGCCTGGTCCGCGCCGCCGACGTAGATCGGCGTCCCATCCTCCTGCTCCACCCAGTTGCTCCAGCGCCCGCCGTCATCCCGCGCGCGGATCGCGACCGTTCGAGGCTCGTGCGCGACGCCGACGAGGTCGAAGCGATGCGGCGCCTCGATCGGCGGGGAGATCCAGCGGGCCGCCTTCTCGCCCGGATGTGCCCGGCGGGCGGAGGCCACGGCCGCGGGGCCCATCCGCTTCGCCGAGGGAATCGCGCGCTCGAAGTCGACGGCGCCGGGCATGTACGGGCGCAGGGAGAGGGCCGGCGCAGCGACCCAGACCAGCATCGTGATCAGCGCGAGGCAGACCCCAAGCAGAAGCTTCCGGCGCATTCGCATATGGAACACGCCCGCCGCCGCCTTGGATCGCGGCTGCAAGCCGCCGCCCAGCGGCTTCACCATCTGGTGGCCGCTACGGCAGGTCGATCGGGATGCCCTGCTCGGGCCCGTTGCCGCGGTAGGTGTCGCGGAAGTTCCGGATCACGTCGAGGACGGTCTCGTTGTACTGGGGGCAGACCGCCTCGTTCGTCCAGGCCGTCACCGCCACGTCGTAGGGCATGTCCGGATCGGGATAGAGCAGCATCCCGTTCGGGTCCGCGTCGAAGACGCCCTTCAGCGCCAGCTGCTGGTCCCCGGGCAGGCTCGGCCTGTAGTGGATCTCGATCCGCCCGTGCTCCATCGCATGGACCTCGTTGCGGATGTTGGTCGGCTGACTGGTCTCGCTGGTGATCGGGGTGGTGTAGGCGCCGTCGTCGATAGGCACCGGGTTGTGGTTCCCCGATGTCGGCGGCACGGTCTTGTACTTGACCGCCGTCGAGTTCGGAACGTGCGTGCTGCCCTCGGCCGGCAGGTCCAGCTTGAGCTGGCAGCCGGCCTGCTCGGCTGAGATCTTGAGGTCGGCGAACTTGATCGGTGGCGGGGCCGTGCCCTCTCGGCAATCCGGATCGAGGCCACGGAAGGTGCCGCCCGAGTTCTTGACGTGCGCGTTGTCGCAGACGTCGCCGATGCCTCCACCGCCTCCACCGCTCGCGATCACGGCGACGAGGCCGGCCACGACGGCGAGAGTCAGCACGCCGGCGACGACGTAGCCGGCTACTAGGCGCCCGCGCCCTCGGGACGCCGCGGCCCGCTCCGCGGCGAGCCGCTGCTGGCGCAGGCGCTCCTTCTCTTCCTTCCGGGAGGCCATGAGGGCGGAGAAGGCTAGCGGTTGGGGTTCAGGCCGCGCTTAGGCGGCGGCGGTGTCCGCGGCCGGCCTGGACCTCGCCGACCCCTCATCCCAGACGTCGTCCAGGAAGCGCCCGAGCTCATCGTCGAGCCGCTCCGGGGTGAGTCTCCACTCGAAGATCGAATTGGCCTCGATCAGGCGGGAATTGGGCAGTTCCTCCGCGAGCATCCCCGTGTCGGAGAAGGGATGGAGCGGGTCACGGTGATGCCCGATCACCAGCGCCGGCTGGGTCATTTGCACGCGGAACTGGTGGTGCGGAGCGGAGGAGCCGAGGAAGAGGCCCTCCAGCACGGCCATCGATGGCGCCGGATCCTGGCGGAGCAGGTCGAGGCCCATGTCGACGAGGGGGTTCGTGCGGGGAATCCGGCGTGCCCCGGACGCGATCAGCTTCCAGACCGGCTCCCCGAAGCGCAGGCCGATCATGATCGGCGTGAAGATCACCGCCACGGCGAGCAGCGCGTTGTCGAGCACGGGCATCTCGATCATCATCGCCCGGACCCGCTTCGGTTCCAGGTAGGTGAGCTCGAGCGTCGTGTTCGCGCCCAGCGAGGTCCCTCCGACGACAGCCTCGTCGAGGTCGAGATGGTCCATCAGGGCCTCCACCTGCCGCGCGAAGAAGGTCATCGAGTAGTTCGACATGTCGGTTGGGCGCTCTGAATGTCCATGGCCGAGCAGATCGATGGCGATCACGCGGTTTCCACGGGAGGCCATCTGGGGGCCGAGCCGGTCGAACATCCGCCGGTTCATCAGCAGGCCGTGAATCAGGATCAGCGGCCGCTCGCCGGCGCCGTACTCGTCGTAGGAGATCCGGTGACCGTTGTAGTCGAACTCGGGCATCCGGTCGATCAGTCTAGGAAAGGCCTCAGCCGGCCCGAACCGCAGCGGGCTCGTCGGTTTCCGGCGCCTCCCAGGGGCGGGCGACGCGCAGCGCTCCCAGGATCGCCCTGGTGGCGGGCCAGCGATTGAGCGCGTAGAAGTGGATCCCGGGCGCACCTCTGCGGAGCAGGTCCGCGCACTGTTGCGCCGCGTAGGCCACACCGAGCTCGAACTCGACGCGCTCGTCGCCGCCCGCCGCCTCCATGGCCTCCGCGAGGGGGTCGGGGATCTTTGCCTCGCAGAGCTCCGAGATCCTGGCGATCTGCTTGTAGGCCGTCATCGGCATGATCCCCGGGATGATCGGCACGTCGATGCCCGCCGCGCGGGCCGCCGGCAGGAAGTCGAAGTAGGAGCTGTTGTCGAAGAAGAGCTGCGTGATCAGGAAGCTCGCGCCGTTGTCCACCTTGGTCTTCAGGTAGGCGATGTCCGCCTCCAGGCTGGGCGCTTCGGGGTGGACCTCCGGGAAGCACGCGCCCCCGATCGAGACCTCGGGATGCGTACCCGAGATCAGCTCCGCCAGCTCCGCGGCGCTGCCGAGGCCGCCCTCGGGCTGTACGAAGTCGGCCTGGCCTCGCGGGGGATCCCCGCGGAGCGCCAGGATGTTGTCGATACCGGCGTCGGCGATCCGGTCGACGACCTCGGCGAGGCTCTCGCGCGTCTCTCCCACGCAGCTCAGGTGCGCCATCGCCTCGACGCCGTGGTCGTCGCGGATCGCCTTGGTCGTCTCGAGGGTGCCCTCGCGCGTCGCTCCGCCCGCGCCGTAGGTCACTGAGAAGAAGTCGGGCTCCAGCTCGCGCAGCACCTCGACCGTCTCGAACAGGGATTCGCGCCCCTCGTCGGTCTTCGGAGGGAAGAACTCGACGGAGAAGCTCGGCGACGTCGACGAGGCAAGAATCTCGTCAATTCTCATTGCGGCAAGGGTATTGAGCCGGCCCTACGATCGAGGCAATGGCCTTTCACGTCGAGATCAGCAAGGGCTTCCGTCGTGCCCGCGCCTTCAACCTCGAGGAGGCGAAGCTGCGCTCGGACGTCCTCGATCCGTGGATGCGGGGCCGCGTGATCGTGCTCGGCGACAAGGACTGGGAACCGAGGGACTGCAAGCTGATCGTCCTGGAAGGGCC